>Ga0079037_100000799_pt1 | contig 15303 bp, 15 predicted proteins | sample Mud3Dept4metaG_FD_71479 | JGI IMG/M metagenome (GOLD analysis project Ga0079037, IMG submission 71479) | Freshwater wetland microbial communities from Ohio, USA, analyzing the effect of biotic and abiotic controls - Mud 3 Core 4 Depth 4 metaG | ecosystem: Environmental > Aquatic > Freshwater >... | reverse complement strand
CATCCGGATCCCCATTATGTCGCCAAAGAATTCAACGGGTATGCCTTGGCCGACATCGTCGATCCCAAGACGAACGCCGTGCTCGTGAAAGCAGGAGACCAGATCCCTACTTTCGCCATGCTAAAGGACGACGGGACAACTCTGTGCGGGTGCTGGATCTACTGCGGATCGTACACACAAGCAGGCAACCAGATGGCCCGCCGATCGCTTAAAGATCCCACGGGCATAGGACTCTTTCCCGAGTGGTCTTGGGTCTGGCCCGTCAACAGGAGGATCATTTACAACCGGGCGTCTTGCGATATGGAAGGGAAGCCCTTCAATCCCAAGAAGCCGGTGATCTGGTGGACCGGGACAAAATGGATGGGTGACGTGCCTGACGGTGCGCAGCCACCCGGTGAAATATACCCCTTCATCATGCAGAGGGGCGGCGTGGGGCGTCTCTTTGGCCTGGGCATGGCCGACGGGCCGATGCCCGAGCACTACGAGCCGCTCGAATGCACCATCAAGAACCTGCTATCAAAAACACAGACGAACCCGGTGATAAAGCGATGGGACATCGACGGCTCTGAAATGAGCAAGGCTGCAACCTACGGCTCAGAGCTGTGCATCCAGTTCCCGTTTGTCGCTACGACTTACAGGGTCACCGAGCACTGGCAGGCAGGACAGATGACGCGCTGGCTGCCCTGGCTGGTGGAGGCTATGCCTGAATCCTTCATCGAATTGAGCGAGGAGTTGGCAGGCGAGAAAGCCATAAAGAACGGCGAAGAAGTGCTCGTTTCATCGGTCCGCGCACCAAAGGGCATAAAGGTGAAAGCCATCGTGACAAAACGCCTGAGGCCATTTAAGCTTGACGGACAGACCGTCCATGTGGTGGGCTTACCCTGGCACTGGGGCTACAAGGGCCTTGCGACCGGCCCGATCACCAACGAGTTGACCCCTTCCATCGGCGACGCGAATACGATGATTCCTGAATACAAAGCATTTCTTGTCAACGTCAAGAAGGCGTAGAGAGGGAGGTGAAACCATGTTCGCCATGATGCAAGATCTGAGCAAATGTATGGGCTGCAAGGCATGTCAGGTCGCCTGCAAGAGTTGGAACAACCTGCCCGGGGAGAAGACGGTACAGCGGGGCACCTACCAGAACCCGCCGGACTTAGAAGCGAATACATACACGATGATGCACTACAACGAGGTAGTCGACGAAAAGGGAAATGTAGACTGGCTCTTTCGAAAGGCGCAATGCTTTCACTGCAGCAAGGCTGCCTGCCTTGACGTCTGTCCTGCGGCTGGAGCCATATACAGAACGAAGTGGGGCGGCGTCGTCATAGACCAGGAAAAATGTATAGGGTGCAAGTACTGCATCAACGCCTGCCCCTTCTCGATCCCGCGCTTCAATACTGAGACAGGGAAAGCGACCAAGTGTACGATGTGTTATGACAGGATCGAGGGAAACATGATCCCTGCCTGCGTGAAGGCATGCCCCTCACACGCCATGTCGTTCGGAGACAGGGACCGCATCGTTGCGAAGGCCCGGGCCAGGGCAAAAGAGCTGGGTGGCGATGCCACGGTGTATGGCGACAAGTACCTGGGTGGTACACACTTCATGTACGTGCTCCCGCAGAAGTCGGCGCTGTATGCGGGGTTGCCCGTCAGTCCGTTCTATCCTATGACTGTGACGCTCTGGAGAAGTGTGGTCAGACCTTTCTCTCTTGTCGCCTTCCTCGGGGCTATTGGAGTTTCATGGTTGTACTTCATTTCCAGAGGGCCGAAGAAGCCTGTTAAGGAGGACCAGTAATGGAAAAACACCTGAAAACCAAAGACGGGTACATATACGTCACAACGACCTTTGAAAGATGGGTCCACTGGTGGCTCGCCCTGACCTGCATCTACCTTTTCTTCACAGGTATCGGCTTCATGTTCCACTCCTTCTCTTTTGTGCCGACAATCATCGGCGGTCACCTCATTCCCAAGTATGCCCACAATTACGCGGGTATTCTCTACTTCATCTCTTCAATCTGCGCACTGTGTGTCTGGTACAAGGATGCGGGCAAGTTCTACAAATACGATTGGGAGTGGGTCAAGAAGGGAGGAGGGTACCTCAAACCCATGAAGGATGTTCCCCCCTCAGGCAAATACAATGCGGGCCAGAAGTTTTTCTTCTGGATCGCCGTGGTCTCTGGATTCTACATGTTCATCACCGGTATGATCATGTGGTTTCCGCTGGGCTTTGCACCGGCGCTGGTGCGCCTCTGTTATCTGTTGCACGCTATCGGGGCGGTGATCATGGGCGGAGGCATCATCATGCACGGTTTTCTCGGGACCTTTGCAAATTACGGCTCTGTCTCGGCCATGATGCACGGCTGGGTGACGAAAGAATGGATCAGGACGCAGCACGGGCGGTGGTACAAGGAACTGCAGGAAAAAGGTATCGTGTAGATTGTGGTGCTCGCGTGACAGATGCAGAGAAACTGAGAAGAATTGCTGAACTCGATGGTGAGAAAGGGCCGGATCGAAAGACGCTGGACCTGCTCTCTGCGCTCATCAAACTGAGAATAGATGTTAAGAAGCGCATAGCGGCACAGCCGGTCTCTCCGGAGCTCCGGCAGAAGCGTCTCTCAGAGGGAGAGCCGCTTGTCCGGAGACAGGACGTTGTCGTGGACCTAAGAGACGCAGTTCGTCAGTGGCGGGCTCTGGAGAAACTCTTCAAGGGTCAGGGCATAGCCGTTGATACCGTTCCTGACCCGGAGCAGTCCATCAGGGAGTTTATAGAAAAAGGAGAGAGCGTCTCAGGCGTTCACCATTTCATGCTCCTCGAGGTGCTGAAGCCCTTTTACGAGGCGTATGCAGAGGCTTACGGCAAACAGGTTGACAATGCCGAGTGGGTGCGACCCTATTGCTTCGTGTGCGGAAGCTCGCCGGACATGGCAGTGCTCACCGGCGATGGAGGCAAGAGATATCTTTACTGCAGGCTCTGTGATACACGGTGGTGGTATGCACGACTGAAGTGCCCTTTCTGTAATAGCGAAAATGCAGAAAAACTTGTGGTTATGAGCCTCGAGAATGAGCCCGCGGGCGTTGTACATGCCTGCACGGTGTGCAATCGCTACCTGAAGGTCTTTGACACGCGAGTTCAGAATGGTCTGTTCCTCGAACTGGAAGACCTTTGCACCGCGCACCTTGATGGAATGGCACGAGCAGAGGGTTTCGCGCGAGGCTGACGGCAACGTCGTCACCGACGGGAACAGAGTCAACGACGGAAATAAATCGTTGCAGGTGCTTCTGGCACAAAATCTTTTTATTGTTCTATTGTGTATCTGCTATACTTGTATAGGTTATTCATGAATCATGGACCAAGGAGCGGGACCGTGATGAATATTCTTCTGATACTTCTTTTCCTCGCAATTCCGGGGTTTGTATCAGCGGCTGACCTGCAGGTCGGCGACCAGCTCCCTTCGTTTGAGGTAAAAGAGGCCATAACCGACCAGGACTATAAGTACCTGGGTCTTACCAAGGGATCGTTCTTTTCCAAGGGAAAGATCGCCTTGAACGACGTCAAGGGCGAGCTTCTCATCGTGCAGCTTCTCAACAGGTACTGCATGGTCTGTCAGAAAGAGGCGCCGGAGTTCAACAAATTTGTTGATGACGCGGAAAAGGATGCGCGGCTCAAGGGGAAGGTAAAGATCATCGGCATCTCCATCGGCAATAGCGTAAAAGAAGTGGAGAACTTCAAGAACGAGTTCTCAGCCAAGTTCCCCATCGTGGCTGACAGGGAAACGGAAATCTACCGCAAGCTGGGCTCTCCGCGGGGCAGCCCGCTCGTCTACCTTGCGCGACGGCAGGGAAATGGCTGGGTGATCGTTGACGGGTTCAAAGGTGAGGCAACGGCCAACGAGCTCAAGAACAGGACGGTCGTCGCCCTGGAGATCGACCTGAAACAGCTCAAGAAAAAGCCGCTCTGGACAGAGGAACCTGTAAAAAGGCTCGCTGAAGCAGAGATGCGCAAACTGCTTCAGGAACGGATGGGAGCAATTACCATCACCAAGCGGATCCCGTTTCCCCACGGTGACCTGTATGTTTTGAAAAAGGGCAAGGAGACGCTTTTCGCCAAAGAAGAGGCGCGTAAGGCGATCTGCACGGTCTGTCACGATGTGCTTTTCGTCTACGTCTTCGACGGGAAGGGTATTGTGCGCGATTTCATGCCCGCCCACATGACGAAGGAGTGGAACGTTCCGTTCACCAGTGAGGACATAGAGCGCATCCGGAAAAGCCTCGTCGGTCGCAATATGCTTGCACCTTTCAAGTTTGACACCGAGGTCGATTCGGTTACGTCAGCCACGCTTACGTCGTTTCTCATTTACGACTCAGTGCACCACGGAAGAGAGCTGCTCGACGTCATCAAGAAAGAGGGTGCCTGAAGAAAAATGCCGCCTGAAGAAAGAGGGCGCTTAGCCGAGAATTAGCTCGCGGCCGTCGGACGCAATCAGGTACGCCTTTTCCCCTTCCCGCAACAATGTTGCGCCCTCAGGCCCATTAATGAACATGGTTGTGGAGAGTATGTCGGCCCTCATGGTGCTGCGAGCCACGACCGTTGTACTGGTGAGTTGCGTCGGTGAGGAGAGGCTTGCCGGATCGATGATGTGGTGGAGTTTCCTGTCCGGGGTAAAATAGTTCACATAGTTCCCTGATGTGCAGGCTGCCGCACTCGCAAGCGAAAGCTTTCTTGAAACCCTGTCGTGCTTGGGGTCGTAAATGCCGACGCCCCAGCCACGTGCGTTCTTGCCGCAGTATAAGTCGCCGCCCACGTTGACAAGCACGCTGGCAGAGTCTCTTTCGCGCAGTCGCTCCACGCCCCGGTCGATGATATAGCCCGTGGCGATGCCGTCGAGGGTAAGTTTCATGCCGGGTTTCCTGAGGCGCACGCCGGTTCCGTCTGACTCGACCTTGTCGAAGCCGACCATTTCCCTGAAGCGTTCCTGTTCTCTTGGAGTAAGCGGTTTATGAAACTTCTCGAAGTGGAGGAGCACGGGAAGGACCGTTATATCAAAGGTACCCATCGTTTCGGAATAGGCCTCCCGGGCTGAATGGAGGAGCGTCATGAATTCTCTGGGAGGGTTTTTCAGACTGCCTGTACGGTTCAGTTCTGAAAGAGGGCTTCCTTCGTCAAACCTGCTGAAGATCCTCTCCAGCTTCTTCATGTGTGAGATGATATCGATGAGGGCCTCCTTCTTAACACCAATGCCCTTTATCTGCACGAATGTGCCCATCAGGAGGTCTCTGATCTCCACCGTTTGAGAGTCTGCCTCCCGTGCTTCGAGGCCCAGGGCAAAGGGAGCGAAGGCTACGATCTTAACAAAGGAACGGCGCGTCAACACTCCACACCTCCTATTAATTTCTTTCTGATAGACGTACTATATTCTAGATCGATAGATAGCATGCCACAAAAGTGTCTCCTTTCACAGACAATTCTGGTTTGGATTAGCTGTTGACGATTGCAGGCTAACTAATAGGAAAGACGCTTCAAATAACCTCTGAAATAGCATAAATGACATTGGGCTGTTGACTTTTCGGCCTTCTGCCACTAAAATAAGACAATGTTTGAAGCCCTGGCAAGGAAATATGGCATCCTTGTCGTCATCCTGTCCTTCGCGTTTGTAATCGTTTTTTCTGAACACGGCCTTCTCGATTACGTGAAGCTGAAACGGCAGATCAAGTCGGTCAGCCAGTCGATAGACAAGCTCGAGAAAGAAAATGTGTTGCTGAAAGGCCAGGTGGACCGGCTCCAGAAAGACGACCGGTACCTGGAAGAGCTCGCCAGACAGAAATTCGGTTTCATCAGGGATGGTGAAAGGCTTTACAGGATTGAAAAATGAAGTACGAAGGCGCAATTTACAGACCACCCAGCGAGGCGCACAGCCTCATCTTGCAGATCGCTGTCGGCTGTTCCCATAACAAATGCACGTTCTGCGGCTCCTTCAAAGAGAAGAAGTTCAGGGTAAAGAGCTTCGAAGAGATCAAAGAGGATGTCGACGAGGCCAAAGCTTTCGGTCGCTACATCAACAAGGTGTTTCTTGCTGACGGCGATGCCCTGATCATCCCGCAGAAACGGCTTCTCCCGATCATCGAGCTGGTCAAGGCATCTTTTCCGAAGCTTGAAAGAATCGGCATTTACGGGAACGTGAAATCGATCTTGAAGAAGTCGGTCGATGAGCTCAGGCAGCTTAAAGAACTGGGACTCGGGATACTCTACCTTGGCGTTGAGTCGGGAGATCAGGTCACGCTCGACAGGGTCTGTAAAGGCACCACGCTGGAGAAAACCGAGGCGGCGGCCAAAAGGGTCAAGGAGGCTGGTATAGTCCTCTCGGTTACCGTGTTGCTGGGCCTCGGAGGGGTGGAGCGGAGCAAGATCCACGCGGAGGAGACCGGAAAATTTCTCTCGAGGATCGACCCGGAGTATGTCGGCGCCCTGAGCATCATTGTTGTGCCCGGCACTCCTCTTGCGCGTGACATCGAGAATGGAACGTTCGCGATACCCGATCCATATATGCTTCTCGAAGAACTGGCGATCATGATCGAGAACACGAACGTGACGCACACGTTTTTTGCGTCCAATCATGCCTCGAACTACCTTCCCATCAAGGTCTGGTTGCCCGAAGAGAAAGAGAAGGCCCTGAGGGCAATCATGCACGTGCTTAACCGCAGGGACCCATCGCTTCTGCGACCGGAATTTCTGAGGGCCCTCTAGCATGAAGCATGTTGATGTGCCCGTAAGGGTCAGGTACGCGGATACGGACCGCATGGGCATAGTCTATTACGGGACGTACCCCCAGTATTTTGAGATCGGAAGAAGCGAGTTCATGCGTGAGAAGGGGTTCACATACAGGCAGTTCGAGGAGATGGGCTTTCACCTCGTGGTCACAGGCATCGAGATAACGTATTACAACGCAGCCACGTATGACGACCTCCTCACTGTGCGGACCAGCATCTCGGAAGTGAAATCGCGTGGCCTCTCCTTCCATTATGAGATCTTCAAGGACAATACCCTTGTCGTGAAGGGAAGAACGAAGCACGTCTGTGTTGACGGTGGAAGGAAAACAGTGAGAATTCCTCCCGACGTCATGGAAATCTTTAGAAATGCCTCCTCTACATGAAATCTTGGTCGTGCGCCTGACCTCGCTCGGTGATGTATTGATGAGCCTTCCTGCCGTGAAAGCCATAAAAGAGGGTGTTCCTGGGGCACGTATCACCTGGGTTGTTGAAGGCAGCGTCGGAGAGCTTGTCTCGAAGCAGCCGTTCGTTGACAGCGTTATCCAGTTCCCCCGTGGCCTGCTCTCGGCAAGCCTGCGCAGGGGTCACATCTTCACTGCGTGGCGGCAACTCAAAGCATTCTCTACGAACCTCAGGCAACGCAGATACGATGCTCTTCTCGATTTTCACGGCATACTGAAGAGCGTTCTGCTCGGAAGCCTTGCCCGCACAGGTCGAAAGATAGGCTTCAGCAAGAGATATGCGAAAGAGGGAAGTTGGCTCACATACGATGAGAAGGTAGACGGCGCCGACACGAGGCTTCATAAAGTGGAGCGCAACATGCTGCTCGCCCGGCACCTCGGAGTGAACGGGCCTATACCGCAGGTTGAACTCTCGGTCCCGGAGAGCGCGGATACCTATGTCACGGACATGTTCAAGCGCGTGAGTCTGGACGGCCCGGTGATCGCCCTCTTCCCGTTCTGCAGTAAGGGGAGCGCTTTCAAGAGGTGGGACCTTGCCAATTACGCGGAACTCCTCAAGCTGATGCGGGACGCTATTCAGGCCACGGTGCTGATACTCTGGGGGCCCGGAGAGGAGGAGGATGCACGCCAGTTGTGCGACATGGCAGGCACAGGCATCCTCTGCCCGGATCTGCTCGACGTGACCCAACTCTGCGCGCTCCTCAAGAAGTCGGATCTATACGTAGGCGGAGACACGGGGGTCATGCACCTCGCAGCTTTTGCAGGTACGCCGGTCCTCGCGATCTTCGGCCCTACCGATCCCAAGGTGAATGCGCCTTTTGGCGAGATCCACACGATAGTGCGCCAGGATATTCCGTGCAGCCCGTGCAAGGACAAGGAGTGCGCGAAGCGCATCTGCCTTCGCACCATAACCCCGGCCGAGGTATTCGAAGAGGTGCAGGGTATGTGGAACCGTACGAGAGACAGGGTCAAGGGGCAGGGGGCCAGTAAGTAGTGTCGAGTGAGACGCGGAGAGAGGGAGACACGGTGACGCGGAGAGAGGGAGACACGGTGACGCGGAGAGCCAGTAATCAGTAATCAGTAACCAGTGGCCAGTGAGCACCGAGACGAGATAGACTAAATAGACCAGATAGAGCAGAGAAACCGATGAGCGGGCGAAGAGAGCGAATAATGATCCTTGATATCAAGCAGTGGCAGGTTCCCGGGCCCAGGGACCCGGGACCCGGGACCCTGGTGTAACTCATGCGTGTGCTCTTTATATATCCGAACCTCAATGCACAGATAGGATTCAACTACGGCGTGGCACACATCTCAGCGCTCCTGAAAGAGCACGGAATCGAGACAGCGCTGCTCAACATCAACGAACAGATAGGGTACCCGTTTGACCGGGAAAGGATAAAGCGAGACGTCATGGCCTTTGCCCCTGACGTGATCGGGTTCTCAGTCGTGACGAATCAGTACAAGTATGCACTTGAGATAGCGCGCGACATCAAGACCTACCTGCCGAGGCCCATCGTGTTCGGAGGCATACACCCCACGCTCGACCCCCAGAGCGTGCTTCTCGAAGATGCGGTGGATGCGGTCTGCATAGGGGAGGGTGAAGAGGCCTTTCTGGAATTTCTTGAAAAGGGAGGCCCGGAGCATGTGCGAAACATGGGGTACAGGCGGAATGGAAAATCAATCATCGAGCCGCTTCGGCCGTACACTAACATCGCAGCTCTTCCCTTCAAGGATTATGATTTATTCGACTTTCAGACCATGATCGATGCCAAGGATGGGTGGGTCGGCCTTCTCACGGGGCGCGGCTGCCCCTTCCGTTGCACGTATTGCCTCAACCACAAGATCATCAGGCTCTACAAAGAATCGGGGCATCTCCCGAGGACATACATACGGAGACACAGCGTGGAGGAGATCATCCGGGAGATCGACCACCTGCTCTCCCACTACCAGCGCATCAAGATGTTTATCTTCGACGACGACGTATTTACGCTGGACAAGGAATGGATGCGTGAGTTTTCGAAGGAGTACAGGAAACTGACAAACATCGGTTTTGTCTGCAACGCGCACGTGCGCTTTTTCGACGAGGAAGTGGCGGCCGGCTTGAAAGAGGCCGGGTGCAGAATCGTCAAGTTCGGTCTTGAGAGCGGCAGCGACGAGTTGCGGAGGAAGGTGCTCCACCGGTTCATGACGAACGAGGATATCGAGAAGGCTTTTGCTGCTGCCCACAAGTATGGGCTTCACACGTCTGCCTTTGTCATGGTGGGCCTGCCCTGCGAGACCGGAGACGATATCATGGCCACCATAAAGCTCCTGGGGAAGATCAGGCCCGGCCGGTTCCGCTGGAGCCTTTTCTTTCCGTATGTGGGCACGGAAGCATACGAGATCGCTAAAGCCCACGACTCCATTGACTTTGAGAGGATGCGCTCACTCGACAACTTCACGGACGAGACGTGCATGGACCTGGGTGAGGACGTGAACCTTCTCGTGGACAAGGTGAAGAACCACCTCTGTGCCTTCGTGAACAAGTACAGTGAAGAAGGTGGCGCAGAGGGCTACCGCCAGCTCGTTGACCGGATCGAGGCGGCTGAGCGTTCCGATTGGGAGCGTGAGAAGAAAGCCTTTGCATCGGAGATTGAAAAGCTTGACAGAGAGGCTGCAGACCGGGATAAGCTTCATTACACGGTGAAGTTCAACCGGTTCATGGGTGTGCGTAGTGACTGGGAAGACGATAGTCTATCTGCCTAACTGGTTAGGCGACATGGTCATGGCAACACCGTTCCTCAAGGCCCTGAGGAGTGAGCTCGTTGGTGAGCTGTGGGCCATGGGCAAATCGCGCGCCATGCACCTTTACAACGGGCTCGGGTTCTTTGACCGGTTCATACCGTATGACAACAAGACACTCTTTTCGTTCTTAGACAATGTGGCCACGATTCGGGAGCGGAAGTTTGAAAGGGGGGTTGTGCTGCCCCACTCATTCCGTTCCGCACTGATCCTCTTCCTGGGCGGCGTGCCAGAGAGGGTGGGGTACGATCTGAACAGTCGAGGCTTCATGCTGAACCATCGGATCACGGGGGGGCAAGCCCTGGAGCCGACGGTCGAACACTACCTGCGCATTCTCGACGCACTGGGCATCAAGAAGCTCACCGATTCCCCGCAGCTTTCAGTGGCTGAGGATGAGGAGCAGCGGTTCGACCAAACATATACCGACATAGGAACGGGGTACGTTGCCTTTATCGTCGGGGCTCAGTACGGTTCCTCAAAGAGGTGGCCTGCACAGCACTTCTCCCAACTGGCTGACATGATTGTCTCGAAATATGAGAGGATGGTATATATTTTACCGGGCAAGGACGAGCTGGAGATCGCGAACCAGGTGCGTGAGGCTGCTTCTCACAGGGATAAGGTACAGATCAAAGAGATGGATATCGGCGATCTGAAGGTCTGTCTTTCCAGGGCTAGCCTGGTAGTGAGCAACGACACAGGTCCGCGCCACATCTCTGCGGCGCTCGGAAGGCCTACCTTAGTCATCCTGGGTCCTATGGACTCGCTCTACACCGAGTATCCCAGCCAGTCGACGCATCCTGTGATGAAGGATGTGGCCTGCAGGCCGTGCAACCGGAAAAAATGTGACGGTGATCACGTGTGTATGACGGGCTTAAAGCCTGAAGACGTTTTTGCTAAGGTGGAGGATATCTTTGGCCGATAGTGCTCTCGCGTTGATTGAGAAGTTCAGGGGCAAGAAGATCTGTGTGGTCGGCGATATCATCGCCGACGTTTACATCTATGCGATGCCCTACAAGCTGTCCAGGGAAGCCCCGGTCGTTGTCGTCAAGTACGAGGAAGAGAAGCTCTACCCGGGTAGCGCGGGAAACACGATTAACAACCTCCTGGCGCTGGGCGCCCACGTCTATCCACTGGGTTGCGTGGGAAAGGATGAGATCGGCCGAAGTCTGATTACTTACTTTTCTCAGCACAAGAATATCGACATGCACGGCCTTTTGCAGCACGACGGAAAAACAGTAACGAAGACACGCATCCTCGCAGGGGACACGCACACGACCAAGCAACAGGTCATCAGGATCGACCGTGAAGAGACGGGCATGACCCCGGACTACCTGAAGACGGTGCTCAAAGAGCGGCTCGTTGCAATCGGTCACGAAATGGACGGGTTTGTTTTTTCCGACTATGAGTACGGCCTGATCGACAACGAGATTATCGAGTATGGAAAGGTGATGGCGAAAGACAAAGCGGTGGTCGGTGATTCAAGGTTCAACCTCACGCGCTTCAGCGGGTTCACAATGATCACGCCGAATGAATCCGAGGCGTATGCGCTCGCCGGGCTCGAACCGAGGCGCGACGTGAATGATGTGGGCAAGAAGATCATGAGCCTGATGGACTTAAGGGCGCTCCTTATCACCCGCGGCAACAAGGGCATGAGCCTCTTTGTGAAAGGCGGCGAGACCCACCACATTCCCATATCAGGGAGCGACGAGATAGCCGATGTGACGGGAGCAGGCGACACGGTTGCGGCCGTGGTGGCGCTTTCTCTTGCTTCGGGAGCTGATTTCCTCACCGCCTGCCAGATAGCGAATCATGCGGGCGGCATCGTGGTGATGAAGCGGGGCACCGCGGTGGTTGCGCCGGACGAGTTGAGAAGGGCGATCGAACAGTATGGGTGAGTACGTACGCGACCACCTGGAGCTGAAGCGCATACTGGACGATGAGAGAAAAAAGGGGAAAAAGATCGTCTTTGGCAACGGCTGCTTTGACCTGCTTCACGTGGGACACATCAGATATCTCAAGGGCGCAAAAGCGCTGGGCGACATCCTCGTCGTAGCGCTCAACGACGACTCATCCGTCCTCGCTCTGGGCAAACGAAGAACCGTTGTGACCCCGGCGGACGAACGCGCCGAGATCATGGCGGCAGTCCGCTACGTGGACTACGTCACGACCTTTTCAGAACCGACAGTCGAGAACATGCTGAAGCTTCTCAAGCCGGATATTCACGCAAAAGGGACCGATTACACGCCTGATACAGTCCCGGAGAGGAATGTCGTGCGCGCATACGGGGGCGAGGTTGCGATCGTCGGCGACCCGAAGGATCATTCCACCACGGCGATTCTCGCGCGACTGAAGGATCTCAAAGAAGAATGAGTCTCCCACTATCTGTTTACATGATTACCCTGAACAACGGGGCAACCATCGAGAAAGCGCTTGCCAGTGTCGTGGGCTGGGTGGATGAAGTGGTGGTCGTCGATTCCGAGAGCATAGACGCAACCCCGGAGATCGCCAAACGATACACGGCCAACTATCATCAGTTCATGACGACGAGCCAGAGGGGGAAGTACCAGCATGCCCAGGACCTGTGCAAAGCACCGTGGGTGCTCTTCATAGATGCTGATGAGTGGCTCACACCTGAAATCAAGAAGGAGATAGAGGCTGTCATTTCAGGAGAGACGAAATATGACGGGTTCCTGGTGGAACGGAAGAACTTTTTCCTGGGCAGGGTGATACGCTTCGGCGGCTGGTATCCGGACCACGAGATCAGGCTGTACAAGAAGGAGAAGGGCAGGTGGGAAGGCGGGCTCCACGCGAAGGTGCACGTGGATGGCAAGGTTGGAAAGCTGAAGCACTACTACATGCACACGCCCTATATGGACATATCTCACCAGATAAAGACGGTTGACCGGTACTCCGGTGCCTTTGCCGAAGATCTCAGGGAGACGGGCCATTCTTTCCACCTTTTTAATATGGTCTTACGCCCCATCTGGCGCTTCTTCAGGGATTATCTATTGAAGGGCGGTTTCCTGGATGGCATTCCCGGCATTATCATTGTCGCATCGACCATGTACTATGTCTTCATGAAGCATGCTAGACTGTGGGAGATGGAAAAGAAAAATGGGAAACCTAAAGGGTAAGAATGTACTCGTCACCGGCGGCCTCGGCTTCATAGGCAGCAATCTCTGCATCGAGCTTGTCAGGCTGGGGGCTTACGTGACCATCGTGGACAACATGCTGCCCAGACAGGGTGGTAACCTGTTCAACATCAAGGAGATAGAGGGGCGTGTCCGGGTCAACTTTTCCGATGTACGCGACCAGTCCTCCATGAACTACCTGGTGCGGGACATGGACGTTGTCTTTCACCTTGCCGGCCAGGTGAACCACGTGGATAGTGTGCGCAATCCCCTGCAGGATTTGGATATCAACTGCAAGGGAACGCTCGTTTTACTGGAGGCGCTCCGAGCGCACAACAAGCACGCAAAGGTGATTTTCGCGGGAACGCGCGGTGAATACGGCGCCAGCGTGAAACTGCCCGTGGATGAAGATCATCCGACCAACCCGAAAGGCATCTACGCGGTGACCAATCTTTCGGCCGAGAAGATGGTACTCGTGTACGACGACATTCATGGAATAGAAGGTATCTGCCTGCGCATCACGAACACATTCGGACCGCGCCACCAGATGATGCACGATGAGTACGGCGTCTTCAACTGGTTCATCAGGCAGGCGCTCGACAATGCCGAAATCCCGGTATTCGGGGATGGGCGCATCTTGCGTGACTTCCTATACGTGGACGATCTTGTCCGCTGCTTCCTCATGGTGGCGGTGAGCGAAAAGGCTTACGGCGAGGTCTTCAACGTGGGCACCGGTCTGCCCGTCTCCTTCCAGGCCCTTGCCGAGACCATCGTGAAGGTGGTCGGTTCGGGCAGCGTGAAGTTTACGGAGTTCACCCGGGAGCGCAAAGAGGTCGAGCCCGGAGACTACTACACAAACATATCGAAGATACGCACGCTCGCGGGTTGGGAACCGCGCACGTCCCTCGAAGAGGGGATCGTACGCACAGCCGAGTTCTATAGGGCGTTCCGCAAGGAGTACTGGTGATGGCGGTTTCTATGCCCATGTATCCCGGCCTCCGAGAAGACGAAGCGGCGCAAACCTGTGAGGTCATACAGGCCTGTTGTCGCAGATGAAGGTTCTACACCTCTTCAGTGACTGGAAGTGGACGGGCCCTGCAGAGCCCGTAGTCTCCCTCTGCGAATCCCTGTCCGAGAGCGGTCTCGACGTCACCCTCGCATATCGGAAGACCCCCATCATCGAATTTCCTGAACGCACAGTCGAGAAGGAAGTGGAGCGCAGGCACGTCCCGGGCACGGACCGGTTCAAACTCAACCGTTATTTCTCTCCGCGGGACTGGGTCTCTGACCTGAGGGAGATACCACGCTTCATAAACGAGCGGAACGTGCAGATCGTGCACGCGCATCTCTCTCATGATCACTGGGCTGCCTACCTGTCCATGCTTCGGTTGAAGAAGAAGCCTCTCATGGTGAGGTCTGACCACAAGCGTGATGGTTTGCCCGCAGACCGGGCAATGAGTTTTCTCATGAAGCGGACCGATGGACTCCTCACGTACGGCGAAAGGCTGCGCCAACAGGATCTCCATAATTTCAGCTTTCCTGCAGAGAGGAGCGCGAAGCTCCCGCCGGGATTGAAGCCGTTTACCGGGCACGTCACTGACGCGAGACCGTCACTCGGGCTCCAGGGTTCCGACAAGGTGATAGGAGTTATCGGCAGGCTCAAGAAGGACAGGGGATATGACGTGATCCTGGGTGCATTCCGAAGAGTCAGGGATCAGATGGAGCACGTTAAACTTGTTATCGTTGGGAGAAGCTCCCAGGTCGAGGAGAGTATCAAGAAGCCCCTTATCGCTCTCGGGCTGGAGCAGGACGTCATTCTTGCGGGCTACAGGATAGAGGATTATTTTTCCGTGATCGCGGCGTTTGACGTGTTCGTGATGATGCGGGCGGGAAGCGATGGAACAGCGCGCGCGCTGCGCGAAGTGATAGGGATGGGGAAACCGGCCATCGTCTCCACGAAAGGGATGCTCCCCGAGCTCGTGCTCGATGGAGAGACAGGATACGCTGTTGGTCTCGACGAGCATCAGCTCGCAGACCGGATGATGCGTCTTGTCACAGACGACGCAGCCCGCGAACGGATGGCAAAAGCTGCGCGCGCGTACGCTCTTTCCGAATGGGATTACTCGAAACAGGCAGATCGACTGATCGCTTTTTACGAGAACCTG
>Ga0079037_100000798_pt1 | contig 15312 bp, 16 predicted proteins | sample Mud3Dept4metaG_FD_71479 | JGI IMG/M metagenome (GOLD analysis project Ga0079037, IMG submission 71479) | Freshwater wetland microbial communities from Ohio, USA, analyzing the effect of biotic and abiotic controls - Mud 3 Core 4 Depth 4 metaG | ecosystem: Environmental > Aquatic > Freshwater >... | reverse complement strand
AAGAAGAGCCATGCAGGGGCTGAGGTTTCCCTCCCAGGTGATCACCGCGGAGCCCCCTTCGATGAACGGGCAGAAATCGACGCCTTCATCGAAATGGACACCTACATAGCTTGTCGTTTGGCCCCCCCGCGCGGCCCAGTAAAGCGCTTCCCGGGTCAGGTCGTTCAAATCCATCCGGGGCAGCTCCAGGTTTGCGCTTTTCAAAGACCCGCGCAGCGTGCTTGTGGTCACCGCGCGTTCGTATAGGATTTCCCGGCTCATCTGCTTGCTGTAGGGAAGCACATTCGTCACCAGGAATTTTCTAACCCCCAGATAATATCCCATCCGCATCACCGCCGGGAGATCCTGGATGTTCCGTTTCATGGCCACGAAGACAAAACCGATTGGGGGCTCCGTCTTTTCCATTTCCCAACGTTCTTCGCGAAAGGTCTGGAGGTTCTTCATCACCTCCGGCAAAGCCGCCCCCAGGCGGACATCGGCGTAGCTCTCGGGAGTCGCTCCATCGATGGACACCCACAACATATCGAGCCCCGCCGCAATCAAACGGCGGGACTTCTCCCGGGTCAACAGGGTCCCATTGGTGATCAGTTCCACCCGGCTGCCGAGATTCTTCGCCTGGTTGATCATAGAGATAATATCGGGGTGGGAAAGGGGCTCCCCGAAGCCGCCGAAGAAAACGGAGGGGACCGGAGAAAACTCCTTCAAGCCTTTCAGGATGCGTTTGAAGGTCTTCGGGCTCATTCTCCCCATTGGTTCGTCCCAGGCGTTACGGATGCAGGTCCGGCACTCCAGGTTGCAGCAATTCGTGGGCTCGATATATACTTTCGCCAGATGAGTAACGGGATGCCGCATGCGGACCCCGATCATAGTCTCTTCCAGACGGATCTTCGCCCCCGGATTCAGCCCATAAAGCCGCCTGAATTCGGCGGGAAGAACCATTCGTCCTTTCTCATCTATTTCCGCCCTCCAGCCGCCCCGCGGCTCGGCGGCCGGAGCTTTATCATTTAGCGATTCCAAACTTTCTTTTTCCCCTTTCCAGGCTATGAATTGATTTTGCGGAATGAAAAACGGGCCGGGAGAATGATTTGGATTTCCCCCCTTATTCTAACGACTGGTCAGGCACTGTCTTTCAATAAGAATTCCACAACCTGCTTCCGGATTTGGTCCCTAACCCTTCGAAAGGCGGCAATTTGCTCCTGTTCGCCTTCAACCGTTGCCGTCGGATCCGGAAATCCCATGTGGATTTTCTTTGTTCCGCCGAAAAAGACCGGACAGGCCTCATCCGCCTGGCTGCAGAGCGTGATGACGTAATCAAATTTTTGACCGGCAAACTCATCCAGCCCTTTGGATCGGCGCCGGGAAATATCAATCCCCAGCTCGTTCATCACCGCAATTGCCAGGGGATTGACAAAAGAAGGTTCAGTCCCGGCGGAAAATGCCTCAAACCGCCCGGCAAGATCGTGATTGATCAAGCCTTCGGCCATCTGGCTGCGGGAACTGTTTCTCGTGCAAATAAATAGAATTCTTTTCATCTTTTTTCCCTTTTCGTGAATTAGCTTCATTGCCATTTGATTTCCGAGAGTATCCTCCAGAAATTATGTGCCGATAAAGGGGCTAATGATGAAATAAGCTCCCAGCAGACAGATCATGACCCCCGCACCTTTGCGAAACCAGAGGCCCGCCCCCTGCCAGGCGCTGTTTTCCAGCACCTTTCGGACCGCGGCCGTGGAACTGCCCGCCGCCATGATCGGAAGGCAGTGACCAAGGGCGAAAAGCAGGATGAAGAGAACCCCCGTCGTGAATTTCTGCTGCACCGTAATAATCGCCAAAATAGGCGCAATGAATCCGAAGGTACAGGTCCCGGACAGCACACCGTACCCCAGACCGAGACCAAAGGCACCGAGCAGGCCCCGGAGGTTTAAGCGGTAGAGCAAACTGCCCGACATCCTGCACTTCTCCACTCCGAGCATCCCCAAGGCAACCCAGACCAGAACGCCGCCGATTAGGACCTGCCAGTAAGGCCCCACATCGCCCAGCATATAGCCCAGCAAGGCGCAAATGATCCCCACCAGGGCGATAGTGATAAAAAGCCCAACCGTAAACGCGCCCGCATAAGCCGCAGCTTGTTTCGGGTAAATCGCCCGCTCCTGACCGCCGACGTAGGCAATAATTAGAGGAATCGACGCCAGATGACACGGGCTGAAGAGAACGCTGATCATCCCCCATAAAAAACATCCTGCGGCGGCAAGGGTTGTCCCCTTGGAGATCCATTCGGTGACGGTTAGAAAAAGGGGTTCCATTCGTTTACTCTCTTTTTATTGCCCACTCATCCATCCTATTTGCCAATCCAGGTCTTGACATCTTCTTTCCGGGGAATCTTGCCGACACATTTGACCTGCCCGTCAATGACCACGGCGGGAGTTCCCATCACTCCGTACTCGGCAATCTTCATAAGATCCGTGACCTTTTCCACATCTGCGTCTACGCCGGTTTCCGCCAGCACATCCATGACCAATTTTTCGGCCGCACTGCATCGTGAACAACCGGGACCCAAGATTTTGATCTCCATGTTTTCCTCCTTTAAGGATGTAGAAGTGCAAGCAAGGGCAAACGTTAAGCTGAAACCTCTGCGGATTCAATCAGGCTGCCCAGGCTCCAAAGATCATTCCCGCGATCGTCGAAAATACCACCACCAATCCCGAGTAAACCAACATCTTTTGTGTCCCGATGATGCTCCGAATAACCAGCATGCTCGGCAAACTCAAAGCCGGTCCAGACAGAAGGAGGGCGAGCGCCGGCCCCTGTCCCATACCGCTGCCGATGAGCCCCTGGAGAATGGGAACCTCGGTCAGAGTTGCAAAGTACATCAATGCCCCGGCAATTGCCGAAAAGAAGTTTGCCCACAGGGAATTCCCTCCAACCAAATCCTGGATCCATTTCTCCGGAATTAGGGCTTCATGTCCGGGTCGGCCCAGCAGAAAACCCGCGACCAGAACCCCTCCGAAAAGAAGCGGAAGAATCTGTTTTCCAAACCCCCAGGTGGACTCGCCCCAGCTTTTCATTTCATCCCGCCGGAACCAGAAAAAGAGCTCCAGGCCAAGGAGAATCAAAAAGCCGATGGTGATATACCATTTCACTTCCCACACGGCCATCCAGAAGCCTACAGGCTCGGCCGGCTTCCCCCAGGCGGCAAAGATGAGAATCCCGACCAGGGTGGCCATGTAAACCACATCCTTCCAAAGAGGGCGGGTTTTGCCCTCCTCGTCGGGAAGATAAAAATTCTTTCCCTCCCGGGTCTTTTCCTCCTTCCGATAGATGCAATGCATACAGAGGCCGATCAAGTAGGCAAATCCAACGGCCCCAATGGCTCGGGCTAAACCCAGCTTCCAGCCGAGGACCCGCGCCGTCAGGACGATGGCCAGGACATTGATAGCCGGGCCGGAATAAAGAAAGGAGGTTGCCGGTCCGATTCCTCCGCCCCTCATGTAAATCCCGGCAAAAAGGGGAAGAACGGTGCAGGAGCAGACCGCGAGAATCGTTCCGGAAACGGAGGCGACGCTATAAGCTAGGATCTTTTTTGCGCCGGCGCCGAAATATTTAATGACCGCCGCCTGGGAAACGAATACCGCTATCGCTCCGGCGATAAAAAGGGCGGGAATCAAACAGGTTAACACGTGCTCCTGAGCATACTCCTGGAGCATCAGGAATGCTTCCAACCCCGACTGACGGATTAAGGGGGCGGACCAGGGAACGTAATAGGCAGCCAGAAAAACACCTACGATCGCCAAAAGATAATATCGATCTTTCATAAACCATTTCCATTTTCTGCCGAGCGTTCATAAAGACTTGGCCAATTGATTTTGCTCCTGTATTTGACTTTTCAGGACCAAGCCGACCTTGTCCAGAATTTCAAAAATCCTCGGATCCCGTATTTTCACCATCACCTTTACCCCGTCTTTCCTGGTCGAAACCAGGTGGCTTTTTTGCATGAGAGAAATGTGGCGGGATATATTCGACTGCTCCCCGTTTATGGCCGGGATGATTTCACAGATGCATTTCTCCCCGTCACGAAGAAGTTCGAGAATTCGCAAGCGGGTCGGCTGGGCCATGGCTTTTAAGATATCCGACTTCAGGCCCAAGGTTTTTTGATGCATATCCCCTCCATGCAATTATGTATATTTAATCATAATTGAAAATCAAGGAGTGTCAAGAAAAACTGGTAGGGAAGGAGGGTTACACTTTTTGGGGAAATTCTTTGATTGATTTCAGGGGACGTTTTGTTTAGATCTTGAGGGGGGCGCTTCGGCGGGCGAATAGCTTGCCCGGGTCAAAATGGAAAGTCCGGTTTTCAGCCACTTGAGGGGAAAAAACATCGATACCCGATGCTGATACTCCCGGTATCGGTCGCCAAACTCCAAAACGAGCTTCCGCTCTTCCAGGAAAGTGCCGATGATGAGATACGCAGAGAGGATGAGGTTGATTATGAGCTCTCGCAGAGTGATATCGCCTGCCCAAATAAGAAGGAAAACCCCCGAATACCAAGGATGGCGAATTACTCCCAGGACTCCAGTCGTATCCAATTCGCCGCTCTCGGCCATACCACCCCCGGATCTCCCCTGAAGGATCTGGTTGACGCCGAGGAATTGAAGCATGTTGTAATGCCGGGCAGCGGCAAAGAGCAGAATCGCCCCCAGAGCGATCAGCCCATATTGAAACAGGTGCCTGCCTTCCCAGGTGAACAGGGGTTCCGTCTTCCCGCCTTCGGAATTCGAATATAAAACCAAGAATATCAGGGTGAGAAAGGAGAAAATATTATAAGAAACCCGGAAAAAACGATATCTATTCCGGAGGGCGCGCTTCAGAAAATTTGTTCCGGTAATGGAGATCAGAGCGCTGTGGATAACACAGTAGGCAATCCAGAGGATGGCGAGCAGGATATAATTTTGATGGCTCATTGAATGGACCCCCGGATGGCTGAATTTCCGTCCCTTTTTGGCCTCTGGAGAGGACCTCTGCAAAGGCCGGCCGGCAAATTAAAAGACTACTCCCAAACTCTTAATTTCAAACGCCTGAAATCTCGAACGAACAAGGACCAGAAAGAAGGTCAATTTCAAATCCCCCCGCTTCATTGATTTATGGCCCTTTTCTTCTCTTCGTATTCCTCCTTGCCGATCTCCCCCAGGGCGTACCGCCGGTCCAGAATCTCTCTGGCTGATCCGGCAAAATGATGGGATTTAGACCAACCCATCATGCAGCCCCCATGCCTGCGCATCAGGAGAAAACACAGGATCATCATGACAACGGGAATTATCCACCACCAATGAAAACCGCTCCAAAATGCTTCATAACCATACATAATAGCTACCTTCCTTTCTTTCCCCCCGCCGGTTCGCATACCAACACACTTCTCTCATCCACTTCAAAGGTGCATTCCTTTTCCAGGATCTCTTTAAACTTCTTACGGCCGCGGTGCAGCCTTACTTTCACGTTCTCCACGGTCAGCCCGAGAATCTCGGCGATTTCCTGATGGCTAAATTCCATGATGTCCGCGAAAATAATGATGCTTCGCTGCGTTTCGGGAAGAAGGCTGAGTTTATCCTGGACACATTGGGACATCTCTCCCTGCTCCAATTTCTTCTGGATGGGAGTCTCCTCAATGTTGACCAGCCCATCGTGAATTTCTTCGTGGATTGAAGATTTTTTCAGGGTTCGAAAATGATCCTGGCAGAGACGGTGAGCGATCTGAAAGATCCAGGCAGAAATTTTCTCGGGATCGCGCACGCTCGCCAAATTCTCCTGGATTCTTATGAAAGTTTCCTGGATGAGGTCGTCGGCCAAGGATTCATTCTTTACCGAAGTCAGGATGAATTTTCTTACTCGATGATAATACTGATCGTGGATGGTAAATAAGTCCATTTGGGCATCCCAACCTTCAATCGCAGCAGGATTTCTGGGAGGGGCCGCAACCGCAGGAGGTAGTTGGGGCCTCGCCGCCCATAAAAGTCTTGATGCTGCTGCGCATGACCAAATGGGCCCCGCTCTTGACTTTATTGGCCAGCTCCACGGCTTCCAGGATCTCTTCGGGCGTAAGGCCGGCCGCAGAAGCTTTTTTGTGGTAGTGTTCAAAGCAGGGAATGCAGTTCGCCGCAGTGGACGCCCCGAGGCAGATCAAGAGAGAGGTTTTTTCATCCATAGCCCTTTCCTCCGTATTTTTCATTCTCCTATTAGACGGAAAAAGCCCCTGAGAGGTTACACCGGGAGATAAATTTATTTAGGGGCAACAATAACCTCGGGGGGAAATAACATTTGCTGGTGATCTTCACGGGTTACAACCTGGAACCGGCGATCAACAATCGTTCGGACAGCTACTTGCGAACCCGCGGCTTATCTCCCCCTCTCCTTAATTCACCCTGCGCTCCTTGCCGGCCCAGTATTTTTCCTTTACGGTCTTGCGGGCGATTTTACCGTTCGGGTTCTTGGGGAGTTCGGAGACGAAGTCTATCGATTTCGGTTTCTTAAAGCTGGAGAGCGCCGTTTTGCAGTGTTCGATCAGCGCTTCCTCTGTCGCCGATTCCCCCTTTTTCAGAACGACCACGGCCTTAATGGCTTCTCCCCATTTGTCGTCCGGCACGCCGAGGACGCAGGCCTCCAGGACGGCCGGGTGCTTGTACAGCGCCTGTTCGATCTCCGAGGGATAGATATTGAACCCGCCGCTGATGATCATTTCGGTTTTTCGGTCAACGATGTAAATGTACCCCTCCTCGTCAACCTTGGCCATGTCCCCCGATTGGATCCACCCGTTCACGATCGTTTTGCCGGTCAATTCGGGATCTTTGTAGTACCCTTTCATGATGTCCGGCCCCCGAGCCGTGATTTCCCCCATTTCGCCCGGGGAAACGTCTTCCCCCTTTTCATTCACGACCCGGACCTCCGTTTCAAAAACCGGCCGGCCGCAGGAACCCAAACGGCCGGGGTTGTTTTTCAGAGCGGCGATATGCTCGCTGGCGGTCAGGACGGTGATGAAGGAAGTTGTTTCGCTCATCCCGTACCCTTGAATCAGAATGGGGCCGAAGAGGTCGATGGCCTGCTCGACTCTCGCCGGGGCGATGGGGGCGGCCCCGTAAAAGATCCCTTTCAGGCTGTCGAATTTGTACTGGGCCGCCTTGGGATAGGCGAGAAGGAAGTTGATCATGGCGGGAACCACCATCGTATAGTTCACCCTTTCCCGCTGGATCGTCTCCAGGAGCATATCGAGATCGAATCGATTGAGGATCAGGTTGCACCCCCCGGTGAAGAACAAGGGCATGAGCAGCATCCCGCTCACATGGGTGATGGGGCCCACGTGGATCAGGGTGTCCCCCGGCCTGATGCGCACTTCGGGAAACATCAGCGCCTTCCGGATCATGGCCATCCGGTTGCCGCAGCTTTGCATGATCCCCTTCAATTTTCCCGTGGTGCCGGAGCTGTAAGTTAGAACAGCCAGGTCCTCCCCTCCGACTTCCACCTCCAGACCTTCGTCGCGGCTGCCCGCAAGGATTTTTTCCAAGGATTGGGTGCCGGAGAGGGCCCCGTCGAGGTCGATGAAATTCCGGACCGTTTCCAGAGACGGTCTGTTTTCCAGGAGGGGTTCGAGATGCTGTCGGTCGGCGAGGACCGTTTTCGCTTCGGCGTTATTGAGGATAGCGGAGGTCTCCGCGGGGGAGAGGCGGGCGTTGATGGGAATCCGGACCATCCCCGCCTTGTAACAGGCCACTTCGGTTTCCGCGATCTCCGGGCGGTTCCAGGCCTGGATGGCCACGCGGTCGCCTTTTTCCATCCCCAGGGCATAGAACCCCCGCGCCAGGCGGTTGGTCCTTTTGTCCAACTCTTCATAGGAGATCCTTTTCCCCTCGAAAATCATGGCTGGCTTTCCCGAAAAATATTTCGCGCTCCGGGTGATATAGCGCCCCAGGTTCATTGGCCCCTCCTTTTTCAAGCGGTCCGCTCCGGCCCCCAGGCCAGGCCACCTCTTGGCCTTTACGCCGGTCCTCCATTCATAGCAACGGGCACCCGTGACTGAAGGGTTACCCCTATCTCCGGATTTCTCTTGCCAAGCTTTTTGCCATCATCCGCTCGTAGATCGCGGGAGCAAACCGAAAGAGGAGATGAGAAAGCTTCCCCGCCGCCGACAAAACTAACGTTTTCTTTCTTTTCTCCGCCCCTCTAAAAATGCCTTCGGCGACTTCGAAGGGTGAAGCTTCCCGGCCCATCATGGTGCGGGAAGAGGAAGCGGGCTGCCCTTTGCCGTCGATGGCTCTGTTCTGCAGGTTGGTCCGGGTAAACCAGGGGCAAGCCACCATTACGTGGACCCCCTGATCACCCAATTCGCCGCGCAGGGCTGAAAACAGCCCCTGCAGAGCATGCTTGCTGGCGCAGTAAGCGGTCCGTCCCAGAAGCGGCATGAGCCCGGCGATGCTGGAGATCACGATGATCATTCCTCTCCGCGCCACCAGGCTTTCCAGGGCCGCCTTGGTGCATATTAGGGAGCCGAAAAAATTCACCTCCATCACTTTGCGGATCGTGGAGATTTCCGCCTCCCGGAACGGCCCCCGATGGGAAATCCCGGCATTATTAATGAGGATGTCGATTCCGCCGAAGCGCCGAATGATTTCCCTAACGGCTGAGGCGGCTTCCGGTTCGCTGGCAATATCCGCCCTTTGGGCGAAGGCGATCACGCCGGCCTGCAGAAGTTCCCTTTCCCGATTCTCCGCCTCTGCCTGGTCGATGTCGATCAAGGCAATGCGGGCGCCGGCCCTGCCGAATTTCCAAGCCAGCGCCGCCCCGATTCCTCCCGCTCCTCCCGTAATCGCCACGACCTTTCCCTCGACCCAGCTCTTTCCCATAGCTATCCCCCGCCGCCATTCGCCGGCATGGGCCCGAAGGTGCTTTCGATCCAGTTCGTGCTTATTGTTCCCCGGCGGTATCGGTCATTTTGCATGATCCGCCTGCAAAAAGAAATCGTGGTGTCAATCCCGGAAATATGGAATTCGCCAAGGGCCCGATCCATGGCGCTGATGGCCTCGGATCGGCTTGAGCCTTTGGCGATCAGTTTGGCCAGCAGCGAATCATAGTAAGGCGGGACAAAATATCCGGCATAGCAATGGGTGTCGAGACGGATATCCGGGCCGGCAGGGGCTTTCCAGGCCTGAATTTCCCCGGGGGAGGGTCGGAAACCCGCTTCCGGCGTTTCGGCATTAATCCGGCACTCGATGGCGTGGCCCGCAAACGAAATTTCCTCCTGGGGGTAGGAAATTTCTTCTCCCCGGGCAATCCTGATTTGCTCCCTGACCAAATCCGCGCCGGTGATCATCTCCGTCACCGGGTGCTCAACCTGGATCCGGGTATTCATCTCCAGGAAATAGAACTTCTTAAAGTCCTGATCGTAGATGAACTCGATGGTGCCGGCATTGAGGTACTGAATATGCCGGGCGATGGCGAGGGCGGCGTCGATCATCTCTTGGCGCAAAGCAGGCGTCAGGACCGGACAGGGAGCCTCCTCCACCATTTTTTGATGGCGGCGCTGGACCGAGCAGTCTCTTTCAAAGAAATGCCTTAGATTCCCCCAGGCGTCTCCCATCACCTGGAGCTCGATATGCCGGGCATTCGTAATATAGTGCTCAAGATAAAGGCGATCGTCGCCAAAGGCCTCCCGGGCTTCGGCCGCCGCCTCGGTAAAGGCCGGACCAAGATCCTCGGTCTTAGGCACCAGCTTCATCCCCCGGCCGCCTCCTCCCGCCGCCGCTTTGATCAGCACGGGGTAGCCGAGGCGGTCGGCCGCTTCTGCGGCTGCAGACAGGGTTTCAATGTGCTTCGAGCCCGGGATAACGGGGACCCCGAGCTGCTGCGCCATCCGGCGCGCCTGGATCTTGTCCCCCATGCGGCGGATTTGTTCCGGCTTCGGCCCGATAAAAACCAACCCCTTCTCTCCGCAGGCTTCGGAAAACTCCGGCCGCTCCGCCAGGAATCCGTACCCGGGGTGAATCGCCTCCGCCCCGCACCCCAGGGCGGCGGAAATCAGGGTCTCGATGCGAAGATAGCTATCAATGGGCCGCGGGGGGCCAATGATTACGCATCTATCGGCCATTTTGGCCGGGAGGCTTTTCCGGTCGGCCTCGGAAACCGCAAGGATGGTTTCCAGGCCGAATTCCCGGCAGGCCCGGATGATCCGGAGGGCAATTTCCCCCCGATTGGCTATCAGGACGCGGGAGAATTTTTTCATAGCAGGAACGAACCTCGATCGGGGCAATAAATGGGTTCCAAAATCTGCCTTTTCTGATGCCCCGTAAATGCGGAAGGGATTTTTGTTTTGCGTCGGCCGGTGAATCCTCCCCTCCGCCCTAACCCAATTTTTTCACACCTTCGGGGAGGAAGGGGTGGGGCAATCATTCTTCTCTGCGGTTATGATGCTTCGGCCTTTATTTGAATCTTCTCCACTTTGGCCAGATCCGATTCGTAAAAGAACGCGGCGGCGAAAAACAGGACGGCGGCAATAAGGGAGAAGAAGGGAACAATGGTTAAGGCTAAGTGAATGCCGTAATGATCCGAGACCACTCCCACAAAAAGGGGGCCGAGCGAGCTTCCCAAAAGATTCTGGGAAATCACACAAAAGCTGTAAGAGGTGGCCCGCAACCCGGGGTGAACGACATCCTGGGTAACGGCAATAGCCGCCGGGGAAAAGGCGCTGGCGGCCATGCCTCCAAGTAGAATCAGGGCGTATTGCCAGGCGCCCTGGAAGAAATAAAAGGCGGTAAGAAAGACGACTCCGGTGACCAGGGAAGAAAGGGCCGGGAAAAGCAGGCGGGCGTTTACTCTCCTTTTTCGCCAGTGATCGGCCAGAAACCCTCCTAAGGGAAAGCCGGCGATGGCCAGGAGCATGACCAGGCTCCCCTTGAAGGCCGCTTTTTCCATGGGCAGGTTTTCAAGGCGATGGAAATACGTGGGCAGCCAGCTCAGATAGGAGGCGGTCAGAAACATGCACCCGGCAAAAGCGGCATAGGTCAAAAGCAGGGAGGGCGTTCCCATGAACCGCCGGGCGATTTCCCCGGCTTTCATCTTTTCTGCTTCCGGCGTTCCCGCTTCGCTCTTTTTTTCGAGATCGACCGTCTTATAATCCCGTACGAAAAAGAAAAGAACGGCCACGATAAAACCGGGGAGGGCCACGATCCCAAAGGCCTGCCGCCATCCGTAATGGGCGGCAATATATCCGCCGAGCATGATCCCCAGGGCGCTCCCCAAAGGCAAGGCCGCGGTCCAGAGGCCGACGATCAGGGAACGGATCTTTTCCGGAAAGAGCGCGGAGATCATGGCCGTGCCCCCCGGCGCGTAGCCGGCTTCCCCCACCCCGATGGCTGTCCGGGCGAAAAAGAGCTGCGGGAAGTTCTTCGCAAAGGCGCAAGCCACCGTGGCTGCGCTCCAGAAAACCGCCATGAGGCCGATGCATTTCTTCCGGCTCCACCGGTCGATGATGACGGAAATGGGAACGGACAGGACCACAATGGACCAGTAAACCGTCGAGACTAAGAGCCCGCACTGGGTGTCCGAAAGGCCGAAATCGGCTTTCAGGAAGGGGAAGAGCGAAACCACCACCATCCGATCGATGTAGTCAAACATATAGAGGAGAAACAGCAGGGCAAAGATGTAATACGAATATCCTTTGGAAAGCAGGTATCCATCGCCGGGACCTTCTTTCAGCGGCATGGCTCCTCCCCTTGTGGTTAGGGTGGACTTACCGAGTTTGCTCCAAAATCAAAGGGCCTTTTTGGAAATAAAATTTCCGCAGGTGAGTTCTTTTCCCCAGTTCCTGAATCAAAGCCCCCAGGGGGTGCTTTACCATCGGCATCTCGACGGCCCTCTTGCTCTTGTGGAATTTCTCCAGCGTGGGGCGGCTGAAAAAGAGCGTCAACAGGAGTTCCTCGTCGGAAAGCAAGGCGCCCGCCTCCTTCCTCGCCCTGCCGACCACCGGTTCGAAATAGTTTTCCGCCGGGTCGATGGGCGTCGGGTCTTCTCCTTGAAGGATCCGGTCTTTAATGTCGGGATCGATAGGGGTCGCCGCCTCCCCATAATAGCCCCGGGCGTACAGGCAGAGATCCGAAGGGATGGTCCGGTAACGCTCCTTTTGAATAACATTGAAAACCGCCTGGACGCCGACGATTTGAGAGAACGGCGTCACCATTACGGGATACCCGATCTCCTGGCGGACTCTGCCTGCCTCTTCCAGCACTTCCGGGACCCGGTGTTCAAGCCCCAAATTTTTGAGCTGGCTGACCAAGTGCGACATCATCCCCCCGGGGATTTGGTGGGCCGCGTATTTTTGGTACTGGACAGGGTTAAAGGCGACCCTTTGGCCGACCGGCTTCTTCTCCTGATACGCAACCCAGCAAAAATAGTCGTCGATTTTCCTGACCAGGGAATCATCCAGTTGCCCCTCCAGCCCATTCTCCCGGGCAGCGAGGAGCGTTTCCCGGGTGGAAGGAATGGAATTCCCCTGAGAAAGGGGAATGCTGGCCGTCGAGAGAATGTCGACCCCCAATTTCATGGCTTCCTGATAGCAGGCAGTCCCCAAACCTGTTCCGCAATGGCTCACAAAGCTGAAATCCAAGTTTCCGATCGCCCTGCGGATCGCCGGGATCAGGGTGCGCACCCGTTCGGGAGTCAGGAGGCCGCTGGCATCCGCAAGGCTCACGCTGTGAACGCCCAACTGCGCGCATTCGCGCGCCTTGGCGGCGTAGTACGCGTCGCTGTGCACGGGGCTCAAGGCAAAGACCAGCGCCGGATGGACCTGCAGGCCGATCTTCTTGGCCGCCTGGAAATGCCATTTGATGTTGTTGAGGTCGTTCAAGCCGTCGAATATGGCCAACCCCTGGATTCCGCATTTCTGGAGGCATTGGATTAGAAGTTCGATGGCGTCGTTGGGGAAACGCCGCCAGCCGAAAGCGCTCCGCCCGCGGATCAGGATCTGGAGATCCGTCTTCGGCATAAGCCGGGCAAGAAGGCGCAAGCGCTCCCAGGGGTCTTCGTTCAAATAGAGAATGCAGGCTTCGAAAGCGGAACCGCTCATGATATTGATGCTTCCAAATCCCGCGCGGTCCATATCCGGCGCAATGGGAAGCATGGGACCCGTGGGCATGCGGTTGGCCCACAGGGACTGCTGGCCGTCGCGCAAAGTTTCTTCGTTGAAGCGGATTGTTCTCATTCTCTTCCTTCCATTATAAGGCTCGGCCTTTGGCCGCGTCCGGTCAGGTTTCCGCCCTCCCGGAATTCAAGCAGGTTCAATGATCATCAGCGTCTGCCCCATTTTGACCATCGTCTCATTTTCCACCAGAATCTGTCGGACCGTCCCTTTCGCCGGGCTCTTGATGGAGTTCATTAATTTCATCACTTCCACGATCCCCACCTGCTCGCCCGCTTCCACCTCGCCTCCGACTTCAACAAAGGGACGGGCGCCCGGAGCGGGAGCGCGGTAAAAAGTCCCGGTGAGGGGAGATTTTACCTGGACTCCTGAAGCCATCGGAACTTCTCCGGCGACCGGCGTCTCCGAAACCGAAGGTCCGGGTGATGCCTCTTTGGTTTCCACTTTGGGGGTCTGTTCCCCCCGGACCTTCACGACCCCCGGGAGAGCGGCCGGGGAGGGGGCCGCGGAAGACGGACCGGGGGAAATCCCGCCGGAAGAAGGAAGATGCTCTTGCCCTTTAATAATTTCGAGTTTGAAGCCTTCCAGCTCCAAGCGCAATTCCCGGCAGGGCGACTCGTCGATGATCTTCAGGATCTCCAGGATTTCCTTGTACGAGAGCGAATAGGTGATTTCCTTCTGGTCGGGCAGCATAATTCCTCCTTCATTGATGAGAAATTCAAGCCTCAATCCACTTCGACAATGACGGCGTCGCTCTGGCCGTATCCCCCGCAAATGGCCGCCGCGCCCAGCCCTCCTCCCGCCCGCCGGAGCTCCAGGACCAGGGCCATGGCGATCCTGCCGCCGCTCGCCCCCGTCGGGTGGCCGATGGCCACGGCTCCGCCGTTGACATTGGTGATGGAGCGGAGTTGTTCCAGAGATCTTTCGTTTTCGGAGCTCAAAACTTTTGTGCTCACCAGGGCGGTCGCCGCGAAGGCTTCGTTGATTTCGAGGCGTTTTAGATCCGAGAGCTTTCGGCCGATCTTTTCCAGAGCCTTCCGGATGGCCAGCGCCGGCAAATAGGGGGAGGCAAGGGGGTCCCCGGCAATATTTACATATGCCGGAATTTTGCCCAGAGGATCAATCCCTGACTCCCTCTGCTTTTCCCTTGACATCAAGACGAGGGCCGAAGCGCCGTCGTTCAATCCGGGGGCGTTTCCGGCCGTGACGGTTTTACTGCCATAAACCGTAGGCAGGCCCCGCAGCTTTTCAATGGTTGTATCCGCGCGGGGGGATTCGTCGCGGTCCATCAAGAGGGTTGATCCTTTGGCCGCAGGGAGTTCCACCGGCTCAATTTCGGCGGCGAATTTTCCGGCTTTTAGGGCGAGAAAATATTTTTGATGGCTTCTCAAAGCCCATTGATCCTGGTCTTCCCGGCTCACCCCGTACTGCAGGGCGACTTCGGCGGCGCCGACGGCCAGCGGCAGGTTCAAAATCGGGTTTCGCAGGAAGAGCGGCTCTTCGAGCATAACCCCCCCTAAGCGAATGCCCCAGCGCACCCCGCGGGCGATGAGGGGGGTCTGGCTCATGGCTTCCATTCCCCCGGCAACCACAGTATGCACCTCTCCGCTGCTAATATTCCGCATTCCCAAACCAAGGCAAGTCATGGAGGAACAACACGCGCGGTCAATGGTGAGCGAAGGCGTGTGCGGCGCGAGACCGGAAGAAATGAGGATCTGCCGGGCGGCCACGGAAGCGGTGCCCGCAAGTACCGCGACCCCCATGTAGAGCTCGTCCACCCAGGCAGGGTCCAGGTGAATTCTCTGCAAGGCGGCGGAAACCGCTTTGGTTCCCAGGTCGACCGCCGTGAGATCTTTCAACTGCCCGCCAAATTTGCCGAACGGAGTTCTGGCGGCGCCTACGATGACCACTTCTCTCATCGACCCTCCCCCGGCTTCGGCTGCCGGCATTTTCGATCTATGAATCGAGAGTACGGATGATCGTTTCAAACATGCGAACCAGGTGCTTTTTCCGGCTTTGGAGACTCTTGGGCGACAGCGGATCGGTTCCGATCAGCTTTTTGACGATTCCGCTGCAGGTGAAATAGGTGATGATCATTCCGTAGCCGCTGATCAGTAAGTGCTCGGCGGATAGATCTCCAGCCC
>Ga0079037_100000797_pt1 | contig 15316 bp, 12 predicted proteins | sample Mud3Dept4metaG_FD_71479 | JGI IMG/M metagenome (GOLD analysis project Ga0079037, IMG submission 71479) | Freshwater wetland microbial communities from Ohio, USA, analyzing the effect of biotic and abiotic controls - Mud 3 Core 4 Depth 4 metaG | ecosystem: Environmental > Aquatic > Freshwater >... | reverse complement strand
ACGCGCCTGCGGCTCGCGGCGGCGCTGCGCCAGGCCTACGAGCGCGAGACGGTGGTGGTGAACGCCAACGTCGCGCCGGCGGGACACGGCGAGTCGGTCGCGGAAATTCTCGGCAGCGGCGACGCGGCGGCGCGCAACCAGGCCTTCCAGCTCAAGCAGTCGCCCATGACGTGGACCATCGCCAGCACGCCGGCGGGCCGCGCCTCGAGCCTCCAGATCCAGGCCGGCGACACCCTCTGGCGCGAGGTGCCGACGCTGTACGGGGCCGGCGCGCGCGACCGGGTGTTCACGACGCAGACCCAGGACGACGGCACGACGCTGGTGCGCTTTGGCGACGGCGTCGAGGGCGCACGCCTGCCGAGCGGCCAGCAGAACCTGCGCGCGCGCTATCGCAAGGGCATCGGCGTCGCCGGCAACGTCGGCGCGGGCCGCATAACGACGCTGTTGACGCGGCCGCTCGGCGTGGTGGGCGCCACCAATCCCGAAGTAGCGTCCGGCGGCGAGGATGCGGAGACGCTCGATGCCGCCCGCGCGAACGCCCCGCTGACGGTGCTGACGCTGGACCGCGCGGTGTCGCTGACCGATTACGTCGACTATTCGCGCGCCTTCGCCGGCGTCGCCAAGGCGCACGCGGCGTGGGTCGCGCACGGCGCCGCGCGCGGCGTGCACGTGACCGTCGCCGGTCCGCACGGCGCCGCGGTGGAGGCCGTCGCGCGCAACCGCCTGCTCGAATCGCTGCGCGGGTACGGCGACCCGCTGGTGGCGCTGAACGTGCAGAGCTACCACGCGGCGACGTTCCGCCTCTCGGCCACGGTGCGCGTGGCCGCCGACCGCGTGGTCGACGACACGCTGGCGGCGGTACGTGCAGCGCTTGTCGCGGCGTTTGCATTCGATGCACGCGACTTCGGCCAGACGGTGTCGATGGACGAGGTCATGCGCGTGTGTCACGGCGTGGCCGGCGTGGAGGCGGTAGACCTCGTGGTCCTGCGGCGCAGCGACCAGTCCGCCTCGCCGGCGGTGCGGGCGCGGCTGTTCGCGGCCATGCCGCTGCTCGTCGGAGCGACGGTGTCGGCCGCAGAGATCCTCGTGCTCGACGCCGCCAGCCTCGACATCGGAGCGATGCCATGAGCTTCGACACTCAGCGTCTGCTGGAGCTGCTGCCCGCCGTTTACCGGCTGCGCGACGCGGCCATCGCCGGGCAGTTCCCGAATCCCGACCCGGAGGGACGCGGCCCGCTGGCCGCGCTGCTCGCCGTGCTGGCCGAGCAGATCGCCGCGCTGGAGGAGAACCTCGACCAGCTCTACGACGACTCGTTCGTCGAGACCGCGGCGCCGTGGGCGGTGCCCTACATCGGCGATCTCATCGGCTACCGCACCCTGCACGGGCGCGCCCCGGGCGCGGGCAGTCGGCGTGCCGAGGTGGCGCACACCATCGCGTTCCGCCGCCGCAAGGGCACCGCATCGATGCTGGAGCAGCTCGCGCGCGACGTCACCGGCTGGAACGCGCGCGCCGTCGAGTTCTTTCAGCTGCTCGCCACCACCCAGTACATGAACCACGTTCGCGCCGGCAACCTGGTGGCGCCTGACCTGCGGGACGGCGACGCGCTGGAGACCGTGGGCAGCGCGTTCGATCCGGTGCCGCGGACGCTCGACGTGCGCCGCATCGGGTCGCGGCGCGGCCGCTACAACGTGCCCAACATCGGGCTGTTCCTGTGGCGGCTGGATGCCTGCCGCCTGGAGCGTTCGCTGGCGGTCATCGATCCCGCCGACGCGGCCGGCCGGCGCCTGCGCATCCATCCGCTCGGCATCGACGCTCCCCTCGCCACGCGCCCCGACCGCGAGGACGAGATCGCGCATCTCGCCGAGCCTATCAACGTGCCCGCGTCGATCTCCCGCCGCATGCTGCACCGTCACACGGAGCGCTACTACGGACCGGGCCGCAGCATCGAGGTGCGGCTGGACGGGGTGGCGGTGCCGTTCGCTAACGTCGTGGCCTGTAATCTCTCGGACGACGGCGCAGGCTGGGCCCACGAGGCGCCGGCCGGGCGCGTCGCGATCGATCCGGTGCTCGGCCGCATCGGCATCGCCGCGGACCTGCCCGCGCCGGCGCGGGTCGAGGTGACGCACCACTACCAGGCCGCCGGAGCGCTCGGGGGTGGCGAGTATCCGCGCCTGGCGACCTTCGCGTCGCCGCTGGGCGCATTCGTCCGCGTGCCGCAGGACCATGCCACCGTGCAGGCGGCGCTCGCTGCGCTCGGCGGTGCGGGCATCGTGGAGATCCGCGACAACGGCCGCTATCGCGAGGCGATCAGCGTGGACGTCGCCGCGCAGCGCGGCATCGAGCTGCGCGCCGCCGACGGCCGGCGGCCGACGCTGGAGCTCACCGCCCCGATGACGGTGCGCGGCGGCGCCGGCAGCGCGTTCACGCTCAACGGCATCGTGGTCGCCGGCGACGTGATCGAGGTACCGGCGGCCGGCAACGCTTTGCGCCGCATGGCGCTGGCCCACGCGACGCTCGTGCCGGGGCGGACGCTCGCCGTGGAAGGCACGCCGGTGCAACCCGGTGCAGCGAGCCTGACGATCGCCGCGCAGGATCTCGAGCTCGACATCGTCCGGTGCATCGTCGGCGGCGTGCGCGTCGTCCCGCAGTCGAAGGTGGCCTGCACCGATTCCATCGTCGACGTGCACGACGCCGGCGCGCGCGCCTTCGCGGCACCCGGCGCGGGACTCGCACCGGGTGCGTCGCTGACCCTCGAGGCGTGCACCGTGATCGGCGAGACGCATGCCGTGCGTCTCGATGCCTCCAACACCATCCTCCTCGGCCGCGCCGAGGTCGTGCGGCGCCAGGAGGGCTGTGTCCGCTTCAGCTACGTCGCGCCCGGCTCCATCGTGCCGCGGCGGTATCGCTGCCAGCCGGGCGAAGGGGCGGAAGCGTCAAACGTCCCGAGCTTCACCAGCCTGCGCTACGGCGTGCCCGGGTACACCCAGCTCGGCACCCGCGTGCCGCGCGCGATCGCCCGCGGCGCGGACGATGAGTCAGAGATGGGGGCTTGGCACTTCCTCTACGCCGCGCAGCGCGTGTCGGACCTCGCCACGCGCCTCGACGAGTATCTGCGCGTGGGGCTGGAGGCCGGAGTCTTCAATGAAACCTGAGAACCAGAGGGACGCAGCATGAGCGGCGACTACAGCAGGTGGTCCTTCGATGCGCGCCGCGACTACGCCGCGGTGCTGATGCAGCAGGGACGCGTCCACACCGACGCCGACTGGAACGAGTGGGCGGCGACGCTGGCGCGGCGGCTGCAGGCGGGGACGCTGGACACCATCGGCGCGGCCGCGGTGCCGCGGACCACGCCCGACGGCTTCCGCATCGAGGCCGCTGGCGGCACGTTCACCATCGGCCGCGGACGTATGTACGTCGACGGGCTGCTCGCGGAAAACCACGGTGGCGCACCGCTCGCGTGGGACCGGCGTCTTGCGGAGGAGGACGGCAGCGCCGCCGTGCCCTACGCCAACCAGCCGTGGTATCCCAACCCGCCGGCGCTGCCGCAGGGTGGACCGCATCTCGCCTATCTCAAGGTGTGGCAGCGCGAGGTCACGCATGTCGAGGCGCCGGCGCTGGTGGAGAAGGCGCTGGGCGTCGACACGACCACGCGGCTGCAGACGGTCTGGCAGGTGCGCGTGCTCGCCAACCCCGGCGCAGGCGTGGACTGCGCGACGCCGCTGGAGGACATCGCCGCGTTCCATGCAGCCGAGCCCACCGCGCACGGCCGGCTGACCACCGGGACGGCCGATGTCGCGGGCGAACCCGATCCGTGTCTCGTGCCGCCCACCGGCGGCTACAAGGGGCTGGAGAACCAGCTGTACCGCGTTGAAATCCATCGCACCGGCGACCTCGCCGGCGCCGACCGCGCCACCTTCAAGTGGTCGCGGGACAACGCGTCCGTTGCCTCGCGCATCACCGCGATCCCCGCCGCCGACCGCATCGTGGTGGAAAGCGTCGGCCGCGACGGCCTGCTGCGGTTTTCCGACGGCGACTGGATCGAGATTACCGACGACGCGCGCGAGCTCAATGGCCAGCCCGGCGTGATGCGCCGCATCCGCGCAGGCGGCGGGGTCGACGACGCGACGCGGACCATCCTGCTCGCCACGCCGCTCACCCTCGCGGAGCTGGCGACGTTCCCGCGAAATGCGCAGAACGAGGTGAACGCGGCACGCAACACTCGCGTGCGCCGCTGGGATCAGCGCGGCCGCGTGACCGACGCGAACGGCAACCTGCTGGTCGACCTCGATGCGCCGGGCGCCGACGGAACGATTCCCGTGCAGACCGGCGCGGTGCGGGTCGTGCTCGAGCACGGCGTGGTGGCGACCTTCGATCTCGCCCAGGCGGGCGGGCTGCTGCGCAGCGGAGACTACTGGGTGTTCGCCGCGCGCACCGCCGACGCTTCAATCGAGATCCTCGATCGCGCGCCGCCGCGTGGCGTTCATGCGCACTACACCAAGCTTGCGCTGGTCACCTTCCCAGACACCGAGACGGACTGTCGCGTGCTGTGGCCGCCGGAAGCAGGCGGCCATGGATGCGACTGCACCGTGTGCGTCAGCCCGGAGTCCCACGCCAGCGGAACGCTTACCATCCAGGCAGCGGTCGACCAGGTTCGCGCGGCCGGCGGCACGGTGTGCCTCGCCGCAGGCACGTATGCGCTGCGGGAAGCCGTGCGAGTGGTCGACGCGAGATCGCTGTGCATCCGCGGCCAGGGCCCCTCCACGCTGCTGCTGGCCGCCGCCGGCGGAACAGCGATTGCGGTGAGCGATTCGAACACGGTGCACATCGAGAACCTCGGCGTGGCGAGCGCCGCGACCCGGGCGTCGAATGCCGCGGTCATACTGCGCCGTTCGGTGGGCATCACGCTGGAACGCCTCGGCATTCTCGCCATCGCCGTCGGCGACGAACGCAGTGTCGCGATCCGGCTCGACAACCTGCTCCTCGGCACGGCCGTAACGCGCTGCGTGCTGCTCGCGAGCACCGGGATCGACGGTGGGCTCGGCGAGGACCACGTCGCAGCACTCGACCTGCGCATCGAGGACAACGCGTTCTGGAGCGTCAACCGCGGCGTCGCGCTTGGGCGGTCGGTCCTGCACTTCGGCGAGACACGCATCGCAGGCAACACGCTCGTCGGGTGCCTGGACGCCGGCATCTCGCTGCTCGGCGGCGCGGCGCCGAACGCGGCGGTGAACGTCGCCGGTAACGTGTGCATCGTCGCGGGCGACGGAATCGTGTGCGGCCTGGACGCCGCCCGCATCGCCGACAACGACATCCGTTCCGCCGACGAGCCGCGGGCCGACGGAGACGGCATCGTGCTCCTGCGCGGGCTCGACGCCGGCGGCATCGACCACTGCCAGATCCTCGCCAACCGCATCCGCGGCGTGCGCGGAACGGGCATCGTCATCCGTGCTCGCGTCGTGTCCGGCATGATCAAGCACAATGTCATCGCTGAGAGCGGCGGCGGCATCGTGATGGAGAACGACGGCGAGGCTGAAGCGCTGGTGGTCGAGAACAACCAGCTGCTCAACATCGCCGGGAGCGCCAATGCCGAGGGCGCTCATCTCGCGGCGCTCCAGCTCGTGGCGGTGCGCAGCCTGGACGTCGCCGGCAACGCGATCGTCGGGTTCGCGCGCGGCGCACGGCAGAGCGCCTCGCGCGCCGCAATTCGCGCCGCCGGCATCGCGCATGCGCGCATTGCGGGCAACCGCATGCTCGGCATCGCGCCCGCGAACGGCTTCATGGGTCTCGGTCTGGGCATCGACGTGCTGGCCCCATTCGCCGCGCTCGACGTGTCCGGAAACGACGTGCGACGCCGCGGGACGGAGGAGGACAAGATCGCCAGCGCACGCTGGATCGCGCTGGCAATCCGGGCGTCTGTGCGAGGCGTAGAGGGCGGTACCGAAGGCTTTCTCGCCGCGGGTCCGCTCGCAGTCGCCACGGTGGGCGAGCGGGTGTTCGTGTTCAGCGGCAACCGCATCCGCGCATTGACGGCAGACGCACCGGGTGACGCCAGCGTACGCGGAAACGCGCTGGAGACCGAGGAATCCGAGGAGTCGCCGATCCGAATCGATGGCGTGCGTGGCTGTACGCTGAGCGACAATCGAGTGTTGGCGATTCTTGGCCGGGGCGCGCCGTCGCGGGTACGCTGCCGCCGGGCCGTCGTCTCCGGCAACGATCTGCGCGGGCTGGGCGACGCCACGGTGCTCGAAATCGAACTGCTCGGAAAGGGCCAGGCGGCAATCCTCGGCAATGTCCGCAGCGGCGACATCCGGCTGAACGGCGGCGCCCTCCCGCCGCCTTGGGATGCGCTCAACCCCTACAGCCCCGAATAACTGCGCGAGGAGACCTTCATGCCCTTCATCGTGTACAAGGGCGAGCGCAAGCTCGCGGACCTGATCGGACGGGCCTACGGAGAGGGGCTCAAGGTGGCCGATACCAAGCGCGCGGAAGTGGCTCTCGTCGCCGCGAACCCGCAGCTCGCGAAACTGCGCGAGCTCGGCGATGGCACGTTGATCGCCGTTCCCGATCTGCCGGGCGTCGCGACGGGCAAGTCCGATGCGTCGGATGCCTCCCGAGCGGCGTTGGCAACTGCGCGACGGGAATTCGATGAGTACCGACGCCGGCTGAGCGTGCGCCTGGATGAGGATGGCAGCTCGATCAATGTCTCGGCCGATTTGTTGAAGTCGAGAGAGGCCAAGGCCCTGGCGAAGGCGGTTCCTGAGAGCGTGCCATATCTCGAGCGAGGCGCGGCAGCGCTCAAGGCCCGACAGGCGGAAGCGGAGGAGCGTGCAGCCGCGCTCAAGGCGCTGGCCAGGTTGCGTGCGGATTTCGAGGAGCTGGCGAAGAAGCTTGAGTAGGACAGCTGATCGGAAGACGCTGTGCAGGACGGCGGCAGCGCTGATTTCCAACGCACAATGAAGAATGAGGCCGGACGATCAATTCCGAAGGTATGACGCTGGCCACTGATTGCGGAATCCACAGACCTTGCAAGTAGCGGAGCAGCGGAGACAGCAATGGCCGAATTCTTCGATGTCACGCTCGGCGCTCTACTAGGCAGCAGTATCGCTACCGCCGTCCTTGGCGCGCTCTTTCTCAGGCGCAACAAGACCGTTGAGTCCGAGATCAAGGCCCATTTCGACAAGAGCGTGAAGATCTTTGAGTCCACTCGATCGTGGAAAGAGAAAGCGCTGTCGGAATTGTTCGGTCCGCTGCAGATGCAGTTTGAGCGAACCGGCCGCGCGTTCAGTCGCTGGAACAAGAAGGACCTCTATCTGGAGGGCTCAGTCGTCCGCGCGGGAAACGAGGTAATTCGCGATCTGCTGCTCAAAAAAGGGCACCTTATCCCACCGTACCTCATGGAGCACGCCGCGCTGCTCGTCGAGCACTACGATGCCTGGATCGGGAAGTACGAAGCTATTCGCGGTGACCCATCGGTCGGGGACAGCATTGAATTTGTATTCGTGGGGCCAGACGGTTACGGGTTTCCCAGGGAATCCGAGAAGAAATTCAGGGAAGAGTTCCGGAAGCTCCAACAGGACCTCTATGGCGTTTGACGCGGAGGAAGCGCGGTTGACGCAGATGCGTCTGTCAGCAGGGCTGGCGCCGCGCCGAATGCGTGCCGACACCATGTGGAGATCGAGAGCTCCAGCGTGTGCCGGTTTCGGGAGGAGGGCACGTGACCGTGAAGTCGGATGACAGCTCAGACGCGGCGGAGCGCAAGCTCGCCGCCGAAATCGAGAAACTCCAGGCCGAAACCCGGCTGCTGCGGCAACCGTGGCGTGACCCGAAAGGCGTGCTGATCCCGTTCCTCGGTGCTGTGATTGGGCTCGGCTCCTGGTGGCAGGCACACATCACGAACAAGGAAACCGAGCAGAAGGCGAGGATGGTCGAAGAAGATCGAAGCAGGCTGCAGGTCAAGGTCCTGGAGCTCGAGGCAACCGCCGAGCAGTTACGGACGCGACTCGCGGCCAACGTGCCGGCCGGCGGTTCGGTCGCGGCCGAGGTACAGGCAGTGGACACGATCCGCCGGGACCTGCAGTCGATCGCACAGCGCGGCGAGGCCAGGCCCGCAGGCACCGGATCGGTCAGCACACCGGAGACACCGGCGGCGGCGCGTGCGACGCCCCGGGCCACCGTCTATGTGCAGGTTGCCAACGAGGCGCAGCGGCGGGAGTGGCAGCAGTACAGTGAGATTGCGCGGGAACTAGGCTATGCCGTTCCTGGAATCGAGGTCGTGGGCTCTCGGGCGCCCGGTCGCACGGAGGTGCGGTTCTTCCGCGATACGGATGAGGAACGCCGACTCGCGGAGCAACTGGTCACGAGTCTGAGGGAGCGCGCGGAAACAGACGCCATCGCCAAGTACGTGCGGGGTTTCGAGGGCAAGACGCGCCCCGGCACGCTGGAACTCTGGGTCGCGCCGTGAGAAGCAGGCGGCGAGTGTGGGCGCGAAGTTCTCAGGCATGCCGACCGAACTCCGTGGCGGCTTCGGCGCTGACCCCGGCGTCTGACCCGATCTCGCCATGGCGGATGGCCGCCGCCCGTTCGCTCACCGCCTGCCTCTGCCCGTCGGTCAGGCGCGCCACGTTCTTCACCTGCAGCGCCATGCGCGGGTTCCGGGCCAGCGCCTCTTGATGCCGCATCAAAAAGTCCCAGTACAAGGTGGTAAACGGGCAGGCGTCGTCGCCGCTGCGCTGCGCGGGGTCGTAACGGCAGCCCTTGCAGTGCGGGCTCATGCGCTGGATGTACTTGCCGGTGGCGATGTAGGGCTTGCTGCCCATCACGCCGCCGTCGGCGTACTGACTCATGCCCAGGGTGTTGGGCAGCTCGACCCACTCCACCGCGTCGACATAGACGGCCAAGTACCAGGCGTGGACCTGCTTCGGGTTCACGCCCAGCATCAGCGCGAAGAGCCCGGTGACCATCAGCCGCTGGATGTGATTGGCGTAGCCGTGTGTCAGCGTCTGCGCGAGCGCATCGCGCAGGCAGGCCATGTCCGTGGCGCCGGTCCAGTACCACGCGGGCAGTTCCTCCTCGGCATCGAGCGCGTTGCGCTCCAGATACCCGGGCATCCGGGTCCAGTAGATGCCGCGTACGTACTCGCGCCAGCCGAGGATCTGGCGGATGAAGCCCTCGACACTGGCCAATGGCGCGTGCCCGTCGACGTAGGCCGCCTCGGCCGCCGCCACCACCTCGCGCGGATTCAGCAGCTTCAGGTTGAGCGCGGCCGACAGGTGCGAGTGGTACAGCCAGGGGTCCCCTGGCCACATCGCGTCCTGGTAGCGGCCGAACAGCGGCAAGCGCTCCTTGACGAAGGCGCGCATGGATTGCAGAGCCTGCGCGCGGGTCACCGGCCAGGCGAAGCTGTCCAGCCGGCCGGGGTGCGCGGCAAAGCGGGTGTTGACGAGCGCGATCACCTCGCGCATGACGGCATCGGGCGCGAAGGTCGCGCGCGGCGGCACATCACCCGGGCCGCCGGCACCGAAGGCCTCGCGGTTGTCGGCGTCGAAGTTCCACTGGCCGCCGGCAGGCTCATCGTCGCGCATCAGCACGCCGTGTCGCTTGCGCTGCTCGCGATAGAAGTACTCCATCCGCAGGGACTTGCGGCCCTTGGCATGCGCAGCGAATTCGGGAACGCTGCAGAAGAAGTGGCGATCTTCGCGAATGTCCAGCGGCAGGCCGTTGGCCTCGGCCACCCCCTTGATCGCGTGAAGGACGCGCCAGTCGCCGGGTTCAGTCATCACGATCCGGGCCGGCCGCAGGCGCTCGATGTCGGCTTGCAACTGCGCGCCCAGGCTACCGCCGTTGCCGACCGCATCCAGTCGCGTGTAGTGTAGGGGGCGGCCGGCGGCCTGCAGGGCCACCGCGAAGTGGCGCATGGCCGCCAGGAACAGGGCCGTGCGCGGTCTGCTCGACCACACGTGGGTCGACTCCTCGGCAACCTCGGCCATCCAGACGGCGTCGAGGCCCGCATCGAAGCCATCGAACGCAGAGGCGTCGAGGTCGAGCTGGTCGCCGAGCACGACGATGAGGTCGCGCAGCTCAGCCACGCCGGGCTTTTGCACGCCGACAGGCCTCGGAGCAGTACTTCACGTCGGCCCAGTTCTTCGCCCAGCTGCGGCGCCAGCTCATGGGCAAGCCGCAGGCCACACACGATTTAGTCGGCGGGGCGGCCTTGTTGCCGCGAAACGCCGCGCTGCGCGGCTTGATCACGTTCCGTGGCTTGTGACTCGACATCGCGCGGACATTACAACAATCCGACTCAATACGACTTCAGCACTGCCATCGCACCAAAACGATTGCCTATACTCGGTGTCGAACGCGCGACACGCCAAGAACTGCATGAAGACCGGCAAGCAACCGCAGCCATCCCATCAGCACCCAGGGGATACGGGGGACTCGCCTTTGCACCGCAGTGGCGCCGTGGCGCGCATGTTGCGCATGCCCGTGGCAACGCTGCGCGTCTGGGAGCGCCACTACGCCTTGACCCGGCCGGCGCTGTCGCCGAGCGGCCAGCGCCTGTATAAGGCGGGCTGGTTGGAGGCCATCGATGTGGCTGCGCACGGCTTGGCAGCTGTGCCGAAAGCGGTGCTCTATGGCTTTGCCTCCACACCCTTGTGTGAAGCCTTGGCAACGGTCGGCACGGCGCTGCTGCGCGAGCCGCAGCCGGACGCGGTGTTGGCACAATGGCTGCACAGCCTGTCCATGGTGATCACGGCGCCACAGCCGGAACCAGGCCGCGCCGCCTTCCAAGCCACCGCCTGACGTCTCACCTGTCCAACCACATGCGCCGCCTACTGCTCCTTCTCACACTCGCCGCCATGCCACTGTTCAGCCACGCGATCGAAGAGCCCGGCTACGAAGTCATCAAGAAGTTCGACAAGGTGGAGTTGCGCCAGTACGCAGCCTACGTCGTGGCGGAGGTGGTGCTGGACAGCTCGGCCGAAGACGCTGGCAAGCTGGCCTTCCCGATTCTGGCGGGCTACATCTTCGGCAAGAACAAGGGCGAGAAAAAGTTCGCGATGACGGCACCGGTGACGCAGACGGTCGCGCCCGTGCGTATGGACATGACTGCGCCCGTGACGCAGGCCGCCGTGCCGGGCGGCATGCGTGTGCAGTTCGTCTTGCCGAAGGGGGTGTCGCTGGCGACGGCACCCGAGCCGATCGACCCGCGGGTGCAAGTTCGCCTGGTGCCCGCCGGCACCTGGGCCGTCATCCGCTACTCGGGTACCTGGTCGCAGGCCAACTATCTCGAGCACCTCCGGGAGTTAAAGGCGTCCCTGGAAGCGGCAGGCGTGGCCACGCAGGGCGAGCCCGTGCTGGCGCGCTACAACGCGCCCTTCACGCCATGGTTCATGCGGCGTAACGAGATCTGGCTGGCGCTGCGCTGACGCGGCGACTGGCCGCCTTCAAGCCAGGCTCGAACGGCAAGCCATCGGGCCGCGTCGCTGCAGTGCGAGCCAGCATTGTTTGCAGCGCCGGTCCGGCGCCCTACGGCCGGAAGTTCAGGTCGTCGATCTCGCAGAAGTTCACCGCGAAAAGAGTCGACACCTCGTCTGTCGTGTACAGAGCCTTCACGTCGAAGACGCAGTTGCCGGACCCGTCGTCATAATCGAGCAACATCGATTCGCCTGGCTCGAGCATTCCGGAGGCGAGCACGTCCGCACCCCAGTCCTCCGCCCCCGACGGAGAGACATACAGTCGAATGATCGTGGCGTCCGCGAGGTTGTTCACGCGCAGCTGTCTTTCATTCGCCGAGGTTGTGCCGGCGGCCCCGGCGACAGCCAGTGCCAGCGCGATCAGTCGACGTGCCCTTACGCGAATTGGAGCGGCCTGCGGGGGATCGAGGCGCTGCGCAAACCGTTGCAGTCGGGCGGCCCCGGGTTCCCGAGCGGACGCAGTCCAAAGCCGGCCTAGCGGGTGCATGCTGTCCGGAGTGCCGCGACATCGGCAGTCCGGCCGCGTTCTGCAAGCAGCCGCCGGATCTGCCGGTCGTCGAGTGTGTCCGCGATCTGGCGCAGCTGTGGCACCAGCCACTCCAGGCTGCTGCGGGCGGACGACGGGTCAGGTTGTGTCCGGGCGAAAGCCTCGGTGTTTGCCTCGAGGGCGTCCGCGACCTTCGTCAGCCGCAACGAGCTGACCGGGTGAGTCGCCTCCTGCTGGAGGTAGTCCTCGTACTCCTCCGGCGAGTCGAAGTCTCCCGGGCTCCGCTCCAGCCGCGACATGATCAGGAACAGGTAGGCCAGCCCGATCGGCGGCACCGCAATGCGGCGCATGACCTCGAGCGCGTAGAGGTCGGCGGCGGTCTCCTGCTGCTGGGCCTGCTCGGCCGTGATGTCGGAGTAGCCGCGATGCTGGTACATCACGTGCGCGTACTCGTGCACCGCGATGAAGAAGATGGTCGACTTGAGCAACTTCTGGGAGACGTCGTCGACGTAGTGATCCTCGAGCGCGTCGTCGGGAATTCCCAGCGCCTCGAGTGGCGAGCCGCCGATGCGGTCCCCTTGCATACGCAGGGCAGCCACGTAGTCCGACACGACGCCCTTGTCGCAGCCGCGGCGCTCGTAATGTGCGAAGGCGACCGACATGTCGTCGACGAACTTGACCGACGATATCGGCAGGTAGACGTCGTGTCCCTCGGCATCGGAATAGAACTCGAGCGGGCTGCGTCTGATTCCGACGAGGGGTAGCCGCAGTGAAACCGCGCCGGCCCGTCGGCGCTCGTCGGGCGTGACGTGCGGCAGGAAGTCCTCGTCCCACAGGCCCTGAAGATTCGGGCCGTAGACACGAGACATCCTGCCAAGCTCACTGGCCGGGTACAGCGCCGTGGATTCCTGGCCGGCGCAAGGCGACGCCGCGAGCAGCGCGCAAGCCAGGCCGGGTACGAGCATCGAAGTCCGCACGTGGTGCCTGGACTTCATGATGGCGGTTCCTCCGTCAGCCGACAGGCTTCGCCGAGAATGTGAGCACCACGGTGTTGGTGTCCGCGGAAGTGACCGACTGGCCGGCGCCGACCGAGATCACGACGAGCTTCAGCTGCCCGCTCGGCCCGGCGGTTCGCGCGACTCCGAACTTGACGGAGATGACCACCTTGCGAGGGTCGAGCCTGGGCTCGTCCGCGAGACCCTTGAGCAACTGCCGGCGCGTATCGACGATCGCCTCCGTGAGCCCGAAGTCCTGGACCTCGGTCGCGCCGAGTATGCCGCCGCCCCTCGGCGGTACGAGCTCCACGTAGAGTGTCGAACTCTCTTCCGACTTGCGGCCCGCGCCGCCGCCGACCTCCAGGCCCATGCTCGGCACGCCTATCGTGACCTTGCCGTTCGCATCCACGACCCTCGACACGGCGAGCGTCACCTCGACCTTTTCGAGTGTCATCGCCAGGCCGGCGCCGGGCGTGTTCTGCGCGGCCGCCAGTTCCTGCTTGACCTGGGCGATCACCCCCGCAATCGGGAAGACCGGGGCTGCTGCCGCCTGCGCGGAACCCGCCGCAAGCAACGCGAAGAAAAGCACCGCGATCGCCTCGGCTATCCGCAGCGGGTGTGGGTTCGTCATACGACCTCCGCCGGTTCGAGCTCTTCCGATCTGGTGGGGAAGAGCCGTGTGCGGAATGTGCAGCCGACTGGGCCGCAATGCAACAGGCGGTCTCGGACCATGGGCCAGCGTGGAATCCACAACGTCGCCGCGCTCCTCAGGGCACGAACTTCGCCTCCAGCGGACGCGTGGCGCGAAGCCAGCGGAGTGAAGCGACTCAGCCGGCGCACCGATAGCCGGCGCCGCGCACGGTCTCGATCAGTTCTCCCGCCGTCCCCCGCTTCTGGCGCAAGCGCCTCACGTACACGTCGACGATATTCGTCAGGGGGTCCTTGTTGACGCTCCAGACCTTGTTGAGAATCCGCTCGCGCGAAAGAACCCTGCCCGGGTTCTGCAGGAAGAGCTTGAGAACTTCCCTCTCGATTGGCGTCAGGCTGACCAGCCTCGCGCCACAGTGCACCTCGAGCGAGACCGTATTGAAGCGTATGGGTCCGGCCGACAGCTCAACCGCGCCGGCCTCGGGGTCATCGAACATGCCCGCCGTGCGTCGAGTGAGCGCCTGGACCCGAACCAGCGGTTCGTTGAAATCGAACGGTTTGGCGAGGTAATCGTCGGCGCAGATTCGCAGGCCGGATACACGATCTTCCACATCACCGAGGGCGCTCAACATCAGGATCGGCGTCGCGTCCTGCCGGGCACGGATTCGTCGACAGACCTCGATTCCACTGATGCCGGGGAGCATCCGGTCCAGCACGACGACGTCGAATCGCTACGTATCCAGCATCGCCAGCGCCGCCTCGCCGTCCGTCGCGATGCTGACCTGCCAGCCTTCCGAGCGCATTCCTCGACCAATGAAATCGGCGACCCGCGCGTCGTCCTCGACCAGCCGGATGTTCACGCCGCCACCTCGCGCGTGGACCGCTCAGGAAGCAGGAAGGACGCGGTAAGTCCCTCGCCGGGTTCGCTGGCGACAGAAATCATCCCACCGTGAGCCTCGACGATGGCCTTGGCCACCGGCAGGCCGAGGCCGACCCCGGCGTCGTAGCGCTGGGCAGCATTCTGGCCGCGGTAGAAGCGGTCAAACACGTGAGAGAGATCGTCGGCATCGAGTCCCGGACCATCGTCACTGACATCGACCTGGTAGCCATCGGGACCCTGGGTGAGCCTCAGCTCGATGCGCTCGCCTCCGTAGCGATGCGCGTTGTCCAGCAGGATCAGCAGCAACTGGCGAAGCCGGTCGGGGTCGGCCTGCGTCTCCGCGGTGCCGAGCTCGCTGGTGAACGTGACTGCGGCGTCCCTGTCGACCCAGATTCCCTGGGAGTCCTCGAGCACCTTCGGGATGAAGGTCGCGAGGTCCACGTTCGCCAGATGCAGCCGGGTCTCCTTTGACTGGCGCCGGGCGATGAAAAGCAGGTCGTCGACGAGTCGCGAGGTGTGGATCGCTGCCTCCCTGCAACGCTCGAGCGCGTCGCGATACTCAGCGACGGGCTTTTCGTTTCCCCGCAGGGCGATATCTGCTTCACCTCGTATGATCGTCAGCGGCGTGCGTAACTCGTGACTGACATCCGTCAACAGGCGTTTGCGACTTTCCTCGGCCTCCCTCAGCGTCGACAGCAGTCGTTCGAGTTCTGCGGTCCGGCTCGCCACGGTCGTTTCCAATCGCTCGTTGGCCGATTCCAGTGCCGCCTGCCGCACAGAAATCTCGTCGGCCATCCGATTGAAAGCCTGCGCCACCCCGTCGAGCTCGCCG
>Ga0079037_100000796_pt1 | contig 15317 bp, 15 predicted proteins | sample Mud3Dept4metaG_FD_71479 | JGI IMG/M metagenome (GOLD analysis project Ga0079037, IMG submission 71479) | Freshwater wetland microbial communities from Ohio, USA, analyzing the effect of biotic and abiotic controls - Mud 3 Core 4 Depth 4 metaG | ecosystem: Environmental > Aquatic > Freshwater >... | reverse complement strand
GTGGCGGGGTGGGATCTGTCCATCCAGGATCTTCTCGAGGTAGGCGAGCGGGGCATCAACCTGAAGCGGAAACTGAACGTGGGCTGGGGCCTGAGCCGCAAGAACGACACCCTGCCCTTGAGGATTCTCACCCATCGGGTGGATGACGGCGGGTGCGGAAGACACCTTCCCCCGTTCAACATCATGCTGGCGGATTACTACGAGAAACGGGGGTGGGATAAAGAGGGAATCCCCAAAGAGGAAACGTACAAGAAGGTGGGGATTTAGAAAATACGGAAGCTCTGTTTCATTTTTGCAGATGGCGAAGGCTTTAGGAAAAAACTTGGGGGAAGAAACCCATATCAAATCGAATTCCGGAGGAGGTTTTTCATGAAAAGGAAATTGGCGATGGCCGTTGTTGCCCTGCTTGTCGTTTCTCTCGTATGCTCCCCTTCTTTCGCCAAGGAAAAGCTGAAAATCGCGGTCATGCACTCCCTGACCGGAGCCTTCGCTTTGGCCGGAGGGGTGGCCGGTCAGCGGGGATCCTTGGTGGCGATCGATATGTGGAACGCCCGGGGCGGGATTCAGAACAAATACGAGATTGTGCCCGTGGAGGCCGACGCCCAATCCAACCCGGATATCGCCATCCGGGAGGCGGAGCGCCTGATCAATGTGGAGAAAGTGCCGGTCATTTTAGGCATTTATTCCAGTGCCATCGCCGTTCCTCTGGCACCCATGTCCGACAAAAACAAGACCATCCTCTGGATTACGGTGGCGATTGCCGACGGGGTTCTCGAGAATCGGAACCTGCAGTATGTGTTCCGCGCCCAGCCCATGGGCTCGCAGTTCGGGGAAAGCTCCGTAGTTCTCCTGCGCGATCATTATGCCAAGCTGGGGTATAAAAGCCCGGCGGAAGTAAAGGTGGCGGTGATCTATGAAGACGGACCTTACGGGGTGAGCGTCAAGGGAGCCAACCTGCTGCAGGCGAAAAACAATCAAATGAAGGTTCTGTTGACCGAGGGTTACGATCACAAGACGAAAGACCTGTCTTCGCTCGTTCTGAAACTCAAAGCCGCCAAGCCGGATGTCCTCCTGCATACGGGCTATTACCCGGACATCGTCCTCTTCCTCCGCCAGGCCCGGGAGATGGGGCTGCAGGTGAAGGCGATCATCGGTCATGGAGCGGGGTATGACAATTTTCCGAATCTGGAAAAACAGCTTGGCCCGGAACTGGTTCAGTATCTCTACTGCGCCGCGATCGCTCCCGCCCAGAACTTGGACCGGAGCAAATTAAAGAAGGAAATGGGGCCGGTCATCGAGGAGTACCTGACCCGGTACAACCAGAAGTACCAAGAGGCTTCGCCTCCGGCCCATTCGACGATGGGCTTTGCCCACGCCTGGGCCCTGATGGAAACCATTCAACATGCCGTCAAGAAGTTCGGGGAACCGACCGCGGAAAACATCCGTAAGGCCGCTTTGGACATCGAGATCCCGGACGGCGGGACGCCCGCCGGCTACGGCGTGAAATTCGCACCCCCGGGGCACAAATTCTCCGGGCAGAACTTGCGGGCCTATACCCAGGTCATGCAATGGCTGAACGGGAAGATCGAAATCGTGTCCCCGGCCAATCTGAAAACTACCGAACCCAGGCTGCCTGTTCCGGCAACCTGGCCCCTGGCGGTCAAGTAAGTTCGGCGGCGGAAGATCCTTTTCTTTCAGTAAGCCTCCCCGGCTTGCCCTGCCAAGGCAAGTCGGGGAGGTGTTTAGGGATGTAAAATTATTTTGAATCATTTCCGGTGATCTCTGGATCCTCCGTGGGGAAAGGGCTTTATGAACGTCGAAGTTGAATTCATCGGATTTCCGATCATCTATGACCTTTTTCCCGAGGGGCGGCACCAGTACTCTTTTTCGGGAAATTCGATCCCGCAGTTAGTCGAGGGTTTGATTGCCCGATACGGGCAGCGGCTTGAGGAGGCGTTGCACGAGGCGGGGACGAAAAGGTTGGACCCGACGATCCAGATGCGGATCAATGGCCAGTTTATTCCAAAAGAAGAAATCGCCGAAAGAGAATTGGCGGAAGGGGATCAGCTGACTTTCCTGAAGCTCTTGGCTGGCGGGTAAGAGACCGGTTGGGATCGCGTTGATTTTAAGACGATACGAAGAGGGCGGAACATGGAAAAGAATGAAATTCAGAAAATTCAGTTTGCGGAGTTGAAAGAATTCTGTCAGGAGGCTTACCAAAAGGCGGGGGTCCCCGGAGAGGAGTCCGAGATCGTGGCCGATCTTCTCGTGCGCTCCGACCTGCGGGGCGTGGAAACGCACGGGGTCACGCGGCTGCCGATCTATATTCAAAGGCTCCAAAAGGGCTATGTCCGCAAGGAGGCGCAAATTAGTCTGGCCAAGGATAAAGGCCCGACGGCGTTTTTGGATGCCCACGGTTCCATGGGCCATATCTCCGCCTACCGCGGGATGGAGAAAGCCATTCAAAAAGCGGAAGAATATGGGATCGGCTGGGTTTCAGTCAAGAACAGCGGGCACTTTGGGGTCGCCGGTCTCTTTCCCATGATGGCCCTCAAGAAGGACTTTATCGGTTATATCGTTTCCAACTCCGCCCCGATGATGTTCCCCTGGGGGGGAAAGCAGCGGATCGTGGGCAACAATCCGCTGGCCTATGCCCTGCCGGCCGATCTATGCCTGCCCGTAGTCCTGGATTTCTCCCTCAGCGTCGTGTCCTCGGGGAAGCTGATCCTCTGCCGGAAAAAGGGGGAAAAAATTCCGCTCGGCTGGGCGGTGGATAGGGAAGGGGCGCCCACGGAGGATCCCTATGAAGGCTACGAAGGGGGAGGATCGCTGGCGCCTGTTGGCGGGCACAAAGGATACGGACTGGTCCTGGTTCACGAAATACTGACTGCCGTGCTGACCGGCGGCAAATGGACAAGGAATATCAAGAGCCTATACGAGGAAGATCCCTCCGGGATTCAAGGCACCTGCCATTCTTTCCTGGCCCTTGACCCGGATTGCTTTATCGGGCGGGAGGCATTTAAAAAAAATATGGATGCCTATGTGCAGACCATCAAGGCAAGCACCAAAGCCAAAGATGTAGAGGAGATCCTCGTTCCTGGAGAACCCGAACACCGGACCGAAATGAAATTCCTCAAAGAGGGCATTCCTCTACCGCCGAACACCCTGAAGGAGTTGATCTCCCTGGCGGAGACCCTCAAGATTTCCCATCCGTTCCAATAAGACGATGTACCGCTGAGATGAACGACCCGGGAATTGGAAAAATAGAAAAGAACGTCCCCTCTTTTTTCAAACGCCGGTTTGACACTTCCAAACCCATTGACTATAATACGCCTGCGTAAGGGTGGCAATTTCCGTAAACCTTTTTAAAGAGGGTGCGCCGGTTGGCGCGCCGAAAGGAGGCAGTCATGGTGCAGCGTCTCGTTTGGCTGTTCGTTGGGGTTTTCTCCTTTGCTTTTCTGTTTCCCTCCGGGGTCGTCGCCCAGCAATTCCCGGCCAAGGACATCACCCTGGTGGTTCCCTGGGCGGCCGGCGGGGGAACGGATACGATCGCCCGGACTCTGGTGAAAAACGCCAAGAAACACTTCGGCGTCAATGTGAATGTGGTCAACAAAACGGGCGGGTTGGGAGCAATCGGAATGGGATCCGTAGCCACTGCCCCCGCGGACGGCTACACGGCCGGCGTAATTACCTTCCACTTGAGTAATTATCGCATGATGGGCCTTGCCCCCCTGTCCTACAGGGATTTTTCCCTGATCCAGATGATTAACATCGAAGGGGCCTGCGCCAGCGTCAAAGCCGGATCCCAGTTTCAAAACCTGAAAGATTTAATCGAATTTGCCCAAAAAAGCCCGGGGGTCGTAACGGCCGGGCATGCCGGGGCGGGCAGCGTGCAGCATCTGTCTCTGGCGTCTTTATGCGTGCGCGAGAAAGTGAAAATTGTCCACGTGCCCTTTGACGGGTCGGCTCCGGCCAGGACCGCTCTCCAGGGAGGGCACGTGACCGTGGCCGTGACCACGATCAGCGAAATCCTGCAGCTCTACCAGGCCAAACTGGTCAAAGTCCTCTATCTGGAAGACACCAAGCGGCACTGGCTCTACCCTGACGTGCCCACCATCGCCGAGGCCGGGTATCCCAACCCCAAGATTATCTATGACTGGCGCGCTCTGGCTGCTCCCAAAGGGGTTCCAGCGGATCGGATGAAGATTCTGACCGAAGGGTTCAAGAAGTGTTTCGACGATCCGGAGTTCCAGAAACTGGCCTATGACCTGGGATTGGCCACGGTGTATATGGACGCGGGCACCCTTGGAAAATTCCTTGGCGACATGGAAGAATACCACCGGCCGGCCCTGGAAAGCGTAGGACTGCTGAAAGAGAAGTAAATCCCTGCGGTATATTCGGATGGAGGGGCCTAATGCCCTTCCATCCCCCGCCCCCTTTTCCCGGGAGGTCGCATGGCCCCTGTCTCCATGAAAAAAGCGGATATCCTTGTCTTCTTGATTCTTGTTCCCATTTGCACCTATGTATTTTATGAATCCGCCAGATGGCCCAAAGCAGCCCTGATCGGCGCTCCCACGTTGATTCCCCGCGGCGTTTCCGCCTGTCTGCTTTTAGCCGGGGTGTTGCTCTTAGTGCAGGCTTTGAGGGGCAAGGCGAATGAACTGGAAACACCCTTGGTGGGAGCGAATCGGCGCCGCGTCCTGCTGATTGGGCTGCTGACCGGGGCCTATGCGGCCATCGTGGCCCATGTCGGTTTTCTAATTTCTACTTTTATTTATTTGCTGCTTTTCGGCCTGGTTGTGGGAGAGCGGCGCCTGCCCCGTTTGCTCCTCTTTTCATGCCTTGTGCCTATTGCCATTTATCTGGTCTTCTCCACGCTTTTTAACGTGCCTCTTCCGGAAGGTTGGCTTCAGTAGTCCAAGACTGAGGAATTATCCTGATGGTTGATTTGGGTCTTTTATTCAAAGGATTTGCCACCGTCCTATCGGGTTACAACCTCCTGGCCCTGGTCCTGGGCTCCTTCATGGGAATTATTGTCGGGGCCATTCCCGGGCTCACGGCCACCATGGGCATTGCCCTTCTGGTCCCCTTTACCTTCGGCATGTCCCCCATCACCGGAATCGTGATGCTCTTGGGAATCTACACGGGCGGGATCTACGGCGGAGGCATCGCCTCCATCCTGATCAAGACGCCGGGAACGCCGGCCGCGGTGGCGACCACCTTCGACGGGTATCCCATGGCGCAAAAAGGGATGGCCGGAAAAGCCATCGGGATCGCCACGGTCGCTTCGGGAATCGGCGGGACGTTTACCGCCCTCTGTCTGACTTTCTTTGCGCCGATCCTGGCTAATTTCGCGCTCCGGTTCAGCGCCCCGGAGTATTTTGCTTTGGCTGTTTTTGGGCTTTCGGTGGTGGTCTCGCTTGCCGGGCGGTCCCCTCTAAAAGGGCTGATCTCCGGAGCACTCGGCCTTTTGATCGCCATGGTGGGTCTGGATCCCATGGGGGGTTTTCCCCGGTTCACCTTCGGGATGATTGAACTCACCGGAGGCTTTTCTTTCGTCCCCATGCTGATCGGTCTTTTTGCCCTTTCCGAGGGATTCCGGCAGGTCGAAACGATCGTCACGGCGCCCAGGGTCACGGCCGTTTTAAAAGACATTGTCCCCAAACTCCGCGAATTGGGAACATGCTCCATTACCTTTATCCGCTCTTGCGTCATCGGTCTGATTGTAGGAATTACTCCGGCTATCGGAGCGGAAACCTCCTCTTTAATCAGCTATGCCGAAGCAAAAAGGACATCGAAACACCCGGAGCTCTTTGGCACCGGGATCTTAGAGGGGGTTGCCGCCCCGCAGACTGCGGAGAACGCCAGTACCGGCGGCGATATGCTCCCCATGCTCACTCTGGGAATCCCCGGCGATGCGGCTACGGCCGTGTTGATGGGCGCTTTGACTATTCATAACCTCCAACCCGGCCCGTTGCTGTTCCGCGATCATGCCGAACTGGTCCATCAGATTTTTGGCGGGATGATTCTGGCAAACTTCATGTTTGTGATTCTGGGGCTGACCTTCGCCCGCTTTTTTGCCCGGGTGATCAATATCGACCGCAAGTACCTGGTTCCCCTGATCTTCATCGCCTGCATGGTTGGGTCTTATGCCATTAATAATGTCATGTACGATTTGGTAACCTGCGTCGTTTTCGGCTTTATCGGCTATCTGATGATGCGGTACGACTACCCGGTCTCGCCCATGGTCCTGGCCCAGATTCTCGGAGCCATGATGGAATCGAACTTCCGGCGCTCCCTGGTGATGTCGCAGGGCGACCCTTCCATTCTGGTGACGCGGCCGATCGCCTTAACCATCCTGATCCTGGCGGTCTTCACCACGGTCACGGCGATCCGGCGGCAGCGCCGGATGGCGGGATCTCAAACAGCCCGGACGAATTCGACTTGAATGAGGAGGACAGACAGAATCCCAGGAGGAAAGAATGTCCGGGAATAAATTATCTTTTGGGATGATCGGCTGCGGCCGAATTGCTCAGGCGCATTTCGCGGCAATCGGGTATTTGCGGGAAGAGGCCGAGCTCATTGCCGTAGCGGACACGGATCTGGAAAAAGCGAAATCTGCAGCCCGGCGGTTTGGCGCCCGGGTATTTTCCTCCCGGTACGAGGACGTTCTCAACCGGAAAGACGTAGAAGCCGTAATCATCACCCTGCCCAACCATCTCCATCACTCCGCAGCCCTTGCGGCGACCCGGGCCGGGAAACACCTCCTCATCGAAAAGCCGATGGCTTTGAATACTCCGGAAGCCCTGGAAATGGCGGCGGAAGCGAAACGCCGCGGCATCTGCTTGATGGTCGGCCAAAGCCGCCGTTTCAGCCAGGCGGTCTTCGAACTGGAGCGCCGCCTTCCGGAGATCGGGAACCTCTTTCGCATCCAGGTTTCTTTCCTGGTCCACTTTCCCGCGCCACCGACGACGTGGTGGAAGAAGCAGGAAGAAGCCGGGGGATTGGTTATCTTCCTGCAGGGGAGCCACTCGCTCGATTCGGTTCTCACCTGGATGAAAAAAATGCCCAGACGGGTGTGCACCTTTGCGGCAAAGCAGAATTTCCAATGGGAAGGAGAAGACGAGGCGGATATCCTGCTTTCCTTTGATGCCGGGGAAATGGCCTCTGTGCACCTTTCCCTGAGCACCGCGCCCGCCCTTCACGAGGCGATTCTTGTGGGCACGAAGGGAGTTATGAGGTTGACGGAATATGCGACCGGCAAGCCTTTCGGGTTTGGGTACCGCCTGGACCTGAACGAAAATCGGGTTATATCCGGACCCCAGGAGCCTTCCAATTATACCCTGCAGCTTAGGGAATTCATCCGGGCCGTTCGTGAAGGCCGCCCGCCCATTGCCTCCGGCGAGGAAATCGCCCGTACCACGATGCCGGTTCTCGATGCGGCCCGCCGCTCGGATCTCGAAGAACGGATCGTCTTTCTGGGTGAATAATCCCTCAAGCCCGGCTCGGGTCGAGATTCTCTCCGAAATTCAGCCTCTTTTCGGAAAAATTGCGCCCAAACGGACGGGAAACCCTGAAAAATCTTCCCGCGCTCCTTTTGCCGAGGGGGGGATTTCTTTGGGCGTTCAGCGGCGCCAGACACGGCTTTTTGGGTTCCGGCGAACGGGGATCAGGATGACGGCTTCGCTTTCATCTTTTTGTAAAGTATCATGACGATTGAGGCCAGGATCATGAGGGCTACGACGGCGAGGAAGGCGGCGGAAATTGAGCGCGTGATGAAGATCGATACATCCCCCCGGGATATCAGCAAAGCCTGGCGCAGAGATCTTTCCAGAATCCGCCCCAACACGAAAGCCAGGAGCAGGGGGCCCAGCTCGAACTGGAGCTTGCGGAAAAAATAGCCGACGACCCCGAAGATGACCATCATCATGACATCGGAAACATCATTTTTCATACTGTAAACGCCGATGGAGCAGATCAGCACGATAACCGGGGCGAGGATCGAATAGGGCACCTTCAGCATCTGGACCCAGAGGCCCACCAAAGGAAGGTTGAGGACAAGGAGTAAGGCATTCCCAAGATACATGGAGGCGATCACGCCCCAGAAGAGATTCGGGTGTTCCTTCAGGAGCAGCGGCCCCGGGGTCACTCCCTGGATGAGGAGGGCGGCGAAGATCATGGCAATGGCCGGGTTGCCGGGGATGCCGAGAGTGAGCATGGGAATGAAGGAAGCGCTGGCTGCGGCATTGTTGGCCGATTCCGGAGCCGCGACGCCCTCGAGGGCTCCCTGACCGAACTTTTGGGGTTCCTTGGAAAGGCGTTTCTCCACTGCGTATGCAAGCAGGGAAGCAATCACGGCCCCCCCTCCGGGAAGAAGGCCGACAAAAAAACCTACCCCGGACCCCCGGATGACCGAACCCTTCGAAAGCGTCCAGTCCTTGAGGGTCGGCCACAGGTTGGTGATCTTCGTGGTGACGAGCTGGGCCTTGACTTTACCTTCCAAGGTCAGAAAAATTTCCCCGATCCCGAAAAGCCCCATGCCCAGGGTCAGGAAATCAAACCCGTCCTCCAGAATCAGGAAGCCGAAGGTGTATCGGGTATTACCCGTCACCGGATCCATTCCCACCGTTGCCAGGAGAAGGCCGAAGACGGCCATGATCATCCCTTTCAAAATGGACTTCCCGGAAAGGTACGTGGCCAGCATCAGGCCGAGGATCGTGAGGGAAAAATACTCGGGGGGTCCGAACTTCAGCGCGAAGGCGGAGAGAGGAGGAGCGACAAAGGTAAGACCGATGACGCCGATGGTCCCGGCAATGAAGGAACCGATAGCGGCCATGCCGAGGGCGGCCCCGGCGCGTCCTTTCTTGGCCATCTGGTACCCGTCGATGCAGGTGACGACCGACGCTGCCTCCCCGGGGATATTGAGGAGAATGGAAGTCGTCGAACCTCCGTACATAGCCCCGTAGTAAATCCCGGCCAGCATAATAATGGAGGTTATGGGATTGCCGAGGGCGTAACTAAGAGGAAGAAGAAGAGAAATCGTCGCGGCGGGCCCGAGGCCCGGCAGGACCCCTACGGCCGTGCCGAGGAGCGCCCCGACGAAACCAAAGAGGAGGTTGTAAGGGGTGAGGGCCAGGGAAAAACCGGTCAGGAGGCCTGAAAAGTAATCCAATGGCTTGACCCTCCGCTAAAAGAGAATTCCCCGGGGAAGGGGGACCTTCAAGAAAAAGCTGAAAACAAGGTAGAAACAGAGAGTCCCCAAGAGTGAAACCAGGCCAATGGTTTTCCATTTTTCCCGCTCAATCAGGATCAGCCAGAAAAGAAATAGGAGGAAAGAGGAAGAGAAAAAACCCAGCTCCCCCATCAGAAGAGTGTACCCGAACATCACCGCTGCCGCCAGGCCGGGTCTGCCCCAGTCCCCTTTTCCCCAAAGGGGTTTTCCCGAAGCGGTTGTCCGCCGGTTTGCGAAAAAATAGATGAAGGAAAGGAAGGCCAGGATTATCGAAAGCCAGAAAGGGAAAAAACCGGGGCCGGGGTGGTGAAGGTCTCCGAATCCCATGCGGTAAGCCAGGGCCGCCGCGGCGACGCCCAAGAAAATCAAAAATGCCGCTGTCCATCTTTCCCAAAGATTCATAAAAAAACTTTAAAAAAGGAATATCGAATAATGGAATGTTGGCAGAATAAGGCAAATGAATGGAGGGTTTATTTTTTCTTTCCTCGCCGATCTTTCATTGCCCATCCTTCTAATCTTGATGGTCTCGTAAAAAGTCCATCTGTCCCGCTCGAAGCGGGATTGCGCGCCTTGCATCTGGAGCTTTTTACGAGTTCATCAATCTTCCTTCATTCCAGTATTCCGGTTTCTTTAATCCAAGATCATCATCCCGGGTCTTTTCAGATCCGTTCCTTCTTTGTGGTATTCAATGACCGGGAAGATGACCGGGTGGGTAATCATCAGGGGCCCGTTCTTTGCGGCAATGAAAGCGTCCTCGGTTTTCGTTCCCGCGATCGAAGGGTTCCAGCAGATCGCCTGGTTCTCTTCGATCCGGTCCTGAGATTCCGGAACGGCCCGGATATCCCGGGCTAAGTACCCCTGGGCCCCGCCCTGGTTGTGCAGCTTCCACTCATTTTCATACCCGAACTCTTTGTAGGCTTCTATCCCTGCCTGGAGAGGCGCGGAGAGAGGTACCCCCGGCTTGGTGGCCAGAATCATCCGGCATTCGATCTCGCAGTTGAACGTGAACTGCCGGATCAATTGCGGATCGGGTTTGCCGAAGTGCACAATCCGGGTAATGGTAGTGATCAGTCCCCTATAGCGGGCATTCGCACAGATCATTACATATTTTTGGACCAAACGGGTGGTAGGGATAGGGTGGCGGTATAAAAAAGCGCGGTCATCCGCCGCAACCTGAAATCCGGTAGGATCGATGCGGTCCTTCCAGAGCTCCGCCGTGAGGCGTCCGGCAATTTCGCACTCCGCATCGCCGGGGCGGATTCCGAGCGTGGTTTTTTCGATGGCCCGGGAAAGCTTCTCCCCCAGAAAGAGATACCGCTCGATTTCGCTTTCCGTGAGGGAATAGCGGAGCTTTTTGATATCCGAATCCAAGTTCTGGCAAGCGCCGAAATTTACGTCGGCGCCGACCTTGGCTGCATTCCCGACAGTTTTTTGCACGAGTTCAGATTCCCGGTCCAGATACCATTCATGATCGAGGAGTCGAAACCCCAGATCCTCCAGCCCCTCTTCCCGCATCATCCGCGGCGCCTCGATCCGGTTGGCGATGACAAAGCGGTCGGTCCGGGTCACAAGCAGGGAGGTCATGCCCAGATCGGTGGCGGTGCCGACCATATTATAGCCGCCGGCCGTAAACCAGGAAAAGTTGGGTTGCTTTTTTAAGAGAACGGCCTCGAGACCCTTCTCCTCCATCAGGCGGCGCAGGCGCTTTTCCTTGATTTGAATTTCTTCCAGGCGCGTCATCAGAAGCCTCCGGCGAAGAAGGGGGAAAAGGCAAAAGAGTTTGAATTATTTCCCTCCCCCTTTATTCCTTTTCCCTTTTCGCCTTTTATTTGTATCTTTCGCCAAGCTTTTCTTTCAGGATCAGTTCTTTGTAACGGGCGTCTTCGGAAAGCATGAACTTCCCGTACTCTTCGGCATTCAGGTATTTGATCTGCACGCCCAATTCATCGCCTCTCTTTTTGAAGTCGGCGTCGGCCAGGCATTTCTTCGTGATGTCATGAAGCTGGGTAATAATCGCCTGGGGCGTATCTTTGGGGGCATGGATTCCCCGCCACATGCTGATCTGGAAGTTGAGGCCCAGCTCTTTGGCCGTGGGGACGTTCGGGAATTTCCCCAGCCTTTCCTCTCCAAAGATTCCCAGAAGCTTCAAATCCCCGGCCAGAGCCTGGGGAACCCCCTCGGGGGCGGAAACGATGATCGAATCCACATGTTTTCCCATGAGGGCCGTGATCGAAGGCCCCCCTCCTTCAAAAGGAATGTGGTTCAACTTGATCCCGGCGAAATTCTGAAAAGCCAGGGAAGCGAGATGGTATCCCCCGCCGGCCCCGGCATTGCCCATGTTGATCTGCCCGGGCCGCTTCTTGGCGTCGGCGATGTAATCGCGGACATCCTTGTAGGGGGAGTCTTTATGAACCAGGAGGAAACAGGAATTGTCGGCGATCATGATGACCGGGGCAAAGGTGGTGGCACTGAACTTCACATTGCTCATGTGGATTTTAGTAATCATCGGCGTAGCCGTGGCCACGATGCCGTACCCGTCTCCCTTCGCCTTCATCGCTTCCGTGTAGCCGATTGCGGCCCCGCCCCCGGGGATGTTTTTGACAATCAAGGGTTGATTGTTGGCGTACCTGGGGAATACGGCCCCCACTGCTCGAAACAGAACATCGGTGGCTCCTCCGGCTGCCCAGGGGACAATGATTTCCACGGGCTTTGAAGGATATTTATCCTGAGCCGAGGAAACCGCCGTGATCCCGAAAAGGAGAACCATCGCCATCGCCAGAACTGCCCATTTTTTCATGTTTCCCTCCTTGTTGAAAATTGGGATGCGGAAAAACCGCTTGTCTGAAGAATCCGAAAAAACTTCCATCGACACTCTGATAATTATAAATAAAAGAATAGCTTGTCAAGCGAAATTGGCAAAATTGGGTAACCATTCAGTCACGGGTGGCCCGGGACAAGTTTTGTTTCGGCCTGGGGGTTCGGGCGGTCCATTGCTTGGCCGGACCGCGGGCGCGAAGCAGTGATGAGGTTATCATCCCGCGGCTGAACCGGGATCTTTTCTGCGATCAGGGCGGGGGGCCGATCGTTTCCCGGAGGCCGGTTTTTTTTTCAGAACCCGCAGGAGGGCAGGGGTCAGGACGATGACTCCGGCAAAGAGAAACAGGTATCGAGATAAAGGGTGGGTGTAGAAAACGCTCATATCCCCCTGCGACAGCATCAGCGACTGACGAAGAGAGTCTTCCAGCATGGGGCCGATGACCAAGGCCAGCACGAGAGGGGCCACGGAGAAGTTCAGCTTTTTCAAAACGAACCCAAGGATTCCGGCGAGGAGCATGATCCACAGGTCGACCACGGAATTATTGACCGCGAAACCCCCGACGATGCAAAGCAGGAGGATGCAGGGCATAAGCAGGTTCTTGGGGGTGCGCAGGACATTGATAAAGAGCCCCACCAGCGGAAGGTTCAAGGCCAGGAGCATGAAGTTGCCGATATACATGCTGGCGATCACGCCCCAGAAAACGTCGGGGCGCTGCTGGATCAGGAGAGGTCCCGGGGTCACGCCGTGGATCATCATGGCTGAGAGAAGAAGTGCGGTGGGGGGGGCGAAGGGAATCCCCAGGGACAGAAGGGGAACAAAGGCCCCTACAGCCGAGGCGTTGTTCGCCGATTCGGGGCCCGCGACCCCCTCCGGCGCCCCCTGGCCGAATTCCTTCGGGTTTCTGCTGAGTTTTCGCTCCAGAGTATAGGAAAGAAAAGTTGAGATGACGGCGGCCGGGCCGGGAATCAACCCGGTTAAAAAGCCCAGGAAAGAGCCGCGGATGACGGGGCCGGCGCTCCGCCTGGCCTCCAGGCGATTGGGAAGAAGCTCTCGGAGCCGCACGCGGACGACTTGTTTCTTTCCCTTGACCTTTTCTTCGGCCACCTGCAGGACTTCGGCAACGCCGAAGAGCCCCATGGCGATGGGCACGAAATCGATTCCCTGCTGGAGGCTGATCGTGCCGAAGGTCAGCCGGGGCCTGCCGGTGATGACATCGAGGCCGATCGTGCTCAGGAGGATGCCCAGCCCGATCATGAGAAAGGATTTCAGGAGCCCCTGGCCGCTCAACTGGGACAAGACGATGAGCCCGAAGACGGCGATGGCAAAAAATTCCGGAGGGCCGAATTTCAGGGCGGCCTCAGCTAAGAGGGGAGCCAGGAAGGTCAGGAGGAGCAGGGCGATTGTGCCGGCGATGAAGGAGCCGATCGCGGCGATAAACAGGGCGGACCCCCCGCGGCCTTTTCGGGCCATCTGGTTGCCGTCAAGGCAGGTTACTACGGAGCTGGGCTCCCCCGGGATGTTGACCAAAATGGAGGTTGTGGAGCCTCCGTACATAGACCCGTAGTAAATTCCGGCGAACATGATCAAAGCGGTGGAAGGCGGAAGAGTGTAGGTGGCGCTTAGGAGCAAGGCCATGGCGCCGATCGGGCCGATGCCGGGAAGAACCCCGACCAGCGTGCCGAGGAAAGCCCCGAGCAGGGCAAAAACGAAGTTGAGGGGGGTGAGGACGACGACGAATCCCTGAAGCAGGCCTTCCATGCGGCTCCTTTACCCCAGGATTCCCTTGGGGAAATTGACATGCAGCCAATAGCCGAAGAGGAAATAGGCGGAAAGAGTTACCAAAGAGGCAATGATCAGGGAGCCCGGCCAGCCCCGATACTCCATGAGGCGAAGGCTAAGGGCCAGGAGGAGGATCGTCGAAAGGAGGAAGCCCAGATGCAGAAAAGCCGCCGGATAGACCAAAATCGCCGCCCCCAAAATGAGGGGTTTCTTGAACCCGGCGCTTTCCCCCTTCTCCTCATCGGCGAAGAGATCCTTCTTGGGGGCGTCGGGGCGGAAGAATTCCCATCCGATGAGGAGGAAGGCGAGACCCAGAACGATGAATCCTGTCAGAATCGGCAGAAATCCGATATCCGGATTGCGGGCGCCCCCGAAGGGAAGCTCCCAGGCTTCCGCGAGGTAAATCAGGGTGCCCGCCGAGACGCCGATGGCGCACCAGGTGTTCGGGGAAAGTCGAGGCATGGATTCAGTTCAGCCTCAATTTTTCTTCCCTTCTTCCATCTCTTCCAGGAGCTTTTTAATGATGGGGAACTGCGTATGCAGATGGTCCACGACTTCCTTGCCGGTCAGGGGATCCCATAGGATGCCCATCTGGGTCATGGTGTTCTTGAATTCGTCATCCATGATGATTTTGGTCAGGTTCTCCACCAGGTAACTCCGGACGTCCGCGGGCAGGCCCTTGGGGGCGAAAATGTATTTCTTTACGCCCATGTCGACCTCGTACCCTCTTTCCTGCATGGTGGGAACCTCGGGGAGGCCCGGGAAGCGTTTGAGGGACGAAATGGCCAGGGGGCGAAGCTTTCCCGCCTGAATATGGGGGATGGCTTCCCCCGGATGGGAAACGCCCAGATCAACGTGGGCCCCGAGGATCGCGGCCATAGCCGGGGCGCCGCCTTTGTACGGAATCGGCTGGGATTTGACGCCGGCTTTCTGGAAAAGATAGGCGACGCTGAGCTGGGGGAACCCCCCGAGGCCGGAATTGCTGTAGCGAATCACCTGATTTTTTTCCTTGGCGGCTTTAATCAATTCGTTGAGGGTTTTGTAAGGGGAAGAGCTGTGAACGGTCAGAACCATGGGTTCGTTGGTCATCCCCGCCAGAAAATCAAAATCGGCTTCTTTGTAGGCCACCGTTTTCTGAACGAGAATAGTCGAAGTGAAAAGGCCGGTCGCCCCCTGGATGATCGTGTATCCGTCCGGGGAGGTCCGGACGTTTTCCGTGGTGGCCACAACCCCGTTGCCCCCGGCGCGGTTGACGACGATTATGGGTTTAGGAATATATTTTGCGCCTACCTTGGCGATGGTGCGGGTGATAAGGTCGCTGGAGCCTCCCGGGGGCCAAGGACAGATAAAAGTGATCTCTTTCTCCGGAAATTTCGCAATGGCCGGGGCTGCGCTCAGAGCTCCAATTCCCAATGAAAGGCAGACGAAAAAGATCCACGGGAGCCGATTTCTTTTCATCTTCTGGCCTCCTTAGTTTTGAGAGCTTAC
>Ga0079037_100000795_pt1 | contig 15319 bp, 15 predicted proteins | sample Mud3Dept4metaG_FD_71479 | JGI IMG/M metagenome (GOLD analysis project Ga0079037, IMG submission 71479) | Freshwater wetland microbial communities from Ohio, USA, analyzing the effect of biotic and abiotic controls - Mud 3 Core 4 Depth 4 metaG | ecosystem: Environmental > Aquatic > Freshwater >... | reverse complement strand
CACCTGTTCCCCGATGATCATATCCCGGTAAATGCGGGCCACGGCATAATCTTCCATGAGTCCATAGGACCCATGCACCGCGACAGCCAGACGGGACACATCGACCGCCGCTTCGGTCACAAACGATTTGGTCAGCGCGGCTTCCTTAGCGAAGGCCCGCGGGTCCTTCAGGGTCTCGGCCAAGTATCCCAGGCGGTAGACCAGCCAGCGGGCTGCCTCGGTCTTCTCGGCGATCTTGGCGATGGCCATCTGGACACCCTGAAATTTCGCGATGGTCTTGTCCCGATGTTGTTTTTCTTTCGCATACTTGATGGAGAGTTCTAATGCGGCCTGCATTCCTCCGAGGGCACCGCTGCTGACCCCTACCTTGCCGTAGGCGATCCCGGCCTGGAGGACCCAGTACCCCTGCCCCTTGGGCCCGAGAATGCTGTCCGCCGGGACCCGTACATCCTTCAGATAGACATCAGTCATCACCCCGCCCCGCATCCCGATCTTGTGCCAGGGTTCGGATATGCTGTAGCCGGGGCAAAATTTATCCATGATGAAACCGGTAGGGAAGTTTGTTTCGTTGTCTTTAGCAAAGATAACGATAGGCCCTTCCACATCGGTGCAGGAGATGAACCGTTTCGTCCCGTTGATGATATACCTGTCCCCATCTTTTACCGCCGTGGTGGTAATCTGCTTGGGGTCAGAGCCGGTGCCCGGTTCGGTAAAGGCGAAGGAGGCAATTTTTTCCCCTCGGCAGCAGGGGGGCATGTAGCGCTTCTTCTGCTCCGGGGTGCCGAAGAGGTTCATCGCGCTCAGCGCTAGGGAATTCACCGAAAGGGTCAGGGCGACTCCGCCGGAAGCCCTGGCGATCTGTTCCACCGCAAGGGGATAGCAGGAATAGCCTGCGCCGGTCCCGCCGACCTCCTCGGGAAAGGGAATTCCGAAGAGTTCCAGCTCGGACATCTTTTGGTAGACCTCCGGCGGAATTTTATTCTCCCTGTCGATCCGGTCGGCGATGGGCATGATGTATTTCTCGGCAAAATCCTTAGCGGTTTTCTGGATCAGTTCCTGCTCTTTTGAAAGTTTGAAGTCCATCCCGGGCCTCCTTTCGGGGATAAAGGTGTGTTGCCTTCGATCGTAAAACAAGGACGGAAAAAAGACATTCAGCATCCTTTTGCCAACCCATTCTTCACTAATTGAAAAAGGGATGTCAAGTCAAAAAGGGGATGATTGGCGGCAGCCGGCCGTGATCTTGGAATGACCCCGCGAAGATTCTCGCCTTTGAGGATAACCCGGAAACTCGGCACTCTTGGTTAAAAAAGGAGCCGACAAAGAGGGGATGCTCCGGGCGGAGGATAAAAAATGGTTCATATTGTGACAATGCCCAGCCCGATCAGATTAAATGTCCCGGGGTTCTGTCTCAATAGTAAACTTTACCGTCTCTTGTTTTGTAAAACTGGTAGGAAGGTTTTATGCCCACGAAGGTTGATATTTTAGCGTTTACATCAATACAAAAGGCGGCATCCCCGTTCTTTTTTACCTTGAACGAATGGGCCGAATAAGAGATTACCACTCCTTTGTGTTTAAATTCACCCCTAGATTCATCGAGAGCGCCCCCGCAAAGTTCCTTGTATGCTTTTTGCTCGTATTCTTTTCCAATCATCTCAGCGGCCTCTTGAAGAAGCCGGTAATTTTTGCTGTATTTTATCAAGAGCTTTTTAAACATGGATATCTCTCGGTCCAAAACGGCAGAGGGGAACTTCGGTGGGCCCACTGCGAGTCAATTGCAGGCTCCGGTTCATTTTTCGAGGCCTATTTCTTGAGTTCAAAAATGACAGAAACATTTGCTTTGATTGTCAATTTACCCAAGGCAATCGTTTCTGTGATCTCACCCGCTCCGCCTCGGTCCGCTTGGATGTTGATTTGTGACATGTTATGGGAGCGGCCACCGCCGCCCCATCCCCACCAGCTTGAATAGTACCACCACGGCGACCCGCTGTAGTTTTCGCTGATTTGGATGGGAGCGCCGACCGACTGATTCAACACCGCGGCCATCTTCTCCGCCTTCTCCTTGGCCGCCTTAAGGGCCAATTCCCTTGCCTGCTCGCGATACATCTTGAACCCGGTCGTCTGGAAATCCACGCCATGAATATAGTTGACGCCGGCAAGCAACGCCTTGGTGACCAGCTCTTCGACTTTCTCGGTGTCGGCAACGGTTACAACCAGAGTATTTCGGACAAAGTAGCCGATAAAGTCTTCCTTTCTGCGCTCGACCTTCCACCGCGGTTCGATCGAGAGGTGATCCGTCTGCATCTCCTTGTCCGGAATCCCGAGTTCCTTCATGGCAGCCGCTGTCCTTTTCAACACGCTATTGTTTTTCTGTTTCGCAAGCATGATGTCCATATCCCATGTTTCGATCCCAAAGGTGATCACGATCTTATCGGGCTTGACATTCACGACTGCCTCTCCGTTCACCGATATCTTGGGGCGGTCATCATAGGTCTGGATTTGCTGAGCCCAGGCAGGACATATGAGCAGGCTAAACAGAATCGCTGTGATTGCCTTTATTTTCATCTTTTCATCTCCCTTCAGTATTTTGACCATTGTAATTTTCCGCATTGATCTTTTTTCCTCGCAGATTGAGCTCTATTCTATCAAAGGTTGGGTTGCCGGGAAAGGAGCATATCGGCAAAGATATATTGACAGACGAGTCCCGGAGTTGATAGAAATAGCTTGTACTAAGTTTTCCGCGAGGAGGGACAAATGGGTTCAACCACAATCAACGATGCTCTGGATTATCTCTTTATTCATAACACGGGGAAGCAGGACATCCGGGATGGGAAGGTTCCGGTTATCGTCCGGGGGGAAGGGGATTATGTCTTTGATGAAGGCGGCAACAAGTACCTGGACCTGATGGCCGGCAACACCCGGCCCAACGCCATCGGGTATGGCCGGGAGGAAGTGGCCAAAGCGATGTACGACCAAGCGGTGAAGCTGCATTATTTCACTCCCGGCTTCTACATCACCACACCGGCGGTCCAGCTGGCCAAGAAGCTCGCCTCCATCTACCCGGGTGAGCTTACCACCACCTGCCTGGTTTGCGACGGGTCCGAGGCCGTGGAATCCGCTTTCAAGATCGCCAGGCAGTACCATTACTACGCCAATAAGCAGAGACGCTTTAAAATCGTCTCCCGCCAGATGGCCTATCACGGACAGACCATGGGAGCTTTGAGCGCCCTCGGATTTTTAAATCCCATGCGCAATGTCATGGCCCCCCTGGTTCCGGGACATGTATTCCTGATCCCTCCCTACTGCTACCGCTGCCCCCTGAATCTGACCTACCCGGCCTGCGACCTGGCCTGCGCCGATGCTTTGGAGTCTCTGATTCAATTTGAGGGACCGGATCTGATGGCCGCTTTCATCGCGGAAACGGTTATGCAGGGAGTGGGGGCCCTTCCCCCTCCCGATGGCTATTTCGACCGGATCCGCCAGATTTGCGATAAATACGGAGTGCTGCTGATCATCGATGAAGTAATTTGCGGCTTCGGGCGGACCGGAAAGATGTTCGGCTGCCAGCACTACAACATCAAGCCGGACATCATGACCATGGCCAAACAGCTCACCGCCGGATACGCCCCCCTGGGAGCGGCGGCGACCACCAAGAAGATCGCCGACGCCATTCCCGCCTTCCTGCACCTTCACACCTACGGAAACCATCCAGTATGTTGCGTAGCAGCCATGAAGACCCTGGAAATCATCGAAAGGGAGCACCTGGTTGAGAACTCTGCGGAGATGGGCAGATATTTCTTGGAAGGCCTCAAGAGCCTGCGGAAACATCCCATCGGTGGAGAGGCCCGGGGAATCGGGCTCTGGTGCGCCCTGGAGATCGTGCAGGACAAGAAGAAACGAACCCCCTTCCCCGCCAAGGACAACATCACCTTCCAGCTGACCCTGGCCGGGCGGGATCACGGTGTAATCTTCCGGGGAATGTCTAACGCCCTGGAGTTCGCCCCCCCATTGACCATCACCCGGAGCGAAGTAGAAGAGGGGATCAAGGGCCTCGACAAGGCCCTGTACGACGTGGGAAAGAAGATGGGGTACTAAGAACAGTTTCGGGTTTCAGGTTGCAGGTTAGAGGTTGGAGGGTAAGACCGCTGTTGATTGAACCCTAACTTGAAACTCGCAACCCGCAACTGGAAACTCTTATTTCTTATACTTCCAGGTATTTCGCTTTGGTCTCCGGTTTGGCATCCAATTCGGCTACGGTTCCCGCGAACCCGATATGGGCCTTCCCCATCAAGTAAACCCGGTCGGCCAGCGACAGGGCCACCTTGATGTTGTGCTCCACCAGCAGGATGGAAACCCCCGCCTTGTTGATTTCCTCCAGGATATCCCGGACCTCCCTCACCAGGAGAGGCGCCAGGCCTTCGGTGGGTTCGTCCACCAGCAGGAGCGAGGGATTGCCCATCAAAGACCGGCCGATAGTCAGCATCTGTTGTTCTCCGCCGGACAACAATCTTCCATGCTGTTGAGCTCTTTTTTCCAGCATGGGAAAATGTCGAAAGATCCTTTCCACGGTCCACGTGTTTGGATTGCTCGCATCCCCGATTTTTCCCCCTTTGACTCCCAAAAACAGATTGTCCAGCACGGAAAGATTGGGGAAGATCCGCCGGTCCTCGGGAACGTAGCCGATCCCGGCCCGCGCCGCCTTGAAGGGAGGATAACCGGTAATCGTCTTCCCTTCGAAGACGACCGACCCCGATTTCGGCTTGACCAGGCCCATGATGCTTTTCAGGGTGGTGCTTTTCCCCATTCCGTTGCGGCCCAACAGGGTGACGAGCTCCCCCTGATTGACGTTCAGGGAGATCCCCTGGAGGACGTGGCTCATGCCGTAATAGGTATTTAGCTCATGGACCTCAAGTAACATTCCAATAACCCCATTCTAAAAATATTCCAGGTTTCGAGCTTCGGGTTGCGAGTTGCTCGTTCCTGGTTACTCGTTTTAAACAAGCACGCAGGAACGAGCTACCTTCCTTTTGACTCGGCTTTCAACCTGAAACTCGAAGCCCGCAACTCGAAACTGTCTTGAATTTAGGCTTCCAGTTCCCCAAGGTAGGCATCCTTCACCGCCTGATTCTGCCGGATTTCCGCCGGAGGTCCCGTGGCCAGGATCTGCCCGTAATGAAGAACCGTAATCCGGTCCGCCAGGGAGAAGACCACGTCCATGTCGTGCTCGATGATGACCGCGGTTTTGCCTTCCGTAAGCCGCCGGATCAGCTCCACGGCATAATGCGTTTCATCCCGGGACATGCCGGCCGTGGGCTCGTCGAGCATGACCAGGTCCGGGTCGGTCGCCAGGGCCAGGCTGATTTCCAGGGACCGATGTTTCCCGTAGGACAGCACACCGGCGGGCATATCCCGCTCCCGGTCCAGATTGATCCGCTTTAAGACCTCGTCCGTCTCTTTGGTTATGTCCCGCATCTTATCCACTTTGCGAAACAGCTGGAAGCGGATCCCCTTCTTGGAGAGAATGGCTAAACGAATATTCTGGAAAGCCGTTAACCGATTAAAGGTGCTGGTGATCTGAAAGGAGCGTCCCATGCCGAGACGGGCCAGCTCGTTTGGTTTGGCTCCGGTAACCTCATTTCCTTTGAAGAACACCTGACCCCGGCTCGGATGGTACGTTCCGGTGATGACGTTGAAGAGGGTCGTCTTGCCCGCTCCATTGGGACCGATAACGGCGTGCCGCTCTCCTTTTTGAACCTGCAGGTTGATATCGAACAGCACTTGCAGCCCTTTAAAGTCGTGATACAGTCCTTTGGTCTCCAGGATGTTCATGAAACCTTCCCCATGCTAATTTTCTCCGCTCTTCTGGCCAACCATTTTAGTCTGGCCCATCTTAAAAAGCCTGCGAAACCCAGGGGGGCGAACATGATGACGCCAATCAGGATCAGGCCCGCCACCAGTTCAACCCGATCCGTATAGCGGGTCGTCACTTCTTCCAGGATTTGCATGATCGCCGCGCCCCAGATCGGGCCAAAGAAGCTGCCCAACCCCCCGACGAGGGTATTGATGACCGCCCCAAAGGAAACCATAATCCCAAAGCCGCTATCCGCTGCAATCAGGTTTGAAAACAGAGCAAAAATGGAGCCGGCGACGCCCGCAAAAGCCCCGGCGATCACATAAACCACGGCTTTGGTCTGCGGGACCTTAAATCCAAGATAGTCGACCCTCATGGCGTTATCCCGAACACCCACCTGGATTTGGCCAAAGGGCGTCTTCGTAAAAAACCACATAATCCAGAGGCTCAATCCCAGCACGCCCATGGCAAAATAATAAAAATTCTCCGGGGCTTTCATGTTGATGGATACAATCCCCGGAATGTTGAACGGAGGGATGGGAAATCCTCCGATGCCATCTTCTCCGCCGGTGATATTTCTTAATTTCAGGGCCAGAATATACATGAGCTGGCCAAAGGCGAGGTGCAGCATGGAAAAGGCTGAACCCGTGACCCTGACGACGATCGGGCACAAGATAAGGGCGAGTAGAATGGAGGCTAACAAACCGATCCCCACCGCCGCTAGAAGAGGTAGCCCAGCGATGTGCTTCAGAGCCAGGGCCGTCCCATAGCCTCCGGCTCCAAAAAACATGGCGTGGCCAAAACTGAAAAGCGCCGTGTAGCCCAGCAACAAATTGAAGGAAACAGAATAAACGGCAAAAACGGCGAAAGTAACAAACAAGTTGGTGTAGTAGATGCCAAAAAGCTTGGGGTATAGAGCCAGGATGACAATGAGCCCCGCCCATAAAATCCACTGAACCTTTTTATTCATCATTCCCTTTCTCCAAAAAGGCCCATGGGGCGAATCGCCAAAACGATGGCCATGAAAGCGAACATCAGGACGGGCGCAAGCGAAGAAACGAACTGCACGCCATAGGAGCTCAGCAACCCGAATATGATGGAGACGATAAATGCCCCCGTGAGGCTGCCGAATCCCCCGGTAATCACCACCACAAAGGCATCCATGCCCATCTGGGCCTCCAGTCCTGGGAATACGGTCAGTATGGGGGCAATCGCCACCCCGGCCACGCCGGCCAGCCAGATGCCCACCCCAAAGACAAAGGTGAACACCAGGGGGATATTAATTCCCAGGGCATTGACCATATCGGCGTCGGAAACGGCCGCGCGCACGATTTTGCCTATACGGGTTTTATACAGGAGTAAGGCCATGATCGTCAGAACCGCCAGAGCCATCCCGATTATGAAAAGTCGATAGACCGGATAGTCCAGGCCGGCAATCATCACCAGGCCATCTAGAACTTTAGGAATTTTCACCGGCAGGCTCTCCGTGCCCCAGAAAATCTTCACCCCGGCCAGAATGACCAGGGAAACTCCCACCGTTAAGATCAATTGACTCATAAGCCCAAAGGCATGGATTTTCCTGAGGAGAAATCTTTCCATGAGAATTCCAAAAAAAGCGGTGGCCAACGGCGCCAGGAGTAACGCCGCCCAAAAACTTCCGGTCATGGACAAAAACTGGTAACAAAAATATGCAGAAAGCATAAAGAAAGCGGCATGGGCGAGGTTCAGAATGTCCATCATGCCGAATATCATGGTGAGGCCGGAGGCCACCAGGAAAAGCACCATCCCATAGGCAAGCCCGTGTATTCCCTGGGCGACGTACATGGCAGTAGTCGGGTCCATAATTCAGCCTCATTTCAAAAAACGCATAGCGCATAGAGCATAGCGTCAAGACCTGAAACCCCCTTTACGCTATGCCCCATGCTCCATGCCTTTTGCGTTTCTTTATTCTCCCCAGTCACTCTTCCCCTTGCACCGGTCCAGGTTCTTGTCCATCAAGGGAAGCACTTTTTCGGCCGGGATCTTGAAGGTAGGTCCCGCAGCGGAAGTGCCCTGGTACCAGTAATAGGGCGGAATGTTGAAGGACTGCTTCTGCTGCTCCGGAGGAACATTTTCCCAGACGTGCAGGTCCTGGATGGCCTTGTGGTCGCAGGGTCGCATCTTCATGATTTTCCCACTTACATATTCATAGCTATCCCCTTCCCAGACCTTGATGATCTTCTCCGGATCCGTACTCCCGGCCCTTTCGATAACACTGAGGAGCCAATAGGTCTGCTGGGTGTAGGAGCCGATGTTTCCAGTACCATGTTCGAAAAGCCTGGTGTTAAAGGGGGCTGTCCACTTAGTCTTCCATAGGTTGTTCCAGGTCTTATAGTATTTTATTTGTTCTGGGGTCTTGAATGTGGGGTTTTCTCTCCCATATTGACTGAGCTGAACCAATCCTTTTGTTCCCTCAACTCCGACCTCGTGGAGGAAATTGGGCTCATCCAGGAAGATGTGGGCAAAGGGAAGGGTGATGCCCATCTGCCTCGCCTGTTTTAACAGGTTGGCTGCGTCTGGAATCCAATCGCCGGTGTAAACGACCTCGGCCCCCGAAGCCTTGATCTTGGTCAGGTAGGGAGCAAAGTCTGTCAGAAAGAGTTTGTGGTAATCCTCGCCGACGATCTGGCCTTGAGGGTAGTATTCTTTCAACCCCTTTTTGAATCCATCTGCCATGGCGTGTCCGAACATGTAATCCTGGCAGAGGATGTAGAACTTTTTTTCCTTATTCCGGATTTGGGCGTAGTAATAGGCGATTCCGCGTCCGATTTGGTCGGTGGAAAAAGAGGAAAAGAAAGAATAGCGGGAGAAATTCGTGGCATCATTGAGTTCATCGGATAGGGCAGCTGTGTTCTGGGAAATGACCTTGTACTTGCTGGCTGTCTCGTTGATGATTTTCATCAAGTTGCTGCCGTCGGTTCCCCACAAAACATGGACCTTTTCCTGTAGCACCATCCTTTCGCATATCTTCTTGGTCTGGTCCGGCTTAGACATGTGATCCGCCTTAATGACTTGGACCAGCTTCTTTTTTCCGTCAACCAGGATGCCCCCCCTTTTGTTGATGTCGTGGGCTGCCCAGAGAACGGAGATGTAATAAATCTGTCCCACCAAAGCGGCCGGGCCTGAAAAAGAGGCTACGATCGCAATCTTGATGGTATCCCCGGTTGGGATGATTGCCGGGTTGTTGGGATCGAAATCGGACATGTCCCCCATTTTGTTGGCGTCAAAAACCGCCTTGGGGGTGGTAAAGGCCATGCCTTTGGCCGGTCCCCATGGCCCAGCGGAGAAAGTGAAAGCAAAGCTCACCAACACGACCATCCAGGACATCTTAGAAATCGTCTTCATCTCCCTGCCTCCTTTCCTTATCTCGATGGATTACAAAAGGGACTCCTCCACATCTATAATCGTCCTCGAATGTCATCCTTCCAGGCAAGCTTCGGGCGCTGCGGCTTACTAAATCGAAAGCTTGCCCCCACGAAAGAAACGTTTCTTTTCTTCTATGTAGGGGGTTGGGATGGTTTGTTCGGAAAAAAGGCAAAATTCCTCAAAAACCATAAAAGGCCCTTGGGCGGGTGGAAAATGTAACTTCCAAAATCCTCTTTTCATCATTCGACCCAGAAGGCTATGGAACAGGTTGGCACCGAACGGTCTATAAGGTAAGGTTAGGGCCAAGGATTATCCTAAAAATAGAGCCTTGTCAAGAAAAAATTCAAAACAGCAATCCGACTTTGGACTTCTGGTGGCAGAGGATCGAGGCCAGGTCCCGGGCCATGGAGGGCTTTTTGACCGCCCGAGCGATATTCCGATTCAAGAAAAATTCCCTCATGATCAGCCTCTGGACGAGAGAACCGAATAAAAACTCCCGGCTCGGGAGGGCGCTCCTCCAGAGGCCTCCATAGGCCCGCGCTGCCTCTTCCATTCCTCCTGGCGAACTTAAAGCTGAATGAATGGCCTCCGCCGCACATTCTCCGCTCCGAAGGGCAAAATAGATGCCTTCTCCGGTCAGGACATCCGTAAAGCCCCCGGCATCGCCCACCAGCAGGACGTTCTTGCGGCTTCGCCGCCGGAAAAAGGAACCCAGGGGGATTGGGCCTCCCTGGAGGGTGTTTTCCACCATGCGGGCCTCCCTCAATCTTTCCTTTACGAATGGGCTCCCCTCCACAAAGGTCTGAAAAAGATTGCGGATGTTCTTTTCTTTTAAGTGGCGTGACGCGATTCCGATCCCCACATTGGCTGAATCCTCTCCGGTGGGAAAAAGCCAGCCATACCCGGGAAGGATGGAGCGGTCGCAATGGACCTCAATTCGATGGGTTATCTCTTTTACCCCCCGGAAATAGGCTCGTATCCCAAAGGCGCCGTGCTCAAGGTTCCTTTTCCGAAGAACTGCTTTTCGCGCAGCCACCGAATAGGCGCCGTCGGCCCCGACCAGGACCTTGGCGAAGGATTCTTCCTTCTGGCCCCCGGATTGAGCCTTGACTCCCTTGAAGAGACCGTTTTCACCGATGAAATCCTTGACTTCCCAATTCTCCAGAATTTCTATGTTCGGGTTTTTCCGCGCCTGCTGGAAAAGCAGGAAATCAAATTCCCTGCGGGGCATCACCAGGCCGAAGGGATACGGACCTTTCAGGTGGGAAAAAGAGGCGGTAACCATCTGCCCGGCGGGGGAAGAGAGCTCCACGCCCTCAATTTTCCAGGGGTTATTCTTCATGACTTCGGGTAGAATCCCCAGCCGTTCCAAGGCCTGCAGGGCCGGCGGGCTGATCCCGTCTCCGCAGACCTTTCCCCGGGGGAACCGGTCCTTCTCCAGCACCAGAACCTGGTACCCTTTGCAGGCCAGGCTGATAGCCGCGCTGCACCCTCCGGGACCGGCGCCTATGACGATTACATCATAAATTTTGTTCATGAGATCGGAAGGTAGGGGCGACCCGCCGGGTCATCCCTACGCAGGGAGTCCAAAGCTGATTTTAAGCCCCGTGGCGGAGCTGGTAAGATTTTTGGAAGCCGCTCGTATGATTGATGAGAGTGACTTTCACGATACCCTGACTGTCGCAGGTATACACCTCTTCCGCCTCCATGTCCAGCGGGTTCTCGAAACGCCGAATGGACGCCTTCTCCCACCCGTTTTCTCCCGAAAGGGTCGGATCAAAGGGAAAGCGAATCTCCTCCCAGGTGGTAAGGTCTCCCCTGGGCTGGCCCTGAAGATCAATATGACTGCACTCCAGGTAGCGAAAGTGGCCGATGTTGTGGGCAGGATGATACCGACGCGAGCGGAGCAAGGGAGCCTCTCCCTTGGCCGGGAGAAGGGTGTCTTTGGGAAAGATCGGGTCAAAGGAGATCTGCCGGCCTTCCTGTTCTTCCCTCCACACTCCGAAATGGCGGGTAAAGCGGTCCTGGACCGTGAACCCGGCCATCTCGTCGGCGGCAATCGCCAGCCCGATGGCGGTGGCGGCCCGTGGATAAGGAGACTTGCGGATGCGGCGGCCATACTCCTCCCGCAGCATCTGGGAGATGAGGGGAAGTTCGGCTGCTCCCCCGACCAGATAGAGAGCCGCATTTCCGGCCCACCCGGGTGTGGCTTCGTGGAGAGCCGGTCGGCTCAACGTGGCTTCGACGGCAGCCAGGGTCTGCTCGACCAGCGGGCGGCATCGTTCATAGAACTGCGCAGTGGTGACCGTGACTTCAAGCTCTTCACCCCGCGTGCGCGTCAGGTCGAGCAAGATCTTCTTGGTGTTGGGGTGAAGGCTCTCTTTTTTCTCACGGCATTCTTCCAGAAGCCAGAAATTCGACCGAATCTCGGGTTTCAGCCCGGCCCGCTCAGCAGCCAGGCCGGCAAGGATGTCGTCGAAGTCATCTCCTCCCAGGTGCTCCATTCCCGCGGTGGTCATGACCCGGTGGCTGAGATCGCTCATCTGGATGACCGATAGATCGAAAGTCCCCCCGCCCAGGTCGTAAACCAACAAGTACTCCCTCTTTCGCTCCGAAGCCTGTTTCCGGTATCGGAAAGCATACTCCACGCCCGCCGCCGAGGGCTCATTGATCAATCCCAGGACTTCAAACCCCGACCTCCGAAATCCATCGAGGGTCAGAAACCGCTGATTGTTGTTGGCATTGGCCGGGACGCCCACCATCACCTCCAGGATTGCTGAACCCCGGAGCTGAAGGTTGGAATTTTCCACAAGGTCCCGCCGGAGGGCGGTCAGGTACTCGACCAGGAGAGTCAGGAGGGGAACTTTTTCCTCCCCCACCTGAAGGCAGGTTTCCGGGTTGGCATGGGACAGGTAACGTTTCAGGGAGCGGATGACCTGCCAGCCTTCTTCCGACTGTTTGGACCAGGCTTCCCATCCGAAGACCCGGTTCGATCCCTTCCCGGCAATCAGAGAAGGATACCATTCCTGACCGTCGCCCCATTCGGCCTCAAAAGTGACCAGGGGGTAATTGCCCCCTTCCACCCGGGCCACTACGGTACGGGTTGTGCCGAAGTCGATTCCCAATCGGACTTTTGTCGATGGTTTACTCTTTTTCATTTTCTTTCATTTGATATTTTACCAGGAATACCGAGAAAGGCAACGATTCCTTGATGCCAGCGGTTGGGATACGCGAGAGAGGGCTCATCGATAAAATATTCGCCGGGTCTGTATCGAATCAATCCCCTTTGAATAATTTGATCTGTTTGATAGAATTTTATATGCGTCTCCCACCAAGAGACCGGAAAGTTGACCCAGACAAGGAGGAGGGAAAATGAAAGTTTTCAGGCTCATCGGAATTCTGGCTGTCGCAGCGGGAATCGTCACTTTTATCAGCATACCTGCCTGGGCGAATAAATCGGAAACCAAGATCGAGGCCCCGGAGAGTGCCGATAAAGGATCAGAGATCACTATAAGGGTAACGGTAACCCACAGCGCTAACAGCTTCTTTCATTACACCGAGTGGCTGTGGGTTCATGTCAACGGAAAAGAAATTGCCAAGTGGGAGTACAGTAGCAGCAACCGGCCGGAAGACGCCATCTTTACCAAGGAGATTAAATTTAAGGTCGAAGGCGACTTGGAAATCAAGACCAAGGCGAGCTGCAACATGCATGGGAGCGCCAATGAAGCGGTAATGAAGGTGACGGCAAAATAAGAAAATGGTTGCGGGTTGCTCGGTACAGGTTTGGGAAAAAAGCTGCTGGGAAGCGGGGAACGAGAGAAGGGTTAGATGTATTGTGCCCAGCGCCGAGAAGCAGAGGTTTAACCCATGGCCTGGGACCTAGCACCTTGTACCTGAAGCCTTTTTGAGCGGAGGAATTATGAAAATCGGGGGGATTTCGATCGTTCTGATTCTGGGGGTTATTAATTTTCTTCTGCTTCTCTTTCAGCTCAGCTCCGGGATGCGCTGGATCAAGGTAAAGATGACCGTTCACCGGAAAACCGGCATCACCCTGTTCTTTGTCGCCCTTTGCCACGCGGTTCTGGCCTATCTGGCCTCTTAAGGGCCGGCCTTTTATTTCACTTTACGAATCAGGAGGCCGCTGGTGGAGACCCGGATTTCGAGCTCGCTTGCGTTGTCGGCGGCGACAAAGGTTCCCGACCCGTACTCCGCATCCAGCAGGGGCTTCAACAGAGCGTACTTCTGGCGCAGGTGAAAAAGATTGATCGGTTTATCCTGCGAAAGGTGAAAAATCGTGCGGGGTTTCGATTGCTCATCTTCCAGTCGGGTATACCGGCCGGCCACGCGATCCAGTTCATACGCCGTGTGCAGGCCCAAGAAATTGACCAGGGGCTTCCATTTCAGGATGTGGGCATCCACGTAGATTTCATCCCCGGCAATCAGGAAGCTGATTTCCTCTTCGTCTGCCAGACGAAAGTGGGCGTTGAACTCCTGAGGGGCCACGGGTTGAACCCTCACTACGGCGGCGACCTCCTCTCGAACCAGCGCGCGATAGCCCTGGGTGGCGACGGTAATCGTTCCGAAGAGAGCTCCCAGCGAGAGGAACAGCAGTCCGAGCAAAAGCCCCATCGTTCCCCCCAGAAATTTCCTTTTCCTAAAGGCCAAGACCGCAGCGATGAAAGCAACGAGGCTTACAGTTGTGGATAAAATGGCCAAAACCGTCATGGGATTCCACATCGACTCCACCCCTTCGGGTATTTCCCCCTTTTCACTCTTCTCCCAAATCTGGTATAACATCTCTGGAGGAACCGACTTTCCGGTAAAATATCATTTTTCCGAAAAATCATCAAACTGAAAATCACTCCGGCAAGGATATCTGGCTCATTTCACCAGCCCGGGCGGCCGAGAGGAGACGCGGATGGACAAGAATCGGATTGACGACCGCATCTGGAAAAGGAGCGGGGTTCAGTTGTCCCGCCATTTTGCTTCATCGACCTCCAAGCTGCGGGAAGCAGCGCTGAGCCGGGACGACTACGACCCCGCCCGGCTTTTCAAGTGGGGGCAGATGATGGCCCTGGCTGTGGTACGGATGATGGAAGGAACCGAGAAGGCCTTCGGCGCCAAGGGCCAGGAGGTCATGAATAACGTCCTTGTAGACCTGGGGCGAGAAATTGGCCGGGAAATCCTAAACCACTATTCAATCCCCCCGGGGACGAAAGAAATCGAGGCGATCTCGAAATTCGTTACCTACGTGAACGAAGAGGTATGGGCTTCCCCGGAAATCCCTAAAATACTCAGCGATTCGGAGTGCATCTGCGATGTTCTGTGGTGTCCTCATCAGGATCACTATAAGGCCTTCGACTGCCGGGTGCAGAGGTATATTGTCCAGGGCCTTTTGGAAACGTTCCAAGAAAAGACCGGCATCATGGTGGATGCCCGGTTTACTCAGATCATCCCCAAGGGCGCGAAAACCTGCCGCTTCGAAGTTCGGGTCCTCCCCAAGGGAGGGGGGCGGGAATGGACTCAGTATTCTTCCGATCTGGCCCAAAGGGCGCTTCAGCGAGTTTCGGATGATTCCCTTCGAAAGGAAAGGTAGAACGGAGCAGGATATGGACCCCCAGGTGAAACAGGCCATCTTTCGGCAAGTGGAAAGGGAACCTTTTGCCCAGAAGTTCGGTTTAAAATTGGTTGATTTGGATGCCGGCTATTCAAAAGTGGAAATGACTTACACCCCGGACATGGAGAACATCTTCGGCATGGCCCATGGCGGTGCGCTCTTCGCCCTGATCGACGAAGCTTTCGAGACTGCCTCCAACTCCCACGGGACCATGGCCGTCGCCCTCAACCTGAATACCACCTATATATCCTCTCCCTCCCCGGGAAGCCGGCTGACCGCCGAAGCCAGGGAGTTCAGCCGGACCGCCAAGACCGCCAACTATGACATCCGCGTGACCGACGAAAAAGAAAACCTCATCGCCTCTTGCCAGGCGCTGGTGTATCGAAAGGGGACTCCCCTTCCGTTTTTAGAAACTCCGTAGGGGCGGGTTTCAAACCCGCCCCTACGCC
>Ga0079037_100000793_pt1 | contig 15324 bp, 11 predicted proteins | sample Mud3Dept4metaG_FD_71479 | JGI IMG/M metagenome (GOLD analysis project Ga0079037, IMG submission 71479) | Freshwater wetland microbial communities from Ohio, USA, analyzing the effect of biotic and abiotic controls - Mud 3 Core 4 Depth 4 metaG | ecosystem: Environmental > Aquatic > Freshwater >... | reverse complement strand
GACCTCGGCGCCGTTCTCCTCGATCGAGTGGCGTTTCCCGGACACCCTGGTCAACGTCGCCAACGACCTGGTCAGCCACAACCTGCGCGCGCGCGACGGCGCCCAGGCGACGCTCGCCGGCAACCTGGAGTCGGCGCCGCTCGCCTGGTTCGCCGACGTCGCCGCAGGCGATCTCCACCTGGCGGGCGCGGCCCTGCCGCCGGTGGGCGGCGGCACGCCGCTGCCGCCGTCACTCGCCGGCGACGACTTCGATGGCCAGCCGCGCGACGCCGAGCCGGACGTCGGCGCCGACGAGTGGCGCGTCCCGCTCTTCGCCGACGGCTTCGAGTCCGGCGACACCTCCGCCTGGTCGGCGGCCGTGCCCTAGGCCGGGGGGCGGCGCGCGCGCTCGCGCGCCTTCTCCATGAGCAGGCGCTGGCTGGCGCGGCCGGGCTCACCCGGGGCGGGCCGGCGGCGCTGCCAGACGCCGTCCGCGCCGAGCTCCCAGGCCTTGCAGTCGTCGGCCAGCTGGAGGTCGAGGATGCGCTGCAGCTCGGCTCTCGCCGCCGGGTCGTCGACCGGCGCCATCGCCTCCACGCGCCAGTCGAGGTTCCGCGACATCCAGTCCGCCGAGCCGATGAAGTACTCCCCATCGCCCGCGTTGCCGAAGTGGAAGATGCGCGCGTGCTCGAGGAAGCGGCCGACGATCGAGATCACCCGGATCGTCTCGCTCGTCCCGGGCAGCCCCGGCCGCAGGCGGCAGACGCCGCGCACGATCAGGTCGATCTCGACTCCTGCCGCGGACGCCGCGTAGAGGGCGCGCACGATCTCCGGGTCCTCGAGCGAGTTCATCTTCGCCACGATCCGGCCGCCGCGGCCGGCGCGCTGGTGCTCGACTTCGCGCTCGATGCGCCCGAGGATGCCGTGCCGCATGTTGACCGGCGCCACCAGCAGGCGCGAGAAGGTCTGGTCGGCGATGCGGCCCGAGGTGAGCAGGTTGAACAGCTGCGCGACATCGGCGCCCAGCACCGGGTCGCACGTGAACAGTCCGAGGTCGGTGTAGAGCTCGGCGGTGTCGGTGTTGTAGTTGCCGGTCGCCAGGTGGGTGTAGGTGCGCAGCCCGTCGGCCTCCTGGCGCACGACCAGCGAGACCTTGGCGTGGGTCTTGTAGCCGACCACGCCGTAGGCGACGTGCGCGCCCGCGCCTTCGAGCGCCTCCGCCCATTCGATGTTGCGCGCCTCGTCGAAGCTCGCGCGCAGCTCGACCAGCACCGCCACCTGCTTGCCGCGCTCCGCGGCCTCGATCAGCGCCTGCACCACCGGCGAGCGCCGCGAGGTGCGATAGAGGGTCTGCTTGATGGCGAGCACCGCCGGGTCCTCGGCGGCGACCTGAACGAAGCGTTGCACCGACGCTGCGAACGAGTCGTAGGGATGGTGGACCAGCAGGTCGGCCTGGCGGATGACGCGGAAGAGGTCCGCCTCGCGCCCGTCCGGTCCGGGCGCCAGGCGCGGCGGCGTCGCCGGCCGCCAGTCCGCTTCCCTGAGCGCGGGCGCCGGCAGCGCGGCGAGCACGGCGAGGTCGCGGGCGGCCAGGGGCGGCCGCACCTCGTAGACGTCCCCGGGCGTGATCTCGAGCTCGTCGGCGAGCAGCTGGCGCATCCAGGCCGGCATCTCGGGCACCACCTCCAAGCGCACCACCGAGGCGAAGCGGCGCTCGCGCAGCTCCTCCTGGATCGATTCCAGCAGGTCCTCGGCCGGCTCCTCGTTGCGCTCGACGTCGGCCGCGCGCGTGACGCGGAACGCGTACGCCTCGAGCAGCTCGATGCCCGGGAAGAGGCGGTCGAGGTGCTCCGCGATCAGATCCTCGAGGGGCACGAAGCGCAGGCTGTCGGGCAGCTGGACCCAGCGCGGCAGCGAGGGCGGCACCTTGACGCGCGCGAAGCGCACTTCGCTCGACGCCGGGCTCCTGGTCGCCACCGCGAGCGAGAGCGAGAGGTTGGAGATGAACGGGAACGGATGCGAGGTGTCGAGCCCGAGCGGGGTCAGGATCGGGAAGACGTCGGCCTCGAAATAGCGCGTGCACCAGCTGCGCTCGGGCTCCGCGAGCTCGCGCCACGGCACGAGCGCGACGCCGTGGCCGGCGAGCTCGGGCAGCAGCGTGCCGATCAGGAGCTGGCGCGCGCGCGCGACCATCGGGCGCACTGCCGCGGCGATCGCGGCGAGCTGCTCGGCGGGCGTGCGCCCGTCGGGGGAGAGCGCCGTCCGGCCGCTGGCGAGCTGGCGCTTGAGGCCCCCGACCCGCTTCATGAAGAACTCATCGAGGTTGCCGCCGAAGATGGCGACGAACTTGAGCCGCTCGAGCAGGGGCGCCGCCGGGTCCTCGGCCTCGTCCAGCACGCGCCGGTTGAACTCCAGCCAGGACAGCTCCCGGTTGAAGAAGGGCGAAGGCTCCCCGGGCGTGGCGGGCTCGGCCGGGGCGGCCGGGAGCGGCTCGGTCGTCATCGCTGCGGCAGTCTAGCCTTCGTCCGTGACCAGAGCCTGGGAGGTGGTCCCTCCGTCCCGGCCGTGACGGCAGCCCGCCCGGCTCAGGCCGAGAGGCCGCCGTCGACGTGGAGGGCGGCGCCCGAGACGAAGGAGGCGTCGCCGGAGGCGAGGAAGAGGCAGGCGCGGGCCACCTCCTCGGCGCTGCCGGCCCGGCGCAGCGCGGTGTGGGAGAGCAGCACGCCGCGCGCCACCGACGAGACGGCGCGGTTCATGTGGGTCTCGATGTAGCCGGGCACCACGCAGTTCACGGTGATCCCGCGCGGCCCCAGCTCGCGCGCCCAGACCCGGGTCAGGCCGAGCACGCCCGCCTTGCTCGCGGCGTAGGCGGACTGACCGCGCACGCCCTTGAGCGCCAGCACCGAGGAGAAGTTGACGATCCGCCCGGCGGCGCTGCGGAAGAGCAGGGGCAGGAGCGCCTGCGTGCACTGCAGGGTGCCGGTCAGGTTGACGTCGAGCACGCTCCGCCACTCCTCCGCCGAGAGGTCGCGCAGGGTCGGCGAGCGCACCAGGTTGACGCCCGCGTTGTTGACCAGGACGTCCAGCGCGTCGGCGCGCTCGCCGAGCCGCGCCGCGGCGACCACCACCGAGGCGTGGTCGGCGACGTCGACGCGCTCGAGCGCGGGCGGGCGCCCGGGCCAGGCGCGCGGCTCGCCCGGCTCGAGATCCCAGACGGTGACCTGGGCGCCCTCGGCGAGGAAGAGCTCCGCGATCGCCCGGCCGATGCCGCGGGCGCCGCCGGTCACCACTGCGGTCCTGCCCTCGAGCCGGCCCACGGCTCAGGCCCTCCGCACCGGCCGCATCACGATCTCGGAGAGCTCGGCGCCGTCCGGCAGCTCGAGCGCGAAGCGGATCGTGCGCGCCACGTCCTCGGCCGCGAGCAGCGCCTCGCCTCCGGTAAGGGCGATCCCCGCCGCGGCGAACAGGCCGGTGTCGGTCAGGTCGGGACAGAGGTGGACGACGCGCACGCCGCGCGGCGAGAGCTCGGCGCGCAGGCACTCGGTGGCGCCGCGCAGCGCGAACTTGGAGGCCACGTAGGCGGTGCCGCCGGGCCAGCCGCGCAGGGCGGAGACCGATCCGACCTGGACGATCGTGCCCCGCCCCCGCGCCGCGAGCAGGGGCGCGACGTGGCGGGCGGCGAGGATGGCGCCGCGCGCGTTGACCGCCCACAGTCGGTCGAGGTCGGCGCCGGTGAGCGCGCCCAGGGGCGTGAGCGCGCCCACCCCCGCCGCGCTCACCAGCACGTCGGGCGCCCCGAGCGCGGACACGACCTCGCGCACCAATCTCTCGACCGCCGCCTCGTCGGTGACGTCCGCGGGCAGCGCCGCCGCGCTGCCCGGTCCGGCCGCGGAGAGCTCGGCCGCGAGCGCCTCGAGCGCTTCGCGCCGGCGCGCCACCAGCGCCACGCGCGCGCCGGCGCGCGAGAGCTCGCGCGCCGTGGCGAGCCCGATCCCCGAGCTCGCGCCCGTGACGATCGCCACCTGCCCCGCCAGCGAGGATCCGGCCATTTCGGCGCAGTCTACGCCGCGCCGGAGCCGCGGCGCGCCTCGCGCGGCGCGGGGTCGACCGCCCGACGGGCCGTGATAGCGTTCGCCCGTACGCCACGTCCTCCCGAGCCCATGGGATTCTCGTCCGTTCTCCGCTTCCTGCTGCCGCGCGAGGAGCAGTTCCACGTGCTCCTGCGCCAGGGCACCCAGAACCTCGTGCGCGCGGGGGAGCTCTTCCTCGCCATCGCCTCCGCCGCCGACCTCGAGCAGCGGCGCATCAAGCTGGTCGAGCTCAAGGCCGTCGAGCACGAGGGCGACCAGATCACGCGCCGCACCTTCGAGGCGCTCAACTCGACCTTCATCACCCCCTTCGATCGCGAGGACATCCGCTCTCTCGCCGTCGACGTCGACGACGTCCTGGACTACCTCGAGGGGATCGCCCAGTTCATCGTGCTGTTCGAGGTCCGCGAGGCGCCCGAGCCGCTCACCCGCTTCGCCGAGATCCTGCTCGAGCTCTGCCGCCAGATCGACGCCGTGACCGAGCTGATCTGGGACCACACCAACGCGCCGCGCATTCAGGAGCGCATGGTGCGCGTCTCCGAGCTCGAGAACCAGGCCGACGCCCTCTACCTGACCTCGCTCGGCGCCCTGTTCCGCAAGGACAACGGCAAGGACGCGGTCGAGGTCATGAAGTGGAAGGAGATCTACCAGGATCTCGAGGACGCCTGCGACAAGGCCAAGGACTTCACCCACGTCCTCGGCAACATGCTGATCAAGAACGCGTGAGTCCGCGATGAGCTGGGTGATCGCGATCATCCTCGTCGCGCTCGTCTTCGACTTCCTCAACGGCTTCCACGACGCGGCGAACTCGATCGCGACCGTGGTCTCGACCCGGGTCCTGTCGCCGCGCCTGGCGGTGGCCTGGGCGGCGTTCTTCAACTTCGTCGCCGCCTTCGTGCTCGGCACCCACGTCGCCAAGACGATCGGCAAGGGCATGATCGACCTGTCGATCGTCACCCAGGAGGTCATCCTGGCCGGCCTGCTCGGGGCGATCTTCTGGAACCTCCTGACCTGGTACTACGGCATCCCGGTCTCCTCCTCCCACGCGCTGGTCGGTGGCTACGCCGGCGCCGCGGTGGCCAAGGCCGGATTCGGCGCCGTCCTGCTGTCCGGCTGGATCAAGCCGCTCGCCTTCATCGTCATCGCGCCGGTGATGGGCATGGTGCTCGGACTGGCGCTGATGATCGTCGTGACCTGGATCTTCCGGCGCTGGCACCCCTACAAGCTCGACCGCTTCTTCCGCAAGGGGCAGCTCTTCTCGGCCGGCCTCTACAGCCTCGGCCACGGCGGCAACGACGCCCAGAAGACGATGGGCATCATCACCGGCCTGCTCGTCGCGTCCGGCTACCTCGCGACGTTCGAGGTGCCGCTGTGGGTGATCCTGCTCTCGCACTTCGCGATCGCGCTCGGCACCCTGTTCGGCGGCTGGCGCATCGTCAAGACGATGGGCTCGAAGATCACCAAGCTCCAGCCCTTCAGCGGCTTCTGCGCCGAGACGGCCGGCGCGATCACCATCATCGGCGCCACGCTGGGCGGCATCCCGGTCTCGACCACCCACACCATCACCGGCGCGATCATGGGGGTCGGCGCCACCAAGCGCCTGTCGGCCGTCAAGTGGGGCGTCGCGGGCCGGATCGTCTGGGCCTGGATCCTGACCATCCCGATCTCCAGCCTGGTCGCGGCCGCCGCCTACTTCCTGGTCGTGCGCCTGCGCTGACGCACGGACGTCACCGCGTCGTGATCGAATCCGGGGCGTGAGCTCCAGGCCCCGGGCCCGGTCCGGCCCCCGATCGCCCGCGTCGGCGCCGGTCCATCCGGTGCCGGCGGCCGCCCGGGTCGCGGCGCTCGACATCGGCAGCAACTCGATCCATCTCCTGGTCGCCGAGGCGGACGGCACCGGCGGCTACCGGGTGCTGGCGCGCGAACGGGAGATGGTCCGGCTGGGCAAGAGCGCGCTCGGCCGCGGCGCGCTCTCGCCGCGCGCGCTGCGCGACGGCCTCGAGGCGATCCTGCGCATGACCACGCTGGCGCGCCTCAAGGGCGCCGGGCGGGTCGAGGCGGTGGCCACCAGCGCGGTGCGCGAGGCCACCAACGGCGACGTGTTCCTCGACCAGGTGCGCGCCCTGACCGGCGTCGAGGTGCGCAAGCTCACCGGCGCCGAAGAGGGCGCGCTCGTCTTCCGCGCCGTCCGCCACGCGGTCGACCTGGGCCGGGGCTGGACGGTGCTGGTCGACGTCGGCGGCGGCTCGACGGAGTGGTGCACCGCGCGCGACGGCACCCTGCGCGCGGTGCGCAGCCTCGAGGTCGGCTCGCTGCGCTGCGCGACCTGGCTCGATGGCGACCCGCCCGCGACCGCCGCCCTCGAGAAGCTGCGCCGGCGCATCCGGGAGCGGCTCGCACGGGTGCGGCCCCCGGCCCGGGTGGAGCGGGTGATCGCGACTTCCGGCACGGCCGCCTGCTGCGGCGACCTCGCCGATCACTTCTCCGGCCGCGAACGGGCCCTGCCGGTCGGCGGCCTGCGCGAGCTCCGGTTGCGGGAGCTCGTCGAGGTCGTGGCGCGGCTGCGCACGCTGACCCGGCGCGAGATCGCCTCGCTGCCGCCGGTCGACGAGCCGCGCGCGGGCTCGATCCTGGCCGGCGCGGTGCTGCTCGAGGAGCTCGCCCGCCGCGCCGGTGCCGACCGGATCTATCTCTGCGACCGCGCGCTGCGCGAGGGCCTCCTGCTCGAGGCGCTGGGCGCGCCGGCGGCCGACGGCGGCGCCGCGCCCAGCGCCCGCCGCCGGCAGGTGGCCGAGCTCGCCCAGCGCGCGCCGGCCATGGTCGGGCACGCCACGCAGGTTGCCCGCCTGGCAGTGCGCCTCTTCGACCTCACCGCGCCGGTCCACAACCTCGGCGTGCGCGAGCGCGAGTGGCTCGAGCACGCCGCGCTCCTCCACGACGTCGGCTACTCGGTCCACTTCCAGCGCCACCACAAACACTCGCTCTACCTGATCTCGACCGCGGGTCTGGACGCCTTCGATCCGCGCGAGATCGAGATCGTCGCGCACGTCGCGCGCTACCACCGGGGCGCGGCGCCGAAACGACGGCACGCGTCGTTCGCCGCGCTCGAGCGCTGGCAGCGCGTGACCGTGCGCCGGCTCTCGGCGCTGCTGCGCGTGGCGAACGCCCTGGACCGTACCCACGCCGCCCGCGTGGTCGAGCTCTACGCCGCGCTGGTCAAGCGCAAACCGGTGGTGGTCGAGGTGCTGTCGCCCTACGACGTCTCGCTCGAGCTCGCCGCCGCGCGCCAGGCGGCGGAGCTGTTCGAAGAGGTCTTCGAGCGCCGCATCGAGTTCCGGCCCGGGCTCGAGCGTCCGCGCCGGCGGCGGGCCTGAGCGCGCTCCGGACCCGCTTCGCCAAGTCCCTGCGTTGCAGAGAGTTAACGAGGCCGTTTCCGGCCCGTCGCACGCGACTGCGGAAATCGCGCCCGGCGCGCCGCACGCGGGCGCCGGCGCGTCTCCAGGCAGATTCGCAACCACTTGATCCGGCTCCACTTCCGGACGCTGCACAAGAAACGGTGCAGAACGCTGGCGAGCCGCGCCAGGACGGCACGTCGGGCGGGAGCGGGCGCGCTTTTCGACAGGGAATTCCGCAACCGCTGTGGAGAATCGCGCGCGCCCAAGCCGGGCGGGCCTCCGCCCGCTGCTACGCTGTCCGGCGCATGACGATCCCGTTCTCGCCGAAGCTCCGCCTGGCGCCGCTCTGGCCCGCGGCCGCCGCCCTCGTCGCGGTCGCCGCGCTCGTCCTCGCCCTGGTGCCGGGGACGCTGGCGCGGGGCGCCGCCGAGGAGCTCCAGGCCACGCTGCGCCTGCTCTCGCCCGCCCTGCCGCTGCCCGAGCCGGGTCGCGCGCGGCCCGACGCCGGGATCCAGCGGCGCGTCACCGCGCTCGCCGAGGAGACCTCCTACCGGATCACGATCATCGCCATCGAGGGCACGGTGGTCGCCGACAGCGAGCGCACGCCGGCCCAGCTCGCCGAGATGGACAACCACCTCTCGCGGCCCGAGGTCGCGGAGGCCCTCGCGCGCGGCGAGGGACGCGCGATCCGGCGCAGCGAGACCACCGGCGTCGAGACCGCCTACGCCGCGCGTCTCGTGCACGACGCGAACGGCGGCGCCGCGATCGTCCGGCTCGGCCTGCCGATCGCCTCCCTGGCGTCGTTGCGGCGGAGCCTGACCGGCGCCCTGCTGCTCTCGGCCGCGCTCGCCGCCGCGCTGGTGGCGCTGCTCTCCTGGTGGCTCACGCGCAGCCTCTTCCGCCCGCTCTCGGCGCTGATCGCCACGGCCCACCGCATGGGCGAGGGCGATTACCGCGCCCGGCCCGCCGTGCCGGAACAGGGCGAGCTCGCCACGCTCGGCCGCGCGCTCGAGCGCATCGCGGCCAACGCCCGCGGGCAGATCGCGGCCGTCGAGGCGGAGCGCGATCACCTCCGGGCGACGGTGGCGAGCATGACCGAGGGCGTACTGGTCGCCGACCGGCACGGGCGGGGGCAGCTGGTCAACCCGGCCTTCCGCGACCTGTTCGGGCTGCCCGCCCAGTCGGCGCCCGAGGAGGTCCTCGGGCTCGCGCGCGAGGCACGCCTCGACGACCTGATCGCCGCCACGCTCGCCTCCCACCGGGCCGCCTCCGCCGAGCTCGAGCGGCTCGAGCCGGCCGCGCGCACGCTCGCGCTGTTCGCCTCTCCGCTCGAGCCCGACGGGGGCGTGGTGGTGGTGGCGCGCGACATCACCGAGGCCGAGCGCCTGACCCGCATGCGCAAGGACTTCGTGGCCAACGTCTCGCACGAGCTCAAGACGCCGCTGGCCGCGATCCGGGGCTACGCGGAGACGCTGGTGGACGGCGCCGCCGAGGAGCGCACCACCGCCCTGCGCTTCAGCGAGCGCATCCTCGACCAGTGCCGGCGGCTCGGCGACCTGCTCGAGGACCTGCTCACGCTGTCGCGCCTGGAGGGAACGCAGCCGTTCCGGGCGCTCGAGCGCGTCGACCTGCGCGAGCTCGCGCACGAGGCGGCCGAGCTGGTCGGGGCCGCGGCGGCCGCCCGCTCGATCGCAGTCGTGGTCGAGGCCGGCGGCGTGCCGGCGGTCGTCGGCGACCCGGACGGCCTGCTGCGCCTGCTCGCCAACCTGCTCGACAACGCGGTCAAGTACAACCGCGAGAGCGGCGCGGTCACCGTGCGCCTGCGCGAGCAGGGTGAGCACGCCGTGCTCGAGGTCGCGGACACCGGCATCGGCATCGCCCCCGCCCACCTCGCGCGCATCTTCGAGCGCTTCTATCGCGTCGACCGGGGGCGCGCACGCGACGAGGGCGGTACCGGGCTCGGCCTCGCCATCGTCAAGCACGTCGCCCAGGCGCACCAGGGGCGGGTCGAGGTGGAGAGCGAACCGGGGGTCGGCTCGACCTTCCGCGTCCTGCTGCCGCGGGCCTCCGGCCCCGCCTCCTGACCCGGTCCCGGCGGCCCGCCCCCGCGGACGGCGGCCACCGGCCGCCCACCCGGACGGCCCGCTCCGGCTCCGACCCTGCTAGGTTGCGGTTTCCGTTCCGCCCATCGCCACGGAGACTCATCATGGACGACCGCATGCCGGAGGGGCCGGGAGACCACGACAGACTCGCGCTGTCGGAGTCCCAGCAGGCCGCGATCCAGCGCCTCACCCGCGACACGACGGTGATCCGTCCGCCGATCAAGCTGGCGCGCGAGGCGTTCCTGGCCAACGACGCGGTCGAGCGCGCCCACGCCGAGACGGACCCGGAGTCGTTCTGGGCGGAGCGGGCGAGCGAGGTCGAATGGGCCGAGCCGTGGAGCGAGGTCCTGCGCTTCGAGGCGCCGCACCACCAGTGGTTCGTGGGTGGGCAGCTCAACGTCACCGTCAGCTGCATCGATCGCCATGTCTACGGCGACCGGCGCAACAAGGCCGCCCTGATCTGGGTGGGCGAGGACGGCGAGGAGCACACCTACACCTACAACCGGCTCTTCCGCGAGGTGAACCGGTTCGCCAACGCGCTCAAGCGTCTGGGGGTGGTCAAGGGCGATCGCGTCATCGTCTACATGCCGATGGTGCCCGAGGGCATCATCACCATGCTCGCTTGCGCGCGCATCGGCGCCATCCACTCCGTGGTCTTCGCGGGCATGGGCACGCAGGCGCTGCGCGCGCGGATCGAGGACTCGCAGGCGCGCGTCGTGGTGTGCTCGGACTTCACGCTGCGCCGCGGCCGCAAGGTGCCGCTCAAGCCCACCGTCGACGAGGCGGTGCGCGATCTCACCTTCGTCGAGCACGTGGTCGTCCACCGGCGCGGCTCGCGCCCGGGCGACGCCCCGGTCGTCTTCGACAGCGAACGCGAGAAGGACTTCTACGACATCCAGCAGGCGCGCGACATCCACTGCCGCCCCGTGCCGGTGGCCGCCGAGGACCCCCTGTTCATCCTCTACACCTCGGGCACCACGGGCCGCCCCAAGGGAGTCGTACACGCGGCCGGCGGCTACCTGGTGGGCGTGACCTACCTGGCGCGCGCCTTCTACCAGATCGGCGAGCGCGACATCTACTGGAGTACGTCGGACATCGGCTGGATCGTCGGTCACTCCTTCATCGTCTACGGCCCGCTCTCGATCGGCGCCACGGTGTTCTGCCGCGAGGGCGTGCCGGACCATCCGAGCCCGGACGTCACCTGGGAGCTGGTCGAGCGCTACGGCGTCAACATCATGTTCACCTCGCCCACCGCCATGCGTATGTGGATGAGCCACGGCGCCGAGGTGCCCCGGCGCTACGATCTCTCGCGCCTGCGCCTGATCGCCTGCGCCGGGGAGCCGCTCAATCCCGAGGCCCACCTCTGGGCGCAGCAGAACCTGGTCGGGCAGAGCGACGGGCTGGTGGTCGACAATTTCTGGCAGACCGAGATCGCCGGGCCGGTGCTCGGCACGCTGCCGACTTTCGAGGTGCGGCCGGGCAAGGTCGGCAAACCCCTGCCCGGCGTGGTCGCCGACGTGGTCGGCCCGCACGGCGAGTCGCTGCCGCCCGGCGAGGGCGGGCTGCTCGTATTGCGCGCGCCGCTCCCCTACATGATGAGCTCGATCTGGAACGACCCCGCCCGCTACGCGGACTACTGGTCGCAGTTCCCGGGCTGCTACGCCGCCGGCGACATCGCGGTCAGGGACGCCGACGGCTACTTCGCGGTCCTCGGCCGCGCCGACGACGTGATGAACGTCGCCGGCCACCGCATCGGCACCGCCGACGTCGAGGGCTCGCTGCTGCGCCACCCCTCGGTCGCCGAGAGCGCGGTGGTCGGTCTGCCTGATCCGATCAAGGGCCAGCGCATCAAGGCGTTCGTGGTGCTCAAGCCCGGGATCGCCGCCGGCGCCGGCCTGGTCGGCAGCCTCAAGGACCACGTGCGCCAGGATCTCGGCCCGATCGCGGTGCCGGCCGACATCGACCTGCGCGACACGCTGCCCAAGACCCGCTCGGGCAAGATCGTGCGCCGCTACCTCAAGGCGGTCGAGATGGGCGAGGACCCCGGCGACCTCACCACCCTGGCGGACTGACGCGGCGCGAGAGCCGCCCAGCGCCCCCAGGGTGCGCGCCCTCAGGTGCCACCCGCTTGTCGAAAGACCGCGGGCAGCGGATTCCGTCCTCTGTCCTCGTGGGGCGCCGTATCCGCTTTCATCCACCCGGCTCGCTCGTCGAGGTCACCTGCCGGACGTTGCAGGGGCGGCTCCTGCTCCAGCCGACTCCGCTCGTCTCTGACCTCTGTCGAGGCGTCCTCGCTCGCGCGGTACGGCTCTATCCGGTGCAGGTTCACGCCTTCGTCTTCCTCGGCAATCATTTCCACCTGCTCCTCACGGCGCCGAGCGCCGCCCGGCTCGCCGCCTTCATGAACTACCTCAACTCCAATCTCGCCCGCGAAGTCGGTCGCACCGTACGCTGGCGCGAGAAGTTCTGGGGGCGCCGCTACCAGGCGATCCTCGTCTCGCAGGAACCCGCAGCCCAGGTCGAGCGGCTTCTCTACCTGCTCCGCCACGGCTGCAAGGAGAACCTCGTCCGCCGACCCGAGGACTGGCCGGGGGCAAGCGCCGTGCGGAGTCTCCGGACCGGAGAACCGATCGCAGGGCACTGGTATGACCGGACGCGCCAGTACCGGGCCGGCAGCAGGAGGAAGCTCCTCGAGCGCGAGGGCTTCGTCCAGCTCGAGCGCTTCGAACTGGCACCGCTGCCATGCTGGAGCCATCTGACCCCGGAACAGCGACGCTATCGAGTTGCCGAGCTCATCGAGACCGTCGAGATCGAATCGACCCGGCTCAGAGAAGACAGCGGGAAGGAACCGCTTGGCCAGCATCACCTCGCTCGGCAGAACCCGCACGACGCCCCGGATCGCGTCGCACGGCGGCCCGCGCCGCTCGTGCACGCCGCCTCCAAGGTCGCGCGGCGTTCCATGCGCGCCGCCTACCTGCGATTCGTTCGCGCCTATCGCGAGGCCTCCGAGCGATTCCGTCAGGGCGGCGATCTCCGCGAACCACTCGCGCGCTTCCCCCAGGGCTGCTTCCCTCCTCCCGTTCCCTTCATCGCGCAATCGGGGTGAGTCTTAGGGTAGGGCTCCCACGCTACACGGTAGGAAGTCCGGGACCGAGGATGAGATGGAAAGGGGCCCCTCTTTCTCGATGCATCCTTAACGCCTCAGAGCCCGGGCGTCCTCCCCCATCGCAGCGTTCGATCGCGCGCCCTCGACGAGTTCGACCACCAATCGGCCGGCCAGCACCTATCGGCAATCTCACTGCCCTCTCGGCTGGGCACCTATCGGCTGTCGCACTTCAAGCGGCTGGCACCTATCGCACCTATCGGACACCTATCGGACAGCCCGCCCGGCCTGTCGCACGCCTGTCACCGCCGCGTCGCCGCGACGCGCGGGGGCCGCCCCTAGGCTTCTCCCCGATCCGAGGAGACTCCGCTCGCTGCGGCGACCGGAACCCGACGATTCCCGGTTCTCAACCTCGCATCGGAGGAGATGCTCATGCGCAAGTCTCTCGTCGCCGCCGGTCTGGCCGCGCTCGCCCTGCTCGGCGGGGCGCTCGCCGCGCCCGCCCGGGCCCAGCAGGTCCTCTCGCTCTTCTACCAGGAGCTCGAGAAGGACGGCCGGATCTACGTCTTCAACACCCCGGAGCGCTTCAAGTCGTTCTCCGAGTCCGGCGAGATCGGCACCGCCATCACCCTGATCGGGCGCGCCGAGGGCGGCCTGACCCTGGTCGCCGAGAACGAGACCGCCGCCGACCTCTACTTCTTCAAGCACGACCTGCCCGGCTACGAGCGCGAGACGCCGAAGCCCTACAAGCCGCCCTTCGAGGTGTCCTGGAAGGACGGCAAGACGACGTTCAAGACCAAGGACGCCGAGATCTCGCTTTCCAACCGCGTCCAAGCGCGCTACGCCTACTTCGACCGCGAAGAGGGCGAGGACGTCGGCAGCTTCCTGATCCGCCGCGCCAAGACCGCGGTCGAGGGCAAGGCGGGCGACTTCAGGTTCAAGCTGCAGGCCAACTGGGTGGGCGCCGGCTACGTGACCGGGGCCTCGATCGTCTCCGATTCGCTGCGCACCACGGTGCGCCGCGGCCCCGAGCTCGAGGACGCCGAGATCTGGTGGGCGAAGCACCCTATGGCCACGATCTGGGTCGGACAGGGCAAGGTGCCGTTCGGCCGCCAGGAGTACACGTCGTCGGGCAAGCAGCAGTTCGTCGACCGCTGGATCGGCAACGCCCTCTACGCCCCCGGTCGCGACCAGGGCATCCGCCTCGAGGGCATGAACGAGGCGAAGACCTTCGAGTACGCGGTCGGCGCCTACAACGGTATCGCGCGCAACATCAACATCAACGACAACGACGACTACCTCTACTCGGGCCGCGTCGCCTGGATGCCGTTCGGTGAGTACAAGTTCGAGGAGAGCTCGCTCGACTACCCCGATTCGCCCAGGCTCGTGCTGGGGCTGGGGGCCGTGGACAACACCATCGGCACCGGCAGCTCCGCCATCGACGTCTTCCGCCTCGGCTACGAGGCCGCCTTCAAGTGGCAAGGCTTCAACGTCCAGGGCGAGTACTTCGACGAGGATGCGGAGGACCAGGGCAACGTGAAGTCCGACAACAAGGGCTACTACATCCAGGCCGGCTACCTCTTCCCGAACAAGAAGTTCGAGATCGCGGCGCGCTTCGAGGACATCGAGCGCGACACGGCCTTCTCGGTCTCGAACCTGGCCAGCGCGCTGCTCAACTTCGAGGGCCAGGGCCTGGGCGTCAGCTACTACCTCAACAAGCACGTCAACAAGATCCAGGCGGACTACTTCACCTACGAGGACAAGAACTCCGGCACCGACCTCGGCGAGCTCCGGGTCCAGCTTCAGGTCATCTTCTGATCCACCCTCCCTCGGTCCGGGGGAGGCCCTCCAGCCTCGGGGCCTCCCCCGCTTTTTCTCTCACGTCCCGGCGCCGCGCGCGCCGCGCTATCATCGGGAACCCCATGGAACGACACCGCGACCAGGACCTCGACAAGATCCGCCAGTCCCTGCTGCGCATGGGCGGCGTGGTCGAGCGCATGATCCAGGAGGCGATGCGCGCCCTGATGGACCGCGACCAACCGCGCGCGCAGGCGGTGATCCGCACCGACGACGAGGTCGATCACCTGCAGGTCGAAACCGACGCCCTGTGCAACCGCATGCTGGCGCTGCAGCAGCCGACCGCGGTGGACCTGCGCTTCCTGGTCGCGACCATGAAAATCGCCACCGACCTCGAGCGCATGGGCGATTCGGCGGTCAACGTGGCGCAGGCGGTCGAGGTGCTCAACCAGGAGCCGCCGCTCAAGCCCTACATCGACCTGCCCCGGCTCGCCGACCTGACCCAGAGCATGGTGCGCGACGCGCTCGACAGCTTCGTGCGCAGGGACGCGCGCGCGGCGCTCGACGTGTGCAAGCGGGACGACGACGTGGACGGCCTCTACAAGCAGCTCTTCCGCGAGCTCGTCACCTACATGATCGAGGACCCGAAGAACATCACCCGTGCCCTCCACCTGCTGCTCATCGCCCGCAACTACGAGCGCATCGCGGACCACGCCACCAACGTCGCGGAGGACGTGATCTTCTACGTCGAGGGGCGCGACATCCGGCACAGCACCGGCGCCGCCGGCTGAGCGCATTCGGGGACCGCATCGACTTCCGAGGCCGCCCTGCCGGGCGGCCTCCTCGTTTCCGCCCGAGCA
>Ga0079037_100000792_pt1 | contig 15327 bp, 6 predicted proteins | sample Mud3Dept4metaG_FD_71479 | JGI IMG/M metagenome (GOLD analysis project Ga0079037, IMG submission 71479) | Freshwater wetland microbial communities from Ohio, USA, analyzing the effect of biotic and abiotic controls - Mud 3 Core 4 Depth 4 metaG | ecosystem: Environmental > Aquatic > Freshwater >... | reverse complement strand
CCGGAGGTAGAGCGGCACCTTCTGGCGGCAATCCATCGAGGCCTTCTCCTGGCGCCCCAGGGGCTTTTCGATGTCCAGCCAGGCCCCCGGGCGCAGCGACCGGACCGGTTTGCCGGTGGCTTCTTCCGTCACGCGGAACCGGATCTCGGCGAACTCGCCTTCCTTGACCTTTCCCCCATCGCCCTTTTCCCCCGCAGGGCCGTATGAGAACTCCACAGCGATCCCTTCCCGGACGATCCGGTTTCCGGCCGGAAGGTCCGCCGCCTCGGGTTCCTTCCCGGCCGATGCCGGTTCCCCGGCGACCAGGAAATCTCCCCATGCAAGCAGGCCGGAGAGAAGGAGGAAGCCGAGAGCCGCCCGACACACCCTGAAGTTCCATGAGGTACTATGCACGATGTCTCCCTCTTTCCTTTTTCCGTCAATGGCTGCGTTCCGTTTCCCCATCCACTCTACAATAAAAAAAAGATTCATCAGGCGACAGATCCGGACGAAAAAGAAGCGGGTGCGACCCCCTGCGAGGCCGCACCCGCGATCCGTTTCACATCCGCTTTACGCCAACCGCGCCTTTCCGGGGTCCGCGCTAGCGGACGGTCACCGGGAAGAGCTGCGGGGTGGTGGTGTACCTCGACGTCACCGCGATCCGGTCGCCCGCCACGGGAACGACCAGGGAGTTCTTGATGGACAGCTTCCAGCGGCCCCGGTTGTCCGGCGTCGCATTCCCGATCAATGCGCCTGTCCTCTCCAGGCGTACGGTCATCACGTTCGCGCCGAGGTTTCCGTTGATCACGTTCGTCGTGCCGTTGATGGTCCACTCGGCCCGGCCGTTGCGGACGCGGGCCTGGGCGGTCGCCGTGATGGTCTCGGGGGTCACCGTCACGGTCACGGTCGCCGCGGTGGAAAGCGCCCCGATGCTGTCGCGGGCCTGATACGTGAAGGAGTCGGCCCCGCTGAACCCGATGTTCGGGGTGTAGGTCACGGTGTTGTTGGCCTGGAGGACCGCCGTCCCGTTGGCCGGCGTCGACAGGTTCGCGACCGTCAGCGGGAGATTATTGTCGGGATCGCTGTCGTTGGCGAGCACGGCGATGTTCACCGAGGTCCCCACGCGGGTCGTCGCGGAATCGTTCACCGCGACCGGCGGCCGGTTGACGGTGACCGTCACGGTCGCCACGTTGGAGAGCGCGCCGAGGCTGTCCTGGGCCTGATACGTGAAGGAGTCGGACCCGCTGAATCCGGCGTTCGGCGTGTAGGTCACGGTGTTATTGGGCCCGGGGGCCGTCGTCCCGTTGGCCGGCGGCGTCAGGTTCGCAACCGTCAGCGGGAGGTTATTGTCGGGATCGCTGTCGTTGGCGAGCACGGCGATGTTCACCGCCGAACCGACGCCGGTCGTCGCGGCGTCGTTCACCGCGACCGGCGGCTGGTTGGACGCCTGGACGGTGACCGTCACGGTCGCCACGTTGGAGAACGCGCCAAGGCTGTCCTGGGCCTGATACGTGAAGGAGTCGGACCCGAAGAACCCGCCGGCCGGGGTGTAGGTCACGGTGTTATTGGGCCCGGGGGCCGCCGTCCCGTGGGCCGGAGTCGTGAGGTTCGCCACCGTCAGCGGGAGGTTCCCGTCGGGATCGCTGTCGTTGGCGAGCACGTCGATGTTCACCGGCGCACCCTGGGTGGTTGTCGCGGCGTCGTTCACCGCGACCGGCGCCCGGTTGACGGTCGGGACGATCTGCACGGGTTCCGTGTCGGACCCGCCCTGGGTGGACTTTACGGTGATCCTTGCGGGCGGCTGCGCCCCCGTCCCCAGGGGGAACTCGAACCTGTGGACGATCCCGGGATCCAACGCGCCGAACCCGACCGCCGTCAGCGTGGGCGGGGGATTGAACTTGTCGCTCGAGGTCGCTTCGATGACGAGTGTTTTTGAATCGAGGGCATACACGGCCGTCGCGATCTTCACCACGTCCACCGCCCTGTTTGCGATCTGGGTGGGGGTGGATGGCGGATCGGCCGCTGTGACGATCACGTACGGGGGAGGTGGGTCGATGGCCGTGTTCGACTGCCTGCCGTGGAATTTCCCGGTCCCGTCCCCGAGCATCGCGACGCAGTCCGTGCCCGGCACCAGCGTGTCGCGGAACGAAAGGGTCGCGGCGACAGGCGATGTCGAGAAGACGTCGATCTTACTGTCGCCCAGAGTGGTCCGGGAGTAGGTCGAGCGGTCCACGTTCACGTCCGTCGGGAGAAAGCCGCCGAACACCTTGCCCGACACGAAGAACAGGTCGGTCTGGACGCAGTTATCCGGAGCGGGGGCGCCTGGGCATGGCGGATTCTTGCCGATACCCGGGCCCTCGACGCGGAAGAAGTTCGTCCCGAAGGGGCTCCCCATCACGAACTGCCCCCCGGGGATGTTCGGATCGCCGATGAAGGTCTCGGACCCGACGGCGGTGGGCGTAGGATTGCCGCCGGGTGCATCCGCCGCCTGAAGGAACGGGCCGATCGGGCCTCCCAGGGCGCCGGTGAAGATGCCGGGGGCGCCGATCCCGATGTCCACGGTGTCGTTGATGGCCCGCGTGCCCGGGCCGACGTTTGCGAAGGTCTTGGACCCGTACGGGTGCGTCACGGTGTAGGTTCCGTTTTCCGGCAGGTCGATCCGCAGGCGGACCCGGGCGAAGCTGACCTGGTCGCCGTTTATCACGGGGCCGGTGGAGAAGGCGGCCTCGACGGCGGTGATCAGATCCATGTTAAGACCACCCGGGGTGGTTATACTGGCGTCGCCGGTGAACCAGAAATTCTCGTCCGACCAGTTCAGCGGGAATACGATCGGCAGGTTCGGGTCGAATTCGGGAGTCGGCAGCAGCGTGCACATGAACGTCGAGGGCGGCACCGTCGGGGGGACGTTCGGGGAAACCGCCTGGGAAAGGCACAGTTCCAGTTGGAGGCCGTTAATCTCCTTGTCCTGGTACCAGACCGGGAAATAGCCGGTGGCGGGACTCGTGGGACCCACGGCGAACAACCCCGCGTGGACGGCTTGGGCCGCGCAAAGGAACACCGCGGCGGCGAGCAGCACGACGGCAGATCTATTCTTCATCGCAGGCCTCGCTTTCCTGTATGGTTGTTCGAGCGGTCGTCGGCTCATCGGTTCCTCCCTCGCGCCCTTACGGCAGCACATCGATTTCTTCGGTGTCGGACCCGCCGGCCCCGGAAGTGACCGTCACCGTCGCCGGGGGGATGGTCAACCCGGACACGGTCAGGGTCTGGATCGGTCCGGCGAGCGGATGGTTCAGATCACCGAGGGTGCCTGCGGTGAGCACGGGCAGGGGGTCTTCATCGCTCGAGGAGGCCTCGATCGTCAGGGTCCCGTTGTTGTATTCCGCCCTTACGATCGTCACGACGTCGGTCACATTGCTCTCCTTCGACACGGGCGAGTTGTTCAGTGGAGGATTACCCGCCGTGACGGTTACGGGTACGGGTATGGCAGCCGGATTCGGATCCTGACCGAAGAACCTCCCGGCCGGGTCCCCGCCCATGGGAATCGATGGCGTGGGCGGCGCGAAGGAGACGTCCGCGGTGGGTGCCGACGTCGCGAACACGTCGACCTGCGTCCCGCCCGCCGTCCGGCCGTAGGTCGTCCGGTCGACGATGAGCGGGGTCTGCAAGGCGACCGGGTAGATCTTCCCGGCCAGGAAGAACTGGTCGTCCTGGACGTCAACTCCGGGGCCCTGGACGCGCAGGAAGTTGGTTCCGAAAGGGCTTCCCGTAACGGCCTGGGTGACGTTCGGGTCGCCGATGAAGGTCTCGTTCACGATGGTTATGGGCGTGGGCGTGCCGCCCGGCGCATCCGCCGCATGGAGGAACGGTCCGATGTCCCCCTTGAGGGCACCGGTGAAGATACCGGGGGCCACGCCGATGTCGCGGGTCAACCGGATCTCGGGTCCATTGGTGAGCTCGGTCACCTCGAAGGTCTCGACGCCGTACGGGTGTGTGATGATGTAGGTCCCGAGGACGGAGACGTCGCCGACGAAGCGGATCCGGGCGAAGCTGACCTGGTCGCCGGGATCCGGGACACCGGCGCCGAAGGCGGCCTCGACGGCGGCCACGTAGCGGATGTCCACGCCGGAGCCGGCCACCGCGCCGTCCGCGGCGAACCAGAACGACTCGTCGGGAAAGTTCGTGGGAAAGACGATCGCCTGCGCCGGATCGAAGATCCCGGGGTTGGGCAGCAGGACGCACATCGGCCCGTTCGGGCCCTCGGCAGCGGAGAGGCAAAGCTCCAGCCCTCTCCCGTGCGTGTCCTGGTACCAGGCCGGGAAGAATCCGAAGGCGGCGCTGTACGTTCCCGGAGGGCTTCCCGGGTCAACGGCGTTGAGGACCGCGTGGGACGTCCGCACCGAGCCGGTGATCGCGAGCGCGGCCGCCATGATCAGAAGAATCCTGCCGAATCTCATGTTCCCTCCTTTTCCTGCGATCGTTGATCGGTTCCGAATGCCGAAATCGTCACGCCCGCCGCGTTGCCGAGCGCCGTGCCGGACGGCACGGCGCTCGGCTCCGAAGGCCGGGGAAGATACGGTTTATTCCACCCTCATGATCCCCCAGACGCCGCTTGCGTTTCCGAAGGATCCCTTGTCGCGGAACAGGTAGTCGCCGGGCACCCCGTTTCCACCGCCCGCGCTCGGCAGGACGATGTCGAAGTGGCTGGGGTGGTTCCAGCTTTCCTGCCCGCCCTGGGCGAACCCGATCGGGTTTTTCCCGATGCTCCGGGAACCGACCAGGGGGAGCCCGGCGGAGAAGAGCGATCCCGAGGCGGGGGCATTGCACTTGCCGGGCAGAGTCGTTCCGAGCACGGCGTCGCTTTCGTTGCAGACGTACGGGTCGCGCTGCCACACGTGCCCGTGCAGGCCGAAGGTGGAGCCCCGCGAAGTCCCGAACGGGTTGGTGATCCGGATCCGGGCCTGCTGGCCGGCGTTGGCCTTGAACACCGGGGTGACCGGATCCTGCCCCGCGGTGAGAGCGTTGCTGAACGCCTGGTGCGCGTTCGGGACCCCGCCGTTGCACCCCGGGAAGAGGGGGCAGCCGAACGGAGCCTGCGGCACGAGGCCGAAGCGGAACCAGAGCGGCTCGACGCCGTAGTTGAGCGCCATGCCGGATGCCTCCTGGCTGTCCTCGGGGAGGCCGATCGCCTCGCCGTTCATGTGCTCAACGGGGGTGCCGTCCGCGTAATACTGCGTCAGCCCCTTGGTCAGGACCAGTGAGAAGTCGCGGAAGGTGGTTGACACATTGTTCAACGGGTCGGGCGCGGTAACCGTGGCCTGCGCCCGGGTAAGCCGGGTTCCATCACCGTCCTGGTGGTCGAACACCTGAGTGTCCTCGGTCCAGTCAGCCAGTTGCGGCTCGACGACCAGCGCGCCCACCATCGACTTGGCGCCCTGCTTGATCTTGTCGGCGGGCATCAGGTTCGACCCGCCCAGCTCGATCGGCGTCGCGACGAGAGTGAATCTCCTCGTCCCGGGATTCGGCACTCCGGTTACGTCTCCCGCGTACCAGAAGTAGGTCTTGTTCGCGCCGGGCCCCGCCAGGGCCTGCCCGGCGGCGTTGTTTCCGACGACCGTGCCGTAGTCCCTGTTCATGTCCACGGCCACGAGCTGCGGGGAGAGCCCCACCCAGCTCGACGGCCGGAAGTGGTTGACGTTGAAGGTCGTGGATCCTTCCGGGTCGAACCGGTCGCGTTTGACGACCCCCTGGATCGTGGAGTAGGTCGCCAGGTCCGGCGCGGTCGAGTTGTTCACCAGGATCGGGTTCAGGGCCGTGCCGATGTTCACCGGCTGCAGCGCCGGCAGCCGGTTCCGCAGGGTGACCCGTATGCATTCGCCTGCCCTGGCGCGAAGGACGAGCGGCTCCACCGGGGCCGTCGCCTTGAGCGTCCCGTTCGGGTTCAGGTCCGTTGTGTGGACGAACAGGATCGCCGTCGGGTCGTGGATCGGACCCTGGTGGGGGGGGAGAAGGATGAATCCTCCCGGGGTTTCCGGATCGGGGACAACCTGCCCGCCGATCGTCGTGTTCCGGTGGTTGTAGACCAGCGTCCCCCCGCTGCTGTTGAGATTCGTGGCAATAGTCCCATCGGGGTTTCTCCGGCCGCCGGCATGCAGGGTGGCCACGTCGCCCGTGGTCGGGATGGTCACCCCGAGCGCATTGGGCAGCGCCGTGTTGGCCAGGACCGCGGTGATGTCGTAGCTGCGCACCGGCGCGGCGTTCGGGCAGATCCCTCGCAGGTTGAAGGAAGTGGCGTTTGCGACGCTGGTCGGCAGCAACGTCGTCGGCAACCGGAACAGGTCCTGCCTGGCGGTGTTGTAGGCCCGCGTGATCCCCCACATGCCGTTCCACCAGCCGTCGTTCCCGGCGTCCATGGAGTAGGCGTAATCCGTGTTCCCCTGGGCCTGGGTGCCGGGGACCACGGGCACGGCGAGGGTGAACTGCTCGGAAATGCCGCTTGCCTGCGCGTTGCGCCAACCGGAGTTGGGGGCGCGCCCGTGGCCGGAACCGGCCTGGAGCCACTTCATCCCCAGGAGGGTTGCGTTATGCTCCTCCTCGTTGCCCCCGGACTGCATCTTCACCCGGATGACGTCGCCCTGGTAGGTGCGGACCATCGGGGTGAACGGGTCGCCCGGCCCGACAAGGCCGGTATTGATGGGCGGCGGGAATCTGGTTCCGTTGATGACGGTTGCCCCGGTGGGCTTGATGTTCAGCGCATTGATCGCACGGTCGGTACGCGACTGCAGCGCGAACGCCAGGTCGCCACGCTCTCCGTCCGCCTGCATCCCGGGCTTTCCGTCCGGTCCCAACTTGTTCGGGTCGAAGATCCGCAACCCCACCGGCTCGTGGCGGTAGTTCACCACCAGGATCCCGGGGTCCTGCACGTCGATCGCGGTCGGGCAGGGACGGGTCAGCAAGGGTACATCATTGATGTCCTTGACGCATACGGCCGACTCGACGAAGAGGTCCGGGAAGACGGGATTCTTCTGCGGCCGGGCCGGAGGGTTCAAGGCGAACCGGAAGGCATTGTCCGGCGTGCCGTCGAAGGCCGGGTTCCCGGCGTTGAACGCCACGGGTTCGAGGCCGGGACCGGTTCCTGCAAGCGGAAGCCCGTTCTGGCCGGCGCCCACGTAGACCCCCGCCTCGTAGGCGTGCTGGAAGTCGCTGAACTCGAAGTAGAACTCGCGGTACGGCTCCAAGGTCTCCGACTTCACGGTGCTGCCGAATCCAGTTGCCACCCCTGCCGTCGGCGGCAGGATCGCCGCCTGCCAGCTCGTCGGGCCGCCATCGCTGATCTGGTAGGGCCCGGTGAGAGGGTTTACGGCCGTCGCGGTCCGGGCCGGAACTCCTGTCACGGGGTCGTACCCGAGCTGCTGGCCGGACTCGTTGTGGCGCCACCTCGAGCCCGCGGGCTCGGCCAACGCCGTGGCGTAGAGGCCGATCTGCTGGTGGGTGGACGGGCCGTAATGATCGTGGGTGAAGATGATCCCCAGCCCGCGGTCGACGCCCGCGACGTTCACCACCGGGTCGGCAAACCATCGCTGAATGGTCGTCCGGGCCCCGAGCCATGCGGCGGGGAACCCGCCGTTAAGCCCCGTAGCAACCCCTGCGAAGTACGGGTGACCCAGCGGCGTTACCGTTGCACCGATTGTGTCCCCGGCGGAATTCTTGACAGGGTTCCCCATGACATCTTTCGTCACGGGTGTGTTCCCAGGAGTGGCATTGTAAGCGTTGATGGCGTGGATCCGCTCCCGGACCGCGCCCGGCGAGAGCGTCCCGTCTTCGTAGTTCCATCCGTTCGCAGCGCCGTCCGTCGTGGTCAGGTCCCACTTCGGAAGGTGGATGTGCTGCGCGATGATGTCCGTCGGCGTGCGGACCTCGTAGTCGTCCATTTCGTACGCCTCGGGCACCAGGTTGCTGTTGTGGTACACCATGCAGTCGAACGTGTTGAACCGGAAGACCAGCGGTTCGGGCGCCTTCTGCTTGGCGATGATCGGCCCCGCGTCCTGCCACAGGGCGATGATCCGCTGCTGCGGGAAATGGTACCCCACCTTGTTCAGGACCGCGTCGAACTGGAGGAAGGTCCCCTTGTAGATCCGGGGGTTGTCCGAGCTGAAGATGCTCCTCCCATGGGTGGTCTTCGGGTTGCCCGTCGCGCTTTCCCCGCTGAAGAAGTTACCGACCAATCCAGCATCCAACACCCGCCCGTCGTCGTCGATGCAGGGGTTGTGGTAGGGCGCGCCCACCACGGGACCACCGCTCCCGTTGGTACGGAACCCGGCCAGCCCGGTAGCGGGGGTGCCGTCCGGAAGGAAGGTGTCGTGGTGCAGCTGCGCGTGGAACGCCATCGCCGCCTGCTCGAGGTCCGTCCCTTCCTCGGGATAGTAGACCGGCTTGGCCTTGCCGATGACTTTGCTGAAGTCTTTCGCGCTCACCACATTCTCTTCGTCCTCCCCGCCGGCCGCATAGCCGTCGAGGCTGTGACGCGGGAGCCCGCCGTCCCACCCGTCGGCCTGGTTGGGGTCGACCTTCCTCCATAAGCAATTTGGATCCGCCTGACAAGCCGGGGTGTTGAGCGTTTCCGCCTGGGCCTTTGTCAGCATGTCAAGTGGCGGCGTCGGCGGCCGCTGGCCGACGATATCCTCGATCCCCGCGATCCAGAAGGGAAAGCCGGGATTCCGGATTTTCCCGGTGACCGGGTCGATCGCGGTCCGGTCGACCTTCGCGTTGGAACCCACGATGAAATTGTTGTTCACCTTGGCGACCACGGTCGCTTTTCCGGGCATCGGGGCCATCGGCTTCCCGGGCAAAGGCACCACCGCGGGGATCGGCGTCCCCGTGGCGATCTCCCCGTCGGGATACGCGCGCACCCGTTCGCAGATGGAGGTCGGCGTATCCAAGCAGGCCACGTTGTCCTTCGCGGGGGTCGTGTCCGCGAGGCCCCACAGGGACGTGTGATACACGCCGAGCCGGTTGGGGACCGCCTGCGTTTGCGTTCCGAACTGGGTGTCGGCCTGCGATGCCTTGAGGACCGTTCCGGTCTCCATCACGTCGTGGTGCCGCCAGTGGTACCACATCCCCTGGGCGAAGTGCGGGTAGAAGTGGCAATGGTAGATCGAGTCGCCGGCCGACTTGTTCCGGTTCCCCGACCCTCCGAAGTTGATCTCGTACGTGTAGCTGGCGCCGGGTCCGATCCCCTGGGCGTCCATGTAGTTCCCGTTGTCGTCGTTGGGGTTGTAGAGCCACTGGTGGTTGTGGAGATGGAAGACGTGCTGCTCCTTCCCCGCGTGGGTGTTGCGGATCTTCGTGAAGTCCCCGGTGTAGCTGTGGTGGATGTTTGCCGGGTCCTCCGCGCCGATCGCGAAGGAGGCTTTCGGGCCCAGGAAGGCGCAGACCGGGTCAGGATCGGCAGTCCCGCATGTTTCCAGCTTGGGAATATCCGCGGGCATCAAATTCTCCAGCCCGAAGTTCGCGGGCACGTTGACCAGCATCGCCGGGTCGGCGACGGTGAAGGAGGTAAGGAAGAACTCCTCGTACGCGCAGTCCAGGCAGTCGTGCATCGGCCCGACGCCCAGCCGGTTCGCGATGATCTCCGAACCGATTCCGCCGGAGCCGTAGTTGATCATGAAGGCGTCCTTGACCCCAGCCAAAACGTACTTGAAGACCGGGTCCCTCACGTAGAAGCCCGGGAACGCCTGCGCATTGACCGTCTCGTCGTGGAAGTGCGAGGCGAAGTCCCGGAACGGCTCGAGGCGGTTGGGCAGCGTGGGATTCCGCTTCCCGACGGACTCCAGCGGGTAGGTGTTTGTTGGGAAGGTGTGGTCCGCATTCGACCCCGCAACCACTGCGTTGATCTCGGAGTGGACGATCTCATTGGCCGCCGTCAGCATGTTGAGGACCGGCAATCCCGCCTTGCCCTCGTTGATCCACGGCTGCTGGTTCGGGTACCGCGCCTCGTAGTCGAGGATCGGGTGGCCGTCGCACGTCGTTCCCGGGGTATTCGAAGCGACGGGGTCAGTGTTCAAACAGGTTCCCGAATTCTTTGTGGTATCGATCGCCAGCCGCATCTCTTCCTCGTGGACCTGGCCGCGGTAGATCCGGGCACCGGCGGGCTCCACGATGATCTGGCCGAACAGACCGCTTGCGATGTGCCCCTGGTTCGCGTCGGAGCCTGTCGTGACGCCCTCGCTCGTGACAAGGAAGACCCCTTCCTTCTCGGCGTAGACCTTGTAATCGCCGATCTCGCCGGGGCCGAGCAGGCTGCCGTTGGCCGCATCCGGCGTCCCCTGGCTTCCAGGCAGCCCCAGGTTGTTCCGGCCGACCATGCTCCCGTCGTCGTCGATGCTGCTGACCAGCTGCATCCCCGCCGCGTGGAATCCGACCACACGGCCCGCGGGCTGATCGTCGAGCACGACGTCGAACGGAATACCCGTAACCGCCGCATCCTTCGGGGGGTTTCTCGGGTTCGCCGCCACAGTCAGCAGGTTCTGCAGGGTGACGGTGAGGCAGTCCCCCTTGCGGATCCGCAGCGTCAATGGCCGGGGACGCTTGTCGGGACGAAGCTCCACATTCCCCGGCTGCGCGGGAACGCCCGTGGTCAGCGGACGCAGGCTGTTCGAGTCGATCACGTCGCGCTTGAGCGCGAAGATCATGCCGTTGATGTTGGCCGCCCCGATCCGGTTGTACATCAGGGGCTGGTCGATGACGACCAGGTTCGCCGTGACTTCCCGCTCGCAGGTGAATGCCTGCGCACCGGTCGACACGAAGGCGCTGGCAAACGCCATCACAAGGGACGTCGTAAACCCAGAAACCGATCGACGCTTCATGACCCCTCCTCTCTCCTGGGGGTTATCCGTAACCGTTGGAGATACCCGTTGGTGTGTTTGTCGACAGATTCCCCTTTACGCCGCCCTCCTCCCGAGGATTCCCACTATCCGGCCGATCAGCTCTTCCGGCAGGAAAGGCCTTTCCATGTGCTCCACGCCCCCCGCGCCGGCCAGCTCGTTCACCACCGACTCGTCGCAAGACCCGGAAATCACGAAGATGTGGACCTGCACCTCGTGCTGCCGCAGGGCGGAAACGAGCTCGATTCCGGAGAGATTCGGCATCCGCAGGTCCGTGACCACCAGGTCCACCGGGGTCCCCTCGTCCCGGCAGCGGATCAGCGTGTCCAGCGCGTCCTTCCCGTCCGCCGCCTCGCTGACCTTGAATCCGGCCATCCGGAGCGCCAGCCCGACGGAGAACCGCAAACCCGCCTCGTCGTCCACCAGCAGGATGTGTCTCGGTCCGTTCATTCCGGGCTCGCAGTAGAAATGTTTGCCATTACTACGGGCAAGAGTCGTGCCATCTCCAGAAGCAACCGCAAAGCCGGGACCGGCAGCCCCGTTCTGAAAAAATTTTAATATTATCAACTGCATACAACTGCATGCGGCATCATCGAAACGCCGGGCGGGGGAAAATAGTGATGAACACGAATTTTATTTTAATAACAAATAGTTGCAGAAAACCGCTCTTGGCGGCATTTCAGACAGGTGAGACAATTGTTTCTTGGATGTGGTTTTATAACGGAATTCTATCCATAATTAAGGAGGGAATCGCCGTCGGCGATCGGAAACGGGCGCTGCCACTGCCGTCGCATCCTTCGCGGGTGGGTAGGATAGGGGAACCGGGGAGAACGGTATGAAGGCGGTTTAGCCGGACCTGCGGTCCAGGATCGACCGGATGCGGTTCAGCAGGTCGTCCGGCGCAAACGGCTTCTCGAGGTAATCGCCGCACCCCTTCCCGGCGAGTTCCGCCACGAGATCCCCGTCGCCGAAGCAGGTGATCGCGCACACTGCCGTTTCGATCCCGCGTTCCCGAAGGGCATCGATCAGCTCGATCCCCGACATCACCGGCATCCGGATATCGGTGACGACCAGGTGGACCGGGTAGCCTACGTCGCGGGCCGCAAGGATCTTTTCCAGCGCGTCCCCGCCGTTCCTCGCCTCGGTCACGCGGTACCCGCCGCGTCGGAGCGCCACCACGGCGCCGACCCGGAACCCCTCCTCGTCGTCGACGATGAGGACGTGCGGGCGGTGCGGTTCCACGGGGCTACCCTCCCGGAGGCTCGATCCCTTTTCCCGCCCGGGCGCCTCGCACCAGCCGCTTGTTCAGCGCCTGGCGGGTGATGCCCAGGAGGGAGGCGGCGATCCCCTGGTTGTTCCGGGCCCGGGACATCGCCTCGGCGATGAGCTGATCCTCGGCTTCCTTGATGGTGGGAAGGCGGGAATATCCACGGAACAGAGGCGAATTCTCCCCCGGGGGGACGGTTTCCGCGCCCGCCCCGCCCGGCCCGGCCGACGTCTTCATGCCGATCACGTGGCGGAAAGGTTCCATCGAGAGGATGCCGCCCTGGTGCCGAAGGACCGCGTCGGTGACGATCATGCGGAGTTCCCGGACGTTCCCGGGGAAGTCGTAGGTCGACAGCAGGGTGTACAGCTCCGCCGGGGGGGTGGGCCTTTTCTTCCCTTCCTCCTCCGCGGCGGCCGCGAGGAAGGCGTCCACCAGCGGGGGGATGTCCTCCTTCCGCTCCCGAAGGGGGGGGAGATGGACCTTGTGCCCCGAAAGCCGGTAATACAGGTCCCTCCGGAAACGGCCCTGCGGAAGGAGCGCCTCGAGGGACCGATGGGTGGCGCAGACGATCCGCGCGTCGCTCTCCTTCGGGACGTCGGATCCCAGCGGGTAATATTTCCGTTCCTCGATGAGGCGGAGCAGCTTCACCTGCGACATCTCGCTCAGGTCCCCGATCTCGTCCAGGAAGAGCGTCCCGGCGGCGGCCCGGGCGATCAGCCCCTCCCGCGCCTGGTCGGCGCCGGTGTACGCCCCCTTCCGGTGTCCGAAGAGGGTGTCGGAGAACATGGTGTCGTCCAGCCCCGCCACGTTCACCGCGACGAGCTCTCCCCGGCATCCGCTCAAGGCGTGGATGGCGCGGCCGACGAGCTCTTTCCCCGTCCCCGTCTCCCCGGTGACCAGGACGGGGTGCCGGGAGGGAGCGACGGCCTCGACGTACTGCAGGGCGGCCAGCATCTTCCGGCTCCGGGTGACGATCCCCCCGAAGGCGGAAAGGTTCCGGAGCTCCCCCGAAAGGAAATGCTCCTTCAGGGTGGCAACCTCCGCCTGCAGCGACCGGACTTCCAGCGCCCGGCGCGTGGCGGAGGCGAACCGCGCGGGCTCCACCGGCTTGACGAGGTAGTCGAAGGCGCCGGCCTTCATGCACTCCACCGCGATCTCCACCTCGCTGCTTCCGGTCATGACGATGACGGGGAGCTCCGGATACCGCTCCTTCAGCTTCGTCAGCAGCTCCCGGCCGGAGAGGTGGGGCATGGCGAGATCGATGACCACCGCGGCCGCCTCGCGCTCCTCGAGGAACGGCATCACCTGGCGGCTGTCCTCGACGGCCGCGACGGGGGAGATCCCGGCGGCGCGCAGCGCCACCCCGGAGGAAAGGAGGAACTGGGGGTCGTCGTCCACCAGCAGGACCGGGGAATCGTGCGGCGTCGGTCTGGCCATCGGTCACCCCCCGAAAGACGCGACCGGGCCGGTCTTTGCCGGTCCATCCGGCGTACCCGCATCGGCCGCCGGGAGGCGGACGATCGCCCGGGTACCCTTCCCGACCTCGGATTCGAAGGAGAGGGTGCCGTTGTGCTCCTTGAGGATGGACCGGCTGATCGACAGCCCGAGCCCGAGACCGCCGCTGTCCGTGCGCGTGGAGAAGAACGGCTCCGCGATCCGGGCGAGTATCTCGGGGGACATTCCCGTGCCCTCGTCGGCCACCTCCACCTCGACGTCCCCGGTCACGGGATTCCGCCGGGTGGTCACCTTCAGGCGGCATTGGTTCGAAGGGAGCGCCTGCAGGGCGTTGTTCAGCAGGTTGATGATCACCTGCTCCAGTTCCTGCGCGGACCCGGTCACGTCGGGGAGCGTCTGGTATTCCGCCTCGAACCAGTGCGTCGCCTTGATGATCTCGTGGTTCAGGATGGCGACGGCGGCGTGGACCACGTCGTTTACCTGCACCCGACCGAACTTGTTGGATCTGTCCTGGCGCGTGAAATCCTTCAGGTTCGACACGATCGCCTTGATCCGGGAGGAGGCGCTGGAGATCCCCGCCGCGAGCTTCGGGACCACCTCCCGCATCTCGGAGTACGGGAGACCCCCCAGGGGGAAGTCGCCGTTCTCCCGGAAGTGCGCCTCCAGCAAGGGCACCGCGTCCTCCCAGGCGGCAAGGATCATCGGCGCGTTGAACATGATGAGGTTGTTCGGGTTGTTCACCTCGTGGGCGACGCCCGAGACGATCGTGCCGAGGGACGCCATCCGGTTCGCCTGGATCAGCCGCGCCTGCTGGATCTTCGCCTCCTCCTCCATCCGCACGCGCGCGGTGATGTCGCGGATGGAGCAGTACGACACGTTGCCGTTCTCCAGGCGGATTGACTTCCCGCGGACGGAGACGATCATCACGGAGCCGTCCGAACGGACGTGGGGCACCCGTTCGATGCTCAGCCTGGATTCGGGGCGGATACTGGCGATCGCCTCTTCGAATCCGTGCAACTCTTCCTTCGGGACGATGAGGGAGAGGCCGGCCCCGATCATGTCGCCCCGCGAACGGCCGTACACCTTTTCCGCCGCCGGATTGATGTCGACGATCTGGGCGGAATCGGCCCGGAAGAGGAAAAGTGGTTCCTCGTTCTGCTCGAAGAGCTGGCGGAACCGCTCCTCGCTGGCCCGCAGCATTTCCTCCGCCCGCTTCCGCTCCCCGATGTCCCGGGCCACCCCCCGGTACCCGAGGAGTTCCCCTTCCGCGCCGAAGAACGGGGTGCCGTCCGTCTCAAGGACCACGAATCGCCCGTCCCGGTGCCGGTTGATGTTCTCCAGTCCCTGGAACGGTTCCCGCCGCGCGAAGATGGGCCCGAAGGTCTCGGCCAGGCGCCGCGCCTCGAAGGCGGGCATCAGATCGAACATGGTCTTCCCGAGAATCTCCGCCGCCTCGTAGCCCAGGAGGTCGCGTACCCTCGGGCTGACGTAGGTGTACGCGCCGTTCCGGTCGCTCTCCCAGACCCAGTCGGAGACCGACTCTACCAGGTTCCGGAACTTCTCCTGCACCGCCCGGAGTTCCTCCCCGCTCCTGCGCAGGGCCTCTTCGGCCCGCTTCTGCTCGGTAATGTCGTCGCGCACCCACAGCAGCGACGTGATCTCGCCTTCCTGCGTGCGGATCGGGGACACCGACGTGAGCTCCCAGTACGGCTCCCTGTTCTTCCGCCGGCACCGGAACTCCCCGCG
>Ga0079037_100000791_pt1 | contig 15327 bp, 9 predicted proteins | sample Mud3Dept4metaG_FD_71479 | JGI IMG/M metagenome (GOLD analysis project Ga0079037, IMG submission 71479) | Freshwater wetland microbial communities from Ohio, USA, analyzing the effect of biotic and abiotic controls - Mud 3 Core 4 Depth 4 metaG | ecosystem: Environmental > Aquatic > Freshwater >... | reverse complement strand
ACAGCTCCGGAATCATAATTCCCCGGACCCTTTTTCAGGACAGGTTCATCCTGAACATTGGTCCAGATCATATGGTCATCTGAAACTGCAAGCCAAACACCTTCGTCGTTCCTCTCATATAGCAGATGCCATTTCCTGTTTTCAATAAGGATTGATGGTGTTCCGTAAGGACCGGGTATGGTGTCTCCTTTGGTGGTGAGGACTTTCAGGTCTCCCTGTTCCTGCCAGCTGATACCGTCGTCAGAAATAAGCAAATGAGCAACGTCGTTCAATCCTTCGGCATACATATAGTATTTATCTTCAACCCGGAACACGAACATATCCTCTGTCCATTTCTGGTTGAAAACCGGATTTTTTTCATACCTGGTCCAGCTGATACCGTCCGGTGATGTGGCATAACCCAGGTATTTGGTTGCATTGTCACTGTCATTATAACCTGTGTACCACATCCTGTACATTCCATTCTCAACAAGTATGAAACCTCTCTCCCGGATATGTTTATCCCATGTTTCTTCCTTTGTTCCGCTGAACACCGGATTATGATCATAAGGAGTAAATTCAACCATTTCATTCGGGAAATCCTCTGTGCCTTTTACCTCTGAACCGGATTTTTGTTTTGGCCTGCAGGATATCAGGATGAGAAATACCAGAAACGATGCAGTAACTTTTGAATTGAACATTTTCATAATTCCATTGCTTAATATTTATTTTTACACAGTATCACCAAGGCAATAAAGCTCAAGCCGGCTCCGGTTAAAGGTAATTTATTTGAACGGAGTAACTAGGTAGCCTTCAATATCCGTCCAGTGAGCGAGCATGATCTTTCGCTTTTTTTTGAGTTGATCAATCAGCTCAGGGCCAAGAATAAAAGTATCTTCAGGGAACGGAGGCTTTGCATAACAGATAAGCTCCATGCCGCCATCCTCCAGAATGTCGATCATATCCTGAGTGTTATCCAGTTCATCACGCATGATCTCATTGAAGGTGAGAAGATCCTGGTCGCCTGTCCATGTGGGGATCTTATTCGGGCGATGAACGGGACCTGCAAGAATTTCCTTGTTGCGGTTCCGTATTATCTGAGCATCGTTAAAATTCCCGCAGCTCTTTATTACACATGCATATAACCTCAATGATTTTGCCAGGTTATTCAGGTATTGCTGTTCAGGCGCATTCTGTATCTTCCCGATCGCGGTATAAACACGTCTGAGCCCGTTCGCCAGGTCATCCGTGGCATCCGGCGGCAATTCGCGGTTGCCTCCATGAATATCCATATAATCATTGCGGGCTTCATCAACGGAAATGTTGAAGATATAGGGCATGAAATGCTTCTCTTCTTCCGGCGTCAGCCTTTGCGGGGCAAAAACCAGGGGGCGGGTAATATGCCGTGCCGAAACACCCCAGTATAAAGGGCTCAATCCCTCCAGACCTGCGCCGGTCTCCTTCCGGATCCTGTCAAGGGTAATAAATGCATCAAACAATAGATCTGCAGATTCACTTCCGGCCCATTTAATACAAAGTTCTTTCAGCGATTGCAGGGCATTTATTTCTCCTTCTCCCGCAGGATTCTTCAGGTGGCTCTCGACGATGTCCACAACCTTTTCAATAGTTTCAATATTCTCATGACCTCTGCTGTATGAACTGCAGAAGTTCAGGAAATATCTTTCCGTACCTGAACCGGTACTTCTGGCCAGGGTCCGGAGAATTTCAAGCGGGTTAATAATGCCACGGACCGGATATGCAAACATTGTGTTTATTCCTTTGACCGGTTGAGTGTTACGGTTTTCAGCAAAGCAGTTTTCAGGCAGTTCAGGCACCAGTTCATCAAGTTCTTCATCGGTGAACATACCCCTGAATGAAATGTCAATATCATGTCCGGTCTGTCTCGCTCCATCTTTAAAAACCTTCAGCATCGATAATACACATTCGCTTTTATTTATGTGTTTGCAGTCTGCAGGTCCGTTGGGGCCTGAATAGAGCCAGTCTCCCCAGCAGAAGCCTGAACCTGCATCATTCATGCTGAAGTAGAAAGTACGGATTTCAGGAACATTCTTAAAAAGCTGATCAACCATGTTCCTGTACATCTCAATGTTTTCGGTCTGATGAAAACAGGGTGCATATTCTTTTTTCACACTGCGTCGCGGATGGTCAACACGGGGACCTCGCATATGCGGATATTTATCAAAAAAAGCTTCGGGAAGAAACCGCGGTTCATTGCTTCTGAAATATGCGCTTAACCCCAGTTCCCTGAGAATACCGGCTTTAGATAGGAGGAGCTGACGATTTTTTGTGACGAGTTCGGCAGGAATGAAAGGGATCAGTGTTTTATCAGGGAAAAATGCCGCCACGCTTCGGTTATAAGAGGCATATTCATGCCAGTCACAGCTGCCGCCTGGGATCTCGAAATCTGATTTCAATGCGGGGCTGTTTATGCAGACATCCACTCTCCCGAATGATTTCAGACGCGCCATCTGTGTGGCATAAGCTTTAAATTCCTGTTGTTCTTCTCCCGTATTGTATACAACAAAAATTCTGTTTTCTGTTCTTTCGTTGCTTTGTGCCAGCAGGTTCCTAAATGATAAACTCGGGAGCAGGCAGGTAAATAGACATATTGTTAATATTTTAACAGTGATTCGCATGATTTACTGATTAAAGATGGGAATAGTATCAATTTTTGTTCATATATGATTACTTCTTTCTAAAGAAAATGGTCGCATAAGGTAATATCAGAAGAATTGGAAGTATCCATATAGCTATGTAGGAAAAATCTTCGAATGACTTATCCATGTAGTAAATATGATTCCTGTCTTTTTCATACAGGTTTACAATATCCTCAGTATTTCTGTGATCTTTATAATGATCTGCGTAGACAGAGTCCTGATTTTTATAGTATTCACGAATGATATCCAGGTTTGCCTGTATGTGTTCTATACCATACGGAACATGATTTCCATAATCAGGATCCAATGTGTACTTTGTTCCGTCACTGAATTCTGCTTCAACAACCACATGTCCCCAGAGGTCCCATAACTCAGCATTTATATCATTGGCATTCAGCAGGTATTTTAAAGCGATACAGGGCTGAGAGCAGATGCCTACGCCTCTTTCGATTACTTTTTTATAATTCCTGAATTCATATTTTTTTTCGCCCGAGATCCGTTGTTTTATTGATAAAATATAGTTTTCCCAGAGCGGCACCTGCATATGATAACTTTTGATGCCTTCATCTTTCCAGTAATGAGCCATGGCATGATTGATGACCATTGTAACTCTTACTGCAAAATCTTTATCGGTTTCATTCTGCATGCAGTTCAGTTGCACTCTGGCTTCTGAGAGTGGGATAGAGATGTCGTTTTTATAAGGAGTAATTTCTTTATTCAGATCCTCATTTCTTAAAGATTTAAACAAACCGGTGATGTTGAGGAGCAGAAGTGCAATACCTGCAAAAAGCAGAAATGATCGGAGCCATTTCATGAGATTAAAGAATTTTAGTCTGAAAACAGAAAATAATGAAAGTTAAACAAGCATTATCACAAATATAGTAATTTGTGTTCAATCCCCGGTGGAAGTATTTGAACCTGTGGAGATAGTCAGGTTATCTACCCAGAAAGTCTGGTCAACCGGAGATCCATCTCCAATATACGGAGCTATCATAAACTGGTTGAATTGCATTGATGGATGCAGGGCTGTGCGAAACATGACATTGGTTCTTTCAATGATCAGTTGCTCATTGTACCAATATCGGATCACTCCATCGGGATTTCCTTTAGAGCCGGTTATGGTGTTCAGTTTGAAGAAAGCAGTTATATGATGCCAGTCGTTCTGGTAATATTTACCTGGAACAGTCTGAAAATATACTTTATCGGCCTTCCAGGCTTTACCGTTCCAGTAGGCATTGTTACTTGCCTTATAACAATCTGTAAAATCGGCCCGTTCTTCTGTCCGGGTACCATTGCAGCCACACACAGCACGGTTCTCCGTTATGTTTGTCAGGTCCTTTTTCAGGTTTGACAGATCGATATTCATCCCATCCTGCAGCGCAAGCATCGGAATCCCTTCATTCTGTTCTATATAAGCAGTCAGGTGAGTATAAGCCGGTCCTGCCATTGCGTCCTCTTCTGTGGTGAGAATTTGGAATTCATGGGGATGATAGGATTTATTGGAACCGGTATAATTTGTGCTGTAATTAATCCAGAAATCAATACAGACAGAATCAGTTGGTGTAAACAATCTCCTCATAGCTCCACCAGAAGTGGGAGTAGTGACTCCCTGCAACCAGTGATATTCGGCGGATCCTTTGCTTCCCGGAATATGTTCTGTTGTTGAAATAACCACTTTGGTATTGTCATACCATCCCCGGGAAGAAACATCAGGATCATCAAATAATTCACTGAATAAAACAGTTTGTGATTTACAGGTCAATGAGTTGTCAGCTTGATTGCCTGCAATGACAGGCGGATTAATCTTCTCACTAGTTTGACTCTTAAGATCTCCGATTGTGATGGTAAAAGTTCCCCAGGTAACATCTCTTCTTATTTTCATCCAGTCCTTCACTTCGTAGCTGGCCAGGAATTTTATCTGATGACCTGGAGGGCACTCTTTTGAGATATGGATAAGTGATGATAAGGAATAGCCATCTCCCCATTTGTCAGGCTGTATTTCGTCGTACAGCCGCTCACTGTCAATCCAGGGATCATCGTAATAGAGCCTGAGCCGCCGGCTTCCGTTGGAGATTTCATATATCATTACAGTCTCTCCCGGTTCAGCTATATTGTTACCGTTTCCGCTCCCAAAAATTTCACTGTCGCCGTCATCGATACCGATTCTGGTAAATTCAGGCACATCGAAATAGACGGGAGCATCAAACTCATCATTCCATGTGTGGTTTTTATTGTCCGTTACAGTCAGATTGAACCTGATCCGGAAAGGAGAACCATCCATCGGGGGTTTATTTGCGGCAATTACCTTGAATTCAGCAGGCATCCAGATTAATTCTCCTGATGAGATCCTGCTAAGTCCGATAGTCGGACTGGTGATGGTAATCCCTTCAGTTGGAGTGTCAAGAGTGACGCTTATATTTCTGGCTTCGCTTCCCCCTCTGTTAAGCAGCCGGATGGCAATACTGCATCCTTTTTTATGATCAAGAAAAAGTCCCTGGTTATTGACTTTGTATGCCGCAAGTGTAATTTCTGCCGGATCGTTATTTCTGCAGATGCCTATCTGGTGCTTTTCATGGTTTACTGTAAAGCTTATTTTCCCGGCTTCATCGCTCATAACAGTTGAAATACTTACTTCATCTTTTGTTCCATTGAAATCGAGAAATGTATAGGAGGTTTTTGGGAGGTATATAGAAGGAGTCTTTACATTGATCTGAATTCCCGGAATCGTTCCGCCATCAGGTTCCCATCCTTTGGTTCCGATTCCGAGCCCGCCCTTTGTAACTCCTTCCATATCGATGAATCCTCGTTTATTGAGGTTGCTTCTTATTTCATAGCCCCAAATATCGAAATTAGGATACAGATCCGCATGGTGCCAGCGAACAGGGTCAGGCAACGGATTTATAAATGAAGCAATTACAAAATTAAAAGCATCCCTGAATTGTTCCTGGGTTATGCTATGGCTGCCTTCATATTTCTTAAAGGAGAAATCAAGTCCTGTTTCACGGAGGGCACCGCTGATTACCTCGTTGTTCAGATAATAGAGTTCACATTCCGTGCTAGTAGCAAATCCCAGCCTTACTCCATAAAGGTTTTTAAACATGTGCCTGATGTGGTAAAGCGAATGTTGTGAAGGATAACCGATAAAAAATTCAGGTGATCCTTTTGAACTATAGGCAGTGCCAACCAGATCAGGATACTTGCCGGCAATAAAGAATGACATGATCCCGCCCATACTGTGGCCAATCAATGCCCTGTGGGAACGGTCAGGCAGTGTACGGTATGTACTGTCGATGCAATTAATGAATTCCAGAAAGTAATCCTTAAATTGTACCTGGTAGTTGATATTGGAATGGTTCCCGATATTGTAGGGACGCAGATCGGAATCCACGGACCGGCCATTCCAGGCAACCAGAATAACGCCGTTCTCCTTTACCAGCTGCTTGACACCCGGGATATTCAGCTCATGATTGCCTGTATTGCCATGGAAATAATAGATCACAGGATAACGTTTTTGTGAGGTATAATAATCGGATGGCAGGAATATCCTGTATGGTTTTTCACGGTTGAAAACTTTACTGAAATGTGCTTTGTCTTCCTGGGCAATCAGGCAACCTGATCCGATCGCCAACAAACATAAAGAAATCAATGGTGGATAGAGGTTTTTCCTTTGCAGATATTTCATTTGTGTACAAGCTAAAACTAACAATTTAATAAACTTCCCCATGATTACAAAATCATAAAAGTAAAGAATTAACAACAGATTAAACTTGTATTAATTCTGATATTATTTTTCATCTACTTGCATTATCTTGCGTCATAATTATGAAATGGTTTAAAAGAACATGAACAGGTATATATCGCTTTTTATTGGATTGATTTTTACTTCATCAGTTTACCCGCAATATCACCCTGTTATCCACAGGACTGTTTCAGGGGCTGAGGTGCCGGTGAGGTCATCAGGTAACTATGCCGTACCAGGTACGACATACGTTCTGGAAAATGACATCTCAGGCGAGAAAAGTACCATTTTTCTTGGTAAGGAGGTCACACTCGATCTGAACGGTTACACCATTAAATATGCAGACGGGAAATATGGGCATATTCCCAATTCCGGATTTGAAGAGGGATTGGACGGATGGGACCTGTCCAAAGCTCCCGGGGCAAAGCTGCTGAACACTGCCGATGTACATGTTTTCATGGGGAAGAAATTGTTGAGCCTTCAGGCGGGAGACGAGATTACCTCTCAATATACTTACCTGCCCGTAGCAAGCCGTTCTTATTTTGCCATGTGCGGCATTACCGGAAGGTATTATCATGAGATGAAGAATTATCCTGATGATGAAATGAAAGTAAGTGTTTATGTGGAAGATGAAAAGGGCAATGAAGTCAGGTGCACTACGAAATACGGGGACAGGACAATGGTGAGTTGCCCTGTTGAATTGAAATCTCCAAGGCTAGGAGGAGGGTTTGTATATGCGCATCTTACAGGTCTGCCCGCCGGGAAATACCGTGTTCACATCAAGGCTGATACAGACTGCCTGGTTGATGAAATTGATATTCGTCCGGCAATGGATGCAGGGATCAGTATTATCGGTAATACAACACCGCTTGCTCATTACGATCATGTGATAATGGAGTCGTATCCGCCCATCATTCCGGCTTTCTTTGATTTTACGGAAGATTTTGACGCAGGGATTCCTCTCTCCTCATTACCGCATGTTGAAGGAAGGGGAACAGTAACTATAAAAAACGGCATTATCGAAAGCGGTGCGGCAGGTATTCAGTCATGGGGTATTCAGTCTTCAGCCCCGGATGTGAGGGTCATTCTTGAAAATGTAAAAATCGTTACAAGAGGAATAAGTTCGGGTGCTGCAGATATTCTGTGGGCCACTTTCAGCAATTGCAGATTTGATACGGATGTTCCCTTTCTTATTCAGCGCCATGTGAATCTCTGTTCAGTATTTATAAGAGGTAATAATGCTTCAGAGGTTAAAAATTCGGAATTCTTTGGCGGACAGGGATGTCTCTCAATAAAAGGAAAATATTCTCTTGTTCATGACAATCTGTTTGTAAATGATCAATGGGTAACAAACCATTACAGCATCATGGGTACCGGCGACAGCTCCAGGATATACAATAACAGATTTGAACCTAAGCAGGGATCCGGCATTTATGTGACCAGATACACAGAGGTGTCCGATAATATTTTCAAAATAGAAACATCGGCTCCAACCTGCGAATATGGCAGGGAGGAATATAGTACGGCTGCCATCAGACTGGGAGATTACGGAGCAGCACCAGGATCTCCGGGAGCTTCCATTGGCAACAGGATACATGATAATAAAATCTATATCACCGCAAATGATTTCGACCCTCCCGAATATACTCCCATGTGCTGGGGAATTTACTATAGTGCCAGCGGTGGTGAAAACTATGTATATGGGAATGAAATAGTTGTCAATAAAACAGATCCCGGATCCAAAGCAATAACGGCGGCATTCTATATCTGCGGAGGGCCCAGGTACTTTGGCGGGCAGTTTTATAATAACCGGATAACCACTAATGTGCCGGCAGCCTGGGTGGCTTCAATGTATGGAGGGGCATCAAACAGCAAAATCTTTAACAACACTTTTATCCCGCTGAATAATTCCAGTTTCAAAACATTCAGGATAGGAAGTATGGGTTGTGATAATTGTGTTGCCAGAAATATAGAATTCAGGTCAAATCATATTGAAGGGCAGGAATTTGGCCTTGAGGTCACTGATCAGGACCACTCATATTCAATCTATTGGACATTGACTGTCACAGTTAAGGATAACAAAGGCAACCCGGATAAAAACTGCAAGGTGATTGTATTTAACAAATTCGGCGAAATTGTGCTGAAAGCAAAAACCAACGATTCCGGCATAATAATTGCTGAACTTCCGGAATATAATGTGGACGGCAAAAACATGATAGTTTCTTCACCATATACTGTGAAGGCTGGCAGTATAAAACAGCAGGTTGAACTTGATAAAAACAAAGAAATTTATATTTCCGGGCGTCAACTATAAATGCTTTACTTTGATTTTAATTACATACATTTATTAAGGTTTAAAAACAGATAAATTCAGAATGAAATAAATATTAAATATCAGATTATGAGATATATAGGTTTAATATGGGTAACTATTTTATTTTTGGTTTCGAACATTATATGCGGGCAGGACCATCTATATATTAACAGGACGCTGCAGGATTTTGCTGCAAAAATGGAGTTTTCAGGTTCCGGTATGATCAATCAAAGACCCGGGGTTATACAGACAAGAATTGATGGTTCAGCATATCTGAATGATAAGTTTGAAGAGGGAGAGATTTATACTACCGAAAATGTCCGTTTTACGGGGATACCGATGAGGTTTGACGCTTATCATGATGCTGTTGAGGTGCTTATGCCAGATGATAAAATCTATGTTCTGGCTAACACCAATAAAATTATCAAAATTTCGCTGGATTCAGCTGAACTGGTTCATACTCGTTTTCTTTCATCGGAAGGCGAGAGGGCAGGATATCTTTCATTGATATACAATGGTATGAGTACACTCTACAGGCGGGATTACAAAGTTTTTAAAGAAGGGACTCCCTCAAATGGGATTATAAATGAAATACCCCCCAGGATTATCGACAGACCCATTGAATATTATGTCAGAACAAATGCAGGATTACCGAGGTATTTCAAAACAACCAAAGATCTGACTGAATTACTCGTCGCTCACTCTTCAGAAATAAAATCATTTCTTAAAAAAGAAAGGATCAACGTAAAGAAGGAAGCTGATCTGGTCAAGGTACTGACTTATTTCGATTCGCTGAATTAAATATTACTCTACCACCATCCATCGGGCATATTAAGGATATCATCTTCCGCTCCGGGAACTCCTTCCGCAGGACCGTAAAACACACTACCTCCATAAGTGGTGAGGAATAGCATGCGCGGATTATTAATATCCGGGACAGCACGCTGACCCCACTTGAAACGGTAACCCTCAATTCTTTTCCAGTTGGTTCCGGAGTCTGTACTTCGGTAAGCGGAATTCTGAAATGTATTAATATAGATGATATTGGACTTTTCAGGATCAATACCTGCTGAATTGACCCGTACCCTTTCATCAAAAACCTGTTTCCACGATTTACCTCCGTCGGTGGTTTTTATTATCCCTCCTTTTATATCATGCCCATCCGATGTTCGGGGCCAGCAGCTTACATACATGATATTTGGATGTCTGGGATCGATCAGCAAATCATGAGGACCGTTCACACCTTCAGGCAACGTTAACTGTTTCCAGGAGGCTGCCTGATTATCACTGTAATAAATGGCACCATCAACAACTTTACCTTTGGATTTTCCACGTGCGAAAAGAACAAAAAGCCGTCCCTTTGAATTTTGACGTAACTGCCAGGCAAACAAATTATTGCCTAATCCATCGTTCGACTCCTTCCATGTTCTTCCTTCATCTTCTGATTTATATATGCCCTTATCGAATATACTGACATATATAATCCGTGAACCGGCCGTAGATAGTGGATCGAGCAGGATACTTGTGCAAACTGAATTTTCCGGGATCCCTGTATTGCTTTTTTCCCAGTTAATGCCGGCATCCTCCGACACTGCCACCCCTCCTTCAAAATTCCCGAATCCGCGGTCACTGAACATCTTTTCCCTGGGAAGGTCATGAGCATTTGCCCAGACCGACCATACTTTGCCCTTTACTGACGGATCAAACTCAATATCATAGCAGGTGTTCTGCCAGGGTCCGGGGATATTTGAGATCGAATGAAGCCAGGTTTTACCGCCGCTGAATGTATGAAATAATCCTATATCGGTATAACAGATGAAAAAGTGGTTTTTATCAAACGGATCAAAATGAATCCCATAGCAGGTAGTCACATCAAGTCCATTGCTTGTATATGAGCCATCGGGATTGTTATGGCTGTAAATCTGATCCCAGGTTTTACCCCCATCTGTGGTCCTATAGCCCCTGCCATTATCACCTGCATAACAAACATCCGGATTACCGGGAGCAACACCCATATCGATCGGACTTCCACCCCAACCGGGATCATAACTCTTTTCCATCCATGATCCTTCAAAATTCTTTGTGATATATCCTTCAAATGAAGAGGATACAAGTACAGGTTCCCATCTTAATCCACCGTTTCCGGTTTTATAAACACAATATAAGGGATCAAAGGTGCCCTTTGCATTGTGCCTCGGAATATCCATGGAAATATAGGCCACTTCAGGGACAGATTCACACACTGCCAGTCCCTGCCTGAAATCAGGCACCACGTCCTTTTCAAGATTCTCAAGTAATCCGGAGTTTATCTGCTTCCAGCTTTTGCCAAGATCCCTGCTGATGTACATACCTCCTTTGCCGTCCTTCCGTAAGCGTGCCTGAAGATAAATAAGATGACCACTTTTTGTTTTACCGCCCTCAACAGAAATTACACCATCTGCGGGCAGCGGCATAGAATTAACTTCCCCTGTTACTTCATTTATGTGGACACAATAGCGTTCTGTAAAAACAATAGCATTCCCCTGCCGGCTCCCGGGGAATATTGCCATCACTCTGTTGCCCGGCAACCCGGCAATGATCTTCCAGGTTGTTCCACGATCAGTTGACAGAACCAGTGAAGCAGCTTCCGGATTTTTATCTTTATTTCCCCGGCCCATGTAATCAATTAACGGGGCGATTCCAAGGTAAATACGTTTATTGTCGGCCGGATCAACCTTCACTTTTTGAATGGTGCCGTCCAATGATCCTTCAATTATGTCCGATGATTTAATGTCCTCGCTCTGCAATCTTTCAACTTTCTTTGATTTTGTTACTTCGGGATAAATAATCTGCCATTTGTCGCCTTTATCGACAGACCTGAGAAGCAGACTTATTCCTGAGCCTCTGTCTTCGCTGTGCAGGAATCCGCGGGTGGCTATGTATACAGTGTTCGAATCAACCGGATCAAACTCAAAATCATCCGGAACATTCCAGAGATTTTTCATTTTCCAGCTTAAACCGCCGTTATGGGAAACATAAGCTGCGGACATATCACAATGAGTAAAAACAAAATTCTCGTTAAAAGGGCTGACTGTTGGTTTAAGAACACCGCCTCCTCCGCCAGGCCCAATAATCTGCCAGGTAGCGGATTCAGAAATATTTTTTACTCCTGCTGGTGGATTTTCGCTATTTTTACAGGAGGTAACCAGGAAGATACTAACAGTAAGAAGCAGGTGAATGTTTAATGCAGAAAGTCTTTTCATTTTATAGGTTGTTTTATTAAGTCAAGTTGCTGGTTGCTGGTTCCTTGTTGCTTGTTAATTGATTAACAACACAATTTATGGTCAATGAAATAATTGTTATAAAAATACGAAATAAAGGCTCAGTCATAAATTGTATTTATAGTTGTACGATTATGAAAGATAACTTTCTTTTTATATTGTAAATAATAAAATTTGATACGTTATGAGATCATTAAAGAAAATGTTTTTCAATCAGGTAAGGTGCATGGCAGTAAGCATTTGTATTCCTTTGAGTTTCATCAGCTTTCAGATAATAGCTCAGAATACTGCGGTAACCGTTAATTACAGGCCTTCCCTGTTTTTCAGGGAAGACTGGAAAGAAATTCCCGCAGCCACTGGGGTTACCCAGGAACATGTCTCCAACGGTGACCTGTTGTTGAATCTGTACGGTCCGGGATGCGACAGTATCAGAAAAAGCCATCATGACAAGCCTGTCGATGATCCGTACTATATATGGTCGGGACTATGTCAGGGCAACTGGGCGGTATCATTGAAGAGTAAAACTTCATATGCCGACCTGAGCAGTTATTCAAAAATAGTCTGGCGTTCAAAGCAGGTCGGATTCCGGGAACTTCATATAATATTAAAACTTTCCGACGGGACCTGGCTGGTAAGTGACAAATGCGACGAACCATCAAAGGACTGGCGGATTTTTGAATTCAACCTTGCAGATATTAACTGGTACAAACTTGATATAAAGAATGTCATCGAGGGGCAGCCTGTAACCAACCCCGATCTTTCAAAAGTAGACGAGATAGGCTTCACCGATCTGATGAGAGGCGGACAAAGCATTGCCTGTTCACGGCTCGACTGGATAGAGGTATATGGAAAACCGGTGAGAAGATGACTCGCAGATTCTTATACGTTCCCCTCATAATTTTGATTTTTTTTGGCAGCTGCACTTCCAAAAACACATCGGTCACATATCAAAGCTCCCGACCCGTCTGGCCCGATACCATGCCCATTATAATGGTCGGCAACTGGGATGGTGATCCTCTTTTCCGCAACAGAAGAGGTGGCAATCCTGCATGGTATAATGAAGAGTACGGCAGGGAATATTCTGAAGATGCAATAATGAAGCTCAGGCAGATGGGTGTGACCATGGTTATTACTGACAATTTTAAAGGATTCGGTCTCGAGGCGGAAAAGGATCAGCGGGAAAATACCAAAAGAATTATCGCTTTATGCCACAAGCATGGACTGAAAGCAGGTGTTTATGTTGGCAGTACAATATGCTATGAAACTTTCCTTCTGGAAGAACCCGATGCACAAAAATGGTTTGTGCCTGATTTTATGGGTAAACCGGTATTATGGGACACAAGGCAGCCTTTCAGGAAAAGGGTATATTTCATGCACCCGGGGTATATGAATTACATCAAGAAGGTGCTGAGAACTGCTATAGTCGATCTGAAAGTTGATCTGATACATTTTGATAATACTAGTGAGAGGGCAGAAGGGCCTGTCTTTTTTCATCCTCAGGCTAAGAAGGATTTCAGAGCTTTCCTCGGGCAAAATTATACTCCACAGGAACTTAAGGAACGACTTGGTTTCAGTGATGTAAGCTATGTGGAGCCGCCCCTGTTCTCTGAGCCTATCAGCAGGATCAATGAGCCGCTGTTCCAGCTGTGGACTGATTTTCGCTGCCGTCAGCTTGCAGAATTTTATGGCGAGATGGAAAGGTATATCCATCAGCTGAATCCAATGGTGGTTGTCGAAAACAATCCCTGTTACGGGTTGTCCGGAGTTAATACAGAATGGTCCTGTGGGATGTATTATCCTGATCTGCTTTCACATACTAGCATTATCTGGAGCGAGGAAGGAGATGAAGCCGGTTACTCCTCCGAAGGAATACTGATCTCTAAGATCAGGTCTTACAAGATGGCAAGTCATCTGAAAAATAGAATATTTACCTATACAGGCGAGAGTCCGCTTCAGATTGCCGAAGCCATGGCATATAACCGACAGTGCCTTGGCATGATAGGGGGGGTACTGGCCGGGTATGAGCTGGAAGAAAAAAGAGAAGATATCGGCTTTGATAATCCCTATGCCCTTGGCGCCTATACTGAAGATCCGGGGATCAGGCAGAAAAAAGCAGATTATGTAAGGTACTTTCATGATAATTTCAGATATTATCGTGATATTGACAATATTGCTGATGTTGGGGTATTGCATTCATATTCCACGCTGGCTTTTAACAACGACCGGCCTTACCAGAGCCTTTACCTGTTTGAGCAGACTCTGATCCAGGGTAAAGTTCTGTTTGATATCATCTATGATGAAGATCTGAAAGATCTTTCCGGTTATAAAGTCCTTGTCCTGGCTGACGTTGAATGCCTGAGTGATGAGAAACAGGAGTTGATACGGAATTTTGTGAAGAATGGCGGCGGACTAGTTGCAACCGAGCACACATCACTTTATACTGAATTCCGTAACCGGAAAAGGGACTTTGGGATGAAAGATCTTTTTCAAACAAGTGCCCCTCGCTATCTCCTCAGCAAATATCCGGAAGGTATTCTGGATGTTCCTGTTATGAAGAACAATTTCGGGGATGGAAGAGTAGTTTACATCCCGGAGGTAATACCGGCTATACCTAAACCAGAGACTGTGGAAATGAGAAGTCATTACTGGAAATTACCTATAAACTGGAAAGAGTTGATTGGATCAGTGAAATGGGCAGGCTTTGGTGAACTGACTATTGAAACAGATGCTCCTGAGACAGTCACAATTGAATTGACTGAAAAACAAGATCAAAGCTCCATAATGTTGCATATGTTAAATTACAACGTTGACCAGGATACTGTAATAAAGAATATCCGGATTGATCTGAAGATATCCGGGGGCAGGGAAATCAGTAAAGCGGAAATGCTTTCACCTGATTTGAAGAACCCCCGCAATTTAAATTTTCAATTTACACAAAACCTTGTCAGTTTTACAGTCCCCGAACTGCGAGTATATGATCTGATAGTGATCCATTTAAAGAAATAAGAAGAGAAATAATCTTCTTGAAAAAAAGTGTAACTCAATTGTTCAGAAATTATTATTGAATTATTATGTCTCCATAAAATCACCGTATTAAAAACCGTATTAAAATACGGTGATGACTGGCGCTGATCTTTGTTATAAAGCATTTGAATTTAACTTATCGAGTATATTAGGAGCATATATAGTTATTGATGGCCAAAGCCATAGCTTTACTTTAGTTACAATGGTAAAATGCTTACCGCGTAGCGGTTATGGTATTGGTGTGCCGGGCATGTAGTAAATCTTAAGGGTGAGGGGGATTAAAACCCCAAGTCCCAAGAGAGCCGTAATGACCGGAATCTCATAGTCGAAAGC
>Ga0079037_100000788_pt1 | contig 15340 bp, 13 predicted proteins | sample Mud3Dept4metaG_FD_71479 | JGI IMG/M metagenome (GOLD analysis project Ga0079037, IMG submission 71479) | Freshwater wetland microbial communities from Ohio, USA, analyzing the effect of biotic and abiotic controls - Mud 3 Core 4 Depth 4 metaG | ecosystem: Environmental > Aquatic > Freshwater >... | reverse complement strand
CCGCGCGAGTTTGCGGCGCGCTGTCGGGCGCTCGCGCCCGACAGCGCTTCAACCCAAGACGAAATCGGATAACGTTCCCAACCCGGACTTGCTAACAACCCCTGGCACTACTTCTGGGGGCACATCACGGCCAGCGCACTAACCGACAGAAAGGCTTTTGTCAGCAACGCGAGCGACTGCCGCCTTGAGAGTTGTTCGTTCATCGCATGCGCTCCTTGTCACCAGCATTGCTCGCCGCGAGCCGCGAATTCTGCGCAGCCTCGGAGTACAGCGGGAGAACCTTGCCTTAGGGCACGTTGCTCGCGCGCCAAGGTACACCTCGCCTTGCGTTTCATCCAGGGAAAGCTTGGCGCTTGATACGCCGCTCACGGCACGCCACTCGCGTCTGCTCAGAACGGGCAACACCTAAGGTGCCCCCAATAGTAGTGCAGTGGTTGTTAGCAAGTCCGGGTCGCACGCAGTCCCCACATAGCATTGCAAGCCGGACCATTGAGGAGCCTCAATGCGCGCGTTCTATACAGGGTCAGCATTACCTTCGTTGACCGCTGGCCGTTGCGGCGCAGCAAGCAGCCTAGATTTCATCTGAGTCACGTTTCGGTGATCTGCCGGGGTCGATCGGCCCGGGAACACGAGCCAACATGCCACGAGCAGCCAGACGCTGTCGGTTGGCCAAAGACACCCCGTCTGAATTCTGGCCATTAGGGGTCTAGCTGGCCCCGGCCAACAAGTCGCAACAGTCGATATCGGAGATGGCGAAGCGAGATGTGTATGTCGTCAATGTCGAATCACAGATCGGCCCCCGTCTACGCCGAGTTGATCCTCCTCTTGCTCGCCTTCAGCATCGACCCGACAAGCTACGCCGTCCTTGGCACATTGAGGAACCTGAGGGTCGTTGACGCTGCGCCGTAGAGCGATTCGCAGGCGACTCCTTGACTTAGCGCCCAACCCATTCACGAAGAATGCCATGAGCACCCTGTCGCAAGAGCTGTCTGAGGAGGGTCTGTTGCAAGCGCGGCAATTTCTCCGCAGCCTGCAGACCCGCGTTGTCGCCGAAGCCGGCGCAAGCCAAACCGCACCGACGACATCCGTGCTCGACGCGACTCTGGCGCGCTTGAAATTGCGCGGGAACTTCGAGCCCACGGACGACCCCACACGCGTGCTGCGCGGCGGTATTGACTTCGACCTCATGTTGGAATCCGAGCGCATCACACGGGCTGAGGAGATCATACGGCGGGTCGATCCAGGGCCCTGCGAAGATCCCGTGTACCTGGAAATGCTCGCGTATCAAGCGGCCTCAATAGAGCTGGGGCTGCCAACCGACGCGCGGGGACAGCGCGTAAATCCGGGATGGTCTAAGTTCTTGATTGGAACCATCCATTCGACCGAGCTGAACGCCTTTGCCCATAGGTTCAACTCGCACGGGTACGTCGTTGTGGCGCTGTTCTCGGCACTCATCGAGTTCGTGTATCAGGCCGCCAAGGCCTTGGTCGCAGCCCAACACCCGGTCAGAGCGGCCGATCCGCGCTTTTCTGTCAGCACCGATTCCAATCCGGAGCACGTTGCGGCGCGGCTTTACCTCAATCAGGAGCCCATCGAGCGGCTGTACCGGACGCTCGAGGCCTACTTCTACAGAGGCTACCCAAGAGCGTACTGGAACGAATCGGTGCCCGCGGAGCTGGTGCTGCCGTTGACCCATCTCATCGGCATGGCGGAGCGGTGGATCGTGGCGCACGAGTATGGACATGGGTTTGCCGTCGGGTGCGACTGGAATCGGGGTCTTGTGAAGAATCCAAAGCGCGCCGAAGAGTGCTTTGCCGATGACAACGCAACGATCCTTTGCGCGTGGTCGGCCGAGAAGTTGGATTCGTTGCCGCCGTACTACGCGCTGATCGGCGGCACCTTCGCTCTGGCTTGCCTGGACGTCTTTGAGCGGGGCCTGTCGATCGTTCGGCACGGCACGGAGCATGTTGGCATGGGCGACGACGCGCACCCGGCAAATAAGGACCGCGCCCTAAACATCTTCGACTTCTACAACACCACGTTCGGCGTCCAGTCCTACCTACATCCTCCGGAAGTGACCAGGCCCGCGGCTCTCGCACCCGACGACGATCGGATCGCCGCCGAAGCAGCGATTGCGGAGGGTCGACGCCTGGTCTTCGAATATCCGAACGCCCTGTTTAAGATCTGGGTGCACGTTCGCGAGCGTCTACTTCAGGACTTCAAGGCCAAGCGTGCGCTGCACTCGATGTGGTCCTAGCGCGATACGGCATTCCTCCAAAGGCGAGTAAGGGGCTGGAGACTTGTCGGGGTGGCACTCGTAGTGAGCCTTCAACGCGGGAAACTCTGAACCCACGGGCTGCAGAAACAAGAACGTCGCCAAAGGACAACACCATGGCCACACGCGTCATTGGGCTCCGCTGGTCTATCGCTTCGGTGCTTCTCGCAGCGATCGCCACGGCGGGATGCACTACCGTCCCGTCCAGGGAGTTCACAACCTACAAGGACTCCTTTGCGAAAGCTCGCGCCGCTGGAGAAACAGTTGTCCTTGACTACGGCGTGGCGGTCGCCCAGTTTGAGGAAATCAAGGCCAAGCAGGCCGCGGCGAAGCCCGCAAAGAAAATGCGGGAGCCGTTCGATCCCAACGCCGCGGGTCGCAACCAGGCGGCTGTCGACCACATCCTCATTCGGATGAAGGCATGGGAAGTCGTGGCGCGCTACAACGACCTTCTGACGGCGCTCGCCGAAGGCAAGTCGGCCGAAGAACTCGCGGGCGCAGTCGACGGGCTGTCCGCCAGTCTCAACAGCTTTCCGATCAAAGACGTCGCTGCAGCGGCGACTCAGGTAAGTGGCTACCTCGCACCTCTCCGGGCGCTTGCGCTTGAGGCCGCGAAAGAGCATTCAAGACGCCAGTTCATCGACGCCGTCGGACTCGGCGCTCCTCTAATCAACGACAGTTTCCTGAAGCTGCTGCGAGATGAAACGGGCGATTTCTATTTGGTAAGGGAGCGCTTGAACGACCGCGAGATCTCAGCGCTCGCCGATACGGCGAACTCGACTGGCACACGCTTGTCGGAACTCGTTTCCGCATATCAGGCGAGCCGTGACGCGGATGCCGCGATCGCGGCCTTCAACGCCGATGTCGAGCGCCTGCCAGTCTTGCGCGGTGGGGTAAGACTAGTTTTCCCCTTGAAGTCGCCATCGCAGCGTGGCACTAACCCTCTGACCCCGGACGTAGCAGCGCAAATTGCGACCTTAGCCCAGGACGCGAAAGCTCAAGTTGCTAAGGTGATGGCGAAGGACGACGAGCTGACGGCCTACCGCCAAGTCCTCATCGCTTATCTCGGACTGCTCAATCAACTCGAACACAGTCTGCGTGGGTTGCTCGCAGCTGCAGAACAGGCGCAACCCGGAATTCCGCAGGGGGCTGATCTTGAGCGCGCTGTGATCTTGCTGCGCCAGGCTTACATGGCATACAAAGACAAGGGAAAGGACTGATCGATGCTTACCGACGCGCAGACCAACGAAACTTACGAGAGGGCGTTCGCAGCACTGCACAGCATGGCTAACGACAACAAATTGACAGAAGAGCAGCGGTCTCTTGCCCGTGATGAGAGGGACAGACTGAACCTGGAATACATCGGAAAGGCGGTCTCTGGATCCGATGAGCGGACCGTGTTGTTTCAGACCTTCATCGACAAGATGAATAACGTAATCACCCAGTTTGCCGGGAACGATACCGTTGACGGGTTACGCAAACTCAAGTCCGTCGTGGATCTAGCCAGCGAAGTGCTCGGCGCGGCGACGAAGACCTTCGCCGCACCCGCAGCGCGCGTCATCAAGCCGGTTGCTAAGGCTGCTCGCCGCGGCGCCGTGGCCAAGAAGACCGGCAAGTCATCGAAGAAGGCCGGCAAGACCGCGAAGACGTCGGGCAAGGCAGCGAAACAAGGGAGTGGAACGATGGCTCGGCCCTCGCGCAGCCGTGGCCGCGCAGCGCCGACGATAGCGGCGAAGGCACCCAGCCGGAAGGCAAAGCGTCGCGCGCGATAACCTTCGCACCGGAGAGCAGCCTCGACGCCGCCCAGAGGGCGCCGGAGCCGCAGCCCCAAAAGGGGCCAGATGAGCCTTCGGTCGAAATCGTCAGGCTGCTCGGAACACTCGTCGCGCTGGCACAAGCAGCGCGCGTCGGACGGGGCTATCGCGAGCCATGGTCCGAGTGTTCAACCGCCACGTTAGCCCATCCAACCCCCGACACTTCCCTTGGCGTCGTCTTTCTTATCCGCTGGTGCTGCAAGCAACCGCTTGTACGCTTTCTCATCCATCATCGTGCCTACGACGAGATATGCGAAGAAGCCGACTGCGGTCCCGATGCAATAGGCGTTGAACGCCTCGTTCTTGAAGATGGCCACGATTGCGGCACCCCCGATTGCCCCGATCACAGCAGCAATGTCGCCAATCGCGACGTTCTCTACCTTTCGCCGAAGCGTGCGGTAAGTCACCCACCCAATGACGAGCCCGAAGCAGAACGGTCCGAAATCTCCCATCTTTTGACTCCTCTAGTGGCGTACAAGGTGAAGACTGGCCGAGCAATACGGCGTGTATGCCAGCCCGAGCGGGTTGAGGCGTTGCAGTAGCGAGAAGCGGTAGCTGCGAAGTGCTTCGCCGACCTCCTCGTGATTGGCCAGTCGGACAAGAAAATCCATGGCGAAGTCGCGCGCGAGAACTTCAGGTATTGAGATCTCGGTCCCGACAACACCCGCGGCGCCGCACCATGCGAGCACCTGATTGAAGTTAAGCAAGTCGTCCGGCGTTAGGTCCACCGTGTGGCAGCCATTGATCACAACGAGTGGGCTTGCTCCTCGCCAGTCGATTTCAGAGGCCTTCAGGTCGCCGGGAACGAGTTCTTCGCCGGTGCCGATTCCTAGCCACGTTCGCTTGCCAGCCCGCTTTCCGTGGCAATAGAAGTAAATGAGCGGCAAATGAAGTTGACCAGCCGCCTGCAAGTGCAGAAGAATCTCCGCCTTGGTGTCCTTGATCAAGAGGTGCCACGCCTTACCAACCGGGAGCTTCGGATCACCGACCTCCTTCTCGTGATCCCCGGCCTGGCTCAGATCCCGGCTCAGTGCCACGAGCCCCCCTAACAACACGCTGGGCGGACCACCCGTGAGCTCCGTCACAATCGTCGATGGTCCTAGCGGATCGGGTGCGGCCTTTACTGACCACGGCTGCTCCAGCACATGCTTGAATCCCCAAAAGCCGGACGGGCAAACGACAGTCTTGTCGAGCCGATGCGGGCAACCCTGTTTGAAGCAGACTGCGGTCGAGAGCTCTATGCCGGTACGAAGGTCGGTTAGAAACTGCGGGCAGACCACTTTCGAGACGCCGACGATGAACGGGTGGTCGTAGACCATGGACCACGGAAACACATAACGGGCTGACTTGGTCGATGCAACTTGAATCGTTGCCCGGTTGCCCAGCGCGGCCAGTAACTCCCCTTCGAACGCTCGATCTTGGTCCGTGACAATGCTCGAAAAGAGCGCGTACCCGCTCTCAGCAAGCTTAAGTAACCCCGCTTCGAACTGATTGGGCCGTCCGACATTCTTCTCATCGAATCGGTATTTCTGTTCGCCGCTCGAGCGATCGGCCGCAAGTTCGTTCAAGGTTTCACGCGCCGCGTCCACCGCGGTACGCATCTCGCCCTCTCCAAAGTCAAACGTCTTCTTTAGCGCCTGTCCAACAACTTGAAACGTGTGGGTACCATCGTCAGTGGCATTGCAGAGAATGTTGACGGTGCGACCGGGCAATTGATGGGGGTCCACCACGGAGTCCATGAGCGCAAATTCGACCTCCGCCGTGACGGTGGGACCACGCTGCCGCTGGCTCGCGGGGCCAACCTGCACATGAAGCAGCACGGACTGGAGAAGATTGTTGTCGTGGTACAGGGCGACTCGAATCCTGTATCGGCCTCTTGCCTTTGGTGCCCGGACCGGGATGCGCAGTAACTTGCTGCCGGTCGGCGGACGTGGGAGGAGGAGTTCGTGTTCGATTACCTCAGGACCGAACCCCTTGGCAGAGACCACCACGCGCAGCGGTACGCCCTCCTCGCCGTAGTGATCTTGCAGTTCCGATTCAGGGATCGGCCTTGCATCTTTCTCCTTGACCAGGCTCCAAGATTGAGCTTGAGCGACGCTGACGACAACTTCGTATGTATGAGCAGGCTCAATCGGACTTCGACGCGAAAGAGGAGAGCCTTCTTGCCAAAGCCCGACATTAAGAACACGAGCCATCGCCATACGTTTGGCTCTCACCTCTTTGCCGATTTCCCCGAGTTCCTGGCTATCGCCCGGCAGCGGCATCCAAGCGCCGCTTTCATGAGATGTGTCATAGATCCGGGTTAGGACTGAGCTGGCGCGCGCTTCGAGCTTGGAGGGCGGGAGGGGGGAAGCGGGAAACGCGTAACCAACCAGACCACCTGGACCCTTATCGGCTGCGATTCGCCGCAGGCCTTCCTCGGTGCGGCGCGCCAAGAATTCCATTCGACCTGCAACTGGACGGATGGAAAGAACGTTTGCCCCGCCGATTGCTTCGAATATCGCCGCACGCCTCGCGGACTTGGCTGCCTTCCAAACGGCAGCATCAAGTGACGAGTCGTGGACGATGTGCATGTACAGGTCCTCGATGCCGGCCCGATCGATCTGCTCGAATACGGCAGTCGTGGGGCCGCCGCCAGCCTGAAGGAAATGGGCGATCTCAAGGAGCGCCGTATAGTCCACGGTCGAAGATGGGCCGGAGACACTCTCCAGAATCAGGAAACGAACGCGGCCAGCTTTGAGAGCACGCAAGAGCGTGCGTGCTGACATTGCCTTTTGAGCGCTCGGGCGCGTCTCACTTGCGAACCCGCTCTTCTCAGATTGGTTGAAGAAATGTGGGAAGAAGCGAGACCCGGTTACGTGCGCAATGTCAAAGCGGCCACGCCGAAGGGCTGACGTGAGTTCGTCGGTGGACGGTCCGTATAAGCGAGTAAGCCTGAAATAGCGAACCTCTGGTTCAGTAGGAAGATCGGCGCTTGCATCTCCAGCGCGAAGAATCCTGGCGGGAAGTTCAAATGGGACCGCAACCCACTGATCCGAGCGGTCAGCGAAGCGCACAACGTTCCAGGTGTGGGCTAACGAGATGCTCTGTATCGCTCCTTCCCAGTCGACCCGATACAACTCCTTGGCTCGGATATCGAGCAGGAGCGTTCTGGTCGCGACCGCTTGGTGCTCCCTTACGTGACTTTCGAGCGCCTGCAGAAATTCTTGCGCGTAGTCGACCCGAATCCCGACCGGAGACATGGCCGACTCGCGTCTGCCATCCAAAGTCAGCCAACGGAACGTGAGCGGAAAACCATCGCCACGCGCGCGCGGTCCTACGCGTACATATAGATCACCGATCTCCATCCCAGACTGCCTCCGTTGCAGCTTCAGACGTCACAAGGCGACCAAGAAACTACGCTACGCCTTCAGAGCAGATCGGTTTCGACGTAGGGCAATAGTCAGTGTGAGGTGTTGTCCAAGCCCCCCTCAGCTCGTCTGGGTCAGCACAGCTCTGCTTCCGTTCCCATTCGTGATCGTGTGAGCAGCGAGTATCCCCTCCGGCAACACGGCGGGATCTACCGCATCGCCCGCAGTGATAGGTGCGTACTCGGCCAGGAACATGGGCGATGAGCCCGCTGCAGCGGAGTTGGGTAGTGCCGTCACGATGTCGCGGCTCTCTTTGTATCGATCCCGTGGAGGGATTGGGGCTTGAGTCTGACCGTGTGATCCCGGTTCAGTACTGATTGCGTTTTCCTACGGAAGGTCATGACATCGCGGTCAGGACAAGCAACGTCGCCACGTAGTCGAACCCTCGTCCGTGCTGCGTCCAACTTGACTGGATAGCGCGGTACGCATCTAGGCTTCTCCTCCAGGAGGCATGATCCGCGAATAGCGCAGCACGGGTTCAGGCTCCTCGGCAGGTTTCAGTCTGAGCGGCCCAACGCGTTGCCTCCACGCTTTTGGAGCGAGCAGCGTGATTGCCAGAGTCTTAGGCTTGGCGGTCTTCGGGCAACGAACCGACAACACGAACGCTGCCGACCGGCAGTTGGGCTGCAAAGCTATCGGTCGCTCTCGACCCGCACTCTGAATCCATCCCAGCTGCCAGTCCGGAGGTACGTTCAGGTCACGTACCCAACGTCCACCCCGAGACTCAAATCGAACGCGAGCTCCATCGCCGCCTGCCGTAAGTCCGAACCAGATGCATTCACTCGGCAAACAAGCCACCGCGACGGCGCTTTCACGCAGTAGCTTCCAGGGCGCCCCAGCCCAGCTTCGCAGCACGCCGACGCTCGCCCAGGCGCTAAGACCAAACCTCTGAATAGAAATATCGAGACCGCCCCATGAAAGCACGTCGGAACTGCTCATGCGCGGCGTGGTTCAGACCTTCGACTTGATGCGCGTCTTCGCGAACTGCCTTGTCAGGCTGTCAACAGCCGAAGACGGTAGACGCAGCGCCTGGGCGTTCAGCTTCAGGTAAGTCTCGAATTCGTTCGACGCCCTCTGGCGCATTGCGGACGAACCGGTCACCTTGGCGAGAATGTCTGCGGCCTCAAATCTGCCGACAGCTGCGGCTTGCTCCGCCCGTTGAAGAAAGTTTCCAGAGAGACGCCGCGGCGACCGCTGCGCTTGAGCGACTGCCGGCGCTGACTCTTCCCTAAGGGTATCCGACGCTGCCGCAGCGGCACCTTCACTTGCCCGGGCCCTTTCAATCTCGACTCTCGCCTGGTGCAGTTCCTGCACCGACTGCTCAAGAGCCTTTGAAATTTCGAATGACTGCTTGAGGACCTTGAGACGCTTCTGCTCGCCCTTCTTCGTGTCGGTCTCCCATTGCAGATAAGCGAAGGAGTCGGAAACCTGGAACCGAGTCCGCCAAACGCTGTCGCCGAGTTCGCACTTCTTCCCGCTGTCAGCGGCCGCGTGTTCGGCCTTGATCAGCGCGTCAAGTGAGCGAAGCAGCACAGGCGGCTTGACTAGATCCATCTCCTCACACAGACCGTACAGGAACCGCACCGCGACCATGTCCGGACAGTGGCCGACCTCCTGGGCGCCATGCCGCTGCAACCAATCCATGACCCGACGGCGCAGTTCGGCCGGTGGAACGGGCTCGTCCTCATGAGCCGGGGCTTTGGTGTCTGTCGAGCCCTGGCGCGCCGACCCTGCCTCGTCCTGCGGCAGCTTCTGCTGAAGTCCATACCAGCCAAGCTTCAGCGAAGCCAGATGGGCTGCCGCAAGGGCTAGCAGCGGGTCTGCGTCCTCCGCAAAGAGTAGGGCCAACACCGGAGGCGACATCGGGAGGGCTGAACGGCCTGCGAGCGCCGTGAACACCTGGTCAGACAAGGACTGCAGGGCAATGTCGGGCGCGACGCCGGGCTGCGTTAGTCGAAGTCGCACGTAGTGCGGCGGTGGTAGCTCTACGTCCTCCGGCGCAGCGTCCTTCGGCGCAGGGTAAGCGGCCCAGACCATCCAGTTGCCGAAGCGCGGGATAACGTGACTGGTCTTCACGCCGTCGACTGCCCGGATTGCGGTGATGATGTCGGGCTGCCCCAGCGTCGGATTTTCGATGCGGAACACCTGCCATTGCCACATGTGGCCGGCGGCGTCAGTGAGCATTTCCGCGGCAGCGGGTTCGACCGGCGCCCCATCCACGTCGATCGTGATCTTGTCCTTCTTGGAGGGTCTCCTGCCAAAGGGCCCACGCACGGCGACCATGGTCGTCGCGTTGGGAGCCCAGTAGCTGGCAGGAAGCTGCGCGCAAATTCGAGGCATCAATCCGTACGCCCAGTCGCCAAAGCTGCTCTCGGAGACTTCGATTTCAACCGACTTGGGTCGGTCGAGCAACACGGTCTTCGACTCGATGCAGGCGCCAAGAAGGGCACTCACCGTGTAGAGACCTGGCGGGAGGTCCAACTCCAAGCGATACATCCCAGTCCCGACCCGTGCGCTGCCTCCATCCGTCACTCGGAACACAGCGCCCGGCTGCGCACACGAAATGCTCAATCTGTAGACCGGCCTTTCCATGTCGAACTCCTAGCTCACCTCGAGCGCCTCGGCCTTGAACTTCACCGTGCCGTCCGCTTCGACGGGCGTCGTAATGCGGATGGTCTGCATCCAGCTATCGTTGCGTCCCTTGAGCACATACCGCCCCGGGTAGACGCCCTCGAGCGTTGCCGCTCCCCCAGCCCCGTTGACGAGGGTCGTCACGGGTTGAAGGCCAAACCCCAGCACGTCGACATCTCCGGCGGCGTGCCCGTCCAACAGGCTGCTCACATCGACGCCCTTGACTTTGTCCCGCTTGAATAGCACGTAGTCCTTTAGGTCCGCGTGCTGATCCGAGTCGAACCAGACCTTCGGCCGCTGCTCGTGCCTGGGCTTCTGTTTCCGCGCTCGCCCAGGCACAAATTCTTTCAGGTAGTTGACCAGATCAGCCGCCGTCACGACGTCCGATTCGGGGGAACCGGCGGAACCACTGAGCGCCTCCAGAAGCACGTCGGTGAACAGGCCCCCGTCGTCGGACTCGAGCGCCTGCTCGCCTGGCTGGGCGGCTGTGACAACCAGAACACTCGGGCGATCAGTACGAGGGTCGATGTCGGGAATGATCGCGGCAGGCAGTGGATCCGTCTGAAAGTCGTTGCAGCAATCGAAGAAGAACAGGTACTCGTGGTAGGCCGGTGACACGGTCAAGAGCGGAATCCAGTTGAAACTGAAGAAGAGGTCCGGAAGGTTTCGCCGATGCTGTGCACAGTAGACGGCTGGCATGGCCGGAAGGGCGATGTTGGAGCGGCCGTGGCCCGAGAAGTAGACAAAGAGCCGGTCCCGCATCGCCGGCACAGTCTGTGCCAGCAGCGTCTTCATGCTGGATTCGACAGCTTCCCTATTCAACGTGGCGACACCCGCCGCGCTGCCCGCGCCACCAGGGGGCGGGTAGGACAGAGGCATCACGTTTATGCCGGGCGCGTGAAGTTTCAGCCAGTTGGCAACGCGCAGGCCGTCCTTTGCCGAACCCGGCAATGGGCGAAGGGCACCATTGCTGATTGGATAGTCCGCAACGGTCACTAGCAGGGCGTCAGACGACGTCATTGCGACAACGCCCTCACGTGTACAACTGTCGGATGAACTTGATGTCACCTTTGGAAAGATGATCCGACGGCATGATGCCAGGTTGGCCATCCAACCAGCGCGACGGAATCGTGTAGATCATGATCGACACCAGGTCCACATTCGGCGACATGACAACCCGATTAGGCGGATAACTTTCGAAGACGTTGAAGTCGACGGTCTTCTTCGACCAGTCGTTCGGCGGACCTCCAAGGTCGGCATAGACCACATCCTTCTTCCACCTGAGATTCGCCATTGGGTGATTGTGTTCATGCAACAACCCGATAGCATGGCCAAACTCGTGGAGCACGACGCTCGCGAAGGACTTGTCAGACGCGGTTTCAGTGGCCCACCCGAGGTTCATCGTGGGCTGGCCCTTCTTGGCGGATGTCACGGCGTCTGTCCCGACGTAGGACCACGATCCGCCTGCCGGATCAAACGCGATCCGTATGTCGGCCGACGCAGGGTCCGCAGCCTTGATGAACTTCAGGAGGGCGCCGCCTTCATCGGGATTCGTCCAGCGGCGCGCGGTCTCGAGCACGCGGTCCTGCAGCTTGGACGAGCCCTGGAGGAAGCCGACCGTCAGTTCCTTCTTCTTCCAGAGCGCCTTCTTGTCTGCCACGCCCCGCGTGCGAAAGTCTTCATCCGGAATCAGCGTCTTGCATACCCATTCCATTACGGCGTCGTTTGCCATTTCACCCCCCGATTAGCATAGGTCTTGATTCCTGCGGCGAGTTGCAGCTCCGGTTCTCCTGCCGACATAAGGCACACAAACTTCTGCTGCACCAGACCGCCACCGGCCACTCTGCGCTCGTGTCGGCGCATACGTGCACCAAAGACAAGATTAGGCTAGATCACACAGGTGTCCAATACATGTGACTCTTCGCAAACCGTCCTCGCTATCCCATGTGTTTGGTGTGCGCCTGGGGGGGCGCAGATCATTTCCTCGCGCTGCAGACGCGGACCCGATCATGCGCGACGTCAAGCCGGCTGTTGACTATCGCGTCTACCTGACCCACTTGATTGCGATACGGTCACCCACCGCAAGGTGTCGCAACTGTCTGGCCTGGCAAGATTATTCTGGAGTGAACCCCTGAGGCTGGACAGGAAGGGGAAGCCGGACTGATACGCTGGCCGGGCCTTCGTCAGGAGAAGGTCCATGACTCGAGCCCCTTACCGGCGCCATGCGCTGCAGTTCAAGCTGCAGGTCTGCCAGCAGATCCGATCCGGCCAGATCAGTCGACGCGAGGCGCAGCGCAAGTACGCGCTGTCGGCCAACCTCATTCAGTTCTGGCTATCGCAGTACGACCGCGGCGAACTCGACGGCGACGAGGCTGAAGCGTCGGTGGTCGCCGAGTACGAGGCCAAGATCGCTGCCCTGGAGCGCAAGGTCGGGCAGCTGACCATGGAGCTGGACCTTCTCAAAAAGACTCCCCGACTGCGTCTCGTCACCAACAACGAGAACTCCTCCATCGTCAGCGGCCCGAAGGCTGTTCCATCCGACGGGGGTGCGAAGTGATCGAGCTGCCGCGCAGCACGTTCTACTACCGGCCCATGGCCACGGCACCCCGGATTGTGGATAGCAGGTTGGTCGAACTGATTGGCGACATCCAGGATGACTTTCCGGGCTATGGCTACCGGCGGGTGACGCTCGAGTTGGCCAGACGGGGCATCGTCGTCAACCATAAACGTGTCAGCCGCGTCATGCAGGCTAACGGCCTGGGCGTCAAGCCGAGGCGGCGGTTCGTGCGCACAACGGACAGCGATCACGACTTGCCGATCTTCCCGAACCTGTACCGCAACGTCATCCCGACGCGACCGGACCTGGTGTGGGTTGGCGACATCACCTACATCCGCCTTGCCAGAGGCTTCTGCTACCTGGCGGCGATCCTCGACGCGTGCAGCCGCAAGGTCGTCGGCTATGCGATCTCGCACGAGATCGACACGCAGCTCACTATGGCGGCATTGGAAGCCGCGGTGCACAGTCGACGCCCGCCCGAAGGATGCATCTGCCATACGGACCGCGGCAGCCAGTACGCCAGCGCAGAGTACCGAGGTGCATTGAAGCGCTACAAGCTGCTCGGCTCGATGAGTGGCGTGGCCAACCCGTACGACAATGCGCAGGCCGAGAGCTTCATGAAGACGCTGAAAGTCGAAGAGGTCTATCTGGCCGGCTACGAGACCTTCGAGGATGTCGCCGCGCGTCTGCCGAGGTTCATCGAGGAGATCTACAACGCCCGGCGCCTGCACTCGGCGCTCGGATATCGTTCACCCGTAGAGTTCGAAGCACAACTCGCCCAGCAGGCGGCTTAGTTCGGACGACCCCAATGGTCCAGCCTCAGGGGTTCACTCCAACTTGTCGTAGCGAGCCAGCCAGTTACGAAGGGTTCGCGTGGGTCATTGCATTGCGATCAAGTGGGTCAATTGGACGCGATACTCAACACGTTCTCCTCCGCGAGCGTCAAGGTCTGCTCTAGGCGTCTGAACTTCGGTCAGCAAAGTCCGCTACTAGGCGATTTGGACGAGACATGCCTGCGGCTGCTCCTGGCTGTTGTGAGCCTAAATTGCATCGACTACGAACTATTCATCCTCGCTGCGGATCGACTTAATCTTTCCGTGTTCGTCGAACTCGAAAGTGCTCAAGCGCGTCATCTTCTCGAAGACGATGCGGTAGGTGGGCTTGACAGCGTCCTGGACGCCGTCCGGTCCGACAGAGGTCACTGATCGCATTGAGCCCCTTCTGCGATAAGCGGCCTCGATATCCGGAAGACTCGCCTTGATTCCGCGCCAAAGGTCACCCGTAAACCACTCTTCGCGCCACTCGGTCCGCGCCCGGGCTGCCGTCGAGAAAAGTTCGCGCACTCGTTGCAACTGCCGTGGATCGCCGCTTGCCGACTCAACCAACGGCGGCCCGCGCAAGGAGGGTTCAACGAGCCGGGCAACGTGCGCGGCAATGCTCGGACCGCCGTAGAGGTTCGTCAGCACAACAACCGCCAGGTCGCGTTCCGGAATGCGCAGGTAATCAGCGACGAAACCGGCCGTCTGTCCGTCATGACGCAATGCCGCAGCGGGGAACGTCTTATCAATGAACCACCCATATCCATACTCTGTGACGGAACCGTCGCTCAGCGCCACGGGTTGCTGGGCGAGGCGCGCGGTCTCGGACTTGAGCAGCCGCGGCGACCGCTGCTCCTGTTCCCAGCGCGCCATGTCTCCCACCGTCGTGGCAACGTCTCCGAGGCCGCGGCCGGTGTGCGGCTGAATCGCCTCGCGGTTTTCCAATCGATCGCTCACCAGTCGGTAGCCCGCCGCACGACCCATCAGGATTTGGCTTGGCAGTGCGGTTCGCGTCGACGCCATCCCAAGCGGACCGAAAATTCGCTCCTGCATGAACTGCGCGTATGGCACTCCGCTCACCTGCTCGATGACTCGCGCCAGCAGCCAGTAGTTGGTGTTGGAATAATTCCACTTCATTCCCGGGGCCACCTCGATCGGCAGCGTAAGCAGGCGCTTCAGGAATTCGTCGTCCGACGGCGTCTCCCGGTACACGCCGTAGTCGAAGGCCTCCTCAAAGTCCGGCAGGCCTGACGTGTGGCTCATTAGCTGCTGCAGCGTGGGTGCAGCCCACTTCTCGGGCAGGCCAGGCAAGTACCGGCCCAACCTCGCGTTCAGCTCGACCTTCCCTTGTTCGTACAGCATGAGGATGGCGTACGCCGTGAACTGCTTGGAGATCGACCCAACCTCAAATACGTTTTGCGGCGTCGCCGAAACGTTGAGTTCAATGTTGGCCAAGCCGCCCACCCGACTGTCGACGAGCTGCCCTCCACGGATAACGCCGACTACGATGGCCGGGATCTGGTAGACATCTCTCTGCTGCTGCAGGTAGCGATCGAGCTCATCAGCGTTGACCGGCGCATGGGGCAAAGCCCAAGCAGCCAGCACGATCGTGAACAGGAGTGTTGAGAGCCGCACTGCGGGAAGGTAGCGCGGCTGCGCACCTAGCTCAAGGGCCGCTTTCCTGCCAACTGGACGTACAAATGCTATGTCTGGTCCTGGCCGAAGGCGGCGCGGTCACTGGTCGTCACTTCTTCTTTCTCGTATCACGCCCTGCCAATCACGGAAGCGTCGCACTGGATTCTTCGCATCAAAGACATGACGCCATCGGTCAAGCA
>Ga0079037_100000787_pt1 | contig 15341 bp, 10 predicted proteins | sample Mud3Dept4metaG_FD_71479 | JGI IMG/M metagenome (GOLD analysis project Ga0079037, IMG submission 71479) | Freshwater wetland microbial communities from Ohio, USA, analyzing the effect of biotic and abiotic controls - Mud 3 Core 4 Depth 4 metaG | ecosystem: Environmental > Aquatic > Freshwater >... | reverse complement strand
GGCGGGCCGCGCGCCGCCGCCGGCGAGGCGGCGGATCCGGTCGCCCGCGCACCCGATCCAGTACCGCTCGCCGTCCTCGAAGGCGAGCCTGCGGTCGCCGTGAGCGTTGCGTTCGACACCGATCCGGAGCTCGCGGCCCCCGACCTCGCCCGAGCTCGCGAGCACCCGCCGCCAGGGACCCCGCACCCGCGCGCCGAGCGGTGGCAGGGCGGGCCGCGGCGCGCGCGTCGCTTCGTCCCCGAGCGCGAGGTCCGACCAGAGCCACTCGTCGGCGAGCCGCTGCACGAAGCCTGCGCGGCCGCGGCGGAGCTCGAGCGCCAGGGTCGGGGCCTCCATGCCCCGGAGTGTAGAGGACTCCACGGCGCCGCCGCGGGCCCCCGGCAGGCGGGCCGCGCCCTCTGGACAACCGGCAGCCGAACGACTAGCCTCGACACGTACCGAATCCAGATCGTCGTTCGCGGGCCTCCGGCGAGGTTGGCCGCCCTCGGGCCATTTCGCGGTAACTCGAGATGTACGAGCTCACGATGAACGCATCCACCCCGCCCCCCGGTCCCGGCCGGGCGCGCACCCGATCGCGCGCCGCCCTGCTCCTCGCGCTCCCGCTCCTGGCGGGGGCCGCGGCGGGTGCGTCGCATGCACCGGAGCCCACCGACGAGCCGTGCCTCCGCCTGGAGACCGACGAGGGCGCGATCCTCCTGCGTCTGTCGCGCGCCGCCGCGCCGCGTGCGGTCGAGGCGATCGAGCGGCTGGCCCGGGGGCCGATCTGGAATCTCGACCTGCTGCCACGCCCCGAGGCGGCGCGCTCGGCCGGCTACTTCGAGGGGCTCGCCTTCGACTACGCGCGCCCGCACCTCGAGCTGCGCCTGCCGGCGCGCGCGCCGGAGGCCGCCTTCACCGTCGAGGCCGAGCTCGACGGCGTGGCGCTCGGCCTCGACCGGCAGCGGGTCGCCGACGTCGGCGAGGCGACGGAACGGCTGCAGCAGGAGCTGCTCCCCGCCCTCCAGCGCCCGGGCGCCGAGCGCGCCTCGACGCCGCGTCTCGAGGAGTGGCGGCGGCGCTTCGAGGAGGGCGGCTACGACGCCTCGTTCCTGGTCGGCAAGAGCCGCCAGGAGCTGCTCGAGGCGATCGGCTTCACCTACCGCGCCGGGCTCGCCTCGCTCGCCCCGACGCGCGGCGCGGTGGCGCTGGTGCCCGTCTCGCCCACCGAGGCGCGCCTCTCGCTCTCGATCCTGCTCGCCGACCACCCCGCGCGCACCGGCAAGTGGGTGGTGGTCGGCCGCGTCGTCGGAGGCCTGGAGATCGCCGAAGCCATCTCGCTCAGACCGTATGCCGAGGCCGCGCGGCGCGACTTCCGCCCGGCGGCTCCGGCGCTCGTCCGATCCGCGAACCTGCTCGCCGAATGCGCGAGCGCCCCCGAAGGAGGGACCCCATGAAGCGCCTTTCTCTGTTCGTCTCCGTGCTCACCCTGGGCGGCACGCTCGCCGCCGCGGGAGCCGGAGCCTCGCTGCCGCCCCGCGAGCCGGCGCGCGCCCCGGTCGCGCCCGACCCGGCCGCGGTCCACACGCTGGGCGGCCCGGCCACGATGGGCGGCGCCGTCCACCTCGATCTGCGCACGGTGCCCACCAGTGACCCGAGCAAGCGGCCCGGGCCGCCGCGCGGCCACGCCCAGGGCGAGTACCTCGAAGGCCAGCCCGGTCACGCCTCGACCGCCGGCCGCGCCGACGCCACCGAGCACCCGCTGCCGGCCGACCTCGTCGCCGCGGCCTACGGCCGCGGCGACGGCCCGGACGCGCCCGGCGACATCCTGCACAACTTCACCGGCCAGGGCGCCAGCGGCTGGCTGCCGCCCGACCCGGTCCTGGCGGTGGGGCCGAGGTACATCGTGGAGATCGTCAACTCGGGCTTCACGGTCTTCTCCAAGGACGGCGGCCTCGACCGCGCCTACACCGACCTCGAGACCTTCTTCGCGCCGCTCCAGCCGGGCCTGCCCGATCCCTGGAACGCCAACTCGTTCGTCTTCGATCCGCGCGTCATCTACAGCCCGGAGCACGGCAAGTTCGTGATCTTCGCGCTCGCCCGCGACGACAACAACCAGAACAGCTACCTGTTCTTCGCCATTTCGAGCACCAGCGACCCGCTCGGCGGCTGGCTGCTCTACTGGTACTGGGACCCCTTCAACCAGGACGCCTGGATCGACTACTCGGGCATGTCGGCGGACGCCTTCGGCCTGTACTTCACCGGCAACGAGTTCTTCTGGGCGGGCGGCTTCAAGCACTCGATCGTCTACAGCATCCGCCCCGGCATCTTCACCAACACCGACGGCTCCGGCTGGATCTTCTGGGGCCTGACCTGGAACGAGCCCGGCAATCCGCAGGTGTTCGAGATCCAGCCCGCCGTCCCGCACTCGATCGCGGGCGGCAGTGAGACCTTCTTCGTCAACACCTTCAACTCGAGCGGCGACAAGGCCTGCCTGTGGGAGCTCACCGGCGACCGCGGCAACGCGCCGACGCTGATCCGCAACTCGGTCACGGTCGCCGCCTACGCCGATCCGGGCGTCGCGGCGCAGCCCGGCGCCGCGCTCGACGACATCGAGATGTTCTATGCCGGCGCGCTCGGCGCTGCCTACAACCAGCGCAAGCTCTTCTTCGGCCTCAACGACGACAACGCCAACGGCGCCAGCTTCTACGTCAGCAAGGTCGACGTCGACACGCTCACCCAGGACCTGGCGCGCAACCTCGGCACCACCGACGTCTACTACTACTACCCGGCGGTCGGGCTGACCACCGGCGTGGACGTCTTCAACCCGCTGGTCGGCGTCACCATGACCTGGTCGAGCAACAGCCAGTTCGCCTCGGGCGCGTTCAAGGTCTTCGACAACTTCTCGGTGGACGCGGCGGGTGCGTTCTGGAACGTGGCCGGCGGCTCCGACACCTACAACGTCTACTTCAACGGCCGCAACCGCTGGGGCGACTACATGGGGATCCACCGCGACTGGAGCTGCGGGACGATCTGGGGCGTGACCCAGTTCGCGCCCGCCTTCAACGTCTGGGGCACGCAGATCACGGAGCTCGCCGGCCAGGCCGCGCTGCCCCTCGCCTGCCGCCTGATCTTCGACGACGGCTTCGAGCGCTCGAGCACGCTGAACTGGTCGTTCACGGCGCCCTGAGCGCCGGTCCGCAGTTCCGGGGCGCCCCCGCGACCGCGCGGCGGCGCCCCCTTCCTGCTAGAGCAGGCCGCGCGCCTCGAGCAGAGCCCAGACTCGCTCGACCGAGGCCGCGGTCGCCTCGTCTCCGGTCGGCAGCTCGAGGTCGGGCTCGGTGGGGACCTCGTAGGGGGCGTCGATGCCGGTGACGTTCTCGAGCTCGCCGGCGCGGGCGCGCCGGTAGAGGCCGTCGGCGTCGCGCGCCTCGCAGACCTCGAGCGGGGCGCTGCAGTGGATCTCGAGGAAGCGCTCCGAGCCGACGATGCCGCGCGCCGTTGCCCGGTCCTCCGCCGTGGGCGAGACCAGTGCCGCCACGACCACGATGCCCTGGTCGTTGAACAGGCGCGCGACCTCGGCCGTGCGCCGGACGTGCTCGCGCCGGTCGCCGCGCGAGAAGCCGAGGTCGGCGTTCACCCCCAGCCGCATGCCCTCGCCGTCGAGCACCTGGACCTTGCGCCCGGTCGCGAAGAGCCTCTCCTCGAGGGCGAAGGCGACGGTCGACTTGCCCGCGCGCGGCAGGCCGGTCAGCCAGATCGTCACCGGCCGCTGGCCGAGCTGCTCGGCGCGCGCCGCGGCGGGAATGCGGCTCGCCTGCGGCCGCACGTTGGCGCCGGCGTCGGCCGCCGGCGGCCGGTCGAGACGGGTCTCGGCCGGCTCGCGCTCGAGGATCGTACCCGCCGCGACCGTCGCGTTGGTCAGGCGATCGATCAGGATGAAGGCGCCGGTCTCCCGGTTCTTGCGGTAGGGGTCGAAGGCGAGCAGCCGCGGCGACTCGATGCGCACGCGGCCGATGTCGTTGAGCGCGAGCTGGTCGGCGCTCTCGCGGTGCAGGGTGCTGACGTTGATCCGGTAGCGCAGCTCGTCGACCGCCGCCGGCGCCATGGTGGTGGTGTGCTTGATCAGGTAGCCGCCGGCGCCGGGCCGCATCGGCTCCTCGGCCATCCAGACCAGCATCGCCTCGAACGAGTGCTCCAGGTGCGGGACGTTGCCGGGCGCGACCAGCATCGCGCCGCGCGACAGGTCGAGCTCGTCCTCCAGCGTCACCGTCACGCTCTGCGGCGGGAAGGCCTCCTCGAGCTCGCCGTCGAAGGTGTGGATGCCGCGCACCCGGCTGCGCCGGCCGGAGGGCAGGGCCACCACCTCCGCTCCGCGCCGCAGGATCCCAGACGCCACCGTGCCGCCGAAGCCGCGGAAGCTCGCGTTCGGCCGCTGCACGATCTGGATCGGGAAGCGCAGGTCGACCAGGTTGCGGTCGCCGGCGATGTGGACGGTCTCGAGGTAGGCGAGCAGGCTGCCGCCCTGGTACCAGGGCATGAGGTCGGAGCGGCGCACCACGTTCTCGCCCTGCACCGCGGAGACCGGGATGAAGTGGACGTCGCTCACCTGGAGGCGCGCCGCGAAGTCGGTGAACTGCTCGCGCACCCGGTCGAAGACCTCCTGGCGGTAGCCGACCAGGTCCATCTTGTTGACCGCGATCACGAGATGCCGGATGCCCAGCAGCGTCGCGATGAAGGCGTGGCGGCGGGTCTGGTCCAGCACCCCGTTGCGGGCGTCGACCAGGATCACCGCGAGGTCGCAGTTGGACGACCCGGTCGCCATGTTGCGCGTGTACTGCACGTGCCCCGGGGTGTCCGCGATGATGAACTTGCGCCGCGCCGTCGAGAAGTAGCGGTAGGCGACGTCGATGGTGATGCCCTGCTCGCGCTCGGCGGCGAGGCCGTCGAGCAGGAGGGCGAAGTCGAGGTCGCCGCCGGTGGTGCCGTGCTTGTTCGAGAGCTTCTCGAGTGCGGTCTTCTGGTCGTCGAACAGCGCGTGGGAATCGTGCAGGAGCCGGCCGATCAGCGTCGACTTGCCGTCGTCCACGCTGCCGCAGGTGAGCAGGCGCAGCAGGTCGCGCTGCTGATAGGCGGCGAGGAAGCGCTCGAAGCCCGGGGTCGTGGCGGGCGGCGGGGCGGACATCAGAAATACCCCTCCCGCTTCTTCTCCTCCATCGAGCCCGCCTCGTCGTAGTCGATGACCCGGCCCTGGCGCTCCGAGCTGCGGGTGACCAGCATCTCCTCGACGATCGCCGCGACCGAATCGGCGTCGGACTCCACCGCGCCGGTCAGCGGATAGCAGCCGAGGGTGCGGAAGCGGACCTTGCGCATGCGCGGCTGCTCGCCGGGGGCGAGCGGCAGCCGGTCGTCGTCGACCAGGATCAGCGCGCCGTCGCGCTCGACGATCGGCCGCTCGGCGGCGAAGTAGAGCGGCACCACCGGGATCGACTCGAGCTGGACGTAGAGCCAGACGTCGAGCTCGGTCCAGTTCGAGAGCGGGAAGACGCGGATCGACTCGCCCTTGTGGACGCGGGTGTTGAACAGGCGCCAGAGCTCGGGCCGCTGGTTGCGCGGGTCCCACTGGTGGAAGCGGTCGCGGAACGAGAAGACCCGCTCCTTGGCGCGGCTCGCCTCCTCGTCGCGGCGGGCGCCGCCGAAGGCGGCGTCGAAGCCGTAGTGGTCGAGCGCCTGCTTGAGCGCCACCGTCTTCATGATGTGGGTGTAGCGCTGGGTGCCGTAGTCGAACGGATTGACGTTCTTCTCGCGCCCTTCCGGGTTGACCCAGACCAGAAGCTCGGCGCCGGTCTCCGCCACCATGCGGGCGCGGTGGGAGATCATCTCCTTGAACTTCCAGAGCGTGTCGACGTGCAGCAGGGGGAACGGGATCGGCCCCGGATGGAAGGCCTTCTGCGCCAGGCGGAGCATCACCGAGGAGTCCTTGCCGATCGAGTAGAGCATCACCGGCTTCTCGCACTCGGCCGCGACCTCGCGCAGGATGTGGATGCTCTCGGCCTCGAGCTCGCGCAGGTGGGTGAGTCGATAGGTTGCCATGCTCAGGCTGCTCCTCGGCCGGCCGGGGGCGCGCTTTCCGGTACGAAGCCGCGTTGCCGGAGCAGCATGACGAGGCTCTCGACGCAGGCCTTGGTGTCGAGGACCGAGGTGTCCAGGCTCAGGGCCGGCGTCTCGGGCGGCTCGTACGGCGCCGAGACGCCGGTGAACTCCTCGATCTCGCCGGCGCGGGCGCGCCGGTAGAGCTGCTTCGGATCGCGCTGCTCGCAGACACCGATCGGCGCGTCCAGGAAGACCTCGAGGAAGCGCTCCGCGCCGACCGTGGCGCGCGCCGCGTCGCGGTCCGCGCGATAGGGCGAGATGAACGCGGCCAGCGTGAGCAGCCCGGCGTCGGCGAACAGCGCCGCGACCTCGCCGGCGCGCCGGATGTTCTCGCGGCGATCGGCCGGCGCGAAGCCGAGGTCGGAGTTGAGCCCGTGGCGCAGGTTGTCGCCGTCCAGGACATAGGCGGCGTGCCCGGCGCCGAGCAACGCGGCCTCGAGCGCAACGGCCAGGGTCGACTTGCCGGAGCCGGAGAGGCCGGTGAACCAGAGCACGCAGCCGCGCTGCCGGAGCACGCGCTCGCGCTCCCCGGAGGTGACCGAGGAGCGGTGGCGCGTCAGGTTCGCGGCGGCGGGCGCGGGGCGGTCGGTCAGAACGTGACTCCGAAGCGCCGGCGCAGCGCGAAGGCGAACACGATCGAGAGGAGGAAGAAGACCGTCATCCAGGCCGGCACGCCCGCCATCTCGCGCACCGTCCAGCCCGGCAGCGCGACCGCGGCCGGCTCGAGGTCGACCGTCACCCGGTCGAGCACGCCGTCGGACGGGAGCGGGCGCTCGGCCGGATAGACGAACTGGTCGAGCCAGGAGCGGCCGGGCCGGACCGGCGAGCGCCGCTCGAGCGGCCGCGAGCCGTCGAACGACTTCTCGTAGAGCCGGTCGCCGATCCGGATGCCGATCGTCTGGTCGCCCGGCTGCTCGACGCGCAGGCGCCAGGAGAGCGTGCGCTGGCTCGGGATCCAGAGCGCCGGCGTCTCGGCGACCAGGCCGGCGGGCAGCTCGAGCGTCGCCCGGGGCTTGCCCGAGGCGCTGGCCGGCACCGTCCCCGCCTTCTCCCACCCCGGCGCGAAGGTCGCCTCGAGCACGGTCCGGTCGCCGGCCGCGGGCTGCGCGTAGGCGTACTGGAACTGGAGCTGCGCCACGACGAAGACGAGCGGCGGCAGGATGAAGAGCATCGGCACCAGCGAGTAACGCAGATAGGTGAGGTTGGCGCGCAGGATGCCGGCCTGCGCCCTCCAGATCTGGCGGAAGCTGTCGTTGAACAGCCGGATCTCGAAGATTCCGGCGTGGATGCGCCGCTTGGCCGCTTCGATCCCGGCCTGGTTCGAGGTCCGCTTGAAGGCCCAGAGCATGCCCACCGCCGCGAGCAGCGACACGACCACCAGGCCGACCGCCGCCGGCAGGGACTGGAACGGGAGCAGCAGCAGGTCGAACAGGCGCCGCAGCGCGGAGTTGAGCAGGCTCATGGCGACGGACGGTTCCTCAGGAGATGTACCCCAGGCCGCGGAGGCGCTTCTTGATCTCCTCCTCGTCCTTGGCGCCCTCGAGCTTGGCCAGCTCCTTCTCGAGGGCGTGGGTGATGAACTCCTCGGCCGAGGAGTAGCCGGCGAGGTCGGCGTAACGCTTGATCTTCGCCAGCAGGTCCTTGTCGAGCTTCACTTTGGTGGTCGCGAACATGGTTCCTCGCTCAGGTGTTGAGGGCGCCCCGCCTCACTTCGCCGCGGCGCCGCTCTCGACGCCGAACTCGGCCAGGATCGACCAGTGCAGCTCGCTCAGCGTGGGCGCGGGCCGGACGAGCGGCCGGTTGGTCAACAGGATGCCGGGGACGGCGTCGGGATCCATCAGGTGGTCACCCGGCCACTCGTCGACGTTGTCGGCGAAGACCTCCGGCTCGAACTCGCCCAGGGCCGAGGCGCTCGAGCCGCGCGTCCCCTTGGCGTAGCCGATCACGAGATCGGGGCCGATGTCACGGTAGCCGCCGTCGGAGTAGGTCTCCTCGCGCAGGAAGACCTGGGTGATCGCCGGCTGGCCGGTCTTGGGATCGATGGTGGCGAGCAGCTTCGCCTTGAGCTCGCGCATCAGGCTCAGGCGCTCGCTCTCCGGCACCGCGCCGTTCTTCTCGCGTCCCTGGAGGTTGACGTAGAGGCCGTTGATCCCCAGGCCGTAGGCCCGGGTCGCGCTCCAGTCGACCGCCCCGAACAGCTTGCTGGAGAGCGCCGCCTGCGGGTCGGTCACGTTCAGGTAGCCGTTCTGCCAGAGCCAGGTGTTGAGGCCGAAAGCCCGGCGCCAGCTGGTGAAGCCGTGGTCGGACATGACGACCACCAGCGTGTCCTTCGGCATGTGCCCGAGCGTGTAGCCGAGGAAGGCGTCGAACCTGGCGTACGCGTTGGGGATCGCGTCGGCGAACTTCGGGCTCACCTCCGGGTCCCAGCGCGGATGGCCGGGGTCGAGGGTGTCCATGAGGGTGTGCTGGGTCAGGTCCGCGGCACCGAAATAGAGGAAGAGCAGCCCTCCCTTCCAGCCCGCGAGCAGGTGGCGGTACTGCGCGGCCTCCTCCTCGTACGCGCTGCTGACCTGCGCGAGGAACTGGGTGCGGTCGAGCACCCCGCCCTCGAGGGCCTTGGTGTCCTCGGGCATCCCCTGGGTGTAGAACGGCCCGGTCACCTCGGCCAGCTCGCCGGCGAAATCCTCGGGCGTCGAGATCGGCATCACCGGGTTCCTCGGGTCGAGGTTGAGCGGCGAGACGTAGAGCTGGAACTCCGGCGCGACGCTCTTGAGATAGAAGCGCGCGTTCGCCGGGATCGACGGCGTCATCATCAGCTTGCCGCAGAGGCCCAGGTCGAGCGAGACCGGCACCCAGTCACTCCACTCCCCCACCTCGAGGATCCGCTCCTCGTCCCCGACCACCAGCTTGGCGACCGGCTCGTCCGGATCGAGATGGACCTGGAAGGGGGCTTTCGCCTTCGTCTTCTCCCTGGTGAAGGGGTTGTCGGGCCCGAGCAGCTCGCTCGCGACCACGCCTTCCTCGGGCCAGGCCTCGACGACCTCGCCGCCGCCGGTGATCTTCGAGTCGTCGAAGAAGAGCTCGGAGGTGTAATAAGTGAAGGTGCCGTAGGTGCCGAGGATGTCCGGCGTGCCCATGCCCGACAGCTCGCGCGTGGCGGAGCCCGAAGGCGGGAAGTTGGCCGGCATCCGCATCACCGTGGTCTCGACCCCGGCCCGCTCGAGCTTCTCCCAGAACGGCGTGCCATGGCGCAGCAGCTCCATCTCGCCGGCGCCGGTCGGAATCTGGCACTTGCCCAGGGCGATCGGCTCGCCGGCGTCCGGGTCGGCGATGACCCGGCTGGTCGACAGGAAGGGCAGCATGGTCCCGGGGTCGCGGTGGACGAAGTCGAAGATGCCGTGGCCTCCGGCGTCGGTGCCGGTGATGAAGTTCGACCAGGCGACCGGGCTCTGCGGGGGTACCGAGGTACCTAGCTTCTGCAGGGGCGTCGATTCGGCGAGCCGCGAGAAGTTCGGCAGCCGCCCCTCCGCCATCAGCTTCGCGGTCAGGTCGTAGTCGAGGCCGTCGAAGCCGAGGATGATGACATTGCGCCCCGGTGCGCGGGCCTCGCCGGCGCCGCCGCAGCCGGCCAGCGGCAGGACGGCGGCGATGGCGAGCACCCCGAGAGCGGCGGCGCGGAACCGGTGACCGTCACGCCGCACGGGTCTCGCCTCCTTCACGGCTCGCCTTCGACGGCGCGAGCGTCGCCGGCGGCTTCTCGAACAGCGGCTTGCCGTCCATGTGGGGCGGGGCGTCGACGCCGAACAGGCGCAGCACGGTGGGTGCGACGTCGATCAGCGCGGGATCGCGCTTGTCGATGGCGTGGTTGCAGAAGAAGACGCCCGGAACGAGGTTCGGGTCGACGCAGTGGTCGCCGCTCCAGGCCTTGAGGTTGTCCTGGAACAGCGGCCCCGACGCGACGCCCGTCGCGCAGTCCCAGGAGACGCGGTAGCCGTGGTTGTAGCCGACGATCAGATCGGGGGCGTTGACCAGGTACGGACCGTCGTAGACATCCTCGGCGGCATACACCTGGTTGATGCCGACCTCGCCGCGCTCGTCGTCGCGCAGGCCCGAGAGCTTCTGGATCAGCTCCTTGCGCAACGCCCTGGCCTCGGCACCCGGCTTGACGATGCCCTCCCCCTCGCGCCCCTCGACGTTGAGGAAGATGCCGGTCAGCCCTTGCGCGTAGGCGCGCGTCCGCGACCAGTCGACGTCGCGCAGCCATTCGGTCGAGCCGTCACAGCCCGGCTTGAGGGCGAGATAGCCGTGGGCGAGCAGCCAGCCGTTGAGGTTGACGCCGCGGCGGAACGAGGTGAAGCCGTGGTCGGAGAGGACGATCAGCACGTCGTCCCTGCGCAGCTTCGACATCACCTTGCCGACCAGCCTGTCGTTGTGGAGGTAGACCTCCTCGACGGCGTGGCGGTGGGCGGCCTGCTCGCGCCCGGCGCCCGCCGGGTGCCCTTCCTCGTGGTAGCGCCAGAACATGTGCTGGATGCGGTCGGTGCCGTCGAAGACGCAGACCAGGGAGCCGCGATCGAGCTTGTCGAGCGCCGCGAAGAACATCTCCTGGCGCTCGGTGTCGATGTCGTAGCTCTGGCGCAGGAAGGTGGCGTCGTCGGTGACCTTTTCGTTGAGCGCCCAGGTGTCCTCGGCGAGGCCGAGCGTCGAGTAGGTGCCGACCTTCTTGGCCATGTAGGTCGAGTAGTAGCTCGGGTGCGAGATCGGCATCGCCGGGCTCTCGGGGTCGAGGTTGATCGGCGACAGGTAGAGCGAGAAGTGCTCGTCCAGCTCGGTCACCATCAGGCGCGTGATGCCCTGCACCTTGACCGTGGGCGCCGCCCTGAAGGTCAGCTTCACCCAGCCGGTGAGCTGGCGCGGCGCGAGCAGGTGCTCGTCGCCGTCGAGGCGGATGCGCACCCGGCCGGCGGCGCGGTCGAGCTCGATCTCCATCGGGATCTCGAGCGGCGGGTCGCCGGCACGGAAGATGTTCTCCGGGCCGCGCACCACGGTCGAGAAACGGTCCGGGCCGCCCTCGAGCACGACGCGCTGCCCGCCCTCCTTGAACTTCGAGTCGCTCCTGCGCGTCGTGAAGAAGAGGAATGTCCCCTGCGAGCCGAGCAGGTCCGGCACGCTCATCGCCGAGAGCTCCGCGCCGTAGAAACGGTCGGGCGGGAAGGTGATCGGCATGCGCAGCACCGTGCTCCAGATCCGGTAGTCGCCGAGGATCGACCAGAACGGCCGCGACTTGCGCAGCAGCCGGATCTCGGGCCGGCGCAGCGGGATCTTCCACTTGCCGAGGCGGAGGAACCTGTCGACGCTGCCGATCTCGGCCGAGGAGAGCACCGGCAGGTAGGTCTTCCGGTCGCGGTCGAGGAAGTCGAAGATGTTGTGCTTGCCAGGGTTCACGCCGGTCGAGTAGGACGACCAGGCGACCGGGGTCATCGACGGGTAGGTGGTGCGGATCCGGTGGTAGCAGCCCTGCTCGGCCAGCCGCTTCAGGTTGGGCAGCTTGCCCTCCGCCATCAGCCGCTCGGTCAGGAGCGGATCCTGGCCGTCGAGGCCGACCGAAATGAAGCGCCGCGCCCAGGGCCTGGCGGTCTTCTTGCCGGTCAGCAGGCGCCAGAGAGCGCGGAACGGCCAGGCCAGGATCGAGGCGATGGCGAGCAGGAGGGTGACCAGGACCACGCCGACCGAGGAGAGCAGCGCGATGCCGGCGCCCGGCCCGACGTAGGCCTCGGCCGGGGCGGCGGCGAGCGCGACCAGGGCCGCCGCGAGGAGCGGCCCCGTGCGCAGGCTGCGAGGTGCTTCAACGCTCGAAACAGAGGGCAAGAGCCGAATCCTCCTCGAGATCCCGTGCTGCCGTTCGGGCCTGAGTCACTGGTCGGGGTAGGGTCCGGACCGCACCGCCCCGGGAGTCATCTCCCTCGTCCGGGGGCGGCCTGGGTCGGCCGGCGGACGTGGCATTGTAGTCTATCCGAGGCGGAGAGAGGGGTCGAAACCGGGCGATGGCGAGGACGATTCGGAGGCTCTGGCGGCGCCTGCGCTACGGGCAGCCGGTGATCCTGGTCTCCGGGCTCCCCCGCTCGGGCACCTCGATGGCGATGAAGATGCTCGCGGCGGGCGGCCTCGAGGTGGTGGCCGACGGGGTGCGCAGCGCCGACGAGGACAACCCGAAGGGCTACTTCGAGGACGAGCGGATCAAGGCGCTCGGGCAGAGCGCGGACAAGGCCTGGCTGCGCCGCGCGCGGGGCCGGGCGCTCAAGGTCATCTCCTACCTGCTCAAGGACTTGCCCGCGGACAACAACTACAAGGTGATCTTCCTGCGGCGCGACTTGACCGAGGTCCTGGCGTCCCAGAGCAAGATGCTCGAGCGCCGCAACGAGGCGAGCGAGGTCTCCGACGAGCAGATGCTCGAGATCTACCGCAGCCATCTCTGGCGGGTCGACTACCTGTTCCGCCACGCCGCCCACCTGGAGCGCCTCGACGTCCAGTACACGGACGTGATCGCCGATCCGCGCCGCGAGGCCGAGCGCATCGACGCCTTCCTCGACCACCGGCTCGACGTCGAGCGCATGGTCGAGGCGGTCGATCCCCAGCTCTACCGCAACCGCGCCGAGCGGAGCGCGGCGGCGGAGGCTCCCGGCACTCCCGCCTGAGCCCGGCCGCGTCCCGTCGCGGCTAAGGCGCGACCACCAGCGGCCGCGGCGGGACCGGCGGCGCGGCGGGCAGGCCGGGGGGATCTCGTTCGATCTCGCCGAGCAGCCGCTCGATCGCGAAGTCGATCTGTGCGTCGCCGCGCAGGAGCCCGTCGGGAGGCAGGTCGAGCACGACGTCGGGGTCCACGCCGTGCCCCTCGATGATCCACGCCTTGCCCTCGAGGTCCCAGCCGCCGAACTCGGGTTGGGTGACCAGGCCGCCGTCGCGCAGCGGCTTGTCGCCGCGGATCCCGACCCAGCCCCCCCAGGTGCGCGTGCCCACGACCGGCCCGAGGTCGAACTGCCGGAAGCCCAGGGCGAGCGTCTCGCAGTCGCTGCCCCCCTGGCGGTTGACGAGCGCGAGCAGGTGGCCGTGGAAGGCCCGCGAGGGCGTCGTGTCGACCGCGCCGTGGCGCGTGCCGCCGACCGCGAGGATCTTGCGGTCGAGGTGAGCGAGGATCATCGGCGCCACGAAGCCGCCGTGGTTCCACCGGTCGTCGACGATCAGCGCCGGCTTGCGCCACTGCGGCGGATAGTCGCGAGCGAACTGGCGCAGTCCGAGGCCGCTCATGTCGTAGAGGTGGAGGTAGCCGATCCGGCCGCCGCTCTTCTCCGCAACGTAGGCACGCGTGTCGCGGATCCAGCTCGCGTAGCGGATGCGCGAATCGTCGCCGACCGGGCGGACGACGACGCGGCGCGCGCCTTCGAGCTTCGGCTGCGCGCTGATCGAGAGCTCGACCTCCTTGCCGGCGCGGTCGGCCAGCCGCTCGAGGTAGTCCTCGCCGGGGACGAGCGGCCGGCCGTCGATCGCGACCAGCCACTGGCCCGGCTCGATGCGCAGGTCGGCGCGCGCGAGCGGCGAGCTCCACTCGGGGTCGGGGTGGTCGCCGCGGTGGATCTTCAGGATCCTCCAGTACCCGGTCGCCGGATCGGGCTCGAGGTCGGCGCCGAGCAGGCCGACGCCGACGCGCTTGCCGCGGCGCAGGTCGCCGCCCCAGTGATAGGCGTGGCCGACCGAGAGCTCGCCGAACATCTCGCCCAGCAGGTCGGCGAGGTCGTCGCGCGAGGCGATGCGCGCGGCGAGCGGCCCGTACTGCTCCCACACGCCGTTCCAGTCCACGCCGTGCATCGCCGGGTCGTAGAAGAAGTCGCGCTGAAGCCGCCAGGCCTCGTGCAGCATCTGGCGCCACTCGGCGCGCGGGTCGATACGCATCGACCAGTCGGACAGATCGATGCGCGCCTCTTTGGCCTCCTCGTCCTTGGGCGCCGCGGTGGCGCCGGCCTCGACCCGGCTGAAACCCTCCTTGGTGCGGTAGACGAGGACCTTGCCGTCGCCGGAGACCGCGTAGCCGCGCACGCCGGAGGCGAGGGTCGAGAGCTTCTCCTTCTCGATCTCGTAGGTCTGGAGCTCGGCGCCGCGCTCCTCGTCCTCCTCGTCCTCCTCGCCCGCAGGCATCATCCCGGCGTTCTCGCGGCGCAGCCAGTGGAGCTTGCCCTCGACCGCGGCGAGCCCCGAGAGGTTGCCGGGCGGCACCGGCACGACCACCGCCCGCTCGCCGAGGCCGTCGAAGTCGATGCGGATCGGCTCGATCTTCCCCTCCGGCTCGGCGCCCTTCCCGGCGCCCTCGCCCTTCTTCGCGTCCTCGCTCTTCACCGGCTCCTTCTTCTTCGCGTCGGGCGGATCGACGTCGCCGCGCGGCGCGAAGGGGAGGCGCCCTTCGGCGCGCAGCGCGACGACCACCGGGAGCGTCGCCTCGTCGACGATGAAGCGCGCCTCGGCACGGTCGAGGTGCGGGTTGATGTGGCGGTCCGAGAGGTAGAAGAGGTACGCACCCTTCGGATCCCAGGCCGGTGAGAAGGAGTCGAAGAACGGATCGCTCACCGGATGAATGGCCTTCGTCTCGCCGTCCCAGACGCGCACCTGGCGGAAGAGCGTGTCGAGCAGGAGGTCGTAGGCGAGGTAGCGGCTGTCCGGGGACCAGGCGTAGCGGGTGATCTCGAACTCGCCCCGGCCGACGTCCACGACCTGGCCGGTCGCGACCTCCATCACCCTCAGGCGGTAGCTCTCGTCGGACCAGGCGATGCGCCGCCCATCGGGCGACCAGGCGGGCGGGAAGTGCCAGCCCGCGGGAAGCGCGCCGAGCCGCTTCGGCGCCGCGGCGGCGTCGGCGGCGTGGAGGAGGAGCTGCTGCTCGCCGTCGATCTCGGTCCAGGCGGCGAGCGACTTGCCGTCCGGCGAGAAGGCAGGGAACTGGGTGCGCGCGGCACTCGACTCGGTGATGCGCCGGATCAGCCCCTTCTTGCGCGTGCGTGCGACGAACACGTCACCGCGCGCCTCGAGCGCAATCCTCTCGCCGTCGCGCGAGAGGCTCCAGGAGTGCAGGGTCGCGGCCGGATCGACGAAGCGCTCGCGCACCTGGAGGCGGTCGCTCGGCAGGCGGATGTCGACTTTCCCGGTCGCGCCCGTGGCGAGGTCGT
>Ga0079037_100000785_pt1 | contig 15345 bp, 15 predicted proteins | sample Mud3Dept4metaG_FD_71479 | JGI IMG/M metagenome (GOLD analysis project Ga0079037, IMG submission 71479) | Freshwater wetland microbial communities from Ohio, USA, analyzing the effect of biotic and abiotic controls - Mud 3 Core 4 Depth 4 metaG | ecosystem: Environmental > Aquatic > Freshwater >... | reverse complement strand
ACCAGCTCATCGACGAGTTCGCTGATGCGAGCGGTGCAGTTCTGATTGACCCAATCGACGACGTACCGGTTGGGCGCCAGCAGTCGCAGCCGGTCCCCGTCCTCGACGGCCTGCAGCGGGCGGATCCAGGTGTTGAAGGCCTGTTCCGGGAGCTCCGCCTCGAGCCGGCGGAGGCATTGATGCCAGAGCGAAATCTGCACGAACCGACGGGCCTTTCTCAGGGACGGTGAGCGCTTGCGAGCGGGAAGGGGCGGCGAGTGTATACCGGCTCCCGGCCTGTGGATATCTTCGGTTGAGGTTGACTCCGGCGGGGTCCGTGCGTATTCTTCCCGGCCCTTTTACGGCCAGTGCATGTTGTTGTTTCTGGTCCTGTTTTCCGGTCCTGTTCAGGACACTTTCGGAGCCGACGATGAAGCGCACTTTCAACCCGAGCAACCTGCACCGCAAGCGAGTTCACGGCTTCCGTGCGCGCATGGCCACCAAGGGCGGTCGTCTCGTCCTCGCCCGTCGTCGCGCGAAGGGCCGCAAGCGTCTTGCGGTCTGACCGTTCTCACGACCAGTAACGATCGCACGCCTGTCTCGCGACGCTTCCCGCGCGCGAGCCGCCTGACCGACAAACCCCAGTTCGACGCCGTTCATCGGCAAGGTCAGCGATCTTCCGATGCGCTGTTCCTCGTGATCACTCGTCCCAACGAAGCGGGCCAGGCCCGGCTCGGGCTCGCCGTCGGCATCAAGGCCGCGGGCAACGCCGTCAAGCGCAATCGCATCAAGCGTCTCGCGCGCGAATCGTTCCGCCACCGCCAGCACGAACTGCCCGCCCTGGACTTCGTCGTCAACGCGCGACCGGCCGCCACTACGAGCAGCAGTGTCGAGATCCGCGCGAGCCTGCGATCGCACTGGGATAGGATCGTGCGACGATGCGCCCGCTCCTGATCGCCTTCATCACGTTCTACCGGTGGTTCATCAGTCCGTTGCTCGGGCCGAACTGCCGCTTCTATCCCACGTGTTCCTGCTATGCGCAGGATGCCATTCAACGTCACGGGGCGCTGCGCGGCTCGTGGCTCGCGGCACGTCGCATCGGACGTTGCCACCCCTGGAATCCCGGCGGCTACGATCCCGTGCCCGAATGCACGCACACACCGCCCGACCACACAGATAAGCGACCGAGCCATGGATAACCCGCGCCTGTTTCTCTGGATTGGCCTCGCCTTGCTCGCGTGGATGAACATCATCCAGTGGGACCGCGATTACGGTGCGCAGTCCGCCGCGACCACTGCGACGACAGCGTCGGGCGCGACGTCGTCCGCCGTGGCGCCCGCCGCACCGGGCACGGCCGCATCGAGCTTGCCTGCCCTGCCATCAGCCACTGCACCGGTGGCGGATGCTCCTGCCGCCGCAACGCAGGCGACGGCGATCAGTGCGGCCGCTGCCGCAGCCCCCAGCGTCCGTGTCGTCACCGACGTGATCGACATGGACATCAGCCTGCAGGGCGGCGACCTGCTGCGCGCCGACCTGCTGCAGTACCCTCGCGACAAGAAACCGGGCAGCCCTGCGGTGCGCCTGCTGTCGACCGACGACGCGACGTACGGCGTCGTGCGCAGCGGATTGCGCGCAGCGGACGGTCGCGCCGAACCCACGCACCTCGCGCTGTACACCGCGCCGGCCAGCGAATTCCGTCTGGCGCCGGGCGCGCAGGAACTGCGCGTGCCGTTGACGTGGACGGACGGGCAGGGCGTCACCGTCACGAAGACCTACGTCTTCAAGCCGGGCCAGTACGCCGTCGAAGTGATCTATGACGTGCAGAACGCCTCGGGCGCTGACTGGAATGCCGCCTCGTACGTGCAGTTCGCGCGTCACGTGTATTCGCAGAGCCGCTCGATGTTCGACGTCGAGAGCTATGCGTTCCGCGGTCCGGCCGTATACGACGGCGAGAAGTACCAGAAGCTCAGCGTCGACAAGGACGACGAGGCGTTCCGCCAGGCGTTCGCCGATGGCTGGATGGCGGAAATGCAGCATCACTTCGTCGCGGCTGCCGTGCCGCCGAAGGGCGAGACCTATGACTTCACGCAGCAACTCGAAGGCAGCCACTCGCTGGTCAGCTATCGCGGCCCGCTGAAGAGCGTGCCGGCGGGCGCCAGCGCCACCTTCAGCGAGACGCTCTTCGTCGGCCCGAAGCTGCAGGAGCAGTTGCAGAAGGCCGGCCCGAAACTCGAGCTTACGGTCGACTACGGCAAGCTCACGATCCTCTCGAACCCGTTGTTCCACCTGCTGCAGTGGGTGCACAAGTACGTCCAGAACTGGGGCGTCACGATCATCATCGTGACGATCCTGCTGAAGCTGCTTTTCTACAAGCTCACCGAAAAGAGCGGCCGCTCGATGGCGAAGATGCGTGCGATCGCACCACGTATCAAGGCGATCCAGGAGCGCTACAAGGACGACCGCGAACAGCTCGCGAAGCAGACGATGGAGCTGTACAAGCGCGAGAAAATCAACCCGGTCGCGGGCTGCCTGCCGATCCTCGTGCAGATTCCGGTGTTCCTCGCGTTCTACTGGGTGCTGCTCGAGAGCGTCGAGATGCGCCAGGCGCCGTTCTTCGGCTGGATCCAGGACCTGTCGTCGAAGGATCCGTATTTCATCCTGCCGATCCTGATGGGTTTCGGCATGTACGCGCAGTTCAAGCTGAACCCGGCGCCGCCCGATCCCATGCAGGCGAAGATGTTCGCCTTCATGCCAGTCATCATGACCGTGATGATGGCCTGGTTCCCGGCGGGCCTGGTGCTGTACTGGCTCACGAACACGCTGCTGTCGATTGCGCAGCAGTGGCAGATCAACCGGGTTGTGCTGGCCGAGGCCAAGAAGAGCGGCTCGACGGCCTGAGTTTTTTCGCCATGCGCACGGTGACAGGCGGCCGATCCGGGACCTTTCCCCGAGCTTGGATAGGCAGACACGCGCGGGTTGCAGGCGGTCGATCCGGCAGCGTTCCCCGAGCTTGGAAAGGCAGATACGCGCTCGGGGAACGCTGCCGGATCGACCGCCTGGTAGCCGGCGCCTGAGTTGATTTTCCGCGAACGCGGAAAAGGTCGCACGGCGCAAGCAACATCACCGCGCTCTCATCAAAACTTCTCCCGCCTCGCGGGAGAGGTTGGCTGAAACACGGGCGAGAGGCCCCGTAGTCCCTCGCATTTACTGCGAGCCTTGTTGCAAAAGCACCAGACAAGCATAAAATGTGCATATGGAGCGCGCTTCCCCAGTCCTGACCACCCACGCCGTGGCCGATGGGGCCGACCTCCGTCCCGCGGAAGTCCTGACGCGCGCGCTCGTCAAAGCAGGCAAGGAGCTTGGCCTGACGCAGGTGGACCTTGGCGCCATCGTCGGCCGTGACCGCACGGCGCTGAGCCGCGGTGCCCTCGAACCCGACACCAAGTCCGGCGAGCTTGCGCTGCTCCTGATCCGCGCCTACCGCGCTCTCTTCGTGCTCGTGGGCGGCGAACCCCGGCAGATGAAGCACTGGATGCACACTCACAATCATCACGTGGGTGGCGTGCCCGCCGAACTCATCCGCTCCGTGGCCGGTCTCGTGCGCGTGGTCGAGTACCTGGACGCCATCCGGGGTCACGTGTGAGCGAGATCTGGGCAGCGTGTTCCGACCGCGCGGCGCCCGTTGCCCTGCAAGGCGACATCGTCCGCCTCGTCGAGAGCCAGGAACAGGTCGCGACGAATGCCCTCGTGCGCACCCTCGCCGAACAGGCGTTGCTCGAAGACCTGATCGAAACCTCCAAGCCGAAGCTTCCCGAGCCGGCCATCGGGTTGCACTACCTGCTGACGACACCGTTTCGCTATCCACCGCTGCCCTGGGGTTCGCGGTTCGGCCGGTGCTTCGAGCCCAGCCTGTTCTATGCGGCCCGCACCACGGACACCGTGCTCGCCGAAAGCGCTTACTACCGCTTCGTCTTCTGGTCCGGCATGGCGACACCGCCACCCGCGCCGCTCGACACGCGCCATACGCTGTTCAGCGTTGCGGTCGGCACCAGCCGCGGCCTGCAACTACAGCACGCACCGTTCGAAGCGCACGCGGCGGACCTGGTCGATCGTCGCTATTACGGTGCCACCCAGGCGCTTGGCTCGGCTATGCGCAACGCCGGCATCGAGGCCTTCGAATACCGTTCGGCGCGTGATCCGCGGCAGGGGTTGAACGTGGCGCTCTTCACTCCGGACGCGCTCGCAGCCGCAAAGCCCGACATCCTCGACGAATGGCTGTGCCAGACCACCGCCGAACGCGTGAGCTATTACAGCCGTCCCGGCGGCGGCATTTGCGAATTCTCGATCGGCACGTTCCTCGTCGATGGCGAGCTGCCGTTGCCGGCGGCATGAGCAGCACGTCATGAGTGCACCGTCGAACGACACAATCGCGGCGATTGCCACCGCACCGGGCCGCGGCGGGATCGGCGTCGTTCGCGTCTCGGGTCCGCAGACCCCGGACATTGCACGTACCCTGCTCGGAAGCATGATCGAACCGCGACGTGCCGAATTGCGCGCCTTTCGCGACGCTGCAGGCTCACCCATCGACACGGGCCTGGCCCTCTTCTTTGCCGGCCCGCATTCGTTCACCGGCGAAGACGTGCTCGAGCTGCATGGGCACGGCGGTCCCGTGGTCATGGAGCTGCTGTTGCAGCGCGTGCTGGCTCTCGGTGCCCGCGCGGCTGCTGCCGGCGAATTCACGCAGCGTGCCTACCTCAACGACAAGCTCGACCTTGCGCAGGCTGAAGCGATCGCCGACTTGATCGACAGCGGATCCGCGCAGGCGGCGCGCGCGGCGTTGCGCTCGCTGCAGGGCGAGTTCTCCGCGCGCGTGCACGAACTCGCCGAGGCCGTGCTGCTGCTGCGGCTCTGGATCGAGGCGGCCATCGACTTTCCCGAGGAAGAAATTGATTTCCTTGCGGACCGCGCGCTCGGCGAGCGCATGCAGGACGTGCGGCAACGGTTCACCGAGCTTGCAGAAACCGCCCGCCAGGGCGTGTTGCTGCGTGATGGCCTGACGGTCGTCATTGCGGGTCGACCGAATGCCGGTAAGTCGAGCCTGTTGAATCGCCTGGCCGGATACGACGCGGCGATCGTCACCGCGACGCCTGGTACGACCCGTGACGTGCTGCGTGAACGCATCGCGATCGATGGCCTGCCGCTGCATATCCTTGACACGGCCGGACTGCGCGAATCCCCGGACGAGGCGGAAGCCGAGGGCATACGGCGTGCCCGCCACGAAATCTCACGCGCGGACCGCGTGCTCTTCGTCGTCGACGCTTCTGATCCCCAGGCGATCGACGCGATCGAAAACGACCTGCAGCACGTGCCTGCGAAAATTCCGCTCACGCTCGTCTTCAACAAGGTCGATCGCAGCGGCGACACCGTGAAAGTGGCAGCAGGGCAGGGTGGCACGCCGCGTGTCTACCTGAGCGCAAGTTCAGGCGCGGGCCTCGGTGGTCTGCGCCAGCACCTCAAGGACTGCATCGGCTTTCATCCGTCGCCGGAAGGCGCGCTATCCGCGCGCACGCGGCACATCGATGCGTTGCGACGGGCTCGGGAGCACGTCGAGACGGCGCATGAGTTGCTGACGACGCGGCATGCAGGCGAACTGGTCGCGCAGGAACTGCGTGACGCGCATCAGGCGCTGGGCGAGATCACCGGCGAAGTGTCGAGCGATGACCTGCTTGGGCGTATCTTTGCCAGCTTCTGCATCGGCAAGTGACGGGACGGACCAAAGCCGATGGGTCCGACTCCTCGAGAACGCGCCCCGTCGCCCCGGCCGCAGCGGGACCGATGGTTTACCGGCTCTGCCAGAGCCGCGGATTGGCTTATCATTCCCGACCCGGCCAGGGATTGACGCCGGGGTAGAGGGGCGGCCATGCGACAGCTTTCCGGTGCGGATTCGATGTTCCTGCAGTTCGAGCGCGGGAACAATTTCATGCACGTCGCCTCATTGGCGATCTATGACCCGTCGACCGCGCCGGGCGGCGGCGTGCGGTTCAAGGACGTGTTGCGACATTTTGCGACGCGGATTGCGCAGTTTCCGCAGTTCCGCCGCCGGCTGGTCTCGTTGCCGCTCTCGCTCGACCGCCCGTACTGGGTCGAGTCCGACAGCATCGACGTCGAATTCCACGTCCGTCACATTGCCGTGCCGCACCCGGGCGACTGGCGGCAGCTCTGTATCCAGGTGGCGCGCCTGCACTCGCGACCGCTCGACCGCAGCAAGCCGCTGTGGGAGGCCTACGTCATCGAAGGCCTGCACAACGTACCCGGTGTCCCGCCCGGCAGCTTCGCCTTGTACACGAAGATGCATCACTCGATCGTCGACGGCGAATCGGGCACCGAAATCATGCGGGCGCTGCATTCGCTGACGCCGGAGTCGATCGATTTCGACGCCGAAGAACGCAGCGCGAGCGGGATCTACCGTGCCGACCGTGAACCGACACTGGTCGAGCTGTACTCGCGTGCATTGGCGCACAACGTGCAGAAGCTGCCGAACATCGCCCGCTTCTCGCTCGGCACCGCGCGCAAGGTCGCTGCGCTCGGCGCCGATGCGCTGACCAAGTTCAACAATCTCGGCGAGGGTGGCTTCGTTGCCAACGTCCGTTCGCTGCTGACGGGCGACCTGAGCACGCTGCTGCCGCGCATGCCGCCGCAGACCCGGTTCAGCCGCGACGTCTCCGCACACCGCGTGTTCGAAGCCGTCTCACTGCCGCTTGCCGATTTTCGTGCAATCCGTCAGCAGGTGCCGAAGGCCACCATCAACGACCAGTTCCTCTGCATCGTCGGTGGCGCGCTGCACACCTACCTGTCCGCGAAGAAAGAATTGCCCGATACGTCGATGGTCGCCATGGTGCCGATGACGCTGCGCGGCAAGGAAAAGGACGCCGATGTGGGTAACCAGGTCGGCTTCACGCTGATGCCCGTGCACTCCGAGATCGAGGATCCGCTCGTACGCCTGCGTACGATCTGCGACGCGGCCCAGGCCTCCAAGCGCGTGACGGACGCCATCGGCAAGGAACTGGCGCGCGACCTGCTCGACACGTTGCCGAGCATCGTGGCGGATCCGCTGCTGCGCAACGTGCAGGTGCCGCGCATCGGCCTCATCGTCTCCAACGTGCGCGGGCCTGACGTCCCGCTGTACATGGCGGGCGCGCGGTTGGTGAACTACGCGCCGATCAGCATTTCGCTCGACGGCATGGGCCTCAACGTCACCGCGTTCAGCTATGCCGGCAACATGTGGATCTGCGCGGTGTCGTGTCGCGAGATGCTGCCGGATCCGTCGTTCTTCGCTGACTGCCTGCGTTCGGCATTCGAGCAGATGAAGGAAGCGGCCGCGCGTGAAGCAGCCTTCACCGTTGCCGAAATGGCTGCGCTCGCCCCGATCGAAGACGACAGGACCATCGAAGGCAAAGTGGCGCGCAAACCGGCCCGTCGCCGTGGGCAAGCGAAAGCCGCGCCGCGCCCCGTCAAAGCCAAAGCGGCCGCCAAGAAGCGTCGCAGTCGCAAGGCCGCTGCATCCGAAAACCCGGTCTGACGGCAATGCGCACGCGCGACCGGATGCCTCTCGAATTGCGGCGGGCACTGACCGATGTCTTCGGCGACCCGGTCGACGACGTCGTCCTGCGTGAGCATTCCTGGTTCGCGAAGCTGCATGGGCATGCCGCGGCCACGACTCGCCACAACACGATCTACCTGCGGGAATCCGTCGACGAGTTCTTCGCCGATCCCGAACTGCTGCTGCACGAGTATTTCCACGTGCTGCGACAGTGGAACCGCGGACGCATGAACGTCGTCGATTACCTGCTCGAGTGGTATCGGCGCGGTTACTGGCAGAACCGTTACGAGCGGCAGGCGCGGCGTTTCGTGAAATTGAGGCTCGCTGCGTTCCGGGTGGCGATGGCACGCCCGGCAGCGGCCGCCTGAAGTACGCCGATGACGAGATTCGCCGAGTCTTTCGACGTGATCGTGGTCGGTGGCGGCCATGCCGGCACCGAGGCCGCGCTCGCCTCGGCACGACGCGGTGCACGCACGCTGCTCGTCACGCAAAGCATCGAGGCCCTGGGGCAGATGAGCTGCAACCCGGCGATCGGCGGCATCGGCAAGGGACACCTCGTCCGTGAGATCGATGCGCTGGGCGGTGCGATGGCGCGCGCGATCGACCGTGCCGGCATCCAGTTCCGCACGCTCAATGCGAGCAAGGGCCCGGCCGTTCGTGCGACGCGCGCGCAGGCCGACCGCACTCTCTATAAGAAAGCGATCCGTTCGATCGTCGAATGCCAGCCGAACCTTTCGTTGTTCCAGGCCGAAGTCGCCGACCTCCGGATCGAACTCGGCCGTGTTAGCGGCATCGTCACCGCGGTGGGCCTCGAGTTCGCTGCTCGCGCGGTCGTACTTACGGTAGGCACGTTCCTGGGCGGGAAGATCCATGTCGGTCTCGAACAGTCCCCGGGAGGGCGAGCGGGCGATCCGCCATCGAATCGACTCGCGGCAAGGCTGCGTGCATTGCCGTTGCGCGTCGGCCGCCTCAAGACCGGCACGCCGCCGCGCATCGACGGCCGTTCGATCGACTACACCGGACTGTTGGCGCAGGCTGGCGATGAACCCTTGCCCGTCTTCTCGTTCCTCGGTCGCCGCGACGAACACCCGCGCCAGGTCTGCTGCCACATCACCGCCACGAACGAGCGCACGCACGAGCTGATCCGGTCAGGCACCGACCGTTCGCCGATGTTCACCGGCGTCATCGAAGGCGTCGGCCCCCGGTACTGCCCTTCGGTCGAAGACAAAGTCGTGCGCTTCGCCGACAAACCCTCGCACCAGGTCTTCATCGAGCCGGAAGGCCTCGACACGCACGAGATTTACCCGAACGGCATTTCGACCAGCCTGCCATTCGACGTGCAGCAGGCGTTCGTGCGCAGCATCAAGGGTTTCGAACGCGCGCACATCACGCGGCCCGGCTATGCGATCGAATACGACTTCTTCGATCCGCGCGACCTGCATCCCACGCTCGAGACGAAGCACGTGCCGGGCCTGTATTTTGCGGGACAGATCAACGGCACCACCGGCTACGAAGAAGCCGCCGCGCAAGGCCTGCTCGCCGGCATCAATGCGAGCCTGCAGGTGCAAGAGCGCGAGCCGTGGTTCCCGACCCGCGGCGACGCCTACATCGGCGTGATGGTCGACGACCTCATCACGCGCGGCGCGCCTGAGCCGTACCGCATGTTCACGAGCCGTGCGGAATACCGCCTCACGCTGCGCGAAGACAACGCCGACCTCCGGCTCACGCCAGCGGGCCGCGAACTCGGTCTCGTCGACGACGAGCGCTGGAGTTTCTTCGAGCACAAGCGCGTCGCCGTGGACGCCGAGCTCGAACGGTTGCATGCGAGCTGGGTCCGGCCGGGCACGCCCGCCGCCCTCCAGCTCGGGCCGGTTCTGGGTGCACCGTTGTCGCGTGAGCAGCGCGCGTTCGAAATGCTGCGCCGGCCCGAAGTGCCGTATGAGGCGCTCGATGCCGCGCTAGGCGGCGGCATCGACGACTGGCGCGACGACGAACGGCTCGCCGTGCAGGTACCGCTGCAGGTCGACGTGCAGGCCAAGTACACGGGGTACATCGAGCGTCAGCACGATGAGATCGAGCGTCAGCGTCGGAGCGAAGAAACCCGGTTGCCGGAAACGCTCGACTACGCGCAGGTGCGCGGTCTTTCGAACGAGGCGCGGCAGAAGCTTGCGCAGCAGCGGCCGACGACGCTCGGCCAGGCGGCACGCATTCCGGGACTCACGCCCGCGGCGATCTCGATCCTGCTCATTCATTTGAAGCGTCAGCACGAGACGCCGGTATCCACGCGAGCCGGCGCTGCCGGGTAAGATCGGGCGCAGTTTTCCCGCCCGAGGTTCGCATCCCATGCCGCAGTCCTGCCACCGATCGAGCTGTCGAGCCGTGCCCGCGGCGAGCGCATGGGTCAGCGGTCTGTGCGCAGCGCTGCTCGTGCTCGCCGGATGCGGAGGCGGCAACGACGGCGCGGACAAGGTCGGGGACGCGGCAAAGACCGGGAGCACCGTTCCTTCCGACTTCAAACCGACCGTCCTGCGGCGAGGCAATGGCCCCGAGCCGGACACGCTCGATCCGCAGCTCGCGCGGACCGATGGCGCGTTCAACATCCTGCGCGACGTGTTCGAAGGCCTGACCGCGATTGGTCCCGATGGCTCGCCCATACCTGCCGCCGCTGCAAGCTGGAGCGTGACCCCGGATGGTCTCGAATATCGCTTCACTCTGCGCGACGGATTACGCTGGTCGAACGGCGACGTCCTCAAGGCCGCTGACTATGTCGCGGGCATGCGCCGGCTCGTCGATCCCAGGACGGCCTCGCCCTACGCACAATTCATCGATCCGGTGCTGAACGCCGGGGCCATCACGCGCGGTGAAAAGAAGCCCGAGGAACTCGGCGTCACTGCGCCCGACGACCGCACCGTGCTGATCCGTCTCGCGACCCCCGCGCCGTACCTGCTTGGCCTGCTGTCGCAGCCGGGGACGTTCCCCGTTCACGGTCCTTCGCTGGCTGCGCACGGAGCGGAGTACGCTCGACCCGGCAAGCTGGTGTCGAACGGCGCCTTCGTGCTGGCGGACTGGGTCATAGGCTCGCACGTCGTCCTGCGCCGGAACCCCAGTTACTGGAACAATGCAGCGACGAAGCTCGAGGAAGTCCACTTCGTACACATTGCAGACGCGGGCACCGAACTGCGGCAGTACCGCGCGGGACAACTCGACGTCACGTACGTCGTGCCCGCGCCGCAGTTCCAGTGGATCAAGCAGAACCTGCCGGGCGAGCTGCACGTCGCGCCGCAGCTCAGCGTCTATTACTACGGGTTCAACGTCACGCGGCCACCGTTCAAGGACAACCCGAAGTTGCGCCGAGCCCTGTCGATGGCGATCGACCGCGACAAGCTGACCTCCGCGGTGACTGGCGTGGGTGAAGCGCCCGCCTACGGCTGGGTGCCGCGTGGGGTCTGGAACTACACACCGCAGCAGTTCGACTATGCGGGCACGCCGTACGCCGAACGGGTGGCCGAGGCCCGCCGCCTGTATGCGCAAGCCGGATATTCCGCCGCCCGGCCGCTGCAGGTCGAGCTGCGCTATAACTCAGGTGACCAGCACAACCGGTTGGCCGTCGCCGTCGCGGCCATGTGGAAGGAAGCGCTTGGCGTCGAAACGACCCTCTACGCGGAGGAATTCCGTGCCTTGCTGCAGAGCATCCAGGCCCGCAAGGACACGCAGGTGTTCCGGTCGAGCTGGGTCGGCGATTTCAATGACGCCTACACCTTCGCCCAGCTGCTGCAGACCGATTTCGGCATCAACCTGAGCGGGTACTCGAACCCGCGATACGATGCCCTGCTGGCCGACGCGGTCAAGCAGGCCGACCCAGCGCGGCGCCGGGCGCTGCTCGAAGAGGCCGAGCGGGTGATGCTGGCCGATCATCCGTTGCTGCCGTTGTACTTCTACGTGAACAAGCATCTCGTGAAGCCGTGGGTTCGGGGCTGGACCAACAACGTCATGAACGTCGTCTACAGCAAGGACCTGTGGCTCGAGCCGGCGGCTCCCTGAGGATCGCGTCACAGATTGCTCATGCCGGATCCCGCCGGAGTTGAGCCCGGCACCCTCGGCTTGCGACGATTCCGGCACTGGAACACTGGCCGCAGAACACCCATGACCTGGTTCGTCGTCTTTGCCCTTTCCGCGTTCGGTCTCTGGTACTGGCGGCACTACGCAGTGCAGCAGCGCGACCTCGAAAGCGCCTCGTCGCCACAGCGCAAGGGCGAACGCTTCATCGGCCAGGTCGTGACGGTGCCGAAGGGCATCGAGAACGGTCTGGGTCGCGTGCAGCTGGGTCCGCAGAAGTGGTCGCTGCGAGGACCCGACGTGCCCGCCGGTGCTCAGGTTCGCATCACGGGTGTCGACGGCCGCGTGCTGATCGTCGACCGGATGCCGAGCCGCTGAGACCCGCCCTCACGAATTCCGGTCCACGCGCCACGACGCGCCGTTCCCGCTGGGGGACCAGACCGGGCCGCACGAGCCGGCCGTATCCCGGTCTGACGAGTTAACCTAAAAACTTAACAATAGTTTTGTATTTTGATAGCCAGAAATACCTGTGATTCAAAATACTGAATAATTGAAAATGGCGCTCAGGGCGCCAGCAGCTCGAACTGCGCGCTCACGCTGGCCGTGAATTTCATCTCGGACGACTGGTAGCTCTGTTCAGCCGCATCGGCCATCGGAGCGGCGGCAACCGACTTTGCCCGCTCCAGATACATGGGCACCGGCATCGTTCCCGTGGTGCTCAGGCTCTGCACCGGACCCAGTTTTGCGCCCGCTGCACGGGCCAGGGCATCGGCGTTCAGGCGGGCGTCGTCGACCGCTTGCGTCAGTGCTGCGCGCTCCAGTTCCTTGCGCCGCGACGAGTCGAGTCGCGCCCCGCCCACCTGGTTTGCACCGGCCGAGACCGACTTTTCGAGCAACGTTCCGAGACGGTCGAGGTCACGCAGTTCCACGTCGACTTGCCGGCTGACGACGTACCCGAGCAGCACCTGACTGGAGGACTTCTCGTCCCAGCGATAATCGGGTTGTACCTGCAGTCGAGTCGAGTCCACGAACTTCGGCTCGATCTTCAGTTCGCGGGTCAGGGCCAGGACCCGTTCGACCGTCGCGTTGACCTCCGTCCGGGCCTCCGCCAGCGTGGGCCTGCGCGCCTCCACCCCCAGGGTCACGTAGGCCATGTCGGGCTGCGCCTTCACCTCGCCCGAGCCGGTCACGCTGACCGATCGCAGCGGGACGTCGGCCGCCGTCGCGACGCCTGCGGACGCCAGCATCGAGGCGACCATGAGAACAGCAATCCACGGGGAACGAACCGGCTGTGACATCGCGGGAATCCTTGCGGGGGGTCGAATGGCGCAGTTTATGCCAGCGGCGACCGGGGACGGGGCTGGGTCGCCATTCGACTCGCCAGATCAATTTTATTAACATGCCCGGCCCTTCAGCTGACCCCGGGGCTGCCCCCCGGCCGCCGCAGTCCGAACGATGATTCCGCAGGAGTGTTCCATGACCCCGAGATCGGCCTGGCTCGCACTGAGCCTGACCTTTGCGTTGCTCGCCCCGGGCTTCTCGCAGGCCGCTGACGCCGTCCGCGGCGGCAAGCTGGCCTATACGTGCCACGGCTGCCACGGCATCCCGGCTTACAGGAACGCGTATCCCGTCTACAACGTGCCGAAGCTGGGCGGCCAGCACGCTGCGTACATGATTGCCGCACTCAAGGAGTACAAGTCCGGCGATCGCGCGCACCCGACGATGTACGCGCAAGCGGCGACGCTGCCCGACGCGGACCTGGCCGACATCGCTGCCTACCTGTCGGGGACCGAGCTCAAGCCGACGGGTCGTGCAGTCGGCACGGCGCCGAAGGCGAGCCAGACATGCGTCGCGTGTCACGGCAACGACGGCGTGGGAATCCTGCCCGAGTATCCGAACCTCGCGGGACAGCACGAGGACTACCTCGTCAACTCGCTGCGCTCCTACAAGAGCGGCGTGCGCAAGAACGCGATCATGGCCGGCATGGCCGCCGCGCTGACGGAAAAGGATATCCAGGAACTGGCGCAGTACTACTCGTCGCAGCGTCCCGGCTTGTGTGCCACGGACGAAATCCGCGAGGCGGGCAAGTGCGAGGGGCAGTGATCTCAGCCCCTCGTCCTATGGCATGACCTCATGCGAAGAAGGCCGCGTTGCCCAGCCGATGGGCGATGGCCTTTACCTGATCGACACGGGGTACGTGCGGCCGGGACTTGCGGCCAGCCACCTGGTGGTGGACCAGGGACGCGCCGCTTTCATCGACACGGGTCCCGGTCCGGCCGCGCCCAGGTTGCTGGCGGCGCTGGACGAGCTCGGCGTCGCGCGCGAGCAGGTCGACTACCTGTTCCTGACGCACGTCCACCTCGACCACGCGGGTGGCGCTGGCCAGATGATGCAGGCGCTGCCCAACGCCCGGGCCGTGCTGCATCCGCGCGGTGCGCCGCACCTCGTCGATCCATCGAAGCTCATCGCCGGCACCATCGCCGTCTACGGCGACGCTGTGTTTCGCCGGCTATATGGCGAGCTGCTGCCGATCCCGGTCGACCGCGTGCTGTTGACGGCAGACGGCATGCGACTGAAGCTCGGTGCGCGCACGTTTGAGTTCATCGATGCGCCGGGCCACGCCAGGCATCACCATTGTCCGATCGACCTCGATCATCGCGACGTCTATGCCGGCGACAATTTCGGCATCTGCTACCGCGAGTTCGACACGGCCACCGGCCCGTTCATGTTGCCGACGACGACACCGGTGCATTTTGAGCCCGACGCACTGCACGAGACGATCGACCGGTTGCTGTCTTATCGACCGCGCCGGATCGTGCAGACACACTTCGGCCCGGTCACCGATCTCGAACGCCTGGCGCGCGACCTGCACGCGGAGCTGAACACACTCGTCGTCATGGCCAGGCGTCATGCGGCGGCACCCGATCGCGCGCAGCGCATCCGGCGCGACATGTTCGAGCACTTCAGCGCGCGGCTCGATGCGCATGGCTATTCAGGCAGCCTTGCGCGCCGCCATGAATTCGTCGACGAAGACGTGAACCTCAATACCCAGGGCCTAGAAGTGTGGCTCAGTCGACAATAAGGCCTTATTGCCGGCGATAAACTGCCACACCGCAGAGTCAGGCCAAGCACACCGAACACGGCGCGGTATTCATGACGTTTGACATAAAATCCTTCGCGGCGTTTCGCATCCACCGGCAGGGCAGCCAGGTCTCTGCCCGGTTCGACGATATCGGGCTGTCCGACCTGACGGCGGGCGAGGTGGTCGTTCGGGTGACGTACTCGGACATCAACTACAAGGACGCCCTGGCCGCGACGGGCACGGCGCCGATCCTGCGAAAATACCCGCTGGTGGGCGGCATCGACCTGGCCGGCCACGTCGTATTCTCGTCTGATCGGCGCTACACGCCGGGGCAGCGGGTGCTCGTCACCGGTTGCGGTCTCAGCGAAACGCAGGACGGTGGTTACGCGGAGTACGCTCGCGTGCAGGCCGATTGGGCCATTCCGATCCCGCCCGGCATGACGGATGCGGACGCGATGAAGCTCGGCACCGCGGGATTCACGGCGGCGCTCGCGATTCATCGCATGGAGCAGAACGGGCAGAAGCCGGAGAACGGTCCCGTCGTCGTCACTGGCGCGACCGGCGGAGTCGGCAGCCTCGCCATCAACATGCTGGCGGGCCGTGGCTACGAAGTGGTCGCCGTGAGCGG
>Ga0079037_100000784_pt1 | contig 15348 bp, 6 predicted proteins | sample Mud3Dept4metaG_FD_71479 | JGI IMG/M metagenome (GOLD analysis project Ga0079037, IMG submission 71479) | Freshwater wetland microbial communities from Ohio, USA, analyzing the effect of biotic and abiotic controls - Mud 3 Core 4 Depth 4 metaG | ecosystem: Environmental > Aquatic > Freshwater >... | reverse complement strand
CATCTCGTCGAGAACTTTTCAGGTGAACTTCTGGTCCAGTCAGAACCTGATGCTTCAAGTTTTCCCAGCGGCGGACTCAGAAACACTTTTGAGGCTAGGGGATATACTGCCTGGGATGTTTCATCTCCGGTTTTCATCGTTGGTAAAACACTTTGTATTCCAACCATTTTTGTGTCCTGGACCGGAGAAGCTCTTGACTATAAAGCTCCTCTGCTTAAAGCTCTTTCATTGCTCGACAAAGCTGCTGTTGACATCTGTCAGTATTTCGACAAGGATGTAACCAAGGTATATGCAACACTAGGATGGGAACAGGAATATTTCCTTATCGATGAATCATTATATTATGCAAGGCCTGATATTGTCCTGGCTGACAGAACCCTTATGGGGCATCAGTCTTCGAAGGACCAGCAGCTTGCTGACCATTATTTTGGATCGATTCCTGCAAGGGTCATGTGTTTTATAAAAGATTTTGAATGTGAAGCACATAAATTGGGAATCCCTGTAAAAACCCGTCATAACGAAGTTGCTCCTAATCAGTTTGAATGTGCTCCGATATACGAAGAAATCAACCTGGCTATCGATCACAATCAGCTTCTGATGGATATAATGAAACGGATTGCCAGAAAACATAAATTCCGTGTTTTGTTTCATGAAAAGCCATTCGCCGGAATAAACGGTTCGGGAAAACATAATAACTGGTCGATGGCTACAAATAAAGGAGTTAATCTTTTATCCCCCGGAAAAAATCCAAAAACAAACCTGCAGTTTCTTACTTTCCTGGTAAATGTAGTTAAAGCCGTTCATGACAGCAATGAACTTATAAGAGCTTCGGTAATGAGTGAGTCTAATTCGTGGAGGCTTGGAGGTCATGAAGCACCGCCGGCAATAATATCTGTATTTCTCGGGACATATCTGATTAACATCCTGAATGAAATCGCCCGAAAAGTATCAGATAAGAAAATGACTCCTGCCCAGAAAAGCGAGCTTAAACTTGGTATTGGCAAGATCCCGGAGATCCTCCTTGACAATACTGACCGCAACCGCACATCTCCTTTTGCCTTTACTGGTAACAGGTTTGAATTCAGGGCTGTAGGATCGTCAGCCAACTGCAGTGCCGCAATGATCGCCCTTAATGCCGCAGTTGCCCGCCAGCTGGTAAAATTCAAAAAAGAAGTTGACTCCATTATCAGAAAGGGCAGAAAAAAGGATGAAGCAATTTTTCAGGTCCTGAAGAAGACTATCATCGAATCTGAAAATGTCCTTTTTGAAGGAGATAACTATTCCAAAGAATGGCAAAAGGAAGCTAAGAAAAGAGGTTTATCAAATATTGAAAGTGTCCCTGAATCAATCAGCAGGTATTTGGCACTGAGTTCCAGGGATGTGCTTATAGCCTCGGGCATCTTTACTGACAAGGAACTTGAGAGCCGTGTGGGAGTTGAGTATGAAAAGTTTACAAAAAAAGTCCAGATCGAATCAAGGGTCCTTGCAGATCTGGCAATAAATCATATAGTACCGACAGGTATTAAATATATGTCTTCATTGCTCGAAAATATTAAAGGAGTTAAAGAGATATTTGAAGAAAAGGAATACGAAAGGCTTGCCGGACCCATTAAAGAGGCTGTGGTGATTATTTCAGATCATATTACAATGATTAAAAAACTTGTTTTTGATATGGTGGAGGAAAGGAAAAAAGCGAATGTAATTGAAGATCCATATAAAAAGGCGCTGGTTTATGAAAAACACGTCAAACCATACCTCGACAATATTCGTGAGCACATCGACAAGCTTGAGCTGATTGTTGACGATGAGGTCTGGCCGTTGCCAAAGTACAGAGAATTGCTTTTCACAAGTTAGAACTGGTTTGTTTGATAAGAAACTTATCAATCTCTCTTGCTGCTTTCCTTCCTGAAGCAATGGCATTCACAACCAGGCTGGCGCCATGAACGGAATCACCCGCTGCAAACACCTTTTGCCTTGATGTCAGGTTGTTCTGATTAATTTTAATATTTTTTCTCTGATCAAGTTCCAAACCCAGTTCTGATATTAATCCATCATGTACGGGGTGAACAAAACCCATAGCCAGCAAGACAAGATCAGTTTCAATTATTCTCGAAGTTTCCGGGACTGCTTCCATATGATGACAGCCATCGCTGAGCTTCCATTCCACATTTTCAACCTCTGCACCGGTTACATTGGTACCATTCCCAATAAATTTTTGTGTTGAAATACTCCAGTATCTTGAACAACCTTCCTCATGGGAGGTTGTAGTTTTCAGTGTTTTAGCGCAATAAGGCCATGGATTGTTATCAGTCCGTAACAAAGGCGGTTTTGGCATTATTTCAATCTGGGTGACACTTAAAGCTTTCTGTCTTATTGCAGTACCCACGCAATCTGAGCCTGTGTCACCTCCTCCTATCACCAGCACTTTTTTCCCTTCCGCACTTATAGGATTAGCCTGCGAAGTTAATTGCCCTGCATTTACCCTGTTCTGATTAACAAGAAAGTCCATTGCAAAATGAATACCTTTAAGCTCCCTCCCCTGAATATCAAGATCGCGGGGATGGGATGCGCCGATTGATATGCATATTGCGTCGAACATCTCCAGAAGCTTTTCAGCTGCAATGTCGGAGCCAGCATTTACTCCTGTTCTGATAATCAGACCTTCATTGATCATTAGATTTAATCTCCTGTCAATTATAGCCTTGCTAAGCTTAAAATCGGGAATTCCAAATCTTAACAAACCGCCTGGTTTATCATTCTTTTCAAAAAGAGTAACAGTATGACCCTTCTTATTCAGTAAATCAGCAGCAACCAAACCTGCAGGTCCACTTCCTATCACTGCAACTTTTTTATCGGTACGTATTTTTGGAGATACAGGTTTAATAAATCCCTCGTTAAAAGCTTTTTCCACAATTGCCACTTCATTTTCCCTTATTGTAACCGGCTCATGGCCTATGTTTAAAACACATGCATGCTCGCAACTTGCAGGACATATTCTTCCGGTAAATTCCGGAAAATTATTGGTTGATTCCAGCCTGAGATATGCCGTTTTCCAGTCACCTTTAAAAAGGAGATCATTCCATTCAGGGATCAGATTATCTAACGGGCAGCTCCAGTGACAAAATGGGATGCCGCAATCCATGCACCTGGCGGCCTGGAGCATTCTGTCTTCACTATTTAATACCTGCTCAACTTCACTATAATCGCAAATCCTTTCATGGAGCGGTCTGTTTCCAGCTTCCTTCCTTTTGATTTTAAGAAATCCATTAATATCACCCATAATTTCCGGTATTTCTATTTTAGGTATTAACTTGCGCCAATCTCAAGATCAATCTCAACACCGGCAATTTTTTTTCGGATCTCTTCAAGTTTCTGTTCCTGTATAACCTTTTTATAATCATATGGTATTACCTTAATGAACATTGACAGATATTTGTCAGGATTATCCAATATCATCATGGCTTTTTTACTGTCAGTAAATTTATAATGCCGGGAAATGAGCTCATAAAGTTCTTTGACATCATTATGATCTTCAACCAGTGACAGTTCCACCATTCCCATATTGCAGTAATAATCAAAATTTCCGTTCTCATTGAGCACATAGGCTATTCCCCCGCTCATTCCGGCTGCAAAATTGTTGCCTGTAGTTCCGAGCACCACCACACGGCCCCCGGTCATATATTCACAACAGTGATTACCTACTCCTTCAACTACAGCAACAGCTCCGCTGTTTCTCACCCCAAACCTTTCCCCTGCGACTCCCGAAACATATAATTCACCCCTGGTTGCTCCGTAAAGAACTGTATTACCGATGATAACATTCTTGTCTGATTGAAAAGCAGAGCCTGCAGGCGGAACAACGATAATCCTTCCCCCTGAAAGTCCTTTTCCAAGGTAATCATTTGAATCTCCCTCAAGGTAAAGTTCGACACCCGGAACAAGAAATGCTCCAAAGCTTTGACCAGCTGATCCTTTGAAATTACATTTTATCGTACCGTCAGGAAGTCCTTCCGAACCATACAAAACAGATATTCTTCCCGAGAGCATTGCGCCAATAGTACGGTCAGTGTTTCTTACTGTCTTTTGTATTACAACCGGATGTTTTTCATTAATTGCCCTCTCAGCTTCCTTTATTAATTCTTTATCAAGGACATTATCAGTTTTATTATCCTGGACGTCGCAACAACGAATTGCATTTATTACTGATTCCGGTGGCATTTTCAGAAGACCGGACAGATTGAGATTTCTGATTTTCCAGTGATCGACCTCAGGATTTCTTTCCAGGAGATCAGATCTTCCTATGATATCATCCATCTTTTTATATCCAAGCTCAGCAAGCAACTCCCGCACCTCTTCAGCCAGGAACCGGAAAAACGTAACAAGATACTCAGCTTTCCCCATAAACCGTTTTCTTAGTTCGGGATTTTGAGTAGCTATGCCCACAGGACAGGTATTGAGGTGGCATTTACGCATCATAACACAGCCAAGAACAATCAGTGCCGCGGTTGAAAAACCAAATTCCTCAGCTCCAAGTAAAGCGGATATAATTATATCCCTGCCGCATTTTAACTGACCATCAGCCTGGAGTATAACCTTCCTTCGGAGGTTGTTCATAACCAGTGTTTGCTGCGATTCTGCCAGGCCAAGTTCCAGAGGAAGTCCGGCATGTTTTATGGATGATAACGGACTCGCCCCGGTCCCTCCTTCATAGCCGCTTATTGTTATCAGGTCAGCGCCTGCTTTTGTAACACCTGCAGCTATCGTTCCGACACCGCTTTCGGAGACCAGTTTAACGCTTACCCTTGCTTTGGGATTAACATTTTTCAGATCAAATATCAGCTGGGAAAGATCTTCGATAGAATATATATCATGATGAGGCGGGGGAGAAATCAGTGTAATCCCCGGAATTGAATAACGGGTCTTTGCAATTATATTATCAATTTTATGGCCTGGCAGCTGACCTCCTTCACCTGGTTTTGCACCCTGTGCTATTTTGATCTGTATTTCATCAGCATTGACAAGATAATCAGCTGTTACTCCAAAACGTCCGCTTGCGACTTGTTTGATAGCACTCCTTGCGCTATCCCCGTTTTCGAGGGGCAGAAATCTTGATGGATCTTCACCTCCTTCACCGGTGTTGCTGCGCCCTCCAATTCTGTTCATTGCAATTGCAATAGTTTCATGGGCCTCTTTGCTTATAGAACCATATGACATTGCTCCTGTCACAAATCTCTTCATGATTTGTTCAGCAGGCTCAACCTCCTCAATGGATATAGGATTGGTTTTAATCCTTAACAGGCCTCTTATAAATCCTGGTTTTGCAGTGTCTTCACATACCTTTATGCTGTATTCTTTGAATTTACTGTAATCAGCTACTCTGGTACTCCATTGAAGGAGGGAAATTGTTTCCGGATTCCAGGCATGATGTTCTCCATTTTTTCTGTATGAATAAACTCCCTGGGTTAGCATCTCAGGTTGATGATCTTCCTTAAAAGCTTTTCTGTGAGGAATAAGAACTTCCTCGGCAATCTCATTCATCCCAATTCCCCCCAATCTAGAAATTGTTCCTTCAAAGTATTCATTGATCACATCAGGGTGAATCCCGATAGCTTCAAAAATTTGTGAAGAGCGGTAGCTTCTGAGTGTGCTAATGCCCATCTTGGACATGATTTTCAGAAGACCTTTGTTAATGGCATTTATATAATTTTCTTCCGCTCTCTGGTAATCAAGCTGGATTGCTTTCTGTTTTACAAGATTATTAATTATGGCAAAACACATGTATGGATTTATTATGCTTGCCCCATATCCAAACAGAAGAGCGAAATGCATAACTTCGCGGGGCTCTGCTGATTCAACAACCAGATCGATCTGCATCCTTTTCCGTTTTCTGATAAGATGATGATGTACAGCTGATACTGCCAGTAGTGATGGTACAGGAGCTGCCCTTTCGGATATACCGCGATCGGAAAGGATTATATAGTTCTTTCCTTGATCAACTGCTTTCTCGGCATCAATACATAATTGATCCACAGCGTTTTGTAAACCATTCCCTCCTTCCTCCGGATTGAAATGAAGGGAAAGTTTGGTATTAGAGAATCCTTTATACCTTAGATTCTTAACTACCTGGAAGTACGTATTTGATATTACAGGATTCCTGAATCGTACCATTTTGACATGGGCCGGATCTGTTTCCAGAAGATTCTGCTGCAGCGATCCAAGGTAACCGGAGAGAGTCATTACAAGCTCCTCCCGGATAGGATCAATCGGAGGATTTGTCACCTGAGCAAAGAGTTGCTTGAAATAGTTAAACAACCGGTAAGGTTTTCTTGAAAGAACAGCTAATGGGACATCGTTTCCCATCGAACCGATCGGTTCCTTACCTGTGGCAGCCATCTCCTTTATTATCCTGTCAGTATCTTCCGGTGAGTAATTGAATGAAGTTAAATATTTATCGTACTGGTCACCCATATCAGGTGTTTCGATGTGACCGGTTTCAATTTTTTCAAGCTTAACTATATTCTGATCGATCCATTTTCCATATGGAAATTCTTCTGCCAGTTGGTTTTTCAATTCCTTATCGTAAAAGATTTTCCCTTCTTTTGTATCAATAAGGAGCATTTTTCCGGATTGAAGCCGTCCTTTCTCCCTGACCTCTTCCGGAGCAAATATCTGCACCCCTGTTTCTGATCCGAGAACAATATGATCATTATTTGTAATTACATACCTTGATGGACGAAGCCCGTTCCTGTCGAGCATCCCACCAATATATCTTCCATCGGAAAAAATCAGGGAAGCAGGACCATCCCATGGTTCCATGAATGTGGAATGATATTTATAGAATGCTCTTAATTCAGGCGAAATTGGATTTTTATCATTTATCGATTCAGGAATCAGAATTGACATTGCATAAGGGATTGATTTTCCACTCATAACAAGGAATTCGAATACATTGTCAAGAGATGCTGAATCACTTTTGCCAGGTTCTATTATTGGATATAACCTCGAAAGATCACCCAGTTTTTCTGATTTGAGAATTGATTCCCTGGCTTCCATCCAGAACCGGTTCCCCTTTATTGTGTTGATCTCTCCATTATGTCCAAGCATCCTGAATGGCTGTGCAAGATCCCAACTTGGAAATGTGTTGGTGCTGAAGCGGGAATGAACCAGAGAAATTGCACTTTGTAACCGCTCATCATTCAGATCGAGAAAATACTCTCCGAGTTGAAAAGACGTAAACATCCCTTTATATATAAGCACTTTGGTCGACAGGCTGGGGATATAGAAAAAGCTCTTCTGTTCCAGATCCGAATTGCGTATTGTGTTTTCAGTCAGCTTCCTGATAATATATAATTTTCGTTCCAGGTCTTCCTGTGAAATATCAGCTCCCAGAAGAATCTGTATTATTTCTGGCTCTGAGGCCCTGGCAATTTCTCCGATTGCATTTTTATTACGGGGAACATCACGAAAACCAATAATTTCAACTCCTTCCTTTTTTATTATATTCATGAATATCTCCTTGCATCTGTCAGCATCACTGCTATCCTGTGGGAGAAAAATCAAACCGGTTCCGAACTGACCTTCCTGGGGAAGTGAATATCCCTGGATGAGATAAAAATCACGCGGTACCTGAATAAGCACTCCTGCTCCATCTCCGGTTCTGCTATCGGCTCCTTCTGCACCCCTGTGTGTCATATTAGCAAGTATATTCAGCCCCTGCCTGATTATTGAATGTGATTTTTTACCTTTCAGATGTGCGACAAATCCTATCCCACAGCTTTCATGTTCAAACTCCGGGCTGTACAATCCCTGCTGCTGTGGTCTTTCTGTTATCATAATCTTATTTAAAAATTGTTACAGATTAAATGGTAAAAACCGTTCCCTTCTGTTGAAAATGGTTACTCAGAATAATAATATTAATAAAAAATGGATCATTTACTAAATATTATTTGCAAATATATACATTTAACTTTAAAACAATAATTAATATCATTATATATATTAATAAAATCTTTTTTAAAGACTCAGATCTGGATTTACTTACTATTTTTTGAGAAATGTGTAAAAGAAGTTTGTCTGGATAGAAAAGCCGGTAGCCCAGATTATTTTAAACCGGATTCTTTTGACCACCCATCACCGGAGTTAAATATCTGATTTATTGATAAATATTAATAAGGTTAGCTGTCCGGCAAGGAATTATTACCACTGCCGGCTTTTGCAATCAATCTCATTTTATCCTGAAACCAAGTGAAATCTGGAAAAAATTGTTTAACCAGGGTTCTATATATTCCACATCTGTTGTTGTGGATATTAATCCGATCACATATCTCACAGCAAGATTTACTTTGAAAGGCAAATTTGCCTCAGCTCCAATTACAAGGCCAAGGTCCGGTTTTTTGTACCAATCATCTACATTCATTACATCACCACTGGATTTATCTTTCTGAGTGGCGCTAAGCAAATAACCAAACTGTGGACCTGCATGAATATTTACCAAGCCAATTGGTTGATATCTTATTAGAACAGGGACATCAATGTAGGTCAGAAGATCCTTGACATCATTAACAGGATCATCCCAATCTGATCCTTTTCCTGAAAAGAGAAGTTCAGGCTGGACCGCAAGTTTATCAAGAATAAAGTAGGTGAAATAAGCTCCTCCGTTAAACCTTAAAATGCTTCGTACATTTACATTCTCGCCTGTACCTGATGTAACCTGGTCTGAAATGTTGATACCGGCTTTGATCCCCAATCCGATTTTTGACTGAGCATTTAAAGGCCAAAAGGCAGAAATATTAAATGCCACAATGATGAGAACAGTTATTTTTTTCATTACAAGCAGGATTTAAATAATGATTTAAACTATATCAAAATTAGACTTTTTACTATCTCAAGTCAAATATTTTCTTATTTACTTCCAGGCATAAGCTTCATCATGAGTTAAGGTTAAAGTAATCCCCCGGAAATCAGTATCGTGGACATGTGTTTAAAATAAAATTGACTTTGGTTTTTTGGTGATATAACTTTTAAATTGTGAATTAATGTCATTACTGCTTTTATCTACTCAATTTTTAACAATCAGGTTGTGAAGATTTATGCTATGGGATTTTACACTTAAATATATTACTTTTCTACTCCAATTTATTATAATATCAATATCTGAAGACATGGAAAAATTAAGAAACATGATTTTATTAATTGCGAAAATTCGGAGTGTTTTAAACCTTATGTCAATGAGAGTTTTGATTTTATCATTTTTAATATTGATTTCTGGCAGAACTTTTAAATTACCCGGACAAAGATTAACAAGAGATTTAAATGTTGATTTGTTGGTTAATCAGGTTGGGTATGTGCCCGGTGCAGCGAAAGTCTTTGTCACAAAAGGGATAAGAACAGAAAGGTTTGAAGTGATAAATACAGTTACTCAGGAGGTAGTGTATGCAGGTACCATGAAATCAAATCCGGGAGATTTCGGGGACTATTCAACTGGTGATTTTAGTTCAGTTATCAGGGAAGGGCATTACTATATAAAATCGGATACTCTGCGGTCCTATCCATTTACAATTTCCAGGACAGTTTATAAACATCCAATGAATCTGATTATCGGATATTTTTCACTTCAGCGATGCGGAGCAAGTACAACGGGATATCTATCTCCTTGTCATCTGGATGACGGAGTAAGAATGGATAACGGTAAACACCAGGATGTAACCGGTGGATGGCACGATGCGAGTGATATAAGAAGAAGGGTTAGTAATACAATCTTTGGTATAATCGGTCTTGGGAAAACCTACGAATTATTGGATATGAAGAATCCTGATCGGGGAAAGATTTTAGATGAACTTATGTGGGGTAATCAGTATTTCTTAAAAATGCAGGAACCACAGGGTTACTTGATGAACTGCGTTGGTTGTGACGTAATGAAACATTCAGACAGTAACCGTTGGACAGACAATGAAATTGGAGCAGAGGGTGGGGAACTTAAGTTCGTAAAACCAACAACTGGAACAACCACAAGAGACATGTTGCTATTTGGATCAAATGATGATAGAGTAATTCGGACAGACTGGGGTGAAATTGCAGGGCAGTATAATTTCATCACTTCTGAAGCCATAATGGCCAGAATTACTAATGATACAGATTATTCACAGAAATGTCTTCAGGCAGCAATAAAATGTTTTGATTGGTGTGCCAAGTCAAACAAAAATACAAATGCTGGTATAATTGGAGCTGCAATAGAGGCATCTATTGAAATGTATAAAACTACAAAGCAGGATAGTTATAAGAATTTTGCAGTGGAACAAGCATTACAATTAAAAAAACTACAAGCAGATAATCAGGCAGGTAGTATTAAAGGATTCTTCTATACTTCATCTACTGATCAAGAACCTTATAAAAATATTAAATATGGCTGTTTAGAGTTTATATCATTGGGTGATTTAATTCAGGCATTTCCTTCACATCAGGATGTGGCTATATGGAAAGAGATGATAACTGATTATGCAAATCAATATCTTTTATTCATGTCACAAAAAAATAGTTTTGGAATCGTACCTTATGGGCTTTTTTCTAAACAGGATACTATAGCAAATAGAAAAGTCGGGAATTATTGGTATCGGTATTTCATGGACCCTGGACTCGATTGGTGGGTAGGAATAAATGCAAATTTAGCTTCGGCGGGTATTGGTTTGATAAAAGCAGCAAATATATTGAACGATCCGAAATTAAAAGCTCTTGCACAGAAACAGCTTGATTGGATCATAGGGGTCAATACATTTAATAGTTCGACCATCGTATCGGTAGGTTACAATCATCCTGTACGAATGAGTGGCGGTGGTGAATTTCGACCATTTACACCTTTATTGCCTGGAGCAGTAATGAATGGTCTGGGTGGTGATAATGCTGATCAACCATCTATTGGACTCGGTAATTATCACATATCAGAGTATTGGACACCAATGGTTGCATATACATTATGGTTAATGGCTGAAATATCCAAGCCGGAATAACATCTCTAAATCAACAAACCTCTCATTATGCAAATAAAAGCTGGTAAATACATTTTTTACAGTTCCCTGTGTTTGTTTGCATTCTTAATGGTTGTGTTATTATTTATTGCCAGGAAGAATATTAATTCAAATCAAGGAGAGCTTATACCCATTAAAAGCATTAGCGAGATAAAAAGTATAAACAATGAAAACAAATGGACCAGATGTTTTCTCGGTGCAGATGGTTCAATTTATTTTAAGGGACATAAAATAAGCAGGGATGGAGGTAAAAGTCTCCTGGAACAATATACTGTTGATCTGGAGGAGGTAAACGGTGCTCCGGAACGAGCGGTCCTGGCAACAGGAAAACTATTCTATGCTCTTGAGGGGCGAACTGGATACATTAACCCAGGTGTTTATAAGGGGAAATCGTGGAAATCTACTGATAATCTGAAAAGTCTAAATCAGGAAGAAGTTATATTTTATATTCCGGACGGACCAAAACCGAAGAAGGATATAAAAGGGTGGTATGGGATGTTTGTCTATAGGACCATTATAATTATGCCTGATAGTTCGTGGCTAATGACTATGTATGGAAATTTTGCAACAGATACTCTTTTACCTGTCGATAAAGATGCCATTAAAGAAATTCATTTTATGGGAAGGACCATCATAATGACATCCCATGATGAAGGCCATTCCTGGAAATATCTATCTACAGTAGCAATCCCTGGTATTGGGGAACAATTTGGAGAAGGTTTTGTTGAACCCGCCATTACTCTCTTAAAGGATGGAAGGTTGCTGTGTATCATGAGGACAGGACATCATTTCCCGCTTTATGCTTCCTGGAGCAGCGACATGGGAAAAACATGGTCCCCTCCTGCATATACCGGATTAGACAGAGGATGTGATCCGTGTCTTATCACACTTCATGACGGACGGGTAGCCTTAAGCTGGGGACGAAGATTTCCTGAGGGTTGGTCCGTAATATCACTTGAAGGAGATAAAGGAAGATTTAAATTCCCAGGTGAAGGATATACCAGTCTTGCTATCAGTAATAATGGAGGTTTAACCTGGATAAGCAATAAGATACTTCAAAAATCAGGTACATGTTATTCAACTATTTTCGAGGTTGAACCCAATGTCGTTTTCATGCAAGTGGATCAATGGTATTGCAGGATAACGTTATATCCATTGGTAGATAAAGAGCAATATTATTGAGGTATTTACAGACTGAATAAAGATTTTACTATATGTGGTTCAAAGATTGTTATCCCTTGCCGGGGCTTAAGTTTAATATCTTTAAAGTACCGTATCTGATAGAGTTGTGTTCAAACGGTGTGAAAATAGGTAAAATATAAAAGGAGTCAGATTCTTCTAACTCCTTTTATTATCATTTGTGGGGCGTACTGGAATCGAACCAGTGACCTCTTGCCTGTCAAGCAAGCGCTCTGAACCAACTGAGCTAACGTCCCTTAAAGATGCAAAAATAGCAAATTATCTGTTTTTCCTTACTCTTCAACCATGAGAAATGCAGCTCTTACCGCCGGGGGACAAGGAGAATCAAGCCCTTTCACAGCTCTCCAGATGACTTCGTTAAACTGAAAATCATTAATCATGTCTTCTGCTGTAAAATCAAAAGTTTCACTCATCTTCTGCCACTTGTTTTCAGCCAGATTTTTTTCATCCAAATTAACCTGGCAGGGTCTGACTTCAAAGGGCGGATGATCCGGAGTATTATTCATGCATCTCCATAATGAATTTGCAGCAGCATCGTACTGGCTCATTGGAGGTAATCTAAGGATCAGCTCAATAGTTCTTAGCAGCGATGTTGTAGTGTATGCGGTATGATCAACAAAGCCCTGTTTGACATATCCGCCTGCAAGATAAGCAGTACTGCGATGAGCATCTATATGATCAGGGCCATTCTGGGCATCATCTTCAACCGCAATAACCAGACTTTCCTTCCATATCGGGCTGTGACTCAGGTAATCGACAAACATTCCAACTGCAAGGTCATTATCGGCAACATGTGCAAATGGAGTCGGACTATTTAGACGAAGTCCTTCGGTATGATCATTAATAAACCTTATTGTATTAAGTTGTGGAACAGAATTTATTGCCAGTAAAGAATCAAAATCACGTTTCCATTGATGAAACCTAATGGTATCGCGGACCGACTGGACCCATGGTGTAAAAAATGTGCAATAATGATCTTTCAGAACCGGAATGGTGGGCCCATCCAGCTCAACAAATTCACCATAAGTTCGATAACTTACTCCCTGACGTTGGCAGTTATCCCAGAGAAATCCATTTTTATTGTTGGCAATTTCCCTTCGGCCTTCACCCGGATATGTTCCCCCTCTTCCTCCATAGCTGGTTGGCCAGGTTTTTTCAAGAAAATCAGTTGCATATGCTCCCATTGTCCAGTTATGACCATCAGCACTTACTTCACCGTTGACATAAAAATTATCAAGCAGAACAAATTCCCGTGCAATGGCATGATGATTTGGGGTTATGTTTTCACCAAATAGAACAAGACCGGGATCACCATTACCCTCCGGCATATCTCCCAGCACCTGGTCGTAGGTACGATTCTCCTTGATAATATAGAATATATATTTAATAGGTGAGGGATCACCCACTTTCTGCGGGACCGGATTTCCTGCAGCTCCTTCTGAGACCCGCTCCTTTTCTCGAACATAGGGAGTATTATTGTAAACAGCACGGGAATAAAAACCCATCTGTTTTTCATCAGGGATATCAATAATCCCAAGAGTTCCCTTGAACAATCCGCCGATATACTGAACGTTTATTCTTTTTTCTTTTCCCGCTTCCTGGTAAACAACCTCTGAGCCTTTCCTGTTTGGATTAGGGCCATAAGGATTTGCCATTGATGTTAGTCCTTTTCCGTTACTTACCAGGATTTTGTTTTTCGCAATTCTGACACATGTCGGGTACCAGGCAGTCGGGATAAATCCCTTACTCCTGCTTGAACCGGGTATTGTGACGTCGAATACTGCCAGACAATTATTATCTGCATTAGCGATAAAGAGAGTTCTTTCATCTCTGCTCAATGCCACACTGTTGGTAGTCGAACCTGCGAGGGCATCGGGATATAATGCAGTATTGAGTGTTTCAATTACCTTCATCTGCCGGGTATCGATAACCGAAACATTATTATCATTTGCGTTGGCGACGAATAAATACTGCCCGTTTCTTGTAATGCACATATCATTTGGATTATCACCGACAGATACTGAACCGATAATTTTTTCCTGGTCTGTATCAAAAACAACAATTTTATCACACCCCCAGCAGGACGCATATAGTAATTTATGATCAGACGAAAGTAAACAGGTGTAACCTTCCCCGCCTAACTGATGTTGTGAGATTGCTTTTTTAGTTTGAGTATCAATAACATAGAGAGAATTGTTTTCTTTGGTAACGGTATACAACCTGTTTTTTGCATCATCAAGGGCAAGACCTGCAATCGAGATCTTTTCCGGCCAGGGTTTTCCTAAGACTATAGTATCGACGGCAAAAAGATGTTTCTTACGGACGGCGTACCTGATTATGATGTTATCATTTCCACCGGATGCATAAAGATATTTACCATCGTCCGAGAAGACTAATCCAAGCCAGGATTTACCGATTATGACTGAATCAGTAATAATCCCACGCTTAATATCTGCGAGTCTTATTGTCTGAGTACTTTGTCCGTTGTTGGTTATGGCAGCCAGCTTCTGAGAAGGCGACACAACTATATTCAAAGGAAGATCTCCCAGAGGTAACAATTTGCCAACAGGTGTCAGCTGCCACCCGTTAGGAAGTAAAACACGGCGTGATTCGATCTCACTCAGTGATTGAGCCTGTAGATGTATAAAAAAAATTGTCAGGCTTAAAACGGTAAGAATAAAGATCTTTTTAAACGCTGTAGTTGGTTTCATATGATCAGGATTTAAACTTATGCAAAATAGCAAAAATATGTCTGATATCTCATTTCCGATAATGCAGCATTCACTCCTCAAAGCTTATTATGCTTTGTTTTCAGTACATTCAGAGCATCGCGGTTGATATGAACGGAAACTTCACCTGAAATATTAACGGGTTCTCCGTCGATATGAAACCTAGTTTCTTCTGTCTTAATGGTAAATGGTTTATCGGTTTTAATGTACTTTATATATTTTGAATTCTTAAAATTTCCCCTGAAAAGCCTGTAAATATAAGGCAGGACATAAATTTTCGGAAATGGCTTTATCATAACGATATCAATGATTCCGTCATTAGGTTTAGCAAAGGGTGCAATATATGCGTTATTTCCAAATTGCCGGGTATTTGCTATCGTAAGTACAAAAAGATCTTC
>Ga0079037_100000783_pt1 | contig 15349 bp, 13 predicted proteins | sample Mud3Dept4metaG_FD_71479 | JGI IMG/M metagenome (GOLD analysis project Ga0079037, IMG submission 71479) | Freshwater wetland microbial communities from Ohio, USA, analyzing the effect of biotic and abiotic controls - Mud 3 Core 4 Depth 4 metaG | ecosystem: Environmental > Aquatic > Freshwater >... | reverse complement strand
GCCGCCACGGCGTTGTCGAGCAGGTTCACGACAACCCGCTTCATCTGCTCCCGATCCAGGTCGAAGACGGGAATGCCGGCATCGGGCCGGAACTCAAAGCGAATATGTTTGTGCCCTTCCTCGTAAAGGACCATAGCCTCCCGGATAATCGCATTGAGGTCGTTGGGAGAAGGGTTGGCCTCGGGCATGCGCGCGAAGCTGGAAAATTCGTTGACCAGATTCTTCAGTTCCTCCACCTGATTGACGATGATCCGGGTGCATTCATCGAAAATCGCCCCGTCTTCGGCGAACTGGCTCAAATACCTCTTCCGGAGACGCTGGGCCGAAAGCTGGATCGGAGTGAGGGGGTTTTTGATCTCATGGGCGATGCGCCGCGCCACCTCCCTCCAGGCCTCGGCGCGCTGGGCCTTCTGCAGCTGCGTCAAGTCGTCCAGGACAATGACCATGCCCAGGGGCTGGTTTTCTTCGTCCCGCAGCGGCGCCATCTTCACCAATAGAGTCAGGGTCTCATTGCCCACATTCAGCCTGATCTGCCGGGTCAGCGAGTGATGCTCGGCGAGATTGACGGCCTTGATCCACTCCTCTGCCTGGGCCACATGCTCCGGCGGCAGGATTTCCCGGTAGGATTTCCCCAAGACCTGTTCGGCCTTGATGCCCAGGATCTTCTCCGCCGACTTGTTGATGGTCCGGACTGCTCCTTTCCCATCCAACGATATGACCCCCGCGCCGACGTCCCGGAGGACGATTTCCATATAGCGCCGCCTCTGCTCCAGTTCGACGTTGCTCTTGCTCAGTTCGGCATGGGCGTTTTCCACCTGGATCCGGGTGCTCTTCAGGTCCTGGGTCATCTGGTTGAAGGAATCTACCAGGGTCCCGAACTCGTCCTCCGACGTCTTGGCGATCTCGAAGTCAAGGTTACCCCTGATGATCTTCTGGGTGCCCTCTGCCAGTTTCTGGATCGGGTCAGTGATCCCCTTGGCCACGGTAAGGCCGAACCAGACAGCCGAAAAAATAATTAATAAGGTGACTAAAGAAAGGGTCGCTAAGTAGCCGGAACGTATCGGGTGTTTGACCATGCGCAGACGCTTGTGATCCTCGAAGGCGGTGGAAATTTCGGCGATCCGGGAGACCAAGCTTTGCGGAATAAAGGCGTCCACCACCAAAATACCGATGACTTCCTTACGGCTTACCCCCCCCAAAATGGGCATCAGACCCCGGATGAGGTCGCCTTGCCCTATGGACTGGATCTTGGTTGTTTCTTCCCCGAGCTGGGCCTCGCGGATAATTTTCGATTCAAGGAGGGGGAAACTCGCCGGAGGAATGTTCGACCCGTTCACCCGCACTGGTTTTCCCAGGTAATCCGAGATCACCTCCACCCCTTCGAGGTTGTATTCCATTCTCTTGGCTTTCAGGAATTCTAGAACCAAAGCGGGATTCCGCTTTTCAAGAAGCTGCAACTGGGTCAGCCCCTGCCGGATTTGCTTTCCGGAATAAATAGTGTTCTGCGAAGTATTTTGATAATAAATCTGAGCTACTATGAGAGATTCTTGAAGCGACTTCTCAACTTGACCGCTGAAGAGATTCTCGATGCTGCTGGTGATGAAAACCGTGGCGATAAAAAACAGAAGAATCGTGGGCACCAGGGCGAGGGCGATGAAATAAAAAACCAGCTTGGTTTTCAGGCGGGCGCCCAGAACCTTTTTCTTACGTTCAAATAGAAGCTTGGTGACATTTCGCAGAATGAGAAACACGACCAGAAGAACCAGGAGGATATTCAGCCCGATCAGCGAAATAATCAGGACATTATTGGGGAAGGGAATCTCGACTTTCCAAGTCGAAATATGGGTTTGAAAGAAAAAGAGAAGCCCGATTACACCCAGGAGGCCGATGATGAAAAGAATCTCGCGCCTTCTCTTCGAATCGCCGTGTTCCCCGGGATTTTCGGTTTTGAACGCCATCGCAGTTCTCTTAACGGTTGAGGCTTAGGGCGCTATCTCCAGGGCTGCTTTCAAAAAAAACCGCCCCTGCTGCCGGGCCATACTCATTGCCGGGACAGCCTTGAGAGTTTTCCTTAAACCTTTAAGATATCTTACCTAATGAATGCGAAAAAGGCAACCCGGGAAGGTCCAAGGGAACGGCGGGACGAGGAGGCATCCCTTCAAGGCGAATTTGGGAAAACAGGCCGCTTCCTATGAATCAGCTTGGATATTCGTGAGCCGGCGGGGTGATCTGAAACTTTTGAAATTCCTCTTCGTTCGTGTACTCTAACAAATCCCACCATTCCTTGCGGTCCAGAAGCTTGTGGATCAGCTTGTGGTTCAGGGCGTGGCCCGACTTGTAACCCACGAAATGGCCGATCACCTGGGCGCCCAAAAGCCAAAGATCCCCGATGGAATCCAATATTTTGTGGCGCACGAATTCGTCTTCAAACCGCAGGCCGTCGGTGTTTAAAATGCCATCTTCGCCCACTACCACCGCATTTTCCAGGGACCCTCCCCGGGCAAGCCCCTTGGCTTTAAGCATCTCATACTCCCGAAGGAATCCAAAGGTTCGGGCGCGGCAGATTTCTCTCTCGAAATTGCCGTTAAAGATCTGAATTCCATACCTTTGGTTTGAAATCAGGGGGTGCCTGAAGTCGATGGTATAGGTGATTCTAAAATCTCTGGCCGGAAGAAGCGTAGCCTCCCGATCGCCGTCCTTTACCGTTACAGGGTGCCGGACAACAATAAACTTCTTTCCCTTTTCCTGCAGCCTCACTCCACTTTTCTTGAGGATCACATGGAAGGGTTCGGAACTCCCATCCATAATCGGCACTTCGGGAGCGTCGAGTTCCACTTCGGCGTTGTCGATTCCCAAGCCGGCAAAGGCGGCCATAAGGTGCTCGATCGTGGAGACGGATACCCCGCTTTTTCCGATTGTAGTAGCCAGGGTTGCGTCGACGACATTGTCGATATGGGCCTTGATTCGAGTTCTATGGGGGTTATCTTTTCTTATAAAAACAATGCCGCTGTCCGGGTTGCTCGGGCGCAAAGTTAAGTTGGAAGGCAATCCCGTATGCAGTCCAACGCCTGAACAGCTTACGGCATTTTTGATTGTGGTCTGAAATAACATTCTGCCTGCTCCTTGAAAATACACAATTTTATAATTATTGTTAGCAAATTTAGTGCCAGAAGACCAAGATTATTATCATTTTTTGCGAATACGTCGAACCTGTTAAATTACAGCCCCTTTGCCCAAAAACCCTCCTGCTCCTTAGATTAAATTTTTTCTCATGCTCTTTTCCCTAAAAAAATGTGGCAAAGGTGACACAATCCGTCCCGGGGGTATTGTTTTTTTGCAACCTTAACAGACGGCGCTTTTCGATGTTTCCCCTATGGAACCCCTCCTTCCTTTTCCCTATTTTTTTGCAGACTGGGAAGCGGAAATCCCTTGGACTGAGGACGAGGATTGGCTCCCGCTGTCCAGCTTCTTAATGGCCAGGTAAAGATAAAAAGAAACGCTCAAGGCCGCCAACAGCAGGATGACTTGAATCAGAATGGAACGGGAGATCGAAAACCTTCCCTTGCGCGAGGAGGCCTGAGGAGATTCCAATCGGTTTGCCTCTTCGGCTTGGGCCGCTTCCCCAGGGGTAGAAAAGAGGGGAAGCTGGTGAAAATTTCCTTTCAGCCGGGCGAGGTCCTGCTGGAATTCATACCGTTTGAGCACCTCGCCGGGATCCAACCCAATATGGCGGGCATACCCCCTCAAAAATCCCTGAATATAGTCCGGCCTGGGGAAAAAACGAAAATCATTTCTCTCCAGGGCCTCAAGATACGGACGGTTGATGCGGGTGCTCCTCGATATTTCCTCCAGGGTCACCCGGCGGGATTCCCGCTCCCGTTTGAGGTATTCCCCGACGGTTTCTTTGGAAAACGATCCGGCAACCATTTTGTGATTTTGTTCTTTTCGAGTCCTTTCGGGCCCGGACAGTTCTTTTTTTATTTTATATCACAACCATCTTTCGGTTACAACCTGCCCGGCTGTCGAATCGGCCCCGCCCTAAATTCAACCAGCTTGCCCCCCGTCACTTTTTGAAAAATAGAAAGGGTTCAAGCAGTTCTAAGGGCCCGCCGGGGCGCGGGGGCAGCGCCGCGCCTCGCGAAACCACAAGGCCGTGGTGTTTCCATGGGACCAGGCGGGGGCCGCAGGCCTTCCGCCTCTCTTTGCGGAAAGCCGTTTGGGATCGCTGAGAAAAGTTAAGGTCCCAACCGCTCCTCTCGCGAATCGCGCCACTACCTCCACGCCCAGTCCAAGCTTTCGCCTAAAAACCAAATGCCAAAAGTGAGGCAAGATTCAACCGGCGCTTGACAAACGCGTCCGGCCCGGGTAATTTGAAATTTTGCCGCTTGGGGCGAACGCAAGGAACCTGAACTCCGAAGCTGCGATCGCTTTCAGGCAACAGCCCCGATCGCTCGGGATGCGTGAGGCAACCTGACCAATTCAATATGGACGCTAACAGGAGGAAATATTATGGCCGTTCAGCCGCAGATGGAAAAACTAATTCGGGAGCTCCAAGACCGCAAAGCCAAAATTATTCTGGGCGGCGGAGCGGACAAGATCGAAAAGCAGCACCAGGCAGGAAAACTTTCGGCCCGGGAAAGGATTCACAGCTTATTGGATCCTGAAACCTTCGTCGAAACCGATATCTTCGTTCATCACCGCTGCGACAATTTCGGGATGGAAAAGGTCGAAGCCCCGGACGATGGGGTGGTTACCGGCTATGGGAAGCTTGAAGGGCGCCAGGTTTTTATCTTTTCCCAGGACTTTACCGTCCTCGGCGGGTCCCTCGGGGAGGCCCATGCTTCCAAGATCGTCAAGATCATGGATCTGGCCGTCAAGGTCGGCTCCCCCCTGATTGGCATCAACGACTCGGGCGGGGGGCGAATCCAGGAAGGCATCGACGCCCAGTATGGGTACAGCCGGATCTTTTACCGCAATTCGATTTATTCCGGGGTTATCCCGCAGCTTTCCGCGATCTTAGGCCCCTGCGCCGGCGGGGCCGTTTATTCCCCGGCGATCACCGACTTCATTTTCATGACCGAGGGTATCAGCCGGATGTTCCTGACCGGTCCGAACGTAATCAAGGAGACGACCGGAGAAGAGATCACCGACGAGGAACTGGGAGGAGCCAAAGTTCACAACTCGATCAGCGGCGTCGCCCATTTTTACGCCCGCTCGGAGGCGGAATGTTTTCAGCAGATCCGCCGCCTTCTTTCTTTCCTTCCCGACAGCAACCGGGGAAATCCTCCTGTCCGTTATGGCGGCGACCCGGCGCAGCGCAGGAATGAAAAATTATTGGAAATCGTGCCGGTGGACGGAAAACGGCCCTATAACGTCATCCGAGTCATTCAGGAGATCGTGGACAGCGGGGATTTCCTCGAGGTCCAGCCCATGTGGGCAAGGAACATGGTCATAGGCTTCGCCCGCATCCTCGGGCATCCGATTGGTATCATCGCCAACCAGCCGCAGTTCCTGGCCGGAACCCTGGATATCAACGCCTCGGACAAGGCGGCCCGGTTCATCCGCTTCTGCGACTGCTTCAACATCCCCCTCCTCACCCTCGTGGACACCCCGGCGTTTCTCCCGGGGAAGGCCCAGGAGTTCGGGGGTATCATCCGCCACGGGGCTAAGATCCTCTTCGCTTACTCGGAGGCCACCGTTCCCAAGATAACCCTGGTATTGAGGAAGGGATATGGGGGCGGATATGTGGCCATGTGCCATCGGGAATTGGGGGCGGATGCCGTTTTCGCCTGGCCGACGGCGGAAATCGCCATGATGGGCGCCGAAGGAGCGGCCAGCATTATCTTTCGCCGGGAAATCGAGAAGTCCGAAGACCCGGATAGAAAACGGCAGGAGAAGATCCAGGAGTACCGCGAGCAGTTCTCCAACCCCTATGCTTCAGGGCGGCGCGGATACGTGGATGAGATCATCAACCCGGCCGAAAGCCGCTTGCGGATCTGCCAGGCTTTCGAGATGCTCTGGGACAAGCAGGAGGACCGCCCGAAGAAGAAGCACGGGTCGATACCGCTGTAAGTGCCAAGGGGAGACGGGGAAAGGGGGAAAAGGCCACCCCCTTAGGCTGCAGAAAAAGAATATTCGTTCCTTCTCTTTGTCGTCTTTCCCTTTTCCCCCTTTTCCCCTCTTTTATTGATATTCCTCGCAAAAGGATATCAGATCTTCAACCTTTCTCGCCACCCGGACTCCCTGGGAAGCGAGGTAGTCCATTTTTTCCCTCGCATCGCGGGCACCCTTTTCCAGGATCGCCCCGGCGTGGCCCATCCTTTTTCCGGGCGGGGCCGCCTGCCCGGCGATAAAGGCGAAGATCGGCTTGGGAAATCCGGTTTCAGCTGCGTATCCGGCGGCATCCTCCTCGGCCGACCCGCCGATTTCGCCGATCATGACCACAGCCCTGGTTTCGGGGTCTTCGCGGAAAAGGTCCAGGGCCTCGATGAAACTCATGCCGACCACCGGGTCTCCGCCGATGCCCACGCAGGTCGATTGGCCGACTCCCCGCAGGGAAAGGTTGGAGGCCACTTCGTGCGTCAGCGTCCCGCTGCGGGAGACGATGCCCACCGCGCCCTCTTTGTAAAGGAAGCCGGGCATGATTCCCATTTTGCTTTTGCCGGGGCTGATGATCCCGATGGTGTTGGGTCCCACCAGCCGGAGGCGAAGGGATCTGGCCAACTGCCGGATCCGCAGCGTGTCGTGGATCGGAACATTTTCCGCCACCACCACTGTGAGCGGGACCCCGTTTTCCAGGGATTCGAACGCGGCGTCCGAAACTGCCGCGGGGGGGACCAGGATCAAAGAGCCGTCCACCTTTTCAGCCGCCATGGCCTGCTTCACCGAATCGAAAACCGGGACCCCATGCACCTTCTCCCCGCCCCTCCCCGGCACGACCCCCCCGACAACCTTGGCGCCGTATTCCAGGCTGAGAGCGGTGTGCAGCGCCCCCTGGGTTCCTGTCATTCCCTGGATGATGATTCTTGTTTCCCGATGGACCAGGATCGCCATGTCAGCCTCTCTTTCTTTTCAGAAGCGAAAGAAGGAGTCTCACGGCTTCCTCCGTAGTCCCGAATTTCACTACCGGAACCTGGTTGCCCTCCAAGATGGCCCACCCCTCTTCCTGAAAATGCCCGCGCGTCTTGACCACCAGCGGAAGGCGACGGCCTCTCTGCCGCTTAAGATCGCGCACGATTCCGCGGGCCATGATCTGGCAGTTGTTGATGCCCCCGAAGACATTGATCAGCAGGCCTTCGATCCCCTCGGTTTCGCGGGCGATCCGGACGGCCTCGGCCATCGACTCCTCCGCCACCCCGCCCCCGATGTCGATGAAGACCCCCGGTTCCCCCCCCTGCAGAAAAACCGCGTCCATGGTGGCCATGCCCAATCCCGCCCCGCCGGCAATCACCCCCACGCTTCCCCCGGGAATGGAAACGTAGGAAAGACGGGCCTTTCTGGCTTCCAGCTCCAGCCCTTCCTCCGCTTCCAGAGAGAAGGAATTCAATTCGCGCCAGGCGGGGTGGCGGAAAAGAGCGCCGTCGTCCAGGGTGACCTTGGCGTCCAGGGCCAGGACCTTATCCCCTTCAGAAACGGCCAAAGGGTTGATCTCCACGGATAGAGCGTCCTCTCCAAAAAACATTTTTCCCAGCGCCCGCAGGACCGCCGCCGTTTGGACCAGGATCTTCCCCTTAAGCCCGAAGGGAAGCAGGAGATCCAGAAACCGGTGGAAGCTCCAGCTCCCGCCATCGGCGAAAGCAACCCGGATCATGGCTTCGGCGGGCAGGCTTTCCACTTCCATCCCGCCCCGGTCGGTAAACATGAGCACCGGAGCGGCAAGCTTTCGGTCCAGGGCCACCGCGGCGAAGAGCTCGCGCCGGATCGGAATGAATTCCTCGGCCAGGATCCCCTTGACATTTTCCTGGGCAAAGATCCTCTTGCCGCATTTCCGCGCTTCCTCGGCCGAGGAGATCCTTTGAATCAGCCCAGCCTTTCCCCTCCCCCCGGAGAGCATCTGGGCCTTGAAAATGCAGGGGTAGGAGAGGGCCGAAGCCTCCTTTTCCAGGTCCCCGGCGGTGGCCAGGAATTTCCCCTCCGGAACGGGAATTCCGTATTTCCGAAATATCTTCTTGCCGTCAAATTCCAGAAGCCGCAAAAAAACCTCCTAAAACCGGGAATTTCTCACCACAGAGAGCACAGAGCACACAGAGATTACTGATCATAAAAAATATTCGTCTTGCTATATTTCCTTTCCCTTAAATTCAAGAAATTCATTCTTTTCAATGGTGAAAAGATCTCCAAAACAAATTTTGGGTTTTTGAAAATTCAATTTTTTCTCTGTGTTCTCTGTGTTCTCGGTGGTGAATATTTTATTTTTTCCGGAGATACCGCGGATTTACCGGGTTATTCACCACATTCGGCGGCGTCTCTCCCCGGAAAGTGCAGAGAATCCGTTCCGATGCGCCCCGGCCTAAACGGCAGCGGGCCTCGTTGGTCAATCCCGCTATGTGCGGGGCCGTGATGACCCGCGGGTGCTCCACCAGAGCGCGGTCGGCGGGCGGTTCGGTTTCAAAAACATCGAGGGCCGCGCCGGAGATCTGCCCGCTGTTCAGCGCCGCCAGGAGGGCGTTTTCATCCACCACGCCCCCCCGTGCCGTGTTGATCAGGAAGGCTTCCGGCTTCATCCGGGAAAGCTCGGCTTTCCCGATCATTTTGCGCGTCTCTGCGGTCAGCGGGGTGTGGAGGGTCAGGAAGTCGGCCTGGGATAGAACCCGCTCAATCGCGGCGGCCTCGGCCCCGGCATCAAGGAAGCTACGGTCAGTAATATACGGGTCAAAGGCGAGTACTTTCATGCCGAAGGCGTTTCCCAATCTGCTCACCCGGCTGCCGATCTGTCCGAGGCCGATGATGCCCAGGGTCTTGCCCCGGAGCTCGGTTCCCCAGAAATCCGGACGGCGCCAGCCACCCTTTTTCATCTCCTCCCAGACCTGGGGGAAAAAGCGCCCTAAGGTAAGCATAAACCCGAGGGCGAATTCCGCCACCGCGTCCGAATTGGCCCCCGGCACGTTAGTGACCAGAATTCCCAGCTCATCGGCCGCGGCCATATCCACATTGTTGTAGCCCACTCCGTGGGCCGCGACGATCAGGAGGCCGGGCGACCGCTCCATCATCGGGCGGGTAATCATGTTCAAACCGGGGACGACGGCCTGAGCATCCCGGCACTCGGCGAGGAAAAGGTCTTCGCGGCCGTCAGGGACCTTCTTCACCTCCACCCCATTCTCCTCCAGGAGATTGACTTTTCCCCAGTACCAGGAGCCGGTGAGAACCACGACCTTCTTTCTATTCATGGTCATAAAAATCCCCGGAATGACGCCGATCTTGGAATTGAAACACAGGAAAAAGGGGAAAGGAAAACCGATCTACATCGAGCCGGTCATGCCGTTTAAGCCTTTTGCCCCTCTCCCCTTTTCCCCCGTAATTTATTTACAGCTCTCCCCCACCAATTTGATCGCTTCCATCATGGGCCGGGGGTTGGCAATTCCTTTGCCGGCGATTTCAAAGGCGGTTCCATGACCTACGGTGGCGGCGATCAAAGGCGTTCCGATGATCAGACCCACGATGGAATCGAAAGCGACGGTTTTGATGGGAATATGCGACTGATCATGGTACATGGCCACATAAGCGTCGTACTCCTGCCGATCCCGGATGCCCGCAAAGAGGCTGTCCGCAGGAAGCGGGCCGAAGACCTCGACCCCGGTTTTTCTCGCTTCTTCAATCGCCGGCTTGATGATCGCCTCGTCTTCCTCCCCGAAAAGCCCCTCTTCTCCGCAGTGGGGGTTCAACCCTGCAACCGCAAGGCGCGGGTTCTCAATCCCTAATTTTCTAACGGCCTCTCCCGCCGCCCGGATCGTAGCCCCGACCAGTTCCGGGGTGAGCGTCTTGCTGACATCTTTCAAAGCCACGTGAAGCGTCGCCCCTACGATGCGGATCGTTCCGGAAATGAGCATGTTAAAGGCATACCGGCTCCCCGTGAGCTGCGCCAGAAAGGGCGGATACCCGGCGAAATGGACCCCGGCCAAATTTACCGAATATTTGTTGTGGGGGCCGGCAACGAATCCGCCGATCTTTTTTTTCTCCGTCAACTTTACCGCCTGCTGGATGTCCTCGAAGACGGCCCTTCCTCCCGCCGCCGAGGCTCGGCCCGTTTCTATTTGATCGGGATCCGCAGCGGCCGTGTCGAAAACATTCACCCGCCCGGAACTCACCAAGTCGGGAGGAATATCCGCAAGAACCTTGATCTCCGCCCCGGCGCCAAAAGCTTCAAGAGCTCGTCTCGCCACCCGCTTGTCACCGACGACAACAGGCCGGCAGATCCCAAGGATCTCCGGATGGGATACCGCCTTGATGACGATCTCCGGCCCGATCCCGGCCGGGTCCCCCATGGTAACCCCGACGATCGGTTTTTCTATGCTCACAATTTTTTCACCCTCCCTTTCCCTTTTCCCCTTTCCCCTTTTACCCTTTTTCCTCATTTTTATCATCCCCCTCCCCGGAACCGGTTGATGCTCTGGGTTTTCCTCCGGAGGAGAAAAATGATCTGCGTCCCCACTAAAACAAGCAGGAGGATCATCAGGGCCGCGGAAACCGGGCGTTCAAAAAATATCAGGGGGCTTCCTTTCGACATCAACAGGGATTGGCGGAAGGCCCGCTCCGAGATCGTCCCCAGGACAAAAGCGAGAAGAAGCGGCCCCGGTTCGAAGGCCAGCTTGCGGAAGATGTAGCCGATGATTCCGAAAACGATCATCACCCAGATGTCGAAAACATTCGTTCGCGTGCTGTAAACCCCGACGATACAAAGCAGGACCACAAAGGGGGCGAGGATGAAATAAGGAACGCGGAGGACCTGAACCCAGATCCCCACCAGCGGTAGGTTCAGGAGTAAGAGAACGCCGTTGCCGATGTACATTGAGGCCACCACCCCCCAGAAAATCTCCGGTTTCTCGACGATCAGGAGAGGGCCGGGGGTCACTCCGTGAATCATAAGGGCGGCAAAGATCATGGCAATGGTGGGGTTGCCGGGGATCCCCAAAGTCAGGAGGGGAATAAATGAGCCGGTGGCCGCGGAATTATTTGCCGCCTCGGGGCCCGCGACCCCCTCGATCGCCCCTTGTCCGAATTTTTCCGGGTGTTTCGAAACTCTCTTTTCTACGGCATAAGAAATCATTGAGCCAATGACTGCGCCCCCACCCGGGAGAAGGCCCACAAAAAAGCCGATCACCGACCCGCGGATTGCCGCCCATTTTGCCTCCGTCCAATCCTGCATGCTCAGCCAGATCCGGCCGACCTTGCTGGTTACCAGCTCCGTTTTCATGGCCCGCTCGGTGTTGATCAGGATCTCTGTAATCCCGAATAGCCCCATGGCCAAGGGGACGAAATCCAGCCCCTCCTGGAGGGGAAGGATTCCGAAGCTGAAGCGCGGGATCCCGGCGATGGGGTCGATGCCGATCATGTCCAGAAGAAGCCCCAGGCATACCATAATGAGCCCCTTGACCATGGAGGTCGAAGCCAGATAGGCCGCGAGAAACAACCCGAACAAGGTGAGGGTGAAGTATTCCGGGGGTCCGAAGCGCACCGCGAAATCGGCCAGAGGGGGGGCAAGAAAATTCAACCCGATGACCCCGACGGTTCCGGCAATAAAGGACCCGATAGCGGCAATGGCCAGGGCCGGCCCCGGCCTTCCTTTGCGGGCCATCTGGTAGCCGTCGATGCAGGTGACGACCGAGGCGGCTTCCCCGGGAATGTTCAGCAGGATCGAGGTCGTCGACCCGCCGTACATGGCCCCGTAGAAGATGCCGGCGAGCATGATGATCGCGGAAACGGGCTCGAGTTTAAAGGTCAGGGGGAGGAGAAGCGCCACCGTGGCGGCGGGGCCCAGACCGGGCAAAACGCCCACCAGGGTCCCGACGAGGGCCCCCAGAAAACAAAAGAGAAGATTGGACCAAGTCAACGCGACAGAAAAGCCGTACAGAAGGCCACTGATTTGTTCCATGGAAAACCCTTACCGGAGGATCCCTTTTAACAAGCCGGCAGGAAGCTGGACCGAAAAGAGAACATTAAAGGCGTAAACCGCGACCGAGGCCAGGCAGGCGAAGAAGGCGGTCTGAATCCAGGCTTTTCTTTCAATCAGAGAAAGCCAGAGGATAAAGGAAAAAAAGGTGGTGAGGAGGTACCCAACCCAGTTCACAATCAGGGCATAAAAACAGAGGACCCCCACCGCCAGCGCTGTTCTTCGATAATTGGCGGCAGCAGACCTCCGTTCTTCTTTGCGCCTCCGGTTTTGCCAGAGGAAGATCGCGGCCAGAGTTGTCAGAATCATCCCCAGCCCGAAGGGAACAAAACCCGGCCCGGGCCGGTTCGGCGTGCCCAGGGTAAGGTCAAGGCCCTGGTAGCAGACAAAAGCACCCAGCAGAAGGAGGAAACCCCCCATGATCTTCGATCCCGCCATATTACCTTATTACCTCTTATCGTTCCTTTTCCCTTATCGATAAATGAGGTTCCCTACCAGGTCACATCATGCCGGCAAAATTCAGAAATCCCCCTGGCCCCCTTTTGCCCAAATGAGGGGGGATTTTTCAGGGCCGAGGAAAGAGGCAAGTTTGAAAGGAATTTGGCATTCCTCTTTCTTTCACAGAATGCCCAGGGCCTTCGCTTCCTCTTTCATCTCCGTGTATTCCTTGACGCACATCGCTTTGAACTCCGCCGGTCCCAGATACGCGGGGATATCCCCCAGCTTCAGCGCCAGATCAATCCACTCTTTATCCTGGGAAACCTTTTCCATGGCCTGAACCCATTTCTTCACCACATAATCCGGCAGGTTGGGCGGACCGGCGATACCCCGCCATCCCAGAACATCGGCCTGCGGCACGCCCATCTCCGCAAAGGTGGGGACATCCGGAAACTCTTCAACCCGTTTGGGCCCCACCGCGAGGGCGCGGAGCTTTTTCGCCCGGACCTGAGCGATGGGCTCCACCAAATTGGTATACGTGAAATGAATATTCCCGCCGAGGAGGGCCACCACCTGTTCGTTCCCGGAATTGTAGGGAACCATCGTCACCTTCTTGGGATCTACCCCGATGGCTTTCAGGAATTTGATGCCCCCGACATTCTGCATGGATCCGATCCCCGAACTCCCGCGGATGAATTTTTCCGGGTCTTTCTTCACCGCCGCGATGAACTCCTTCAGGGTGGGCCAGGGCGCATCCGCCTTCACCACCAAGGTCGCCGGATTGATCTGGGTCCGGCAGATGAAGGTGATCTCGTCGTACTTGAAAGGGATCTTGGGCGTGAAAGCCGGAGTCAGGGTGTTGGAGCCGATGGAGGCCAGAAACATCGTGTACCCGTCGGGCTTGGACCGCACCAGGGACTCCATACCCACGGCGCCGCCCGCCCCGGGTTTGTTCACGACCACGATCTGCTGGCCGATGTACTTGGGAATCACCTTGGCGATCGCCCGCCCGGCCAGGTCGGAAGCCCCGCCCGGCCCCCAGGGAACGATCATGGTAATGGGTTCTTTGGGATAGTCCTGCGCTTTTGCCATCGCGGGCAGAATTAAAAGCCCCGCTAAAACAAAAATCAACCACCTGGACCTTTTCATTTTTGCCTCCTTTTCGTTTACGCTTAGCGCTGAGCGCTACGCGCTTTGCGGATCTTTTTTCCCCAGCTCGTATCCCCGTTTCAAAGCCGCCAGGCTCGCCGGCAAGGACTTCGGGTTCAGCTGCTGCTTCAAGGCTTTTTCAAATGATTCAAACCCGATCCATTCGAGACGGGCCGACAGGAACCCGAGGAGAATCATGTTGGCCACCACCCGCTCCTTGAACTCCTCTTCGGCCAGGCGGGTCGCCTCGATTCCCATCGCCTGCGGGCTATGCTCCGGAACCTTGGTCACCAGCGTTTGATCCACGAGCACCAGCGTTTTTCCCTCCCGCACTTCCGCCCAGTAGCGGTCCAGCCCCGATTGAGAAAGGGCCACAAACAAATCCAGGGCGAGGGGCTTGGGGTAATCGATGGGTTCGTCGCTTATCACCACGTCGGAGCGGCAGGCGCCTCCCCTCGCTTCCGGCCCGTAGCTCTGAGTCTGGGCCACTTCCAGATCTTCATGAATCCCCGAGGCCACAGCCACGATCGTACCCAGGGTGATCACCCCTTGGCCTCCAAACCCGGCGATCCGAATCTCTCTTCTCATTTCTTCTCCAAGACTACGGTCAGGGCCAGATCCGGACAAGTCATTTCGCAAAGGGCACAGGCAAGGCACTCTCCCAAATTTTCGACCTGCGGCATAGAATACCCTGCGCGGCTTCGCTTATTTCCCCGGCCCAAAACCTTTTTCGGGCAGACAGCGATGCAGAGGTAACACCCTTTGCAGTATTTGTCGTCGATGATGATCTCTTCAGTTGTTTTTTTCTTCAGGGAAGTTTTCATAGATAGCCTGGCTCAATTCCTTTTTTTCCCTTGTGTGGTGAAGCTTGCCGACGACGATACGCCCCTCGAGCTCCTGGGGCGAAGCCTGCCTCGCCTGCTCTACCGGCAGGGCTCTTTTCTTTATGAGGCCGAGCAGCTCCGCAGGGTTGCTGGTCCCTTCCATATACCTCCCCGCCTGGGTGGGGCACTGGGAGATCACTTCGATAAACGAAAAGCCGCGGTGTTCAATTCCCTCCTTGATGAGAGTCAGGAGCGGGCGCGGGTGGGCGACGGTGGTGCGGGCCACGTAGGTGGCCCCCGCGGCTTTTGCCAGTTCGCATACGTCGAAGGGAAATTCCACGTTCCCGTAAGGCGAAGTCTGCGTTCGCTTCGAAACCGGCGTGGTCGGGGCCACCTGCCCCCCGGTCATCCCATAGATGCCGTTGTTCAGCATGATCACCGTGAGATCGATATTGCGCCGGGCCGCATGAATGAAATGGTTCCCGCCGATCCCCGCGCAGTCTCCGTCTCCGGTAAAGACGACGACCTTCCGCCGCGGGTCGGTCAGTTTCAACCCCGTGGCAAAAGGGATGGCCCGCCCATGAAGGACATGGAGGACATCGGACTGCAGATAGGTGGGGAGCCAACCCGAGCAGCCGATCCCGCCCACCAGGGCCAGGTCTTTGAAGATCCCCATCTCTTCTACCGCCCGGAGAAAGATATTGAGAACGGTCCCATCCCCGCAGCCGGGGCAGAAGATGAGGGGCAGCGCACTCTTCCGCAGATACTTCTCAGCCAAAGGATTCATATTTTTCTTTCATCATTTTTCACCACAGAGCGCACAGAGAACCCA
>Ga0079037_100000782_pt1 | contig 15357 bp, 13 predicted proteins | sample Mud3Dept4metaG_FD_71479 | JGI IMG/M metagenome (GOLD analysis project Ga0079037, IMG submission 71479) | Freshwater wetland microbial communities from Ohio, USA, analyzing the effect of biotic and abiotic controls - Mud 3 Core 4 Depth 4 metaG | ecosystem: Environmental > Aquatic > Freshwater >... | reverse complement strand
TCGGGGTGCACGCCGCGCTCGATCTTCCGGCAGGGGGGGCACTGGCCGCACGGGTCGTCGCGGCGCCCGGCCCCGCCCGTCGCCGGGGCCTCGCAGTTCGCCGCCTCCGCCAGCAGCCGCGCCGCGCCCGCCTTGCCCACCCCCGCCGGCCCGGCGAACAGGTAGGCGTGGTGGAGCGTCCCGCGGCGGAGCGCCGCCCGCAGGGCACCGACGGCCCGCTCCTGGCCGATGATCGCCGAGAAGGGCATGGGACGCGCGGACCATAGCATAGGCTCCGGCCGGTCACGGCGCCTCCGGCGGGCGCGCCGGCCGCGAATGGACGCACCGCCCCCGCGTGCTATCGTCGCCGCACGGAGAACGCCATGAAGATCACCCCGCTCGACATCCGGCAGAAGCGGTTCCGGCCGGCGCTGCGCGGCCTCGACCGCCAGGAGGTGGAGGCCTTCCTGGAGCTGGTGGCCGCCGAGTTCGAGGAGCTGGTCAAGGAGACCATGGCCTTGCGCGAGGACGGCCGCCGCAAGGACGAGGAGATCGCGGAGCACCGGAGCCGCGAGCGCGCCCTGCAGGAGACCCTGGTCACCGCCCAGAAGGCCAGCGAGGAGATCCGCGAGTCGGCCCGCAAGGAGGCGGAGATCACCATCTCCGAGGCCGAGCTCCAGGCGGAGAAGATCGTGCAGGGCGCCCACGGCCGCTTCCTCCGCATCGTCGACGACCTCAACGAGCTGAAGCGGCAGCGCCTGCAGTTCGAGCACGGCGTCCGCTCGCTGGTGGAGGGCCACCTCAAGCTCCTCGAGGCCTTCACCGAGCCGCAGACCGGCGAGCAGGTCGAGTACATCCCCGGCCGAAAGAAGGGCTCGGGCGACACCTAGGCGGCGCGGCGCACTCGCGCCGGGCGCATCGCCGGAGCGGGAAGGGCGGCCCGCGCGCGGGCGGGCCCGACTCGGTACTCAGTACCGTATTCTCAGTGGGCCTCGGCCCAGCTCCGGCCGTGGCCCACCTCGACCTCGAGCGGGACCGCCAGCGAGGCTGCCGCCGCCATCTCCCGGCGCACCAGCTGGCCGAGCCGCTCGACGTCGCTCTCCCCCACCTCCAGCACCAGCTCGTCGTGCACCTGGAGGAGCAGGCGCGCCTCGAGCCGCGACTCCCGCAGCTCCCGATCCACCCGCAGCATGGCGATCTTGACGATGTCGGCCGCCGTCCCCTGGATGGGCGTGTTCACCGCCATGCGCTCGGCGGCCTGTCGCAGTCCGGGATTGGGAGAGCGGATCTCCGCGATGGCGCGCTTGCGGCCGAAGAGCGTCCGGACCGCTCCCTCCCGGCGCGCGGTCTCGACGGCCGCGTCGAGCCAGCGCTTCACCCCGGCGTAGCGCCTGAAGTAGCGGTCGATGATGGCCTGTCCCTCCGACTGGGGAAGGTCGAGGCGCTGCGCCAGGCCGAAGGCGGAGAGGCCGTAGGCGATCCCGAAGTTGAGCACCTTGGCGATGCGGCGCATCTCCGGGGTCACCCCTTCCCTCGCCACGCCGAAGGTCTCGGCTGCGGTGGAGGTGTGCACGTCCTCGCCGGCCCGAAAGGCCGCGAGCAGGGCCGGGTCCTCGGAGAAGTGCGCCAGGATCCGGAGCTCGATCTGGGAGTAGTCGGCCGAGAGGAGCCGCATCCCCGGCGGGGCCACGAAGGCGGCCCGGATGCGGCGCGAGATCTCGGTGCGGACGGGGATGTTCTGGAGGTTCGGGTCCTGGGAGGAGAGCCGGCCGGTGGCGGCCCCGGCCTGGTTGAAGGTGGTGTGGAGCCGCCCGTCGGCCGGGTCCACCAGCTGCGGCAGCGCGTCGACGTAGGTCCCCTTCAGCTTGGAGAGGGAGCGGTGCTCCAGCACCAGGCGCGGCAGCGGGTGCTGCTCGGCCAGCTTCTCCAGCACGTCCTGGTCGGTGGACGGCCCGGTCTTGAGGCGCTTGAGCACCGGGAGCTTGAGCTCCTGGAAGAGCACCTGGGCGAGCTCCCGGGTCGAGGCCACGTTGAAGGCCCGGCCGGCCGCCCGGTGCAGGCCGCCCTCGATCTCCCGCATGGCGTTTCCGAACTCGGCGCTCAGGACCTCGAGGGCTCCCCGGTCCACCAGGATGCCGGCCCGCTCCATGGCGGCCAGCACCGGGACGAGCGGGCGCTCGATCTCGTCGTAGAGGGCGCGCAACCCCTCCTGCTCGAGGGCGCGCTCCAGCGCCGGGACGAGCTCCGCCACCGCCGCGGCGGCCGCGGCGACGGTCGGGGCGACCTCCTCCACCGGACGCTCACCGGGGGGCGCCCGCGCGCCGCGCCGCCGCCCCTCCCCCTCCGCCGGGCCGGGAAGCTCGGTGCCGAGCCGCTCGCGGACCACGTCGGCCAGGGCGTGCTCCCGGCGATCCGGGAGCAGGAGCCGGCTGGCCAGCTCGGTGTCGAGCCCCGGTCCGCGCAGCTCGAGCCCCAGCCGCGCCAGGGCGTGGATCTCCGCCTTGAGGTCGTGCCCGTGCTTGGCGACCCGCTCGTCGGCGAGCAGCGGCCGAAGCCCCTGCGCCGCCTCCGAAGGCGAGAGCTGTGCCGGGGCGCCGAGGTACCGGTGGCCCAGCGGCAGGTACCAGGAGCGTCCGCCGGCGGACCAAGCGAAGCCGGCGACCGGCGCGGTGCGGGGCGGGCCGTCGCCGGCGGCCGACCGGATCGCGGTCGCGCCGCAGCGCCGGGCACGGGCCACCGCCTCGTCGAGCGCCTCGCGCCCCAGGATCACCTCCGCGGCGACCGGCCCGGCGCTCGCCGGAGGCGACGGCAGCTCCCTCAGCAGCCTGGAGAACTCGAGCTCGGCGAAGAGGGCCCGCGCCCGCTCGGCGTCGGGCGTGCGGCGCGCGAAGTCGACCGGCTGCTCCGGGATGGGCACGTCACCGCGCAGCTCGACGAGGCGGCGGTTCAGCCGGATGCGCTCGGCGTGGGCGACGATCTTCTCGCGCAGCTTCTCGCCGCCGCGGGGGACGGCCGCGGGGATCTCCTCCGGGCGGCGCAGCATCTCCTCGACCGAGCCGAAGTGGCGCACCAGTGCGGCGGCGGTCACCTCGCCCACGCCGGGGAGGCCGGGGACGTTGTCGGCCTTGTCCCCCAGGATGGCCATGTACTCGACGACCTGCTCGGGCCCCACCCCCATCTTCCGGCGAACCTCTTCGGGGGTGGTCCACCCGCTCCGGCCACTCGCCTCGGCCATCGGGTCGTAGAGGGAGACTCGCTCGCCCACCACCTGCGCGAAATCCTTGTCGCCGGTGACGATCACCACCTCGAAGCCCTGCTCCAGGGCGCGGCGCGCCAGCGTCGCGATGACGTCGTCGGCCTCGAAGCCCGGCTCCTCGACCACCGGCACGCTGAGCGCCCGCGCCACCTCGCGGACCAGCGGGAACTGGGGGACCAGGTCCTCCGGGGCTTCCGGGCGGTTCGCCTTGTAGCTGGGGTCGAGGTCGTTGCGAAAGGTCTTGCGCCCGGCGTCGAACACCAGCGCCGCGTGGGTGGGCGCGTGCTCGCGCAGCGCCTTGAGGAGCATGGTGGTGAAGCCGTAGACGGCGTTGGTGGGCAGCCCCTTGGTGGTCGAGAGGTGGGGGATGGCGTGGTAGGCGCGGAAGATGAACCCGGACCCGTCGATGAGCGTGAGCGTGGGCATGGCGGGCGGGCGCTGCGGCGGCGCTCCCCCTAGCGGAAGGTCTTCGCGGAGCCGGCCGCCACTCCGGGCGGCGCCTCGAGCAGCGCGTCGCCCAGGTAGGTCGCGTAGAACACCGTTCCCAGGTCGCTCCCGCCCGGCAGCTGGCTCTTGTCGAGCGAGGTCACCGCCGTCGGGACCGAGGTGACCGAGGGAGCGCGGGACATGGGCACCACTCCGTCCTGAGTGGCGAAGGTGACATTGGCGTCGCGCACCAGCGTCTGGCCCGGGTTGAGGCCGACGCGGAACCCGAGCGCCGGTCCGGTGCCCAGGGGGTCGACCATCTCCGGGAACCCTTCGTAGCAGGGCGTAGCCGCGGAGCAGGCCGGTTCCGACGGGTAGTAGAAGCGGCGCGCCGAGCGGGCGAGAACCAGCGCCTCGCAGCTGGAGCGGCAAGCGGCGTCGCAGAAGGCCGGGGGCTGCGGGGAGGTCGGGCTGAAGAAGGCGCACACCGCCAGGAGCGGGTCCTCGGGTTGCCAGGCGAGGTTGTAGCGGGTCTCGAGCGTCGGCCTCCCGGCGTAGCCAGTCGAGACACCCGTCAGGAGGAGCCCGGCGGCGCGCACCGTGCCCGCCGCCTCCTGCGCCGACCCGACCGGGAGGCTGGCGACGCAGGCGGGGATGCTTCCGAGCAGGAGTGCACCGCCCGGGTACAGGATCGGGTCGGGCGGGAGGATGTCGGCGACCGTCGCCTCCCCGGTCAGCCCGGCGCAGGGGCCGCCCAGGACCTGTACGAGGTCTCCCACGTGGATTCCCAGGCGCGGGTCGTCCACCCGGATCCACGCCGAGGCCTGGCCGGCGAGGATCTGCTGGAAGGCGAGGTAGAACTGGCCCGCGACCTGGCTGCCGACGACCGCGGGGCGCGCCGAGAGCCCCGGCAGGGAGCCCTGCCAGGACACCGCCCAGCTCTCGGCCTTCGTGAACCCGGGTGCGACCACCACCGCGGCGGCCAGCTCGGCGGGAGTGGTTGCGAGGAACGGCACGCCGGGAGCGCCGCCGGCCGGAGGGAACCCGGGATGGTCCTGCCACAGCCCCAGGATCGGGGCGGTTGCCGCCGAGCCGGCCGGATTCACGGAGACGGCGTCGCGAGCTCGGGTCCGGGTGTCGGTCCGCAGCAGCGAGACGGCGTCGGGGTTGGAGTAGCGGCCCAGGTCCAGGATGTAGAGGGGCCCGATGCCCGAGCCGGCCGCGGCGGCGGCCGTGGTCCAGCGCTGTCCGCTCTCCGGGGCCAGCAGCATCAGCGGCTGGGCCACCGCACCCGGGCTGGTGGCCGAGCTGGTGCTCTGCTGACCGCCCGTCACCGGCGGCTTGGCCGTCGCCAGCGCGGTCGCGATGCCCGGCACCAGCAGCGGGGTCATGTAGGCCTGCGGCGGGACCGGGCCCGGCAGCGTGGGGTTGGTCTGGGCGCCGCTGGCGGGATCGGGGGCCAGCTGCCCGGTGACCGGGTCGAGCACCGCGATGCCGCAGGAGCTGGCGCGGTCCACCCCGCAGGCCGACGGGTCCACGGCGGCGTAGACGCGGATGGCGGGCGCCGCGAACTGCTCCGGGTCGGCCGCGAGCCGCTGGCCCACCGAGGCGGCCGCCACCAGCGCCGTCGGCGCCCGGGCGTCGAGACCGCGCACCGTCCAGGCGATGGTGTCCACCTCGGCGACGCCCAGCACCGACTTGCTGGCGCTGTCGGTGATGACGTCGGGCGAGGCGCAGTAGACGTGGAAGTTGTCCGGCGAGGAGGCCAGCTCGATCGGGTCGAACCCCAGCGCGTGGGCGGACGCGCCCTGGTAGGCGACCGACCCGCCCGCGCCGCGAGCGAACTCCATGGCCACCAGCGTCCCGCCGGAGAAGCCCACCAGGATGCGCGCCTTGCCGGCCACCGGCGGCGCGATCGGAGGGGTCCCGGCGGGCGTCCCCGGGACCGGAGCGCCGACCATGGAGAGGATGCTCTTTCCCGTGCCGGCCACCGCCGCCAGGTCGATGGACTGCACGACGCGGTTGCCGACCCCGCCGGTCCCGTCGTCCCAGGTGCTCACCAGCTCCACCGTGGACCCCGGCCCGGAGACGGCCAGCAGGTCCGGCTGGCCGTCGCTCATCGACGCGGCGGCCAGGCGGAGCGGGCTGGCCACGGTGGGGATGGACAGCGGGAAGGCGAAGCCCGGCGAGACCACGACCCCGTCGCTGGCGGGATCGAAGAGCCGCACGTCGTCGCCGTGGCTGGAGGCCACCGCCAGGTAGGGAACCACCAGCCCCGGGTAGCGGTGCGTCTTTCCCTGGAAGGCGACCACCGCCACCGGGCCGCGGAAGTCGGCCGCGGGAACCCCGCTGGAGCTGCTGCAGCCGGCCGCGGCCGCCGCCAGGAAGGCCAGCCAGGGCCACCTCCGGACACCGTTCACTGGGGGCCTCCGATCCGCTTCACCAGGGAGGCCGTGGACGGATTCTGGGGGTCGACCTCGACGATGTTGATCCAGTGGTCCGCGAAGGAGCCGACGTAGAGCCAGTCGCAGGCCGCTCCACTGCGGCAGCGGGCGGCCTCCACCGCCTCGACCGCCAGCCCGAACGGCTGCTTCCCCAGGACCGGCAGTCCGCTCGCCGGATCCCGGCTGAAGACGCGCACCACCTCGCCCACCTCGTCGTCGTAGATCTGGAGCTGTCCGCTCGTCGGGCTCGTCACCGCCACCAGGTCTCGCTTCCCGGGCCGCGGCGGCAGCACCCGGACCTGCCCGCTCCCGAGGCCGAGCGGCACGAGCCAGAGCAGGCGGATCTCCACCGCGCCGCTCGCGGTCTGGCCGAGGCTCAGCACCGCCAGCTCGGTGCCCCCCACCACGATCAGGCCGTCCTTGGCCGCCTGGGCCTGATCGTAGATGTTGAGCACCTGGTAGAGCCGGGTCCCGTCGTTGGAGATGGCCAGGTCCCGCGAGATCGATCCGCCCACCAGCGGATAGAGGTTCACCGTGCCGGTGCTGTAGGGCGCCGCGCCCAGGCCGACCCAGCGCAGCGGGTCGGTCCCCCAGCCGATCGAGTCCAGGGTCACGAACAGTCGCCGCGTGGCGGCGTGGTAGGCCGAGGTGTAGGTGGTTCCGTAGTCGAGCTGGAGCAGCTGCGACACCAGCGGCAGCGCCCCGAGGTCCACCTCGGCCAGCCAGCCCAGCCAGTCGCGAGAGTTCATGAAGGTGACGTACGCGGCGACGCTCGGTCCCCCCGCATCTCGGCAAACGACCGTCACCCCGTAGGGATCCCAGAACAGCTCGTTGTCCAGCGCCACCGAGCAGCCTTCGCCACAGGCGAGCGCCCCGGCAGCGTCCATGTCGAGCGAGTAGAGGTGCCGGTTGAAGCGGGTGGCCGTGACGACCTTGGCGGCGCCGGCCGGGAGACGGCCCGGGCAGCTGGTCTCGTCGGCCAGGGCCACCTCCCCACCGAAGGTGCCGACGGCGACGGCCCCGAGTACGGCCAGGTCGGTCTGTCCGGCGAGGAGGTCGCCCGAGGCGTCCGGATCGGCCGCGATGACCGTGCCTCCCAGCTCCGGGTCGTAGCGGAGGTCGAAGTTGGAGGACACCGCCAGCAGCGCCCTCCGCCCATCGGGAAGCCGGCGCACCGCCAGCCCGGTGGGGTAGTAGAAGGTGTTGAGGGGCGGTGGGGTGAGTGTGACCGGGTCGGAGCAGGCGGCCGCCGCGAGCGCCAGGACCGCGAACTTTTTCAAGAAATTGGCCACCTGGGCGCCGAACCGTAGCCCCGGCTCCTGGGCACGGTCAAGGGGAATCGCTGCCGGATCTAGGCCCCGGAGCGGAGCGCCCGGCGCCCTTCTCGCCGGTCGGGAGCTCGGCCTGGATCTTGCGGAAATCTGCCACGTCGGCGAACAGGTCGGAGACGCGCTTCATGAGGGCGAGCCGGCTGGCCCGCAGCCGCGGGTCCTCGGCCATCACCAACACCTCGTCGAAGAACCGGTCCACCGGCGCCTTGAGCGCGGCGACGGCCCGCAGGATCCCGCCGTAGTCTCGCCGCGGCCGCAGTCGCGCCACCTCCGCCTCGGCGTGGCCCACCTCCTCGGCCAGGGCCCGTTCCGCCGGCTCCCGCAGCAGCTCGGCCGAGGCGCCCGGTCCGGACGACTCTCCGGCCTTCTCCCGGATGTTGGCCACCCGCTTGAACGCCACCGCCAGCGGGACGAAATCCGGTCGAGCCTTGACCTGCGCCAGCGCCTCCAGCCGTCGGCGGGCGTCCACCAGGTCGTCCATGCCGGCCGCGAGCACCGCCTCCACCAGGTCCGCGTCGAATTCCTCGCTCCACAGCGCCCGCAACCGCCCCCGCACGAAGTCGAGGACGCTCTCGACCACCGCCTGGGGCGGAACCGACAGCTGGGCGCCGCCCAGCGCGGCCAGGGCGTCCTCGACCGCTCCCGACAGCGACAGGTGGTATCCGCGAGCCTGGAGGATCCGGACGATGCCGATGGCGGAGCGGCGCAGGCCGAAGGGATCGGCCGCCCCGGTCGCCTTCTCCCCGATGCCGGTGATGCCGACCAGCGCGTGGAGCCGGTCGGCGAGCCCGACCAGCGCACCGAGGTCGTTGCGCGGCATCTCCTCGGAGGCGCCGATGGGCCGGTAGTGATCCTCGATGGCGAGAGCGATCTCCTCCGGCTCTCCCTGGAGCGCGGCGTAGGTGCGCCCCATGATCCCCTGCAGCTCCGGGAACTCTCCCACCATCCCGGTCCCGAGGTCGGCCTTGCACAGCCGGGCCACCCGGGCCAGCTGCGGGATGCTCGCCTCGAGGCCCAGCCGCCGCGCCAGCGCCGCGGCGATGGACTCGATGCGCCTCACCCGATCGAGCTCGCTGCCGAGCTTGGCCTGGTAGGTCCGGCGGCCCAGGTCGGGGACCCGCTCCTCGAGGCTCCGCTTCTTGTCCTCCTCGAAGAAGAATCGGGCGTCGGCCAGCCGCGCCCGCAGCACCCGCTCGTAGCCGTGGCGCGGCACGCTCGCGTCACGGACCTTGGTGCCGGAGACGGCGACGAAGCGGTTCGAGAGCCGGCCCTCCTGGTCCAGCACCGCGAAGTAGCGCTGATGGTTCCGCATCTCGCTGACCACCACCTCCGGCGGCAGGTCGAGAGCCGACCGGTCGAACGTACCCGCCACCGCGGTGGGGTGCTCGACGAGGAAGGTCACCTGCTCCAGCAGCGCCTCGTCCGGCCGCAGCCTTCCCCCCGCCCGACGGGCCGCGGCGGCGAGCTGCTTCTCGATCTCGGCGCGGCGCTCGGCGGGATCGACCACGACCCACGACTTGCGGAGCCGCGCCACGTAGTCGTCCGGGCTTCCGGAGAGCCGGATGGCCTTCGGCGCCAGGAAGCGGTGTCCGTAGGTCACCGCTCCCGAGCGCACGTCGCCGTAGCGGACCTTCAGCGGCCGGCCTCCGTAGAGCGCCACCATCCAGCGCACCGGCCGGGCGAAGGTGACGGTCTCGTCGCCCCAGCGCATCGCCTTTCGGAACCGGAGGCCGGAGACCAGCGCCTCGAGCAGCGCGGGGAGCACGGCCTGGGCCGGCCTGCCCTTTTCCACCTTCTCGGCCGCCAGCCGCTCGCCCTTGGGGGTGGCCACGCGCTTGAGCGCCGCCACCTCCACCCCCTGGCTCCGGGCGAACCCCACGGCCGCGGGAGTGGGCTGGCCCTGCGCGTCGAAGGCCGCGGCGACCGGCGGTCCGAGCGCCTCGCTCCGCGCGTCGGGCTGCCTGGCCGCCACCTCGCGGGCCCACACCGTGAGCCGCCGCGGGGTGCCCACCGCCTTCACCTCGCGGTGCGGCAGGCGCGCCTCGGCGAGGGAGCGGGCGAGGTGTTGGGCCAGTTGCTCCAGGGCCGGCGGGATCATGCCCGCCGGGATCTCCTCGGTGCCGATCTCGAACAGGAGGTCCGGCGACTTCATGCCGCCCTCCTCTTCTTGAGCAGCGGGAACCCCAGGGCCTCGCGCATGGCCAGGTAACCCTCGGCGGTCCCGCGGGCCAGCGCCCGCACCCGTCCGATGTAGGCGGCCCTCTCGGTCACGCTGATGGCGCCCCGGGCGTCGAGCAGGTTGAAGGTGTGCGAGCACTTCAGGCAATAGTCGTAGGCCGGCAGCGGCAGCTTCCTCTCCAGCAGCCGCTTGCACTCGGCCTCGTAGGTCTCGAAGAGGCCGAAGAGCATCTTCGGGTCGGCGGCGCGGAAGCTGTATTCGCTCATCTCCACCTCGTTGCGGTGGAAGACCTCGCGGTACTTGACCCCCTTCACCCACTCCACGTCGTAGACGTTCTCGACGTCCTGCAGGTACATGGCGATGCGCTCGAGCCCGTAGGTGAGCTCCGCCGCCACCGGCTTCACCTCGAATCCGCCAGCCTGCTGGAAGTAGGTGTACTGGGTGATCTCCATCCCGTCGCACCACACCTCCCAGCCGAGGCCCCAGGCTCCCAGGGTCGGGCTCTCCCAGTCGTCCTCGACGAAGCGGATGTCGTGCGCGCGCGGGTCGATGCCGATGGCCCGCAGGGAGCCCAGGTACTGCTCCTGCACGTCGGGAGGGTTGGGCTTGAGGATCACCTGGAACTGGTGGTGCTGGTAGAGCCGGTTCGGGTTCTCTCCGAAGCGGCCGTCCGCCGGCCGCCGCGACGGCTCGACGTAGGCCACGTTCCACGGCTCGGGCCCGAGGACCCGCAGGAAGGTGGCCGGGTTCATGGTGCCGGCGCCCACCTCGAGGTCGTAGCCCTGTGCCAGCACGCAGCCGCGCTCGGCCCAGTAGGACTGCAGCTTGAGGATCAGATCCTGGAAGGTCACGCCCGCTCCTGTCGTCTCGCCTGCGCCCGTGGCGCCGGACCGCCGAAGGTAGGACCCAGCGCCGGCCCTGTCAATTCGCGATTCCGGGCGCGGTTGCACGCGCCCCGGCCCCGCCCTACCCCTTCAGCGCATGCCCCATCTCGTCGAGGAAGCGCCGGCTGGCGAGCCGGTGGCCGAGGTGGTGCTCGATGAAGGTGCAGAGGACCTGCCGAGCCTCCGCCAGGCCGCCCGGAGGCAGCTCGCCCCCCCCGGGGAGGCGGGAGAGGGCCAGCGCGGTCCCGAGCCGGATCGGCGGGCAGGCCGCCGACGCCGAGTCTCCACAGGCCCGGCACAGCAGGCCGCCCTGGCCCGGATCGAAGCGCAGCCGGACCGAGGGGTCGCCCTCTTCGAGCCGCTCCCCGCACCGGGCGCAGGCGTCCAGCCGCGGCTGAAGGCCCGCCACCCGCAGCGCCCCCATCTCGAAGGCGCGCAGGTCTCCGGGCCGCGCCGGGGCGCCGTCGAGCGCCTCCAGGTACCCCGCCAAGAGGTCGAACAGCTCCGGGTGCGGCTCGGCGTCCCGGACCAGCTCGCGCGCCAGCTCGCAGGCGTACCCGGCGCAGGCGATGCGGGCCAGGTCGCCGCGGATGCCGCCGAACCCCCTCTGGACGTCGACCGAGGCGAGCAGGGAGAGGTCGGAGGGCGACCGCTCCTGGATCTGCGCCCGCAGCCGCGTGAACGGCTCGAGCGCGCCGCCGAAGCGGCGTTTCGAGGCGCGCGCCCCGCGGGCGAAGGCCGCCAGCTTGCCGCGCTCGCGCGTGAGCATGGTCACCACCCGGTCGGACTCACCGAAGTCCACGGTGCGGAGGACGATGCCCTCGAGCTCGAGCGGCCGGCCCATGGTCGGGCCCCGCCTAGGGCCGTGCCGGCGCCGCGTCCGGCGCCTGGTAGGGCGCTCGCTCCATGGCGCGCCGCGGTCGCTCGGGAGGGGGCTGGGCCCGGCGCAGGCCGGCCAGCACCGCCAGCGCCAGCACCGCCAGGACCGCCGCCAGCGCGATCCACGTCCGGCGGCGCCAGGCCGGGCGGGGGGCCGGAGCGGACGGCGGCTCCGGGGGCGGCGCCATTCCGCCCTCCACCTCCTGCCAGCGCAGCACCACGTCGTCCGGGTCGAGCCCCACCGCGGCGGCGTAGCTGCGGAGGTAGCCGAACAGGTAGGCGCGGGGCGGCATGCGCGCTGCGTCGCCCGACTCGATGGCGTCGATGATCGCGGTGGGGAGCTTGGTCTGGCGCGCCACCTCCTCGCGACCGAGCCCGCGCAGCTCGCGTTCCCGCAGGAGGTAGCGCCCGAAGGAGTCCGCGCGATCGCTCTCGTCGACGCTCAAGGCGCGTCCCCTCCCCGCTCACTGCAGCCGGGCGCGGCTGCGGCGGCACTCGTCGGCCAGGGGGCCGTCCGGCTCCAGGCTGGCGCACTTGTCGAAGGCCTCGCGGGCCTTCTCCGCCTCCCCGGCCCGGACCAGGGCGAGGCCCAGCTGGAAATAGGCGTCCGGGGCCTTGTCGCAGTTCCGGGCGTACTGGGTGAACGCCTCGACGGCCGGCCTGGCCTGGCCCTCGGACATCCGGATTCGCCCGAGCTCGCGCTGACCCTCGCAGAAGCGGGGGTAGTTCTTGAGCAGCGCCTCGATCTCCGCCACCCCTTCCGCGCGGCGGCCCATCTGGTAGAGCACCAGCGCCCGGTTGAGCCGCGCCTTCCACGGCTCCTTGTAGAGGAAGTTGGCGAGCGCCGCGTCGAACTCCTTCAGGGCGTCTTCGTAGCGACCCTTGCGGGCCAAGAGCTGGCCGAGGTTGTTGCGGGCCTCCGAGAAGCTCGGGCGGAGCTCGATGGCCCGCCGGTACTCCACCTCCGCCTCGTCGCCCTTGGAGAAGTAGAACTCCATCAGGATGCCGCGGAGCAGGTGCGCGTCGGCGAAGGCCTCGTCGAGCTTCAGGGCCTCGTCGACCTCCTTGAGGGCTTCCTGCGCCTTTCCGGTGCGCAGCGCGTCGAGGCCGAGGTTGTAGTGGATCTCGGCCGCCTCCCGCTCCTTGGGCGTCGGCCCGTGGGCGCAGGCCAGTGCCACCGAGGCCAGCAGGATGGGGACGGCCCGGGTCACGGCTAGAAGCTCGCCAGGAAGCGCGCCAGGGCCCCGCCCGGCTCCGGGCGGGCCGGTCCGGCCGCCGGCCCCGGGGCCGGCGGAGCGGCGGGCGGCGAGAAGACGGGCAGCCTCTTCAGCGTGGCCTCCTGCTGCGCCGGGGGCATGTTCCGGAAGTTGAGGTTGTCGAGCATGAAGCCCATCGACTCCAGGAAGTGCAGCCCCTCGATCTCCACCTCCCGGTACTCTTCCAGGGAGAGCTGGCGCTTCTGGTGCAGGTAGACCACGTTCTCGCCGCTCTTGGGAAGGTGGATGCAGACCAGGATGGAGAAGGTCCCGTTGGGGTTGCGCAGCCCGCACAGTTGCCCCTGGACGGCCTGGGCGGGCTTCCCCGGGATGGAAACCTGCGGCTGGTTGATCCCCTCGACGATGGCCACCACCTGCTCGCGGCCGGCGGGCACGTACTTGAGGCTGGAATCCGGCTGGAACACGTGACCCCCTCAGCGCGCCGCCAGTTCGTACTCCTCGGAGAGGTCCTGGGTCTCGGCGGCGTTTCGCGTCATCTCCACCAGCGGCTTCTGGATGGAGATCCGGTCGCCGCTCACGGTTCCCTCCCCGATCACCACCCGGTAGACGGCATCCGGGGAGCTGCTGGCCCGCTCGTCGCCGATCCGCTTGGTGGCGGCCAGGACCACCTTGTTCGCCCCGGGCCGCAGGAAGCGGGTGACCTCGAACACCGCCTTCGGATCGGCCGACTTGAGCTCCCGGACCCAGCGGCCGTTGATGAAGACCCCGATGTCGTACTGCGTGGCGCCGGGCTCGGTCTGCTCGGTGGAGAGGAAGTAGCGCCGGGTGACCCGCTCGGCCGCGGCGGCCGGTGCCCCCGGGGAGGCCGGCTCGACCACGGGCTTGGCTGCGTATCCCTTGGCCTCGATGTTCACGTTGCCCTGGGCGTCGATGGTGACCACGCAGTTCTCGAAGCGCTGGTTGGTGAGGCCCTCGATGCTGACGCCGTTCAGCGAGACGGTGGGCCCGGCGAAGGCGGGGGCCGCACCGGCGAGGAGGCCAGCGGCGAGGATCTTCGCGAGGGCGCGCACTCGCTCGCTTCCTAGCGCCGGGTGGGCGGCGGCGTCAAGTTTCACGGACTGCGCCCGGACGGCCGGAGCCCTCGAGCGCCGGCAGGCGGGCGGCACGTCAGACGCCCCGAGCGGACGGGCCCCAGACGACCTTGTGGATCTGGAGGTTGAGCCTCGCCTTCACGCCGGTCTCCAGTATCCAGCGCGCCAGGTCGCGCGGCTCCACCAGGCCCGAGGCCGGGCTCAGCAGGACCTCCACCCGCTCCTCGAGACGATGGCGACGGATGACCGCCAACGACCAGCGGAAGTCCTCCTCCGAGCAGACCACGAACTTCACCTCGTCGTGCCGCCGGAGCCCCGCCAGATGGGCGAGGTCGCGGGCCTGCTCTCCCGAGCCCGGGGTCTTCACGTCGACGATGCGAACCGCCTCGGCGGGAAGGCCGGACAGCGGGAGCTGGCCGTGGGTCTCGACCGCGACCTCCCAGCCGTGGGCGAGGAGCTCGCGCGCCAGGTCGGGGAGGTCCGGCTGCAGCAGGGGCTCCCCCCCGGTGAGCAGGACGAACCGGCTGGGATGGCGCTCCACCTCGGCGAGGATGTCGGCGCGCGACATCTCCCGGCCACCCGAGAAGGCGAAGGCCGTGTCGCAGTAGCCGCAGCGGAGATCGCAGCCGGTGAAGCGGACGAACACGCAGGGCCTTCCCGCCCGGGTGCCCTCTCCCTGGATGCTGAAGAAGATCTCGGTGACCCGCACCCGGGTGTTCTAACCCGGCCGGCGCCCCCGGATCACCTCACTGCGCCACCGCGATGTCCTCGCTGGCGGCCAGCAGGGCCTTGCGGGCGAGGATCTCGCGCTTGAGCCGCTGCACCTTGGCACGTACCCGCCGCGGGTACTCGTGGAAGCGCTCCGGGACCCCGCCCGACCTCAGGTAGCGCCCGATGCGATTGGGGCCCGCGTTGTAGGCCATCAGCGCCAGGTCCTCGGTGCTGAAGGCGTCGCGGAGCCGGCGGTAGTAGCGGATTCCGGCCTGGACGTTGAGCACCGGGTCGTAAGGGTCGTCGCCGTCCAGGCCGTGCAGCTCGGCCTCCCGGCGCATGGTGGCAGGCCGGAGCTGCATGAGGCCGAGCGCCCCGACCTCCGACTCGGCGGAGGTGTCGTAGGCCGACTCCACCTCGATGATGGCGAGGACGAAGACCGGGTCGAGGCGCGCCCGCTCGGACTCGTCCACGATCGCCGCCGCCAGCCGGACCCGCTGCCGGGCCGGCAGGTTGGGGCTGCGAACCGCGAGCAGGGCCTGGACGACCCGCTCCCAGCGGCTCCGCACCGGTTCCGGCTCGGGGTCGACCCGGGGCGCCTCGACCGTCGGGCGCTCCGCAGCGAGGACCGGCGCCAGCGCGGCGGTCTCCGCCAGCACCGGCTCGACGGCCGGGAGGACCTGCGCGTCGGCGAGAGGTCGGGGCATGAGCAGGGTGGCCGTCAGCGCCCCCGCCGCCAGGATCGCACCCGCGAACCCCCTCGCCTTCGCTGCGATCAACCCGTCTTGTTCCTCTCCCTGGCCAGCTCCTCGAGACGGACCGAGATCGCCTCGAGCCTGCTCTTCAGGCCCTCGACCTCGTCCCGGGTGGGCAGCTTGAAGCGCGCAGCGGCGCGGCGGACGGCCTCGTCCACCGCCTTCTCCACCTCGCGGCGCTGCTGGCCGAGCCGCTCGCCGAAAT
>Ga0079037_100000781_pt1 | contig 15357 bp, 15 predicted proteins | sample Mud3Dept4metaG_FD_71479 | JGI IMG/M metagenome (GOLD analysis project Ga0079037, IMG submission 71479) | Freshwater wetland microbial communities from Ohio, USA, analyzing the effect of biotic and abiotic controls - Mud 3 Core 4 Depth 4 metaG | ecosystem: Environmental > Aquatic > Freshwater >... | reverse complement strand
GATATCCCAGCCGCTCAAGCATCAGCGTTGCGCTCTGAACCTGAATCTTCTCATCGTCGATGAGCAGAATCCGCTCGGATCCCTTCGGAATTGTATTCGGGACTTGTTCCTTTGCTGTTACCGCAGCTTTACTCAGGGGCAGGAAAACCGTGAACGTGCTTCCCGTCCCCACGTTGCTTTCCGCTATTATCATGCCTCCGTGACTCTGCACGATCCCGTGAACCACCGACAGCCCCATTCCTGTGCCCTCTCCGGGTTTTCGTGTGGTGAAGAAGGGATCGAAAGCGCGATCAATCACGCCTGGGGCCATCCCGTGGCCCGTATCCGTGACCACAAGCTTGACATAGAGACCGGGAATCAACTCCGGATGCTCTTCAGCAGCCTCAGGGGTGATGGCGGTCTCTTCCAGTCTTACCTCCAGAACGCCACCCTGGTCCTGCATGGACTGGGTGGCATTAGAGCAGAGGTTCATAACCACCTGATACATCTGCGTGGTGTCAGCCATGACAACTGAAGCTTCAGCCTTGATGTCGACCCGCACCTCGATATTCTTGGGAAGAAACGTCCTGAGAAAGTCGAGTGCTTCTCGTACCACGGGAGCAAGCCGGGCCGCTCTGCGCTCCTGTTCCTTCGGGCGGCTGAAGGTGAGGATCTGTTTGACCATTTCCTTGCCGCGATTGGCCGCTTCGGAGATTAATCTCAAACAGTTTTCCGCAGGGCCTCCCTGCTTCACATCGAACAGGGCCAGGTCCGTGTTGATGATAATGGGCATCAGGATATTATTGAAGTCATGGGCAATACCGCCGGCCAATCTGCCCAGCGCTTCCATCTTCTGTGTCTGGCGGAGGCGCCTCTGGATGTTGATCTCGTGCGTGACATCCCGCTCCACCACCACGTAGCACCGTATATCCCCCGAGTCGTCATGCACGGGTGAGAGAGTAACTTCCAGTTCGCGTATAATTCCATCCCTTCCCCTCTTGGCCAGGTGACCGGCCCAGCCCTTGCCGAGTGTTTGAGCATCTCGTATCGTGTGATCCAGACCTTCGGCGGGAATTTCATCGTATCTCTTGCCAAGCAATTCGTCCCGCCTCAGGAAATTAATACGCTCGAACGCCGCGTTAGCATATACTATCCTTCCTTTGGCATCCGTGATAGCAAGTGCGTCCACGGTCTGGTCGACCGCTGCGGCGAGAAGCAGGCGCTCCTTCTCGGCCCTGGTTCGCTCGGTAATATCCTCACCTATTGCTATCGCACCGACAGCCTTCTTGTCTGCGTTCATTAGTACCGTGTTGTTCCACGAAATGAGCCGTTCCTCACCAGCCTTTGTTAGGATTGGATATTCGTCGTGAACATGCAGGCCCTTATCGAATAAATCCTGTATAGCCTTCCCAACAGCTTCTCTCGTCCGCTCAGGAGTAAACGTTGAAGCCCAATTCTTGCCGATCACCTCCTCCAGCGAGTATCCGGTTAGCTTAAGAGTAAACGGGTTCAGGGAGCTGACAGTTCCATCCCTGTCAAATTCCACCCACATCATATTGAGATTATCCATCATTGCACTGAAGCGTCTCTCCCGCTCCACCAATTCTCCCTCCACGTGGAGGAGCGCGAGACTCTGCTCGTACCTCTTCTTCAGGAAGACCATGGAAAAGAGAACAAGGGCAAAAATCAAGCCAGATATGGCGCCAATGTGGAGAAAATAGTCAAAGCGCGATCGCAGGACAGCTCCTTTTTCCTTCTCAGCGATCACCGACCAACCGATCTCTTTTACAGGTGCGAAGGAGACGAATCTGATCCTGCCTTCGTCGGAGGCATCGCGAACCTCGACATCACCCCGCTCCCCTCGTAAGGTCTGCTTCACAAACGCAAAGGAGGGATAACGAATGATTTCCCCCGCATAAGGAAACCTATTTGAATAAATCACCTGGCCTTCTCTATCCGTCAACGTGATCTTGGTATCCTGACTGATACCGAGATCGCTCACTATCTTTCCAAAGAATCCAGTGGTTTGAGCTGCCCCTACAATCCCTATGATCGTGCCTTTCTCGTCGAGAATGGGGGCACAGAGCGCTACGGCCAGACCTTGTTCTCCAGTGGTGCGCTTGTGGACCTCCGAGACATACGGCTTCCATTCCGTCATTGTGGCTGTGTGCCAGCCCCTGCACGAATATTTCTTGCCCAACGCCTCCGTTTGCACAGGATAATTTACCCATATTACGCCTGCGGGGTCCGTGATAAATGCGACGTCAACTTGCGGATCGTTCCTCTTGAGGTCTGCCAGGTGGGCCATGGCCCCGTTGAGATCCTTTTTTTTAGTAGCGGCCACTAACAGAGGGCGAGTCGCGTAGGAACGCAGCACCTCTGTGGCGGCCCCTTGATGTTCCCGGACAACGCTTGCCAGCAGATTGGCGGTCACTTGATTGGAGGAGACCGCATGTTGAATCCCCTCCTTATACTCCTTGAACATGAAGAGAAATGCCGCTCCAAAGATGAAAATCGCCGATAGAAGTAGAGTCAGGGTGAGGGGAGGGGGGCCCCCAAGAGCATCCGTTTTCTGGTATGGCCTGGTTTTTTGTGACATACAGGCTATCCTTTTCGGGCCTGCTATTCCGACGCGAAAATCATCCTATAGCATGCTCTATGCCGCTCTCTTACGATGATGCCTGGGCACTCGTAAGTCAAGCCCGGTGACGCAATAATCTTTCGGCCTGAGGCAAGGTCGGCGTTATTGCTGGGCAAACATGCCCGAACGCGCGGGTTTGTCAGAGATGTCGGACCGGTCAAGGCATTCCACGGCTGCCCAGAAGGGCATGTCCCCGAACAGCGTCGCTGGGCCGTGTCAACATTCACCAGGCAACGGGCGACTGGGTACCTGCGTGCTTCAGGGCTGGTTGTTCGACGGAAAGAAGGAGGTTTTGCCCAGCCTGTTGATCGTGCGGGCGGAACGCATGGGGTTTGGAGACCGGCTCAGGGGCCCTGGTATCAATTCAGGTATGCGGGTTTAGCTACAGCTGAAACAATGTCTGCCTTCTCCTGCAATCCTTGGCGTGGAACATCTGTGTAGGGCTTTTCTTGATGAAAGTCTTGCCGCACGCGCACCGGGTTTCGCCGTAGGTGCGATCCTTCAGTCGCTCAACATTGAGATTGAGGAGTTTTACGCAGTTACTGCAGTAGCCCAATTCGTTCTCCGTGTCCATGTCATGACCGCACCGCGAACAGACGAGAGAACCATCCCTCTTTGGATAATCGACATAGAGTCTGTTGCCACACACCCAGCATTTGTAGACTCTGATGTCACGATCACTGTCATCGACCATGTACATGGAACCGCACTTGTCGCACACCATCTGATTACCCCCCTGTTTCACTGGTGTTGGTGCACTCATGCCCTCTTCTCTTACAGCTCTTCTCGCAAAGTCCGGTGTCTGAACGCCCTCATTTTCATCTTCCATCTTTCCCTAGTTATCTGTTCGACGCAGCGCAAAGCTAATCGCCCAATAGTATATTTCTTGTCAACAAAAGGGCTTAATGCTTTTGAGCCGAGATATACCTTTTGGCTAGAAGATGAGCCCTGCAGACCCCACGGCAGCAAGGTCTGGGGAAACTCTATTCTTCTATGAAGGACTTACCGTAATGGTTGGGAGACTATGATAAGCGACCGGGAACCAAAGCTAAGCCGCGGTCAGGGCAGATCGCTGTCGAAGGTGACTTGAAACTGTATGATGCCTGGATGGGTTACAGTGAAAAGTTGGAAAGCTGGTAGGGTATTTCTTTTTCTTCGAGGGCCTGTTTTCTCTCGAAATAGACTTCCCCTGCGGCGATTTCTCTGAGGGCGGTCACTATCTCTTTGTTGGTTGATTGAACGAGCGGACGCGAGCCCTTGACCAGTTGCTTGGATCGTTTCGCAGCGAGATGCACGAGTTCGAACCTGGTCTCGACCCGCTTCATGCAGTCTTCAACAGTGATCCTTGCCATGGGCCTGCCCCCTTACCTTCTCTATTATCGACTGAAATTCACAGTACGCGACATCTACCTTATCATTTTTCACCGTATAAGTAAAGAGGCCTTTCTTGGCCATCTCTTCCCGAACCCGTTCCATCCTCTTCTCGATTTCCTTTTCCCCCCTGAGTGAAAGCCGCCTCACAAGCTCTTCCACCGAAGGCGGTTCCAGAAAGATAAGACACGCCCGGGGACATTTTTCGTGCACCTTGAGTGCCCCTTTCACGTCAATATCAAGGACCACGTCAAGCCCCTCTGCCAGCGGCTTTGAAATCTGGTCAGCAGGCGTTCCATAGAGATAGCCGTGCACGTTCTCCCACTCGAGAAAACCGTCAGCGTCGATCATCCGCTTGAAAGTTGACTCGTCTGTGAAGTGATAGTCTTTACCTTCCACCTCGTTCTCCCGTTTCTTCCGGGTGGTGCATGAAACCGAGAAAACGGCATTCCCATCCTCTTTCAGAAACCGCTCTATGATTGTCGATTTCCCAGCCCCGGACGGGCCGGAGACGACAAACAGCTGACCTTTCCTTTTACTCATGATTGGTTCCCGATAAGGGGAAAGGCTTGTCTAGACCTTAGTATCTTGTCTAACCCGGACCCGGGACCCGGGACCCCGGCCCCTGTTTTACTCCACATTCTGCACCTGTTCCCGCATCTTCTCTATCTCCACCTTGATCTGGATCACGCGTTCGCTGATATGGAGATCGTTCGACTTGCTGCCGATGGTGTTTGTTTCACGCACCATCTCTTGAATGATGAAATCGAGCTTGCGTCCCATCTCTTCAGGGGAATCGAGTGTCTGCCTGAAATGGGAGGTGTGTCCCTTGAGGCGCACTATCTCCTCCGCGATATCCGCCCGTTCCATGTAGATCACTAGTTCCTGCAGAATGCGTGCTTCATCAATCGCAGCGGATTGAACCACTTTGGATATCTTGTCTCGCAAGCCCTCTTCGTGCTTCTTTATAACGGCGGGCCAGCGCTGCTCGATCTCGCCGAGCGCCTGCTGCATGGTGTCGAGCCTGCCCAGCAGGTCTTGTTTTATTAACTGCCCTTCGCGCATTCGTTCCTCGTTCAGCTTGGCAAGCAAGGCTTCAAAACAGGCGTAGAGCGCCTCCTCCGGAACGTTATTCTCCTCGTACAGGATGATGTCTTTGGCGTTCAGCATGTTTTCAAGAGTCAACTCGCCCGGCAGCCCATACGCCGCCTTGAGGTGACGGGCTACCCCGACATACCACTCTATTGCTTCTTCGTTCAGGGTGGGTAGGGCCGTGCCTTCCTGCCCCCGCTCCCATTTTATCCCTATGTCGAGTCTGCCTCTTCGTATCTGCTGCTTCGCAAGTTCGCGCAGGCGCTGCTCGTAACCTGACACGCTCCTGGGCAGCTTCAGGGAGACCTCCAGGTACCGGCTGTTGAGCGAGCGCGCTTCGCCTGAACATCTTCCCGCAGCTGCCTCTATCTCGACCTTGGAAAACCCGGTCATGCTTTTTGGCATCGTAGCGACTCCTTATAGGTTTTTCTCCATTTGTTGTAGAGCGCGATTATCTCGGGGCTCGCGTAGTCGGGATACGTCCACTCAAGCGCACGAAGGCCACCTTTTCCAAAGATCAACGTGAGGTCAGCCCATATGCCCTTACCCAGGTATATGCGGTGAGTAAATCCTTTTGTCGTTGCGAGCACCACGTGCTCGAGGGCCACATATCCGGGGTCTATGTTGGCAGTTCTCTTCATGCCTTCGGCAAACCGTGCTTCGATCTCATTCGTCCGCAGTTTTATCTCCGCCAGTTGTTCGCGGGGTGCAAGCGAGGCGAAGAGTAGGAAAAGGCGGGACAGGTCGCTCCCCATTTCCCCGGCGTAATAATCGGAATGAGAAAACGCCTGCAACGGTGACCGGTCCTGGATAACGCCGAGAACGCGCGTCAGTTCTGCCTCCAGGGCCGGCAGGGACGCCTTTTCGTTGAATATGATACTCGCAAAATACTGCACCGGCACAGGTGATGTTACCGTTCCCACGTAATGAAGTACTCCCGGTTCTTTCTTTCTTTTTCTCGCGGTGCCTCGACCATGCCAACAGGCCTCAATCCCAGGCTCTCACCAAATGACTTTGTGTTTTCGATCACCGCATTGATTCTCTCGCTGTCCTTGACTATACCACCTTTTCCGACATGGTATCTGCCTACCTCGAACTGCGGCTTCACGAGCGTGACGAGCACGCCGTCATCGTTGAGCAGCGGCACGACAGCGGGAAGTATTTTCTTGAGGGATATGAACGACACATCGACGGTGACGAGGTCAACCTTTTCCCCGATCTGTTCAGACTTGAGGTATCGTGCGTTTATGCCCTCGAGAAGGATTACTCTGGGGTCGCCCCTCAACCTCTCGTGCAACTGATGTGTCCCTACGTCCACAGCGTACACCCGGGCTGCACCAGATTGGAGCAGGCAGTCGACGAATCCCCCGGTGGACGAGCCGATGTCGAGGGCTGTTTTCCCGTAAACAGTAATCCGCAGGTTGTCGACGGCATGTTTGAGCTTGGCGCCGCCGAAGCTGACGAACGGCAGTGCCCCGGTTCTCACTTCCAGCTTGGCGTCGTCATCGAAGCGCTGGTCAGGTTTGGCTACCCGCTGCCCTTCCACGTAGACTGCGCCGGCCATCACGAGGATCTTGGCCTTTTCGCGGGACTCCGCCAGGTCCCTCTGGGCGAGCAGGATGTCTATTCTCTGTCTAGCCAAAATTTGACGGTCTTTTTTATGCCTTGTTTGTTCAGGCCAAGCTGTTCACGGAGCATCCCCTGTGTTCCGTGGGCAAGGAACCGATCGGGAAGTCCGACGCACTTAACCGGAATATTGATCCCCTTCTCAGAGAGTACTTCCATGACCCCGCTTCCAAACCCGCCGATGGTGGTATTCTCTTCGATGGTTACTACCCTTCCCGTGTGGGTGGCGAGGTTGATGATTGTCTCTGTGTCCATCGGTTTTATGAAGCGTGCGTTGACCACCGCGCAGCTGATACCTTCTGCCTCAAGCTCCATGGCTGCGTCAAGCGACGCGTAAACGAGGGGTCCGCACGCCATCAAGGTCACGTCCTCCCCCTCCTTTAGCACTTCCCATGTGCCCAGGGATATTTCTGTGAACGCAGGATTGACCGGCACACCCAAGGCCTCTCCACGCGGGTAACGTATGGCTGCGGGCCGCTCATACCGGTAAGCGGAATAGAGCATCTGTTTCAGTTCGTTCTCATCCTTCGGGGCCATGACTATCATGTTCGGGATGTGTCTCAGGTAGGAGATATCAAAACTGCCATTGTGCGTCGGACCATCCTGTCCCACCAGGCCTGCCCGGTCGAGTGCAAAGACCACGGGGAGCCCCTGGAGGCAGACATCTTCCACGACCTGATCGTATGCCCTCTGCAAAAATGTTGAGTAGATGGCCACGATTGGTTTGAGTCCTTGGAGAGCCAGGCCTGCCGCGAAGGTCACACCGTGCTGTTCAGCGATGCCGATATCGTAGAACCTTTCGGGATAAAGCTGCGCGAATCTTTCCAGGCCGGTTCCAAGGCACATGGCCGCTGTTACCGCTACAACCCGTGTGTCGAGCCCGGCAAGCTGAATTGCCGCGTCGCCAAAGGCATCCGTGAACGTGGAGCGGCCGTTCGCCACCGATACGCCGGTGCTCACGTCAAACTTGGAAACGCCGTGAAATCGTGCCGGGTCCTGTTCTGCAAAGGGGTATCCCTTACCCTTCTTGGTTATTACATGGACGAGTAATGGTCCCTTCAATTTCTTGACGTTCTTGAGCGTCTCGACGAGGTGATTCAGGTTGTGCCCGTCGACGGGCCCGATATAGGTAAAGCCAAGCTCCTCAAACAGCATGCCGGGCGTAACCAGGCCTTTGATGGCTTCTTCGGCGTGACGCGCTGCCTTGTACACCCTATCCCCGAACGTAGGAAGATTACTTAGCCGGCGCTTGATCTCCTCCCTCAGCCTGCTGACCGTCTCGCCGGTCATAATGCGGTTCAGATGGGCAGACAGGGCCCCAACGTTCTTCGATATGGACATCTCATTGTCGTTGAGAATGACGATTAGGTCGGTCTTGAGGTGGCCCGCATGATTAAGCGCCTCGAACGCCATGCCTCCTGTGAGGGAACCGTCGCCGATCACGGCCAACACGCTGTGCTGCTTCCCGAGCTTTTTCTTGGCCTCGGCGAGACCCACTGCCACAGAGATCGAGTTGCTCGCGTGACCCGTGTCAAAGACGTCGTAGCAGCTCTCCCTTCGGCATGGAAACCCGCTCAAACCTCCGTCCTGCCGCAAGGTCCAGAGCTGCTCCTTTCGCTCCGTCAACATCTTATGGGGGTAGCACTGGTGGCCAACGTCCCAGACGATCTGGGTTTCGGGCGTGTCAAACACATAGTGGAGCGCCAGTGTCAGCTCGACGATGCCCAAGTTGGATGAAAGATGACCTCCTGTCTTGGAAACCGTCTCCAGAATTCTTTGGCGCATCTCGTCTGCAAGCTGGTGCAGTTCCGGCAGGCCCAGTTGTCTCAAGTCCTGCGGGGCGTTGATCTTTTCGAGGAGCATCAGAAGGACCTCTTACCGACAAATCTGGCCAGCGTGACCAGCATTGCTCCAGCCGGACCCAGGAACTCAACCGCGCCTACCGCTCTATCGACGAGCTCATCCAGTTTCACTCGGGACTGTGGGACCCCGTAATGCTTAACATACGTCTGTTTGGTTACGTCTTTTCTCAGCTTTTTTCCCACTACTTTTTCGTCGCCTTCCGCGTCGAGCAGGTCGTCTCCCACCTGGAATGCAAGACCCAGTGCCTCACCGTACACGGTGAACTGCTGCAAGTCCGCTGCCGTGACTTCTGCTGCGAGCGCCCCGACGCGCACGGATGCCCGGATAAGTGCTGCGGTCTTGTTGCGGTGTATGAAGTCGAGGATGTCCGTGGTGCCTTCTTTCCCGTCGTAGAGCACATCAACCACCTGGCCGGCTACCATGCCTTGCGCTCCAGCGGCATGTGCTATCTCGTACACGATTTGTTGAACAATCCGAGGAGGTAGCCCGGCCACAAACTTCTGATCGGTCACGACCCGGAACGCCTCGGTCAGTAAGGCATCACCCGCAAGCAATGCGATCCCTTCGCCGAACATCTTGTGACAGGTGGGCCTGCCCCTCCTCACATCATCGTTGTCGATGCTTGGAAGATCGTCGTGCACAAGAGAGTAAGTGTGGATCATTTCTATGGCGCAGGCGAACGGCAGGGCGGCCGAAACCGTGCCCTTCCCGGCCTCACACGTGGCCAGCGCCAGTATGGGCCTGATCCTCTTTCCATCGGAAAAGAGGCTGTGCTCCATGGCTCTCTTGAGGACCTCGGGAGCGGACACAAAATCAGAAAAGATTGTACGAAGATATGACTCTACTGCACTCTTCTTCTCGTTCAGGTAGGACTGAAAATCCACTATGTCTCTTCCTGCAAGAAGGGCTTTTTCTCGACCGAGCCATCCTCCTTCTTTATGAGGATTTCAACCTTTTTCTCGATCTCGTCGAGTCTCTTGGAGAGGTCTTTGGTGAGCAGAAGACCTTCCTTGAAGAGGTTCAGCGCCTCGTCCAGGGAAACCTGGCCTTCGTCAAGAGTGCCTACGATCTCCTCAAGTCTTTTTAACCCATCTTCGAATTTCACGTCCCATATTATAAAATTTGCTTGTATGTTTTTTCAAGCGGTTATCCAAGAAGCTAGGGTCACGGGTCACGGGTCACGGGTCAAGGGGGGACGAGGTTCGAGGACCGAGGAGCGCGGATTCGAATCCGCAGCATGGAACAATTCTGGAACAATTCTGTTGCCACAGGGGCCTTCGTACAGTAAAATGTAGCCCGTGGAAGAGATCAAGATCAGAACTACGGCCAGGGTCCAGGCACGCAGTATCTCCACTGAAGTGGCACAGGCAGTCACAGGAGAAAGTGGGTCCCTCGTCTGTGTGTATACGCCGCACACGACGTGCGGGCTCCTGATTAATGAGGATGCTGACCCAGCGGTGATGAGCGACATCATGGATGCGCTTGACGGGCTTGTGCCCCGGAATAAGCGTTATAAGCATGCTGAAGGCAATTCAGATGCGCACATAAAGTCATCGCTGATCGGCCACTCTGTGTTTGTTCCTCTTGCTCAAGGGAGATTGATGCTCGGTACCTGGCAGGGCATTTTTCTTATGGAGTTCGATGGGCCGCGGGAGCGGAAAGTACAGGTCGTGATTCTCAAGTAGGAGGATTCTGGTGAGGAAGGTCAGAAGGTGTTTCAGAGCTTTGTTACTGTTGGCGGGGCTGGTTCTGCTGTTCAGCGCTATTGCCCCTGCAAAGGAAGACGTGGTTACACCGAAGGAACCGGGCGTTTATGTCCAAGCTACCAAGTCTCAGAAGCGCTTGCTGCCAAACATCGTGTTTGACGAGCAGGGGGTTATCTACCTTGAGAGCAACAATCCCCAGCGGTTTCCCCTCGGGGAGGTGCAATACTTCCTTTTGTACGGTAAGTATGACGTGAAGTTCCTGACACTAAACCCCCTCTTGTTCCTGACTCAGTCACCCGTTGGGAAGGCGCGTTACGCGTTCGGGAAAGATATAGAGATTGAGGTGACCAAGAAGAGTGATCTTCTATACGTGGTTAAGCCAAAGGGGCTCTTCGGCAGGGGATACTACAGTCTCTGGATCAATGACTCAGCGTGGGACTTTGTGATTGAGTGAGGCGGCATCCGGATTTGAACCGGAGAATAACGGTTTTGCAGACCGCTGCCTTACCACTTGGCTATGCCGCCGTCTGAAGCAGGTGAAGGCTTACCCCGCCTGTTATCGTATTTGGAGCGGGCAAGCATCCACCCGCTGTTCTTAAGTTCTGGAGCGGGCAACGCTTTCACCCGCTGCCTTATTAGTGGAGCGGGAAACGGGATTTGAACCCGCGACTTCAACCTTGGCAAGGTTGCACTCTACCACTGAGTTATTCCCGCACCGTATTTGTTATAATATAAACCCTTATGCAAGTCAAACCGATAGCGCCGACATGTGTCGTGCTTCACCGGGCTCTTTGTTTTGCGCCCTGCCTTTTTCTCTTGCTGGGTTTGGCGCCGCAAGCGCTGGCTTACGAGACGATTGTTTCTCTGTCGCCCCAGATAACCGAGTCGCTCTTTCTTCTTCAAGCAGACAAGGAGCTTGTTGCGGTGACCACGTACTGCAAGAGGCCGAAAGAGGTTCTCGTCAAGGAAAAAATAGGGTCCCCCTTGCGCCCGGATATTGAAAAAATTGTCTCACTAAAGCCGGAACTGGTCCTCGGTTCCCGTGAGGGGAACCCGCCATGGATCATGGAGCGCCTGAAGAGGCTTGGCCTCCACGTGGTTTACTTTGATAGGCCGCAAAACCTAGACGGGTTGCTTGCAAATTTTTTGAAGCTGTCGAACCTCCTCGGCAGGTCAGGGCAGGGGGCGGCAATCGTCGCGGAGCTCAAGGGGGCACTGGCCCGCAGCCAACCAGGGACTTTGTACAACGTGCTCTGGCAGGTGGAGGCCGAGCCTTTGATGGTAGCCTCTACTTCGAGTTTTGCCAATGACATTATCCGCCTTGCCGGGGGAAGGAACATTGTGGACACGGAACTGCCCTATCCCAGGATCAACGTGGAGGAGGCCATCGTAAAGGCTCCGGACGTGATCGTTCTGATGGATATGGGTTACAACATCGAAGGAGAGATGAAGCGCTGGCGGGGATATCTGAAGGACGTCCGTTTTGTCGTCATGGATTCCTACATTACCGGAAGCCCCAATCCTATCACTTTTCTTAAGGCAGTGAGAGAGCTCGAGGGGGCACGTGCGCAATAGTAAGCCGGCTCTCCTTGCGGTTCTCATAGGCCTTGTACTCCTGAGCGCACTTCTTTCTCTCTCGTATGGCCACAGCCTCTCTGACGCGTGGAGAGGCCTCTTTGAGGGTGACGGTTTTGGCCTCATCCTCAGGAAAATCCGCCTCCCGAGAACGGTGATCGCGTTTCTCGTTGGGGGTTCGCTGGGCATGTGCGGCGTTGTGCTCCAGTCTATCCTCCAGAACCCGCTCGCGGAACCTTACACGCTGGGCATCTCCGGAGGGGCTTCGCTTGGTATAACCTTGTCTGCACTTTTCGGTCTGCAAGCGTACCTGGGGATGTATGCGCACCCGCTAATGGGCTTTGCCGGAGCCATGCTCTCGGTTGTGATGGTCTACTCTCTGTCCAGGAGAAGGTTTTTCAGTCCGACGAACATGGTGCTTTTCGGCATCGTTGCGAACCTCGTATTCTCGTCCTTTGTTTTCTTCCTCTTTTCCATAATGGACCCGGACAAGATGCAGATTACCCTCATGTGGATCATGGGTGATCTCCTGACGCTTGACGTCTCCCTCGTGCCTTTCTATGTTCCTATGTTTCTCGTGCCCGCCTTCTTTCTCTTTTTTTTCGGCAGGGAGCTGGATGTGCTTTCGCTGGGGAGCGAAAAGGCCCTCTACCTCGGGGTCAACCCGCCGCGCGCCTACAAGCTGCTCTTCCTCTTGACCTCATTGCTCACCGGTTTTTGCGTGTCCGCAGCAGGCATCATCGGGTTCGTTGGGCTCGTTGTGCCCCATCTGCTGCGCCATGTTGCGGGCGCAGGCCACACCTTCCTGCTTGTTTCTTCGTATCTCGGCGGCGCCTTTTTTCTCATCGTGTCTGACGTCTTTTCCCGTTACCTCTTGTACCCTGTGGAGTTGCCGGTTGGCGTCGTGACCGGCATCGCCGGCGGCTTCATACTGCTGATCCTGCTCCTGAGGCGGCCCTGATGGAAACACTATATTCGCTGCAACAGGTTTCTTTTTCGTATGGCGGGCTACAGGTACTGAGCGAGGTGAGTTTTGATATAGGGAAGGGGGAACTCGTAGGTGTTATTGGACCGAACGGCGCAGGCAAAACCACGCTGCTCAGGCTTCTGGCCGGGTACCTTGTTCCGCAGAGAGGTTCTGTGGAATTTCTTGGCAAAGACCTGCACGGATATGATAAGAGGTCGCTTGCACGCATGGTGGCGACACTGCCGCAGGGAATCGCAACGGTGTTCCCGTACGTGGTCGAGGAATTCATCCTCATGGGACGCTATCCTCATGTAGACAGGCGGTTTGGCTACGGCAGGGAAGGCGAAGAGGTTGTCAGGGATGTGATGGAAAGCCTGGGGATAGAGCACTTGCGCGGGCGGCTCATGAGCATGCTTTCTGAAGGGGAGCGGCAGAAGGTCTACCTTGCGCAGTGCATTGCCCAGAGCCCGAAAGTGCTTCTGCTCGACGAACCGGTCAGCCACCTGGACATTAAGCACCAGATGCAGACGCTGGAGCTGCTCGCGGCGCTCAACAAAGACGGCCTGACTATCGCCATGATCCTCCACGATCTTAACCTTGCCTCCGAATTCTGCTCCCGCATCCTGCTCCTTTCCCGGGGCAGGATCTTTTCCGACGGCGATCCCGCAAACACTCTGACTTACCAGGGCCTGGAGGAGGCGTACGGGACTGTGGTTGTGGTGAGAGAGAACCCGCTTTCCGGGAAGCCGTTCGTATTGCCTGTGTCAAAAAAATATTTGGGACAATAGAGGACTCTTCGACCCATCGGGGACACGCCCGAGAGAAAACACGTCGGTTTCATTTACGAATTTACAATAGCAGGTCAAACGCTCACGGAAACCTGCGGTTCTAAGCTCCGGCATTAGTCGATGCGATCTAATGCCTTTGTTTTGTCGGTAGCCTTTACGTTTTAGACCATCCGTATGCATACCCTACCGCTAAACTTTAGTACGATTTTTCTTGCCCTTCGTTTTTTGTTTGTGCAATAGTATCTTTAGGTTAGTTTTTGGGGGTCGGGATCGGCCAGCATGGGCAGTGTGCAAGGCACGCTTGTTGGTCATGGAGCCTGCATCCTAATAGGGCACGGCCATGGTGTCTCTTCCGCGGGAGGTAGTCATGAAAAGATGTACGTTGGTGTCGTTTTTTCTTCTTTCGCTAGTTCTTGCGTCTGGTTCTCAGGCAGCTAATCTGGTCCAGAATCCAAGTTTTGAACTGGGGTTTCCTGCAACCTCTGCCGAGCCTTCGTTCCCTTACTATCTCACCAGGTTCGCTGGCTCGTCCGACATTCCCGACTGGACCGTGCAGAGCGGGAGCGTGGACTGGGTTAACTGGGTAGCTAACGATAACCGGGAGTGGGTAGCGGCCGAAGGAACGAAGAGTATCGACCTGAATGGTACCAGCACAGGATCGCTCAGCCAGATGCTTAATACTGTGGCAGGAACGAGCTACGTCGTTTCGTTCTTCATGGCCGGCAACCCGCTAGGTGATCGGTTTAAGGACCTCCAGTTATCAATAGGAGGACTTACCGAGACCTTTACCTTTGACTCTCTGGGTAAGACCGCCTCGAATATGGGCTGGTCGCCACGATTCTTCTCTCAAGCCTTTGTCGCGACGGGGACGAGCACGACACTGACCTTCACCAGCTTGGAAGCGGACCCGTTCCATGGCCCGGCAATCGACAACGTTATGGTCGAATCAGTGACTACCCCGACGCCGGTGCCTGAACCCTCTCTGCTGGCTCTTCTCGCCTGCGGGTTGGTGGGGGTAATGACTACCCGGAGGAGACTGAGCACGTAATAAGTCCGAATAGCACTTAGGTAATGTAAGAAAGGGGTGTCAGAGACACCCCTTTTTGTTGCTCCCGCGAAATAAGCGTGGACGAGCGCATTAGAATCTGGATATAGTGAGTCTGAAAAAGAGACTATGACCAACCTGATTCCTGACCATTCGATACTTTTCTGGATCTCGGCCGTCTGTGCCGTCACGCTGGTCGGCATCTCAAAGGCCGGTTTTGGCGCAGGAGTCGGTGTTGTTACTACGCCGCTCATGGCCCTGACCATATCCGTCGCAGACGCGGCCGCACTGCTTCTGCCGCTTCTGATCTTGTGTGATATTGTAGCCGTGTACAGTTACGGGTGGAACTTCCACAGAAGGAGTATTAAGCTGCTCATGCCCGGGGCGCTGATCGGCATTGCCGTGGGCAGCTTGTTTTTTGGGTTCTTCATAGGCATGGACCACGTGATGCGGGTCGGTATCGGTGTGCTCGCCATTATCTTTGTCATTTTCCAGGCCACGCGTGCATACATCCTTGGAGCCCTGAAAGAGAGGCGTCCCCACGCGGCAGAAGGTGTGCTTATGGGTACAATAGCTGGGTTCACGTCCACGCTCGCTCACGCGGGCGGTCCCCCCATTGCCATTTATCTTTTGCCACAGAAGTTGTCCCCGAGCCTCTACGTGGGCACCGCCGTCATCTTTTTTGCGATCGTCAACGCTGTAAA
>Ga0079037_100000780_pt1 | contig 15358 bp, 14 predicted proteins | sample Mud3Dept4metaG_FD_71479 | JGI IMG/M metagenome (GOLD analysis project Ga0079037, IMG submission 71479) | Freshwater wetland microbial communities from Ohio, USA, analyzing the effect of biotic and abiotic controls - Mud 3 Core 4 Depth 4 metaG | ecosystem: Environmental > Aquatic > Freshwater >... | reverse complement strand
ACCCGTCGATCCGCGAGGCGGCGCACCGCGCGCTCGACCGCTACGGCTACGGCATGGCCTCCGTGCGGTTCATCTGTGGCACGCAATCCGTGCACAAGGAACTCGAGGCGCGGTTGAGTGCGTTCCTCGGCACGGACGACACGATCCTGTATTCGTCGTGTTTCGACGCGAACGGCGGCCTTTTCGAGACACTGCTCGACGAGCAGGACGCCGTGATCAGCGACGCGCTGAACCACGCCAGCATCATCGACGGCATCCGCCTCTGCAAGGCTCAGCGGCTGCGCTATGCCAACGACGACATGGACGAACTGGAGACGCGGCTGAAGGAGTCCGCGGGTGCGCGCGTCAGGCTCGTCGCGACGGACGGCGTGTTCTCCATGGACGGCGTCATCGCGCGACTGAAGGACATCTGCGACCTCGCCGACCGCTACGGCGCGCTGGTGATGGTGGACGACTCGCATGCGACGGGCTTCGTCGGCCAGGGCGGCCGCGGCACGCCGGAGTACCGCGACGTGGTCGGCCGCATCGACATCCTGACGGGAACGCTCGGCAAGGCCCTCGGTGGCGCGGCGGGAGGCTTCACGTCCGCGCGAAGGGAAATCGTCGGCTGGCTCCGGCAGCGGTCGCGGCCCTACCTCTTCTCGAACAGCGTCCCGCCGGTCATCGCGGCGACCACGCTCAGGGTGCTCGACCTCGTCGAAGACGGCGACGAGCTGCGCGCGCAGCTGCGACGCAACACGCAGCACTTCCGCGAGAAGATGACCGCGGCGGGTTTTACCATCGTCCCGGGCGAGCACCCGATCGCCCCGGTGATGCTGGGCGACGCGGCGCTCGCAGCCAGCTTCGCGGAACGCCTGCTCGGGCGTGGCGTCTACGTGATCGGCTTCTCGTACCCCGTCGTGCCGATGGGGAAGGCGCGCATCCGTACGCAGATGTGCGCGGGGCACACGATCGAGCAGCTCGACCGGGCGATCGAGGCGTTCGTCGCCGTGGGGCGCGAACTGGGCGTGATCGGCAAATAGCATTCGAGGAAGCACGCAGATGAAGGCACTGGTCAAGTCGCAGCGCGCACCCGGGATCTGGCTCGAGGACGTGCCGGAGCCGAAGATCGGCCCGAACGACGTGCGCATCAAGGTCCGCAAGACGGCGATCTGCGGCACCGACATGCACATCTACCTGTGGGACAACTGGGCACAGAAGACTATCCCCGTGCCGATGGCCGTGGGCCACGAGTACTGCGGCGAGATCGTCGAACTCGGCAGCGAGGTGCAGGGATTCGCGATCGGCGATCGCGTCTCCGGCGAGGGACACATCACCTGCGGCTACTGCCGCAACTGCCGCGCCGGACGGCGCCACCTCTGCCGCAACACCGTGGGCGTCGGCGTGAACCGGCCCGGGTGCTTCGCCGAGTACCTTGTCATCCCGGCATTCAACGCGTTCAAGCTGCCGGACTCCATCACCGACGAGATCGCCTCGGTGCTGGATCCTTTCGGCAATGCGACGCACACCGCGCTGTCGTTCAACCTCGTCGGCGAAGACGTGCTGATCACCGGCGCGGGCCCGATCGGCGTCATGGCGACGGCCATCGCCCGCCACGTTGGCGCACGGCACATCGTCGTCACCGACGTGAACGACTATCGCCTGGACCTCGCGCGAAAGATGGGCGCGTCGCGGGCCATCAACGTGGGCCGCGAGTCGCTCGACGACACGATGAAGTCGCTCGGCATGGTCGAGGGCTTCGACGTAGGGCTCGAGATGTCCGGCAACCCGACGGCTTTCCGCGACCTGCTGCGCACGATGCACCACGGCGGCAACGTCGCGCTGCTCGGCATCCCGCCTGGCGATACGGCGATCGACTGGAACGAAGTCATCTTCAAGGGACTCATGATCAAGGGCGTGTACGGGCGCGAGATGTTCGAGACCTGGTACAAGATGGCGGCGATGCTGCAGAGCGGTCTCGACATCGGGCCGATCATCACGCACCGGTTCCCGATCGCCGATTTCCGTGAAGGGTTCGAGATCATGCGCAGCGGCCAGTCCGGCAAGGTCATCCTCGACTGGGCTGCATGAGGCGCGCAGCGAGGATCGCGGGCGCGCTAGCCGCTGCGTTGGCACTGCTGCTGACAGGCTTCACGGCGCTCAACTGGGCACCGGACCGCCCTGTCGCCGAACTGGCGGCGCGATGGGCGCAACCCCCCTCCTCGTTCATCGACATTGCCGGCATGAAAGTGCACGTGCGGGATGAAGGCGTGAGGGACGATCCCGTCCCGATCATCCTGCTGCACGGCACGTCGGCGTCGCTGCATACGTGGAACGGCTGGGTGCGCGAACTCGAACCCTTCCGGCGCGTGATCCGCGTCGACATGCCGGGCTTCGGCCTCACAGGGCCCGCCCCCGACGGCGACTACACGATCGAGGCCTACGTGCGGTTCGCAACCGCGGTCCTCGATCACTTCGGGCTCGAGCACTGCGTCCTGGGCGGGAATTCGTTCGGCGGGTGGGTGGCCTGGGAGACCGCGCTCGCGCACCCGGGGCGGGTAGACGCGCTGGTACTGGTTGATTCCGCGGGCTACGCGATCGAGTCCGAGTCCGTGCCGATCGCATTTCGGATCGCCAGGGTGCCGATGCTGAATCGCCTGATGGAGGTGACACTGCCCCGGGGACTCATCGAGTCGAGCGTACGCAACGTCTACGGCGATCCGGACAAGGTGACGCCCGATCTCGTCGACCGTTACTACGAGATCACGCTGCGCGAAGGCAACCGCGCGGCCCTGGTGCAACGATTCGTGCAGGCGCCGCTCGGCATCGACGAGAACCGGATCAGGGAGGTCGGCGTGCCGACGCTGATCCTCTGGGGCGGGCGCGATCAACTGATCCCGCTCGAGTACGGCATGCTCTTCAAGCGCGACATTGCCGGCAGTTCGCTCGTGGTCTTCGACGACCTCGGACACGTGCCCCAGGAAGAGGACCCGGTGCGCACCGTCGCCGCGGCAAGGCCGTTCCTCGAATCGCATCGTTTCGTGACTTCAGGAGCTTCCAGATGACGAGCCTTTTCGAACCGCTTGCGTTCACTCGCGGCCCGGCCATGAAGAACCGCTTCATGCTGGCACCCATGACCAATTGCCAGAGTCACGAAGACGGTCGCCTCTCCGATGAGGAATTGCGCTGGCTCGCCATGCGCGCCCGGGGTGGATTCGGGTTGACGATGACCTGCGCGTCGCACGTGCAGGCCCACGGGCAAGGCTTTCCCGGGCAGCTCGGCATCTTTTCAGACATCCACGTCGAAGGCCTTTCACGACTGGCGGCCGCGATCAAGCACGACGGCAGCGTGGCCGTCGTGCAGCTGCACCACGCCGGCATGCGCTCTCCGGCCGCACTCATCGGCTCGCAGCCGGTGTGCCCGTCCGACGACGCCGAGACCGGCGCGCGGGCACTCAGCCGCGCCGAAGTCGTGCAATTGCGGGAGGACTTCATCGCAGCTGCGCTGCGTGCCGAGCGCGCCGGGTTCGACGGCGTCGAACTGCACGGCGCCCACGGCTACGTGCTCTGCCAGTTCCTGAGCGCAGAGACCAATCGCCGCACCGACGAGTACGGCGGCACTCTCGAGAACCGCTCGCGGCTGCTTTTCGAGATCCTGGCGGGCATCCGTGAACGCTGTGGCCGTTCGCTCACCGTCGGCGTGCGGCTGTCGCCCGAGCGTTTCGGAATGCGGCTGGCCGAGGTTCGTTCGCTCGCGCAGCAGCTCATGAGCGGGGGCGCCATCGACTTCCTCGACATGTCGCTCTGGGACGTCTTCAAGGAACCGCAGGAGGAGGCTTTCCGGGGCCGCAGCCTGCTGTCGTATTTCACGGAACTCGACCGCGGACAGGTACGCCTCGCGGTGGCCGGAAAAATCATGGGCGGCGCCGACGCGCGCCGCTGTATCGAGGCCGGGGCAGACTTCGTCGTCGTCGGTCGCGCGGCGATCCTGCACCACGACTTTCCCGCGCGGGTACAGTCCAATCCGGCATTCGAGTCCATTGCACTGCCGGTGACGGCCGCCCACCTGGCGAATGAAGGGCTGAGCCCCGCGTTCGTACGCTACATGGGCAACTGGAAGGGCTTCGTCGCCGCCGCTTAGCGCGAACGGTACCGGGCGCGCAAGGCTTGGCATCGGCGGCGGGTGCGAATACCCTTCGCGCTCCCACAAACGAGGCTTTCCACGCCATGGCGAATACCAGGACGGCAGCGCCGCTCGGTCCACTGCCGGCGCTGATCTTCAGCTCGCGCTGGCTGCAGCTGCCGCTTTATCTCGGGCTCATCGTCGCCCAGGGCGTCTACGTGTTCCTGTTCGTCAAGGAACTCTGGCACCTGATCCACGAAGCCCCGAACCTCACCGAGCAGTCGATCATGCTGATCGTGCTTGGGCTGATCGACGTGGTGATGATCTCGAACCTGCTGGTCATGGTGATCGTGGGCGGCTACGAGACATTCGTGTCCCGCCTGAACCTGCACGGTCACCCCGACCAGCCAGAATGGCTGAGTCACGTCAACGCGAGCGTGCTCAAGGTCAAGCTGGCGATGGCGATCATCGGTATCAGCTCGATCCACCTGCTCAAGACCTTCATCGAGGCCGGCGGCATCGGCGGACTGCCGTTGTGCAGCACGATGGCGGGCATGGAGGCGGCGCAGGCGCTGACCACGGCGGGCTCCCTCGGCAAGGCGTGCACGACCGTCACAGCGGCTGGAGTCATGTGGCAAACGATAATCCACAGCGTTTTCATTCTGTCCGCACTCGGCATCGCCTGGACCGACCGGCTCATGTCGCAGAGCCCGCGGGCCACGGCGAACCACTGACACTTTTCGCGGCACCTCGGCTTGTACGTATTTGCGACATCCGCTGCAGCTGCAATGCTGCATCGCAACAGTTTCTCCCCCTGATTGGGCCCTCCTCGTGAGGGCCTCTTTTTTGTTCTGCGGGCGGGCGGCCACGCGGTGACGGCCACCAAATGACCGACCATCCCGGTCCGCGGATCTATGTTGACGCCGACGCCTGCCCGGTGAAGGCCGAAGCCGTGCGAGTCGCAGAGCGCCACGGCCTCGCGGTCGTATTCGTCGCGAATGCGTGGATGCAGCTACCGCGGGCGCCGCGGGTCCGTTTGCAGGTCGTATCGGGCGCCTTCGACGCGGCAGACGACTGGATCGTCGATCAGGCGCGTCGCGACGACATCGTGATTACGGCGGACATTCCACTCGCCTCACGCTGCCTCAAGCTCGGCGCGCGGGTGCTCGGCCCGGCCGGAAAGCCTTTCACCGACGACAACATCGGCAACGCGCTGGCAACCCGCGAACTCATGGCCGACCAGCGGGCCTACGGCGTGGGCGGTGGCCCGCCGCCGTTTTCTCCGAAGGACCGGTCCCGGTTCCTCGACGCGCTCGAACGGGTCGTGAGGGAAGCGCAGCGCGCCTGCGGCCCGACCCGGCGGTGAGCGCGGGCAGCGCAAGTTCCTCCGCTGCCCGCACCACTCGGGAGGCACCCCTGCGCACCGCCTCGGGGCCGTACGATGGATCGAGTCGCGCCATCGTCACCTGGAAAATGGCTTCCTTGGCCGCCGCGAGCGCCGGGGACGCAACGACGGAATTGCCGGAGACCAGGAAAGTGTCGAGATCGCCGAAGGCGACCAGCATCGGCTTGCGCGACGGGTTGAAGTTGCGGAGCCTGCGGCCCTCGAGCGCCCGGACGACGTTGTCGGCCGCGCACTCCCCCATCTGCATCGCGTAGTAGGCCTGCTTGCCGAGCGGGCGCGGCAACGCCGCGGCATCGCCTGCGACGAACACGTTGTCGAAGCGGCGGCTCTGCAGCGACGCGTTCACGGGCGCCCAGCTGCGCGGCCCGTCGGCGAGCCCCGAGGCCTGCAGCAGCGGCGACGGCGCCGACCCCCCGGTCCACATCGTCAGATCGGAACGCAACGTCTCGCCGGTGTCGAGTCGCACCCGAGCCGCCGTCACCGACGTTACGCGCGAGCGCGTTAGAATCCGGATGGCGTGGCGCTCGCAGTGAGCGCGCACTGCCGCGTCGAGCGCCGATGGCGCGCCCGGCAGCAGGCGGGCGCCCGCTTCGACGACGCTCACCTCGAACGCGTCACGATGCCGGAATCGGCGCAGGATCTCCCCAATGGCCTCGATACCCTCGAGCCCGCCGCCGACGATGACGATGGAGCAGCGGCCGGCCCGCAGCGCGAGCTGCGCCAGACGGCGCCCGATCGCGTGGCAATCGTCGACGCCTTTGAACGACATCGCGTGGCGATCCGCCCCCGGGACACCGAACGTGTCGTGCACGCCCCCGACAGCGACGATGCAGGCGTCGAAGCCGATGCTCCGGCCACCGGACGTTACGAGCCGTCCTGCTCCCGCGTCGATTGCGGCGACCGTCGCCTGCACGAACCGGTGGCCCGAGCGCGCGACGATCGCCCGGTGCGGCAAGCGCAAATCAGCGGGCCGTTTCACTCCGGACAGCAGCTCGTGCGTGTTTGGCAGCCACTCGAACCATGGCGACCCGTCCAGCACCGTCACTGAGTAACCGCGGCCCAGTGCGCGAGCCGCGGTCAGTCCGGCGAAGCCGGCCCCGACCACCGCGATGCGCGGGCGCGAAGCTGAGGTTGATGGCGAACGCATCGCGTCGACGAAGGCCCGCGCCTGCCGCCTAATCGATCGAGCAGGTCAGGCAGTACACGTACAGGCTGCCCGGGTCCTTCAACCGTGCGAGGCGCTGCGCCTCGACGAACAGTGGCGACAGCATCGAAGGAATCGCCGGGAAGGCACCCTTTGGCAGCAGGGGTGCGACGATGCGGGCAAGGGCCACGCGGATTCGCAACCCGAGCGCATCGCCAAGACTGACCTCGGCATCGAGGTGCTCGACTTCGAAATCGTCGCCGAGCTTCGCGAGCTTTGCCGCCGCCTTGATGGCCGCACCGGTTCCACCGAGCTCGTCCACGAGACCAATCTGCTTCGCGTCGGCGCCGGCCCAGACCCGTCCCTGCGCCACCGCGTCGATGGCCTCGACCGGCCGCTTGCGGGCCTGTGCAACGCGCGCAATGAAATCGTCGTATGCGCGCTGGACGCCCTGCTGCAACAGGTCCTTCGACGCGTCGCCCATCGGCCGGTCGAGCCTCAAGTCGCCTGACAGCGCCGTCGTGCCGACACCGTCGGTGTGCACTCCGAGACGCTCCAGCGAGCGCTGGATGGTCGGGACCATCGCGAAGACGCCGATCGAGCCCGTGAGCGTGGCGGGGCTCGCAACGATGCGATCCGCGTCCATCGCGATGTAGTACCCGCCGGAAGCGGCGAGACTGCTCATGGAAGCCACCACGGGCTTGCCCGCCTCGCGCAGTGACTGCACTTCGCGGCGGATCACTTCGCTTGCGAAGACGCCGCCGCCGGGACTGTCGATCCGCAGCACGACGGCCTTGATCGACTCGTCGAAGAGCGCGTCGCGCAGTTGGGCCGCAAGCGTGTCCGATCCGGTCATGCCCGGCGGTTGCTCACCGGGCACGATCTCGCCCGACGCGACGATCACACCGATCTTCTGCCTGGATCCAGGAGACAGCGCACGCTGCGAATCGACGTTTGCGAGATATGACGCGAGGTCCACGCCGACGAACGAGTGCGCGTCCTCGTCGGGGCCGGTGATCTGCGCGAGGCGCTGCTCGACCGCGAAGCGACCCTTGAGTGAAGTGACGAGACCGGCATCGAGCGCCATTTTCGCAGAGTCGCCTCCGGCCCTGCGCAGCGCGTCGGGAGCCTGGTCGGCATAGACCTGCAGCACGGACGCGTCGAACTCGCGCGCCCGCGCAACGTCGGACTTGTAGATTCCCCACACGGTGTTCAGCCAGACGAGGCTCTCCTCCCGCTCGGCGGGGGACATGTCGTTGCGGTTGAACCGCTCGACCGCGGACTTGTACTGGCCAGCCCGGAAGATGTTCACGTCGACCGAGAGCTTGTCGAGCGCGTCCTTGAAGAACGTCCCGTAGTTCGCAAAGCCGTCGATGAAGACCGCGCCCATCGGGTCGAGGTAGATCTCGTCGGCGTGGGCAGCGAGGTAGTACTGGCCCTGCCCGTAGTATTCGCCGAAGGCGATGACGGGCTTGCCGGTCGCACGAAACTCGTCGATCGCCGCAGCGATCTCCTGCAGCTTCGCGAGGCCGCCTCGTTCGAGGCCGCCGACGTCGAGATAGAGCGAGCTGATACGGTCGTCGTCCGCAGCGGCCTCGATGGCGCTCACGAGGTCGCGCAGCAGCGTCTGCGCGGGCCGCTGATTGACGATTTCAGCGATGGCGCGCTCGAGCGGGTCGCCGGCAAGCTGCTCGACGATCGGGCCGCGCGGGTCGATGACCAGCGCCGCCTTGTCCGGCACGAGCGGAATGGCGCGCGAGAAGGCGCCCCAGAGGATGCCGAACAGCGCGAGCAGCAGCAGCAGGTGCAGGACCTTGCGCAGCCCGTCGAGCCCGCTCCAGATCCAGTGCAGCAGCCTGCCAATTGCGCGAAACATGGACACTCAGCCCGGTACGCGTTGCGGCGGTAGGTGTGCCGGCACGCGCCCGGGCAGTTCGAGCGTCAGACCTTCTCTTCGATGCGGGCGGCCTTGCCCGTGCGGTCGCGCAGGAAGTACAGCTTGGCACGCCGGACGTTGCCGCGGCGCTTCACGGAGATCGCGCCGAGCGCCGGGCTGTAGGTCTGGAACACGCGCTCGACGCCTTCGCCGTGCGAGATCTTGCGCACGGTGAACGAGGAGTTGAGGCCGCGGTTGCTCTTCGCGATGACCACGCCTTCGTAGGCCTGCACTCGCTCGCGCTCGCCTTCCTTGACCTTCACCTCGACGACGACGGTGTCGCCCGGACCGAAGGCCGGCACTTCGCGCTGCATCCGCTCTTTCTCGAGCGTGGCAATGATGTTGCTCATTTCTCACCTTTCTCGCAGTGGTTGCATCCCTGGCCCATTCCGCGGCGCATCCTGCTCCGCCCGGTATTCGTCGAGGAGCCTGCGCTCCTCGTCGCTCAATTCTCGCTGCCGCAGCAGGTCGGGCCGCCTGGCCCATGTCCGACCGAGCGACTGCTTCCGGCGCCAGCGCTCGATCGCGGCGTGGTTGCCGCCCTTCAGCACCGCCGGCACCTCGCGGCCCTGCCACGTCTCCGGCCGCGTGTAGTGCGGCCAGTCGAGCAGCCCGGTCGCGAACGACTCCTGCTCGGCCGACTCGGCGCAACCGAGCGTGCCCGGCAGCAGTCGCGAAACCGCGTCGATCACCATCAGTGCCGGCAGCTCGCCGCCGCTCAGCACGATGTCGCCGACCGACAGCGACTCGTCCACGTACGCCTCGACGAAACGCTCGTCCACTCCTTCGTAGCGGCCGGCCACCAGCACCAGTTCCGCCAGCGCGGCAAACTCCGCGACCTTCGGCTGCGTGACCGGTGCGCCATCCGCCGCCAGGTACACACGCCGCGCCGTCGGCACGATCGCCACCGCCTCGACCATGGCGAGCCGCAACGGCTCCGCCTTCAGCACCATCCCGGGGCCGCCGCCGTATGGCCGGTCGTCCACCGTCTTGTGCACATCCGTGGCGAATTGCCGCGGATTGACCGTCCGGATCTCGAGCACGCCTCGCTCGATCGCCCGCCCCAGTACCCCGAACCCGAGCGCATGCTCGACGAACTCCGGGAACAGCGTGACGACCACGATCTTCACGAATCCTGCCCCGTCAGTCGTCCGGGTGCCAGTCCAGCGTCAACTGACCCGCCTCCAGGTCCACGGACACCACCCTGTCCGGCACCAGCGGCACCAGCCGCTCGCGCTCGCCCCGGAGCACAAGCACCGGGTGGGCCGGCAGCACCAGCACTCCGTCGACCCGCCCCAGCGGCTCACCGCCGGACGCCCGGGCCTCGAGCCCCATGAGGTCGTGCCAGTAGAACTCGCCGGGAGCGGTCGGTGCCAGCTCAGAGCGCTGCACCCGGACGTCGCACCCGGTGAGCGCCTGGGCCGCGTCACGCGACTCCACGCCCTCGAGGCGCACCGCCACGGCCCGCCCCGCCCGCTTCCAGCCGAGAACCGAACGCCGCTCGGTCTGGCCGGCGCGGACGATGTCCCAGCTCGAGTAACTCGCGATGCCCTCCGGAGGATCGGTGTAGGAATTGACCTTCACCCAACCCTGCACCCCGAAAGGGGCGCCAATCCGGCCGAGCACCACCGGGCGTCCGTCGTTACCGGGACGCTCGGTCTTCATGCCGTCCGGCGCCAGGTCAGGCCGCGGCCTTGGCCTTCGCCTTGCGATAGTCCCTGAGCAGCCGCGCCACGCGCTCGGAGGGCTGAGCCCCCTGGCCAACCCACTTCTCGATGCGCTCCATGTCGAGACGCAGTCCCTCGCTCGCACCCTTTGCAACCGGGTTGTAGAAACCCACCTGCTCGAGCGCGCCACCGACGCTACGGCGGCTATCGGTCACCACCACGTGGTAGAAGGGTTCCTTCTTGCCGCCGCGGCGCATCAAACGGATCGTCACCATCGTCTGCCACTGCCTCAGTTAGAGCCGGCGGGCACCAAGATCGGTGCCCGGTCGAAAAAGAGCCCGGAACTATACCGAAAAGCCGAGCGAAAAGAAACGCTTGTCGGGGCCTCAGTGCAGTCCCGGCGGCAGCCGGCCCGCCATGGCGCGCATCATCCGCCCGAGACCGCCCTTGCCCATGCCCTTCATCATCTTCTGCATCTGCATGAAGCTCTTCAGCAGCCGGTTGACGTCGGCAACCTGCGTGCCCGACCCGGTGGCGATCCGTCGCCGGCGTGAGCCGTCGATGACCTTCGGATAGCGGCGTTCCTTCGTCGTCATCGAGCAGATGATGGCGATCTGGCGCTTGATCTCCCGCTCGTTGCCCTTCGGCAGGGCGCCGGCCTTCGCGGTCAGGTGCGCCGGCAGCTTTTCCATCAGGGCGGCCATGCCGCCCATGCCCTCGAGCTGGCGCAGCTGCGACAGCAGGTCGTCCATGTTGAAGTCCTTGCCCTTGGCGACCTTGCGGGCGAGTTTTTCGGCCTCCTCGCGGTCGACCTTGCGGGTCACTTCCTCCACGAGGCTCAGCACGTCGCCCATGCCGAGGATGCGCGATGCCATGCGCTCGGGCTGGAATGCCTCAAGGGCCTCAGGCTTCTCGCCTACGCCGATGAACAGTATCGGCCGGCCGGTCACCTGGCGGACCGAAAGTGCAGCGCCTCCGCGCGCGTCGCCATCCGCCTTGGTCAGCACGACGCCCGTCAGGTCGAGCGCCGCACCGAATGCCCGCGCGGCATTCACGGCGTCCTGGCCCGCCATGCTGTCGACGACGAACAGCGTCTCGATCGGCTTGAGCGCCGCACCGAGTTCCCGCACCTCGCCCATCATCTGGTCGTCCACGTGGAGCCGTCCGGCGGTATCCACCAGCAGCACGTCGTAGATGCCGCGACGGGCTTCCTCGAGCGCACGGCTCGCGATGGCGAGAGGCGCCTGGCCGGGGTCGGACGCGGCGACGTCGATGCCGAGCTGCTGGCCGAGCCGCTCGAGCTGCAGCATCGCGGCCGGGCGGTAGACGTCCGTCGATACGAGCAGCACGCGCTTGCGCTCGCGCTCCTTCAGCCACAGCGCGATCTTCGCCGCCGTGGTGGTCTTGCCCGCACCCTGCAGTCCCGCGAGCAGGATGATGGCCGGCGGCTGCGTGCGCAGGTTGAGCGGCCTCACGCCCTCGCCCATCACCCGCACCAGTTCTTCGTGGATGACCTTCACAAGGGCCTGGCCGGGCGTCAGGCTGTTGTGGACCTCGGTACCGACGGCCCGCACCTTGACCGCGTCGATGAACTCCTTGACCACCGGCAACGCGACGTCGGCCTCGAGCAGCGCCATCCGCACCTGCCGCAGCGTGTCGCCGATGTTCTCCTCGGTCAGCCGGCCACGGCCGCGCAGGCCCTCGACGACGGCCGCAAGTCTGGCGGAAAGCTTGTCGAACACGCTCGACCTCGGCGTTGGGAGTGGCGGCAGCGCCCCGGGCGCGGGAGCGCGGATTATAGGAGCCGCGGCTCCTCACTTCACCGTCGATGTGACATCATTTCACGATCTAGGCTGCACTGGTCCCGCGCTTGCTGCTCCCACTGATCGCCGTCGCCTGCTACCTGTCCGGGGCCCTCGGCCTCGCGTTCGGCACCTACCGTGGCGATTCGCACCACGGGCGGGGCGGCCGAATCGCCGGCGCGGCGATTGCTGCCGTCGGCGCCGTCGTGCACGCGCTGGCGCTGGTGGACGAGCGCCGACTCGACCCGCAGGCTGCACTGTCGCCCGGCGACACGGCCGCGATCGTCGGCCTGCTGATCGCGGTCACGGCGCTCGTCATGGCGCTGAAGCCGCGGTTGCGCGGCATGGCGGCGCTGCTGCTGGTGATCGCGGCAATGCTCGAGGCGGCTTTCTCCGAGGGCGCGCGCGGCTTCTCGATGGCGCGCCCGGGCTGGGAACTCACTTTCCACGTGGCGATGGCGACGACCGCTTTTGCGTTCCTGACGATCGGCGCGGTGCTGGCCGTCGCGCAGGTCTTCGTGGACCGGCGCCTGCGCAGCCGCCAGCCGCTCGGCATGCTCAGGATCCTGACGCCGCTCGAATCGCTGGAATCGGGCTGCTTCCACAGCATCCTCGCGGGATTCGCCCTGCTCACGCTCGCGCTGGTGACCGGGGCGTTCTTCATCGACGATCTGTTCGCGCAGCACCTCGTGCACAAGGTGGTGCTGGCGATCATCGCGTGGCTGGTCTTCGGCGTGCTGCTGCTCGGCCGCTGGCGCTTCGGGTGGCGCGGCCGCAAGGCGCTGCGCTGGACGCTGACGGGCTACGTGCTGCTGGGCCTGTCCTACTTCGGCAGCAAGCTCGTGCTCGAGAACCTGCTCGGCCGGCACTGGGGCTGAACCTCCTTGCAGGACATCCCGATACCCTGGCTCGTCGGCCTGCTGGTCCTGCTCGTCGCGCTGTCCGCGTTCTTCTCGAGCACCGAGACGGCGCTGATGAGCGTCAACCGCTACCGGCTCCGGCACCGGGCGCGCGAGGGCAGCGCGGGGGCGCGTGCCGCAGAGAAGCTGCTCGAGACGCCGGACCGGCTGATCGGGATGATTCTGCTCTGTAACAACTTCGTCAATTCCGCCGCGGCCGCGCTCGTCACGGTGATCTCGCTGCAGGTCGGCGGCGAAGGCTTCGCGGCCATCAGCGTCGGCCTTTTCACGGTGGTACTGATCATCTTTGGCGAGGTCGCGCCGAAGACCTACGGCGCCATGTATCCCGAACGGCTGGCGCTCCCCGCGTCGCTCATCTACCTGGTGCTGCTCAAGTTCCTCTACCCGATCGTGTGGGTGACCAACCTGGTCGCGAACGGCGTACTGCGGCTGCTCGGCATCTCCCGCGAGAAGGCCAGCCGGACATCGCTCAGCCAGGAGGAGCTTCGCACGGTCGTGGCCGAGGCGAGCACGGTGATCCCGCACCGCCACCAGCGGATGTTGATGAGCATCCTCGATCTCGAGCGGATCCACGTCGAGGACATCATGGTGCCGCGCAACGAGATTGCCGGCGTCGACGTGTCGGACGACTGGGACCATGTCCTCGAGCAGCTGCGCGAGAGCCGGCACACGCGCATTCCGGTCTACGAGGGCAACCTCGACAACCTGATCGGCATCCTGCACATGAAGAAGGTCGCGAGACTCTTCGCGCACGGCGGGATCGACCGCGAGCAGCTCGTCGCTCTCGCCCGGACCCGCGAGCCCTTCTACGTGCCGGAGGGCACGTCGCTGAACCGGCAGCTGCTGAATTTCCAGCGCCAGCGACGCCGCGTCGCATTCATCGTCGACGAATATGGCGACGTCCAGGGCCTCGTCACGCTCGAGGACCTGCTCGAGGAAATCGTCGGCGAATTCACCTCCGACACGAGCTCGCTGCACAAGGATGTCCACAGGGAGAAGGACGGCAATTTCGTCGTGAACGCCTCTGCGAGCGTGCGCACGCTGAACCGCAAGATGGGCTGGTCGCTGCCGACGACGGGGCCGCGCACGTTGAACGGCCTGATCATAGAACTGCTGGAGACCATCCCGGACGCCGGCACGAGCCTGCGCATCAACGACTACGCGATCGATGTCCTGCAGACAGGCGACAACGCCGTGAAGACGGTGCGGCTGAAGCCAATTGCTGCCACCGCGCCGGATTCGGAGAGATCCTCAGAACGCGGCCTGTAGCGCACTGTCGAGACGGCTCACACCCTCGACCGCGAGACCGTCGAACGCGCTGCGCGGCACGTTGCCCTTCGGCACGAGTGCGCGGCGAAATCCCTGCTTCAACGCCTCGCGCAGGCGTTCCTCGCCGAAGGGCACCGGGCGGATCTCGCCAGTGAGCCCGAGTTCGCCGAAGCAGACCATGTCCGTGGCCACCGGCCGATTGCGCAGGCTCGAGAACACCGCGAGCACGGCGGGCAGGTCGGCCGCGGTCTCGCCTATCCGCACGCCGCCCACGACGTTGACGAAGACGTCCTGGCCCGATGAGGAGATGCCGCCGTGCCTGTGCAGAACCGCGAGCAGCAGCGCGAGCCGGCTCGACTCGAAGCCGACCGCCACGCGCCGCGGCGACATGCCCTGGGCCTCGTCGAGCAGCGCCTGGACCTCGACGAGCAGCGGCCTGCTACCCTCGCGGGCCACCGTGATGACGCTGCCTGGAACCGGCGTCTCGTGCTTCGAGAGGAAGATCGCCGACGGGTTGCGGACTTCCTTCAACCCCTGGTCCACCATCGCGAACACGCCGATCTCGTTCGCGGCGCCGAAGCGGTTCTTGACGGCCCGCACGACACGGAAGCGGCTGCCGGGGTCGCTCTCGAAATAAAGCACCGTGTCGACCATGTGCTCGAGGATGCGCGGGCCCGCGATCAGGCCTTCCTTGGTAACGTGCCCGATGATGAGCACCGTTGTGCCCGAAGCCTTTGCGTACCGGACCAGGCGCGCCGCAGATTCACGCACCTGTACCGCGGATCCCGGCGACGACTCCGAGAGTTCCGTGTGCATGGTCTGGATCGAGTCGATCACGAGTACCCGCGCCCGAACCGACTGCGCCTCCTCGATCACGCTCTCGACGCGCGTCTCGGCCGCGAGCCGCAGCGTGTCCGACTCGAGCCCGAGGCGCCGCGCACGCAGCGCCACCTGGCGCACCGACTCCTCGCCCGACGCGTAGAGCACGGGCTGGTCCCGGCTCAGCGCGTCGGCGGCCTGCAGCAGCAGCGTCGACTTGCCGATGCCGGGATCGCCGCCGAGCAGCACGACCGAGCCGGCGACCAGGCCGCCGCCGAGCACCCGGTCGAGCTC
>Ga0079037_100000777_pt1 | contig 15376 bp, 15 predicted proteins | sample Mud3Dept4metaG_FD_71479 | JGI IMG/M metagenome (GOLD analysis project Ga0079037, IMG submission 71479) | Freshwater wetland microbial communities from Ohio, USA, analyzing the effect of biotic and abiotic controls - Mud 3 Core 4 Depth 4 metaG | ecosystem: Environmental > Aquatic > Freshwater >... | reverse complement strand
TCTTTGATGTTCATGGCAACCTCCCCCCCCAAAAAAAAACGGGGACATCTCAGAGAGACGTCCCCGTCTATTTTTCGGCACACCATTGTCCCGAATGGTTATTTTATAACACGTCAAGGGGACCGTGTCAAGAAAAGATTTTCATCATTTCAAACTTTTTCTTGCTTTCGGGATAAAATAATGATTAAAAATCGAGCACCTTGCTCAGTTTCTTAACGATCCTCCCGAGTCCTTTAGCAGAAACGTTCCGATTCACGAGTCCCTCCTTAATGCCGGAGGGTGAATTACCGCCGCAAGGATCACCGAAATCCCCACCATGCCGGCACTCAGCAAAAAGGGAACCCCGTAACTCCCCGTGGCGTCTTTTAGGAGTCCCCCCGCATAGGGGCCTGCAAAGCCGGCGAGACCGAAAGCGGTGAACAGGAGTCCGTAATTGGTCCCTTGAGCCTTGGCTCCGTAAAAATTCAAACAGGTTGCCGGAAAGAGCGTAAACATTCCTCCGTAGTTCCAGCCGATAATCGCCGCCACAGCCCATAGCTGCCAATAGATCGGGCCGGCCGGGGAAAGAATCACGAGAGCGACCACTTGGATCAGGAAATATAGTAAGAACAGAGTCCGTGTTCCCAATCGATCCACAAACAGGCCCGTAACAATGCGGGTAGCCGCGTTGCATACCGCCAGGGTACTCACCGCTAAGCCAGCCTGCATGGGAGTCAAACCTGAATCCATTCCATGGCCGGCGATATGGCCGATCACCATGAGCCCGGCAAAAGAGGCGAAGAAATAGCTGAGATACAGGAGCCAAAATTGGGACGTCCGAATGGCCCGGGAGAAGGGAAATTCCTGAAGGTTATGAATTCCACCCTGAGACGCCCGGGGATTCCATCCCTTCGGTTTCCATCCCGGGGGAGGGTTGACCAACGTCAGCGAGGATAAAAGGGCCATTCCTCCCATGGCGATTCCGACATACCAAAAAACTTGCCGCCAACCCAGTTTTTCTATAATCATCGTTGCCAAAGGGCCCATAATAAACGACCCTAATCCCAATCCGACCACGGCGCACCCCGTGGCAAAACCCCGGCGGTCGGGCCACCATCTTGGCGCGGTCGCGATGGGCGGGAGATAAATCATTCCCCCGCCGATCCCGGCAATGCCTCCATACGTCAAGTATAGCCACGTCTTGGAATCCGTAAAGCCTGCCAGAAGAAACCCAACTCCCAGGATCAACCCCCCGATGAAGACAATGGACCGAGCGCCGAATCGGTCGCTCAACCGCCCTGCCGGATAGCTTACCGAGGCAAAAAAAAGGATGCAAATGCTGTAGGCCAGCGAAATTTCCGCGCGGCTCCAGCCGAACGCCGAGCTCAAAGGCTTGATAAAGACGCTCCACGCATAGAGAAGCAACCCGCAAGTGGTGCTGCTCAGCACAGCGCCCGCCAGCGGCAGCCATCTTGGAATTTTTGTATTGGGAATATGATCCTTCAAATCCGCCATTCGCAATGTCTCTCCAGAAAAAGATCCCGGGGTCAGAAGGGCATTTTATCCCAGTTTGGAAAATTGGGAAACGAAGAAATAAACGCCGGCAAACGGAATTTTTTCCCTTTGAAATTCCCCGTTCCTTTGATATTTTTAAAGGGGACGCTCAAAATGCATCCTTTCCAAACTGGTTCCCCTCTTGTCCTCCCGAGCAGAGGATTCGTAATTTCGAAGCCTTGGAATGAATTGGGAATATCCATGGAAAATCAATCGGAAGAAAAAAAGACCCCGACTCCGGAGACAAATTCTCCTTCTCTGGAGCAGGCCCCTCCCCTTGAAGAACCCATTGTCCTGAAAGAACTCTTCCCCGGAGCCAATCAGGACCTCGATGCCCTCTTTCCCGACCCGGGCATGAAGAAGCTTTTGAAAGAAGTCGCCCGGAACCGCCAGAAGAATGAACGATTTTTGAAAAAAATCAGGTTGGACGAACTTCCCCCCGAAGAAACCGAGGAACCCGAACCTGCAAAGGACGAATAGCGGAGAAAAACCTTTTCCGATTTCGGGGAAAACGTCAAGAAGAGGGAAAAGAAAAGACGAACGGGGGAATGGTTGAATCGGGTCGGTTGGAGGCGGCACCCGGATTTGAACCGGGGAATAACGGTTTTGCAGACCGCTGCCTTACCACTTGGCTATGCCGCCGAAAAAATGGAGCGGGAAACGGGATTTGAACCCGCGACTTCAACCTTGGCAAGGTTGCACTCTACCACTGAGTTATTCCCGCTCAATCCAGTCATTGCCATTGTAGAAAATTGCGATGGGATTTGTCAAGGGCATTGGAAAAAAACCTTTTAAGCCCTCGTTCCTCCCCTCTCATTTTCCAATTTCTTCGCTTCTCCCTTCGCCGGCCTGGGCCTGGTAGAACTTGTAAAAATAATCGAACCCGGACCAGACTGTTATCACCAGGGCGATCCACATCAGGATCATCCCCAAGGCATGGAAGTCGATCCGGAAGTATTCGTAATGGAGCAGAAGGCCGACCAAGGCGAGGGTCTGGAAAATCGTTTTCGCCTTCCCCCAGCCGCTGGCCGCAATAACGAGCCCGTGGATGGAAGCAATCCCCCGCAGGCCCGTAACCGCCACCTCCCTGGCCACAATCAGAACCACCATCCAGGCCTCGATCCGCCCCAGGGGAATGAGCATGATCAGAGCTGAATTGATCAGCAGTTTGTCCGCCAGGGGATCCAGGAGTTGGCCGATCGCCGTCTCGCTCTTTTGGTAGCGGGCGATATAGCCGTCCAGCAGATCGGTGATGGAGGCGATGCCAAAGATGAGCGCCGCCAGAAAACTCGCCAGGGGAGATGGCGAGAAAAGGCAAACCACCACAAAGGGAACGGTTAGGATCCGGAAGAAAGACAAAAGGTTGGGAATATTCCACACGACTGCCTGGGTTTGTTTCTTGGCAATCATCCCTACGGATTTTTCCATGAGAATTCAGGCGTCAGTTTGTCGATTGGGTTGAAGGAATGGAAGTCCTGGTCTCTTTGCTGTACTCTTGATAGAAACGTAAAACTCGCTGGACATAGGTTCGGGTTTCGGGATAAGGAGGAACGCCTTTATAATTGATGACCGCATTTTCTCCCGCATTGTATCCCGCCAGGGTCAAATACAAATCCCCCTGAAAAAGGTTCAGAAGGTAGCGGAGGTAGCGAACGCCGCCTTCGATATTCGATTCCGGTTCAAACGAATCCTTGACCCGGTAAGCATAGGCCGTTTTCGGCATGAGCTGCATCAACCCCCTCGCGCCGGCGCGAGAAACCGCCTGGGGATTGAAATTCGACTCCGCCTTGATGACCGCTTTGATTAGGTTGTAGTTTACATTGTACTTCTCCGCGGCCTTGAAAATCAAGTGGTCATATTTCTCGAGCTGAGGTCCGAGCTCGGATTGAAAATGGACGGGTTTTTCGCGGTAAAAGAGCTTGAACTTCCCGTCCGTGGGGACATTCGTAAAGTGGATGACCCCTTCCTCATCCACATATTTGTAAATGTCTGCCGTAGCCTGGAAGGGGAAAAGGAGGGTCAAGGCAAGAACCGCCAGCGGAAAACGCGATTTTTTTCCTTTTCGGATTTCTTTTCGCAAGAGGATTTCCTGGGCCATTTTCGTTCAATTCCGAACCAAAACCGCTCTTTTCTTTATTTTTTACCTTAACTTATCGGTTTATCGATTGCAACCCTAAACGGATATGGTCCTTTCTTTTTCTCATAAATTCTTTTTATATCCAACACTTAAACATGTGCCCGGGATTTCCCTCCCGGGTCCTCCTCTCCCCGGCCATCTAATTTTCAATATTCATTAGAAATATTGCAAGAATAGGGCCTGAAATTCCTAATGCCCTTTAGGGCTTCAAGAGAGGGTTCCCGGTTAGGAATTTTCGTCGGCATTCTTCGCTGCAGAAAAAAATCTTTTCTCCTTTGAAATCTACGGCCTTGGCCTGGCTCTGGGGAATGTAACACTTGCACACCGGGTCCTGAACCAGGACATCCCCCTGCCGCCTGAGGTTGGGGGTCTCCTTCTTCGAAGTGAAGAAGGCCCTTTTCACGACCCAGTAAACGATTCCCAGGAGGATTACGTAAACGAGAACCCGCCACATATTTTCTGGTCCGCTTCCCGAAGAAGAACGACCTTTTCCCCCTCCGGCAGTTCCGCCAAGATCTTGGCAACGGATTTATTAAGAACGGGGTGCCGAAGCTCGGGCGCAATATCATTCAGGGGGGCGAGAACGAACCTTCGTTCCTGGAGCCGGGGGTGGGGAATCGCCAGTCCCTCCTCTCGGACAACCCAATCCGCATAAAAGAGAATATCCAGGTCGATGATCCGCGGGCCCCATTTTTCCTTTCGCTCCCGGCCCATCTCCCGCTCGATGCCCTGGAGAAAACCCAGCAGATCCCGGGGAGAGCGGGAGGTTTCCAGCGCCGCCACGGCATTAACGAACCAGTTCTGGTCCTTTTTTCCCATCGGCTCGGTGCGGTAGAAGGGGGAAACTTCGATGACCCGGCTCGCTGGGTCCGCCGTCATCTCCCGGATGGCCAGGTTGCACTGGGGAAACGAGTCGCCCAAGTTCGATCCGATGCCGATGTAGACCAAACTATATTTCACCACGGAGATCACGGAGAACACAGAGATATGGAGTTATCAAAAGACAAGTCCTCTGAACTCAAGGGCCGCCGAGAACCCGACAAAACGCCTACCCCTCGTTGATCGCTCGTCATTGGCGTGCCTTTTTGCCGAACAACAATTTTTTCTATTAAAATTGATGAACTCGTAAAAAATCTTCGAAACAATGGTTTCGTAAAAAGCTCTCCCGCCATAGGCGGGACCAGGCGCGCAAAAACTGAGGAGGGAGGCGCACTTACAGGTGCGCCGCAACGACGAAGTTGCGCGCAATCCCGCTCGGAGCGGGACAGATGGACTTTTTACAAAACCATCAAAATTCCTTTTTGATGGATTATCTTCTCCGTGATCTCTGTTCTCCGTGGTGAAAATTAAAAAATCTTCCGGATCCGTTCCATAGCCTCGGCCAGGCGTTTGTCCGGGACCGTTAAGGAAATACGGACGTACCCTTCGCCGTACTGGCCGTAAGCGGTTCCGGCGGCGACGACCACGGCCGCCTTCTCGAAAAGGAGGGTCGTGAAATCGATCGCGGTCATTCCTTTGGGGGTCGGGATCCAGAGATAAAAGGTCCCCGGCTGGGGTTTAAACTTCAGCCCTATTTTGTCAAACGTATCCAGGACCAATTTCCGGCGGCGGAAATAGACGTCCATCATCTTGACGATGTTGGCATCTTCTTTCTGGAGCGCGGTGATCGCCGCGTACTGAATCGCGTTGAAGATGCCCGAGTCGGTGTTTTCTTTCACCTTGGAGATGGCGGCAACGATCTGCCGGTTGCCCATGGCCATGCCGATTCGCCATCCGGTCATGTTATAGGGCTTGGAGAGCGAGTTCAACTCGATACCGACGTCTTTGGCCCCTGGAACCGCAAGGAAGCTCAACCGCTCCCGGCCCTCGAAGACCACTTCGCTGTAGGGGTTGTCATGGCAGACGGCGATGTCGCGGGCTTTGGCGAATTCCACGACCTTTCCGAAAAATTCGCGGGTGGCACAGGCCCCGGTCGGGTTGTTCGGGTAGTTCAGGAACATGGCCTTGGCACGTTTCACGACCTCCGGCGGGATCTTGTCGAAATCGGGCAGATAGTTCCCCTCTTCCAGGATCGGCATTTCGTAGGGCTCCGCATTGCCCATGTAGATGCTGGCCCGGTACCCGGGGTACCCCGGACTGGTCATGAGAACCACGTCGCCCGGGTTGGCCACCCCGAGAACGAAGTGGTGGCAGCCCTCCTTGGAGCCGATGAGGCCGACTACTTCCCCTTCGGGGTTTAATTCCACGCCGTATCGTTTTTGGTACCAATTGGCCACTTCCCGCCGAAAGGCCAGCATCCCCTTCTCTTCGTCGATCGGATACTGGTGGTTGATCGGGATCTGGGCCTGCCGGCAAAGTTCATCAATCACGCTCGGGGGGGTAGGATCTACCGGATCTCCGACGCCGAGGCTGATGACATCCACGCCCTCGGAACGCGCTTTGTTGATTTTGTTCCTCAGGGTGACAAAGAGATAGGGGGGAATCTTGGATAAACGATCGGCCGTCTGCACGCTGCTCCTCCTGCCTGGATTTTATTGAAATTTTTTTCTAACATAACTCCGACAGTCTTGCAAGGGCAATATGAAAAGCAAAGAAGGGGAAGCCAGAGATTCGAACGCGCAAGAGGGTAAAAGAGAGGGAGGTAATAAACCGGCAGAGGGGGATCCTCCCCCTCTGCCACATTTGCTTGAGAGTTGGTGCCCCGGGACGCCCCCAGCGAGGCGCCTTGAATCGATCTCGCCTATTTCAAAATCGCTTTTATCGTGCTCACCGCCGAGGCGGCATCCGGGGCATACCCGTCCGCGCCGATCTGGCGGGCAAACTCCTCGGTCACGGGGGCTCCGCCGATGACCGTTTTCACTCCCAAGGCCTCGGCCTTGACTTTTTCCACGGTGGTTTTCATCTGCATCATCGTGGTTGTAAGCAGGGCCGACATACCGATGATCTTGGCCCCGTTCTCCTTCGCGCTCTGGATAAACTTCTCCGGGGGCACATCGATGCCCAAGTCCACCACCTCGAACCCGGCCCCTTCCAGCATCATCCCCACCAGGTTTTTCCCGATGTCGTGAAGGTCCCCTTTGACCGTCCCGATAACGACCTTGGTCGTTGTGGAGGTTGTGGATTTCGCCAGAATCGGCTTCAGAACCCCGAGGCCGGCATGCATCGCCCGGGCGGCGATCAAAACCTCGGGGATGAAGATCTCGTTGTTACGGAACCGCACGCCGATCCGATCCATCGCCGGAATCAGACCGCTCTTCAGAACCTTGTCCGGAGTTTCTCCTGCGTTCAGAGCCTTCTGGGTCAGCTCTTTGACCTTGTCCATGCTTCCTTCGCAAAGCGCTTCATAAAACTTCTCCTGATCAGCCATACCTACCCCTTTCTCCTCGTTATGATTTTCCGAATCTACGCCCTGATCATCGGGCTAAATCGTCATGGGCAGTTTGCCCCATTCTTTAGCCATCTCCGTAATGCGCAGCAGCCTTTCGAATTTCGCGTCCGGCGGAGTCGTATCGCTGACCCCCAGAATGAAACGGTACCCGGGGGCGATCTCCCGAAAGAGGTTCTTCATGAACTTTTCGAACTCCGCCTCGCTCATGCTGTTTTCCAGCAAGGCCACCGAGGGGACTCCTCCGAAAATAGTCACTTTGCCCCGAAGCCTCTTTTTGACTTCTGCTATTGTACACTTAGTCATGGGTTTTGGGCAAATGGCTTCGGCAATGTCCATCCCGCTGTCGGCAATCAGATCCAGGAGTCCCTCGTTTTCTCCGTCGCAATGGCAAAGCAGAAGTTTCCCCTTGGCATGGAGACGCTCGGCGCACCTCTGAAGCCAGGGAAGAATATGATCCTTGAAAAAGGGCGGGTAGGTGATCATTTCATCATAATTGGCCCCGAAGAGAATGACTTCCGCGGGGGAATCCTCAAACGCCTTGAAGAGCTGCTCGAAATAAGGCTCCATGTCCTCGCACAGCTGCCGCATCTCCTTGGGGTGATCGTACATCTCCAGGTAAAACTTGGTGGCATCCAGGAAATCCCGCATGATGTGCTGCATGGGCCCGGCAGCGTTGTTGCCAAAGGCCGTGGCAAAACCCTTTTCCCCCACTTCCTGCTGCCACCGGCGGTACCCTTCGTAGTCCGGGTGGATTTTAATATTCTTAAAAATATATCCCAACACTTTGTAATCTTTGGGTTCCTTGATAGCATGTTCCGAAACCCAGGAAATGGAAATTCCTGCCTTCCTCATTTCATCGTTGTAAAGGATCTTACAGGAGACAGACCCCACGGGCGTGTGGTAGGTGACCGTGGTCGTATCCCCCTCTTCTTTTACCTCCCGATCCACCCCTAAAAGTTCGGGCCGGTAGACGCCTTCCCGCAGATGGAAGAGCCCGAGGGCCCGGTTCAGATCGTCCTCGGGGGTGCGGCGAAATTCCGGAACCACCTTATGATACGCCCCGCCGATGTCGTCGGCAATCCCATCGATGGCGATTCCCGGGCGATACTTCGACGGCAGAGTGCCCCGATACGAATTGGCATTATACCAAAGGTCGATGCGCGGGGCCCACGGGAGTTGATCTGTCTTCTCCCCTCGAGCCGCTTTCAGCATTCGTTCCTTTTGATTTATGAACATGCAACCTCCCTCTGTCTTATTTCCATCCGATCAGCTTACTGGGCAGCCATAAGGCTATTTGCGGGAACAGAACGACAAGAGTGACCCCAAGGAGCTGCAGCATCATGAAATAGACAATCCCGCGAAACATAGATTGAATTTTTACTTCGGGTGGGGCAATTCCCCGCAAATAAAATATTGCCGGCGCCATGGGGGGGGTCAGATAGGAAGTCTGAATCATCATGATGAATAGGGTTCCGAACCAAATAGGATCGATACCCAATTTTTCCACAATTGGAGAGAACACAGGGACAAAGACCAGGAGGATACTCGCCCAGTCCAGGATGAAACCGGCAAGATACACCAAAAAGAGAAATAAAACTAAAACCCCGACGGGTCCCAAGTCTAAAGCCACCAGTCCTTTCTCCACTAAATCTCCGCCGCCCATCCCTAAAAAGACCCCGCTAAACATGTATCCCCCCACCAGAATCATGAGGGCCATGCTGGAAATGCGCAACGTCTCGATAACTGACTCTTCCAGAGCCTTGAAGGAGAAATTTCTATACAAAATCGTCAAAATAATACTCCCGAAGGCACCCAGGGCTGCCGCCTCTGTAGGAGCTGAAAGGCCGAGGATGATACTTCCCAGCACAGCAAATATCAAACCAATCGCCGGAAGCATCCCGCTGGTGGTGATGAGAATCTTTTTCTTAAAGGGCACCTGCAATTCTTCCCTGGACAGGGCGGGGGCAATATCCGGAGACAGGTAGGACCGCAGGAGAATATAAACTAAATATAATAGGGCAAGGAGCAAGCCCGGAAAGATCGTTGCAATCAAGAGCCTGCCCACCGATATCCCGGCGGCCGGCCCATAAACGACCGTTACCACGCTCGGAGGGATCAGCGTTCCCAAAGCCCCACCAGCAGCTATGGTTCCGCAGATGAGCGCATGGTCATATTTGCGGCGCAACATCGGAGGAATGGCCATGACCCCAACCATCACTTCGGAAGCCCCAATGATTCCGGTGCAGGCGGCGATGATAGTGCACATCAAAATGGATGCTACCGCAAGTCCCCCCTTTAAGCGGCCCGTCCAAAGGCTGATGGCCTCGAAAAGCCTCTTGGCAATCCCCGATCGCTCCAGCATGCACCCCATAAAGATAAAGAGGGGAACAGCAGCCAATACGTAGTTATCCGCCACCGAATACGCGAGCCGAATCAACATGGGAGGCAGACCGGCCCCGAAACTGACCATGCCGAAAATCAGGGCGAGACCCATGAGACAAAAAGCCACCGGGAAACCGGCAAAGATGGCCACAAACAAGCCTGGAAACATCAGTAAAACGACGTAATCTGAAGCCATCTCATTTCCCTTCCTTGAATTTGAAAGCGCACCGGATAAATTCGGCAATTCCCTGCAGCAACAATAAGAAGAAACTGATCATGACGATAAATTTGTACGGATACAAATAGGGACGCCACGGACTCAACCCCGATCTTTCACTCACTTCATAAGAACGTCCAGCAAATTCAGCCCCTGCATAAATCAGAACCACCATGATCGGAAAAAACAAAATTATAAAACCAGCCATATCCAGGATCGCCTGCCCGCGCGTGGAGAGGCGTTGATAAACGATCTCGATGCGAATATGCGACCGTAAATAAAGAGTATAGGCCGCGCCTAGAAGAAAATGGGTTCCATAGAGAAAATAGGTCGTATCATAGGACCACATGGTAGGGCGATTGAAAAAATGTCGGGAAATAAATTCAAAGACCAAAGCACCAATATTGGCGAGAACCACCCAGGCGATCCCTTTGCCAAGGATCCTGCTTATAAAATCAATGTTGCGCGCAACCCCACGGATCATATCTTTATCCTCTTCCTTACTGCCGAGATCCCCCTGGACTTTTAGGAGGAAGGCCCGGCTTGATCACGAGCGCCGGACCTTCCTTCTTTATTCATACTTTAAGGTCATGACCTTGTCGAAACCTCTGCGAGCGTCCATGTATTTTTTCATGGAATCATACACTTTTTTCACCCAGGGGAATTTTCCGGCCCTCTCTTCGGCCCATTCCCTTCCGAGCTCATAGATTCGTTTTTGAACCTCGATGGGAAGATAATGGATAACATTCCCTTTCTTTTTATATATGTCCATGGCAGGGACATCGAGAGTCGTGTGCTTGACCCATGAGTTTAGAGTTGTGCACATGGCTGCGTATTCGACAATCGCCTTGAGATCACCGGGAAGTTCTTCCCAGGCCTTCAGGTTCACCTGGAGCTCGAAGGTGGCGCTGGGTTGATGCGCCCCGGGGACGATCATATATTTGGCAATTTCATGGTATCCCATGGGAAGGTCCCCGCCCGGGGTCGTCAACTCCGTGGCGTCAATAACCTTGCGTTCCAGAGCCGGGAGTACTTCGCCGGAAGGAAGCGTAACGGTGGAGGCTCCCATTTTTGTAAGAATATCAGCCCATGCCCCCGCACACCGGATCTTCATCCCCTGAAAGTCTTTCAGGCTGTTGATGGGTTTGTGGGCCCACAGAAATGTTTCGGTTCCATAGAATCCCACCGGGAAAGCCTGGACCTCAAACCTTTCCCTTCTAAATTGAGTCCAAAGTTGCGCTCCCCCTTCACCATAGAGCCAGTTAAAGGTCAGTTCCGAATTCATCCCTCCGGCAAAGCCTCCTAAAATGGCGGTCGTCGGATCCACACCTATATCCCAACCCGGCCAGTATGTACCCATCTGTACGGTTCCTTTGCGGACAGCCCCCCCGATTTCCATGGGCGGGACAACAGCCGCGGCCGGGAAATACTGGATCTGCAGCCTGCCGTTGCTCATCTTCTTTACAAGCTCGGAAAAATAAACCGGAACTTCTTTGTATAAGGGTTGGCCGGTCGTGTATGCCGTGGCCATTCTCCACTTGAACACCTTTTCCTGACAAAGGGCCGGACTGGCAGCAATGATGATAGTGACGGCCATACAGATTACGATGATCTGCCATTTTTTCTGGAACATAACGGTGGGACCTCCTTTTGAAGAGTTGGGTGTAATGAAAAAAAGCGGACCCCTTCGTTTCGATCCTTCCCTATCTTTCCTCCATGAAATTCTTGGCCAAGCCCAAAGCTGACCCGGCATCTGCACCGTATCCATCCGCACCGATGGTATCGGCAAAGGTCTGATTCAACGGAGCACCCCCAACAATAATTTTCACTTGGCCACGTAAACCCGCTTTTCTGAGCCCTTCGATCACCTCCTTCATATGGGGCATAGTGGTGGTTAGTAACGCCGAAAGCCCCAGGATATCCGGTTTAATTTCTCGCACCTTCTGAATGAATACGTCATTCGTCACATTGATCCCCAAGTCATAGACCTGAAATCCCGCTCCCTTCAGCATCACGCCCACCAGGTTTTTTCCGATATCATGCACATCCCCGTGGACCGTCCCTAAAATTACCTTTCCGGACGTTCTCTGATCTTTTTCCGCGAGGTGCGGCTCCAAAACCCTTAGCGCCTCGTTCATAGCCCGCGCCGAGAGAAGCACCTCGGGGATAAAAATTTCATTGTTCTTGAATTTCTCGCCAATCATTTCCATCGCCGGAATTAACCCTTGTTGGAGAATATCTTCTGCCTTATTCCCCCCTTCCAGAGCATTTCCTACCAGATCCTGGACGGTTTGTTCCTCTCCGTCGTAAAGAGCCTGTTGAAGACCAAAGAATTCCGTTTTTGCAGGGGGCTTAACCGGAGTTACCCTTGCGGAGGTTTTAGGCAATTCTCCCGACGGCAACGGGCGGACGCCGCCCGACTCCAGGGGAAGTCGCCCCTTTTCTTTAACCAATTGCCCAATTCGTCGCAGACGTTCAAATTTTGCTTTTGGAGGAACGGTATCAGCCACCCCGATGATAAATCGATTTCCCGGAACAATCGAACGGAATAAGAGATCCAGGTAATTCTCGAAGTCTCTCTCCGTCGTCGAATCTTCCAGGAGCAAAGTCGATGGGATCCCCCCGAATATCGTCATTTTTCCGGCCCATCTTCGATAGTATTCCCCAATCGGAACCTTGGTCATCGGGTGGGGGCAAACCGATTCGGCGATATCAATCCCGCTTTCCAGAATCAGTTCCATAAGACCGAGATTTTCCCCGTCACAGTGGGAAACCGTCCGCTTCCCTTTCCTTCTAAATGTGGCTGCGGCCTTTTGAAGCCACAGCAAATAGTGTTCCTTGAATAAAGCCGGGTAGGTGATCATGTCATCGTAATTTGCCCCCCACAAAACCCATTCGGCAGGGGAATCCGCAGTTACCGCAAGAACTTTTTCGAAGAAAGGCTCGATATCCTCTATGAGCCCTATCATTTCTTTATGATAATCTTTGAAGTGGTAAAAGAATTCCGTCGCATCCAGCAGGTCTCTTTGAATCTGATGCATAGGGGAAGCATCTCCGTTCCCGTTCGCGCAGGCAACGCCATATTCTCCGACCGAATCCATCCAGGCTTTGAATCGTTCATATTCCGGATAGACCTTCATATTCCGATAGATGTAACCGAGGATTTTATAGTCTTCCGGCTTCTTGAGGAAATGTTCCTCCACATAGGTCAGAGTTGCGCCGGCAGACCTCATCTCATCCGTATAAACCATGCCGCAGCTGACGGATCCGAGGGGCGTCCGGTATTGAACCCTGGTTCTTTCCCCCTGCCGGGTCACGATTCTTTCCACGTCATCAGGCAGTTCCGCCCGATACGGGCATTCTTTCACCCGGTAAATATTTAAGGCGCGATCAATGGTCTCTTCCGGCGGACCCTCCAGAAATTCAGGAACCATTTTATGAAAGGTCCAACCTTCGGCCTTGCTGATTTCATCGATGGTATGGTTTTGGTGTTCCGGCGGCAGGGTGCGTTTTAATTTATTGGGATGGTACCAAAGGTCAAGGCGGGGCGCAAAAACCAACCGGTCCGCCATTTCCCCCCTTCCCGCTTTTAACATGCGTTCCCGATCGGTCATGACTCACCTCTCTTTCATTCTTTGATCAAAAGGCGGACGGATCTTCCCAATGTGGATTTTGCAACCTGTTAAGGCCGGGACGGGTAAGAGAAATGGATGACCAATTCTAAACCTATGGTTTTCTGGGGTCAAGGATTTTTGCTGGAAAAATAGAAATTGGGTACCCTCTTTCCGCCTACAGGCTTTTCATAGGCAGCGGCCCCCACTCCTTCACCATCTCGGTAATCCGGAGAAGCCTCTCGAACTTGGCATTCGGCGGGGTCGTGTCGCTGATCCCAAGGATGAAACGGTCGCCCGGGGCGATCTCCCGGAAGAGGTTCCCCATGTATTGTTCGAACGCCGCGTCGGACATGCTGTCTTCCAAGAGGACCACCGACGGGATTCCCCCGAAAATTGTCACCTTCCCCTTAAAGACCTTCTTCACCTCCGTGATCGTCACCTTGGTCATGGGCTGGGGACAGATGGCCTCGGCGATATCGATTCCGCTCTCGGCGATCAGGTCCAGGAGCCCCTGGTTCTCCCCGTCGCAGTGCGAAATGAGAAACTTTCCTTTGGCATGAAGCATGCCGGCCAGTTTTTGCAAGTAGGGCAGGATATGGTCGCGGAAGAAAGGCGGGTAGGTGATCATCTCGTCGAAGTTGCTTCCATGGAAAATGACCTCGGCCGGTGCTTCGGCCAGGATCTGGAAAAGGCGGTCATAAAAGGGATCCATCTCTTCGCAGAGCTGCCGCATTTCCCTGGGGTGGTCGTGCATCTCCAGGTAAAACTGAGTGGCGTCCAGAAAATCCCGCATGATGTGCTGCATCGGGCCGGCCGCGGCCAGGCCCCGGGCCGGCGCAAAGGCCTTTTCTCCCACCTTCTTCTGAAACTCCAGGTAATTCTCGTAATCCGGGGTGAGTTTGATATTTCTGAAGATGTAACCGAGAACCTTAAAGTCCTTGGGCTCTTTGATGACATGCTCGGAGATCCAGGTGATGGAGGCGCCGGCTTTCCTCATCTCCTCCGTGTAGAGGATCCGGCAGGAGACCGAGCCGACCGGGGTGTGGTAGGTGACCCGGGTCGAATCCCCCTCTCTCTTTACCTCTCGGTCCACCCCCCCAAGTTCCGCCCGGTAGGGGTAGCCGGCAAGGCGAAAAAGCCCGATTCCCCGGTCGATCGTCTCCTCGGGAGAGCGGAACCGCAGGAAATCCGGGGTGATTTTGTGGTATCCCCCGCCGAGGTCGTCCGCAATCTCGTCGATCGTGGCGTTTCGGGGATACCGCGGCGGAAGAGTTCCCCGCAGCGAATTGGCGTTGTACCAGAGATCGATCCGCGGCGCCCAGGGAAGCCGATCCGCCCATTCCCCCCTCACCGCCCTGAGCATTCGTTCTTTTTCGGTCATTTATTAATTCCTTTACTCACCACAGAGGGAAATAATTTTATTGGGTTTTCGGAATTTTCCAGAAAACCCTGAAAGAACTGTCGATCTTCCAAAAAGGATGAGCCCTCCCGTTGTTTTTATGATCATAAATTCTCGGTGCCCTCTGTACTCTCTGTGGTGAAATTGTTTTTAGAGCCGGCCGGATCGAAGAATCGAAATGAGCAGCCACAGACCCAAAACCCCGGCGATCAGGAAGCCGAAGAGGCCCAGCATGGAAAAGCCGAAAAGATAGGGGCCGATTTGGGTTTGGATGATGATAGAGGAGCCGACGATCAGGGCGGCAATAACCAAAGAAAAAGCGATCCGGTTGGAGGCCCGGTCCACATGAAACGCGAAACCCTCGAGACCCCGGTGCTCGAAACCGATCCTCACCTTGCCCTGCCGGATCTGCTGCAGGATGTCGCGGGTTTCCCCGGGGATTTCCTTGACCAGCTGGACCAGGTCCTCGCCGGAGCGGAAGAACTCCTCCAGCAGACGGCGCGGACTCAGGCGCTCCAGGACAATCCGGCGGATGAAAGGCTCCGCTTTTCCCGCCAAGTCGAATTCCGGATCCAAATTGTAGCCGACCGCCTCGGTGGCAGCCAGAGCCTTGATCATCAAAAAAATATCCGCGGGAATCCGGAGGCGGTGACGGTGGATTAACTCGAGGAGGACCTTGAGAAGGGAGGAGATCGGGTTTTTTTTC
>Ga0079037_100000776_pt1 | contig 15389 bp, 13 predicted proteins | sample Mud3Dept4metaG_FD_71479 | JGI IMG/M metagenome (GOLD analysis project Ga0079037, IMG submission 71479) | Freshwater wetland microbial communities from Ohio, USA, analyzing the effect of biotic and abiotic controls - Mud 3 Core 4 Depth 4 metaG | ecosystem: Environmental > Aquatic > Freshwater >... | reverse complement strand
ATTCCCGTCGCTCTTAGCAGAAGCCTCAAAAAATCCGGGTAGTTAAGAAATCCTGGCCACCGGCATAAATTTTGCTGTTTTGTCATTGCCTTGAGTTCATAGACCCCGAAAAGAAAATCGGCAGGAGCCAAAAATGTCCCAGAACGAACCCGTCGTGGTAGTCCAAGAGGTCCCCACCGTGGAAGATGTCGGCTCTTCTCTGAAAGCCATGAAACCCGTCCGGAAAAATCCAGATCCTTATTCGCCGAAAGGGAGCGGGATCATGGAGCGGTTGAAAGATCGTTTCCGCGGGGAAAAGGGGCGCATGGCCAAAGAGCTGGAGCAAGCTCTCAAAATGGCCCGGAGGGAGCCGGCGAATACCAAAGTGCGGGTGAGGATCGCCGAGATTTACCAGAAAATGGGCGAAACCGCGAAGGCGATCGCCGAGTATTTGAAAACCGCGGAAATCTTCTCCAAAAAAGATCTCTGGCCGCAAGCCATGGCGGTCTACAAGCGCATCCTCAAGCTCGATCCCGGTCAAGAAGAAGTGAGCCGCTGCGTTTCGGAAATCTATCATCGCCTGGGCTTTCTGGGGGACGCCTTTTCCCAGTACAACGTTTTGCTCCGGCAATATCACCACTCCGGGGATGCGGAAAAGAGTCTCGAAATCCTCGGATTGATGGCGGATTTGAATCCGCAGAAGTTCGCGCTGGACAAGAACCTTCAGGTTTTGAGGGAGAAGTCCGAATCGGAAGAAGAGAGTCTTGACCCGAACCACCGGACGCAGACCCTGGACCTTGAAATTCCCACCTCGGATACCTCCCGCACCTTTTTTGACCTTTGCGAGGAGCTGCAGAAGAAGGCCCCCAGAAGCAAGCATCTCAAGATCGCCAAGGAAATCTGCACCGAAAAAACCTACGGCTTTGACGAAATCCTGAAAGAGCTCCAGGATGTGGGCGGGACCAGCCATGTCTACCCCAATTTTAACTTCCAGATGGGGGTCGCCTGCCGCGAAATGGGGTTTCTCGACGAGGCCATCGAACAGTTCCAGCTGGCTCTGGAGAAGGGCCAGTCCCCTCTGGAGGCGGCGCATCTTATGGGGCTCTGTTACCGGGAAAAGGGATGGTGGGAAGAAGCGCGCCAATCCTTTCGCCACGCCCTGCAGATGGAACGGGTCCCGGAAGAAAAAAGGCAAGTTATCCAAAAGGATTTAGACCTCTTGCCCCAGGAGCATCCGCTGGAAACCGAAGAGGGAAGAGAGCGGGCGGGCGAGGGGGCGGAAGAAAGCTGGACGGGCCGGACCCAAGAAGATTCCTCCTCGTTCGAGGGAACCAAAGGGAAAAAACGGTCGGCCCGGGAGGGAGCCTGCGCATAAAGACGAATTGCCGGGGCTCTAAATACATATACCCGTGAAAAGAAACCCCGGGCTTTCTTCTCACGGGTATTTTTTTAGCCGTTTCCGGCGCGCTATGGGGCCGGGTTCTCGGAAATCCCCGCCAGCACCCAGTTCCCTTCGCCGATGCTGCGGGAAAAAGTCCAATATTCCGTGAATCCGACCGGGTTCTGGGGGTCTCCTGGTGAAATGGGGGGTGGGAGGCCTTGGCCCCCGCCCTCTCCACGAAGATCCCAGCGCCTTATGATTCCAAACGGACCGTCCGAACCCCCAGGCCAGGGAACCTCTTGGCCACGACGGTCCTCCATTCATAGCGACTGGCCCCCCGTGACTGAAGGGGTACCGGCGGCGACCGGGCCTCCAAAGATGAGCGCCGGGACTCCAAATATTCCTTCAAGAATGGATCGAAAATGACGATGGATTTTGCATGGGAGAAATAAAGAAACCAATGAGATTCCTGGATCGATTGAATAGTTGGGCAAAAAGAATCAAGCCGGCTCCGGGCAACGGAGGAGGAGGGGCGGAGCATTATCTGGATCTGCTGGTCAAGGAACCGGGCAACGCCAAAGCGCATTTGAAACTGGCGGAATTTCATCAGAAGAAGGGTGAGAAGGAGAAGGCGATTGCTGAATATCTCCTGGCAGCCGAAATTTTCATGAAGAACAACTTCTATGCCCGGGCCATGGCCATCTACAAGCAGATTCCCAAGCAGGATCCCACGTTGGACCACGTCTACCTGAAAATCGCCGACATTTACCGCAAAATGGGCTTTACGGGGGATGCTCTGGCTCAGTATAAACTTCTCCTCCATCACTACAGCAGCCGCGGGATGACCGAAAAAGCCCGGGAAGTTCTGAACCTCATGCTGGAAGCCGACCCCGAGAAGAACTGCCTGGGGGAAGAGGTGCCGACAGCCTCGGAAACGGAGAGTTCCCGGACCCCCAAAAGTGAAAGATCCACGCCCGTTGAGGTTGAAATAAAAGCGCAGGCCGGAGCGCGGGATCCTTTCTTCGACCTGGGGGCGGAATTGGGCTCTTCCCGTTCTCCGGAGATCATTGCGGTGAAAGAGGTGTCAACTCAGAAGATGTCGGGGTTTGAGGATATCCTTAAGGAACTGAAGGAAACCAGCGGGCCCAGTACGGCGTATCCGCAATTCAATTACCAGATGGGATTGGCCTGCCGCGAAATGGGATTCCTCGACGAGGCCATCGAGCAGTTTAAAATCGCCCACAAAAAAGGGCAGAGCTCCCATGAAACCCTGCATATGCTGGGCCTTTGTTACAAGGAAAAAGGAACTTGGGAAGAGGCTCTGGATTCCTTTGAAAAGACCCTGAAGTCGAAAGCCATCCCCCGCGAGAAAGCCCTGGAAGCAAAGTATGAAAAAGGTCTGATCTTAAAGGAGCTGGGGCGGATTGAGGAGGCGATGGCCCTGATGAAAGAGATCCATCATGAGAACCCCGGTTTTCGGAGGGAGGAGATCTCCAGGATTGTGGGCCTCTCCCTCGGTTCCGAATCCACAACCAAACGATAAGGTGAGGAGGGTGGTTTATGGCAGTTTTTAATTATCAGAAGAAGGAAATTGACGCCAAAATCGTGTACTACGGGCCGGGCATCTCGGGGAAAACCACCAACCTGCAGCATATCCATCAGCATCTGAAGCCCGAGCAGCGCGGGAAGATGGTTTCTCTGGCCACCGATGAGGAGCGGACGCTCTTCTTTGACTTTCTGCCGATCGAGCTGGAAAGCGTGCGTGGTTTCCGGACCCGTTTTCATCTCTATACGGTTCCGGGCCAGGTTTATTACGGGGCCACGCGCCGGGCGGTCCTGACCGGGGCCGATGGGATCATTTTCGTTGCCGATTCGCAAAGAGACCGGCTGGAGGATAATCTGATCTCCATCAAGGACCTGGAAGAGAACCTTCATTATTACGGGCGGAAGATTGAAACCCTTCCCCTGGTCATTCAATACAACAAGCGCGATCTCCCCAATGTCCTTTCGCTGGAGGAACTCAACTCCAAGATCAACCGGCTCAGTGTTCCGCATTTTGAATCCGTGGCCATCCTTGGCAAAGGGGTATTTGAAACCCTGACGATGATGTGCCGCATGGTTCTGAAAACTATCGAGGACGGGGCAGAAAACCGCAAAACGCCGCCCCCCCCGACGGCCGCCGCCCCGGAACCTCCGCCGGTAAAGCCTCCGGCCGACAGGCGGCCGGCACCGGCAACGCCGCCGCCCAAATCTCCTTCTGCCTCTCCCGGCCTTGGGCTCCGGCTGGAAGGAACCGCTCCCAAACCCGCGCCGCCGAAACCGGAACCCGTACGCCCAGTCGTCAAGCCTATCATGGCGGATAAGCCGCTTCCCTCCGTGGAACCGGCGGGGATGCCCGGAATCGCCCTGAACAAGCGTCCCGCCATGACGATGACGCCCTCGTTTGAAGCTCCCCGACCCTTGAAATTGGGGCAGGTAGTGACTCCCCGGGTGGAAGAGGACAAGAAGAAGGGAAATGGAAAAAGCTTCTTCAGCCGCGTGTTTGGGGAGAAGCGTTCGGAACCGCCTGAAAAATTGGAGGAAAAGACGGAGCCAAAGCCTGATCTCCCGCCCGAAACCGTTCTCCGCATCGCCGCCTGCGGTCAGCCTCGGCTTATAGCCCCGGGCAGCGTGGAAGTCCCCTTAACCATCGAATTGAGCGGCAACGGCCAAGGGAAGAGCCTGTGCTTGAATTTGAAAGTGGCGGTCCAGTTAGATCCGCATGGGGTGCAGGGGTCTTGAGCCCGTGATGGAAGCTATTCGCAGAAATAGCAACAAAAATCTTTTCCTGCGGTTCTCGATCCGGACCGCTCCTTGCCTGTCGCTCCTGCTGGGGATTGTCCTGGGGATCTTCTCCTTCTCAGAGGCTGTTCGGGAGGCGTCGGCCCAGGGGATCTCCCCGGCTTCTCCCCTGGCTGTCGTCCTCTCGGAAGCGGAAATCAAAGGGAAGGAATCACCGGCGAAAATCTGGCAAAGCTACCGCGAGTCAGCGCAAAAAGGGGAGTGGGAGAAGAGCCGCAATGAGCTGGAAACGCTTTACCAATGGAAGCTCAACCAGGGGATTCGGAATCATTATTATTATGCCATCGCCCTAATTCGGGAAAGCGAACAGCTGCCCAAGGATGCCGTGGAAGAAATGGGACCGGTTCTTCTGGGATATGCCGAAAAGATGGCCCCGGATTTTTCCGAAGTCTATTATGCCCAGGCCGATTGGGTTTGGAGCCGCCGGCCGCTTTCCTTAGGTCAAATCGGCCGGGCAGCCCGGGGCTGGGCGGCGGGCGTATTTTACTCCTTTGCCAACCTTGAGGAGGCCATTCCGCGATATGCCACCCTCGGCTATGCCCTGGTTTTTAGCTTCTTGATGGCCCTCGGCCTGTACGCGGGGGGTCTGGCGTTCCGGTATTACCCCTTTCTCAACCATCACCTCCGTCATTTTTTCAATCTGGATTTTCCTTCCTGGATTCAGGCCGTATTGGGAGGCATCCTTCTTTTCCTGCCCTTTGCGCTGGGAATCGGTTGGCTGGGACTCTTTCTGGCCTGGCTCCTGGCCTTCTGGATCTACAGCACCCGGGGGGAGCGGACGGTCTCGGTGGTCCTTTTGATCCTGGTTTTACTCCTGCCTTCGGCGGTGCGGATATCTTCCTCCTTCGTCTCTTCCCTGAGCGAAGGGAGCGTCCCCGAGATCATCCAGGCGAATACCGGGGTTTGGAGCCCGGATCTCCACCGGCAGCTCCTGGCCCTCGAGCAGCGCGATGAAAAAGACCCGGATATCCTTCAGGCGGTCAGCCTGGTTGAAAAGCGGATGGGTAAGTTCGCCGAGGCGGAACAGCATCTGCGCCGCTGGATCCAGGTGGAAGTTGGGTCTTCGGCCGCTTACAACAATTTGGGAAACGTCTTTCTGGCTACCAACCGAATCGGCCAGGCGGTGGAAGCCTACCAGAAAGCCATCCGCCTGGACAACGCGCGCACCGAGGCGTACTACAACCTGGGCCAGGCGTACCTTCTGAATCTGCTGCTGAATGAGGCCGAATCGGAGTTCCGGCGGGCGAAGGAGCTTCGGCCTCAGCTGATCTCGTTTTATACAAGCATTGCCTCCCGCCACCCGAACCGCATGACGATCGACCGAACCCTCGAACGGGGTTACCTCTGGAAGCGGCTCCTGGGCGAGACGCCGGAAAAGGAGAGGCTGGCCAAAGGATTCTGGGCGTTCCTGGGAATCTCCTTCCCCCTGCCTTTTGAGGAGATGATCGGGGCGGGCTTTCTTCTTCTTCTGGCGGCCATTCATTGGGGGGGGCGGCGGCGGCCCCTGCTCCGCCGCTGCGAACGGTGCGGCCGCTTGATCTGCTCGCGCTGCAGCCGGTCGCTGGTGATCGGTAACCAGTGTCTCCAATGTGTTAACGCCTTTTCCAAGAAACCCAACGGCGACCCGCAGCAGTTGAAGAAAAAACGGCTCGAAGTGGCCCGCCATCAGCTGCGAGAGCTGACGATTTCCCGGTGGGCTTCGTTCCTGATCCCGGGAGCCGGCCATATTCATCGGGGTCACCCGCTGGAGGGATTCCTGTACCTGTTCCTCGGTTCGTGTTTCCTCGCCAAATCCCTTCTCTGGGGGCGCTGGCTTCCGGACCCCTTAGACCTGGGGATGTCTGCGTTCGTCCCCTGGTTCGGGGCGACCGCTCTTCTTTTTCTGGCGTTTTATGGATGGGTTCAAATGCGACTGTTTCAAATTCTAAGAAGGGAGGCGAAATTCTATTTTCGGCCGGCGGAATAACCACCCAAATGCGGGATTGAGCGGATCGCTCAGAGATTTCGGGTTGACCGACCTTTTTCAACTCCTCGGTCAGCAGCAGAAAACAGGAATCTTGCGCCTCCAGGACGGGAAGAAAACGGTCCAGTTCTATTTTGAAAATGGAAAGATCATCGGCATCGCCTTCCCCGAGGAAACGGCCGAAACCTCCCCGCTGGGCAGAAGGCTGATCCGCGGAGGACTGATTTCCGCCGAAGCATGGAGAAAGGCCTTTGGCCAGCATCGGGAAGAGCTGGCCGGCCTCGAAAGCGTCCTGCTGAAGAGCCGGGCAGTCCGGAATGAAGACTTGAGCGCGGTTTTGCGCCTGTTAATTTCCGAGACTCTATACGGCCTCTTCAAATGGAGCGGGGGAACTTTCCGTTTTGAAGCCGCGGAGGTGGTTTCTCAGCCACATCTTGTCGAACCTATTAATACCGAGTTCCTCCTGTTAGACGTCCTCCGCATGGTGGATGAATGGCCCCTGATAGCGGATCGCATTCCCACCTCCGACATGGTCATCCGCAAGGTGAATGAAACGGGCACCCTGGAAGTTCTGGCCGGCACGGCCTGGGCGGACAAGCGCTCCTTTCAGATGGAGGTCATCTACGAACTGATCAACGGGCAGCGGACCGTCGCCGACATTGTCGACCAGAGCTTCGTCGGGGAATTCGAGACCTGCAAAAACCTGATCACCCTCATGGACGCCGGCGTAATCGAACCGCTGGGAGTCAACAAGATCGGGACCGAACGTAACGGAAACCGTTCCCGGAAGATCCTGAGAAATGCCGGCGGCTATCTTCTTCTCGGCGGGGTTTTTCTGATTCTGGTATTCCAGCTGATCGGGGTCCGGGCGGAGACATTTCCCTTCAGTCCGCAGGAATATGAGGGTTGGAAGACTCTTCGCCGGCCGGCGGAAAGAATGGCTGAAAAGAAAAATGGAAACGCCGCCGAGGTGTTTCTTATTGAAAAGAACCGCTATCCCCTCGACAAATCGGAGTTGGTCAAAAACGGCTTGATTCCCCGGGCCCACCTCTCTCCCGATCAAACGAAACCTTAATCTTTCTCTCCTCCGTTCCTTAAACTCTCTTTCCGGCCCTCAAATATCTTCACGGCGACCCCATTCCCGAAGATCCAAGGCATACTTTTCCGCAAGATCGTCGAAAAGCACCGGAATTCTCTCATGAAGCTCGTCTAAGAGCGGAAATAGAAGCTCCCTCATTTGCGGGTGCGCGGCCCGGGAACAGCGCAGGTCAAAAATATGCCTCCACTCCCGCAGGTTGCAGGTCATAATGAGTTCGGTCTTCAAACTGTTGGGCAGGACCGTCCGGGCCTCCTCGGGGCGGGCGCCCAGCCCGATCAACTCCAGATAGGCCTTTTCCGCCTGCTCCATGGCCTGCCTCCAGGAAGAGTAAAGGGCGGAAGAGCGGTCCCAGAAGAAGGGGCGGATCACGGTGATTTCTTTCCCGAATTTATCCTTGGAGTAATTTGCATAGCGGGTGCTCTCCTGGCTGAAGGACGCCAGCCGGTGGCGCACCAGTTCATGGCTGATGCCCCGGTCGCAGACGAAATGAACGGTGATCCCTAAGTGTTCGATGACGCTGTGGTGGCCGGAGCGGACGAGGCGTTTAACAAAGTCCCGCGCGGAATCGAGGGTCATCTTGTCTTCGGACTTGTAGCAGGTCCGGCCGATGCGCTCGATCATTTTCAAAACGGCGGTCTTATCCGGCAGGGCGAGGATCCTGTGGGAGGGAGGGATGATTTTCATTTTTTGCTCCTTTTAAAATCCGACCAACGGATGGAATGAATGACCTGACTGAAACCGGCGGTCCCGCTCCGGATGAGGCATATTTTGCCTTTGATGTCGGAAACCGAAATGCAATTCAAGGGTGAATTCCTCCGTTGAGTCAAGTATAGCCGAAGGAAAGGCTTTTTGCCATAGGGCCCCGGGCTCGACCCCTGCTTTGCGACGATGGCGAAAAGAGGTTTTTCCCCCCGAATGTTGAAAGAGACCAGTTCTTGACCGCGAAAGGGCGCAGAAAGACCGCCCGGGGTAAAATGCGAAAAAGGTTTTATCTCCCAATCAGGTATGATATTTTAACCTCAGATTCATCTTGTCTGGGAGGAGCGATGCGTCCCATCCGTGAAATCTTGGAAGCCGGCAGCGTGGCGGTCATCGGCGCTTCGCGCGACCCGCAGAAACCGGGCGCGCAGCTCATTCAGGTTTTACAGAAAGTGGGCTATAAAGGAAATGTGGCCGGGGTCAACCCGCAGGGAGGGGAAGTTTTCGGGACCCCGCTTTTCCGCAGCCTGGCTGAAATTCCGTTTCCCGTCGATCTGGCGGTTCTGCACATCCCGCCTCATCTGGTTCCGGCGGCGCTTTCCGAATGTGCCCGCAAAGGGATCAAGGGAGCGGTCATCTCCTCGGAAGGATTTGCCGAGACCGGCCCTGCGGGGGCCCGGCTCCAGGAGGAGATCAAAGGAATCCTCCGATCTTCCGGTATCCGGGCTTTCGGCCCCAACACCCTTGGGATCGTGAACACCCAGACGGGCCTGACGACTTCATATTACTCCAGCCGATACATGCTCAGGCCGGGCTCGATCGGCTTTGCCGCCCAATCCGGAATTTTTGTGGGGGCCCTCCTGCGGTATTTGAGCTCCTTCGAAGGGCTCCAGATTTCCAAAGGGATCGGCATGGGCAACAAGGTGGATGTGGATGAGTCCGAGGCCCTGGAATACCTGATGCTGGACGAACAGACAAAGATCATCGGCCTGTACCTGGAGGACGTGCGCGATGGCCGGAAGTTCCTGGAGACCGCGAAGGCGGCGGTCGCCCGGAAACCGGTCCTGGTCATGAAAGGCGGAAGAACCGAAGCCGGGGCTCGGGCGACGGCTTCGCACACGGCGAGCCTGGCAGTGCGGGACGCGGTTTTCGAGGGGGCCCTACGGCAGGCCGGCGTGATTCGGGTCTATGCCATCGACGAATTCATCCGTACCCTGCGCGGGTTTCTTAAGATGCCCCTGCCCGCAGGCGGTCGTCTGGCCCTCGTGACCTACAGCGGGGCGCAAGCCATCATGAGCATCGACGCGGCCGTGGAAGAGGGTCTCCAAGTGGCCCGGTTTCAGGAGGAAACGAAGAAGAAGATCTCCCGGGTGATCGCCACTCCCTCCAAAGCCGGCAATCCCATTGACCTCTTCCCGGATATGCTGGCCCATGGCTTCGAAAAGACGTCCCTGGAAATTCTCGGCGCGCTTCTGGAGGACCGCGGGGTGGACGGCATCATTTTCATTTCCTTCGCCAATTTCGGTGAACAGCCCTACCGGCCGATCGTTGAGGGGTTGGAAGGCCGCGTTCACAAGCCGGTCTTTTTCTCTGTCCTGGGGATGCAAAAGGATATCGAAGGGACCGCGACTTTTTTGGAGGAGCGGGGGTACCCCTGTTTCGACCTTCCGGAGATGGCGGTCCGGGTCTTTGCGCGGATGTGGCATTATAAAAAGGCAGTGTCTGGGTAAGTTCCAGGGCCAAGGTGGAGAAAAACTTTGAGACCGTCCCTGAGGGAAAGCCTTCCTTTTCCGATGGCCGACTTCGAGGATCCTTTTTTCCCCAAAATACGGACCCCGATGCCGGCCCTGACACGCAAACGGAGGGATTCATGAATCTTGGAGAGATCCGGGAAAAAGCGATCCAGATGATGATGAAGCGTTTTCACTGAAGCCAGGCGGTTCTTGCGGTCGGGCAAGAAATCTTGGGCAGAAAGGATGAGGAGCTAATCCGGGCCATGGGGGCATTCGGCGGGGGCCTCGGCGGAAACGGGGAGGTCTGCGGGGCTCTGGTCGGGGCTTTGGGGGCCCTGGGGCTGCGCTTCAGCCGGGCCCGGGAAGAAGAAAAAGAAGATCCGCGGTTGTGGTCCTATTGCCAGGAAGTGAAGGAGCGGTTTCGGAAGGAAGTCGTGAAGAACCACGAAGGCATTCAATGCCGGGAAATCGCCCGGGTGAATTGGAAGGACCGCGATCAAGTGCGCGCTTTTTACCGCGGGGAAAAAATCCTGGAGTGCGGGAGAATCGTCGGCGATACGACCCGGCTACTGAATGAACTTTTGGAGCGATCTTTTGCCCCGGTTAAATAGGGGTGCCGGCTTACCCTCTCCCACATGGGAGAGGGTAAGGGGAGGGATACCGTACCCAGAGAGAAATTTCTAAAAATCCGCCTTCAGAGGGTCCGCTCAAGGAATTTTTCCAATTTTCTCTTCCACCCGGTACGTTTTCACGAGAGTCATCACCTGGTTCCAGGTTTCGTCTTCGATTTCCACCCCGGTTTTGAGGCGCTCCTTTCGGCTCTTGACCTCTTTTTCCCCAGGGTAAAGAACCTGCTCGAACCCTTGGGCCGGGGGCGTATCCTTGATGAATTCAACCATCTGGGAAGCCTCGGATTTAGCGGCGGCCAGGGGGGCAAACCGTTCGATGTCGATGACCACGATCAAAGATCCGTTGCTGAACTGCTTCCCCGGTTTCGCCGGGTATCCGTCGCGCGAAAGAAGGGAGCCGAAAATGTCGGTCATGAAAGCGAGGCAGAACCCTTTGTAGCCGACGGAGGCGCCGATAGGGAGAATGGCGCCGCCGGCATAGAAGTCGTTGGGATCATTGCTGGGGCGCCCTTCCTTGTCGATGATCCAGCCATCGGGGAGTTTCTTCCCGCGGGCGCGGTGGACCCGAATCTTTCCTTCGGCGGCGACCGAGGTGGCAAAATCGGAAGAGATCGCCCCCTCCTTTTCGGCGGGAAAGGCAAGGGCCATGGGATTGGTTCCCAATTTCCTTCCGGCCCCGCCATAGGGGGCCTGGGAAAGAGCCAGGCCTCCGGTGGCGCAGAAGAGGATTGCCGCGCAGCCTTCCCTCGCGGCCATCTCCCCGTACGCGCCGAGGCGCCCCAGGTGCCCGAGATAGCGCATGGCGACGGAGCTTACGCCGTGTTCCTTGGCTTTTCTTACGGCCACTTCGGTAGAGAACTTGGCCACCACCTGGCCGAAGCCCCGGTGGCCGTCGATCTGGGCCGTGGCCGGGGACTCGCGAACGATTTCCGGCTTAGCCGCGGGGAAGAGCAGGCCGTCTTTGATCTGCTGGAGATACTGGATGACCCGGATGAAGCCGTGAGAATCGTGGCCGGTCAGATTGTTGTCCGCCAGGTGTTCGGCCACGATGCGGCTGTGTTCCTCCGGCGAGCCTGCGGCGCAGAAGAGATGAAAGGTGATTTTTTCCAGCTGTTCACCCGTTACCTTGGGCATGCTGCTTCCTCCTTGCTTGCATAAGTTTGCCAATTTGCGGAAATTTCGAAAGGATTACCGCTGATCCTTTTTACGATATCGGGTTTCCCCCCAGGGAGGCCACGATCACCAGGTCTCCGGATTCGTCCGGGGAATAGGCGCTTCCGTCCAGCCCCCCGAAATGCACGATGTTTTGAAATCCTTCCTCGCCAAGAACCCGATCCAGATCTGCGGCCAGCCAGGGTTTCTGCGGGGTGCTGTTCACCTTAACCGACCACCGGGCAGGACCCGACCCCTGGCGTTCGAAGAGCGCCGTGTGGAAGGTTATGAACTCCTCTCCGTAATCGGCAAAGCGCCAAACAATCGTCTCGGCGTTTCCTTCCGCAGCAAAGAAACGCGGCTGTTTCTTCCAGCGCAGGTCGTAATTGAGATTGTGAAGCAGGATCACGCCGCCCGGCCGGATTTTCCCTTTCATCTGCCGAAATGTTTGCCGCAGGTCCAGTTCGGAAAGAACGTGGGGGAGAGAGTTTCCCAGGCACAAAAGGGCGTCGAAAGCCCCGGAGATTTCGGCAAGCCGGGAAAAGGCGGCCACCTCGAAGAAAACCTTGACCCCGGAATCGGCCGCATTTCGGCGGGCGCGCTCGATCATGGCCGGACTCGCGTCGACCCCGGCAACCGCGAACCCTTTTCGGGCGAGGGAGATGGAATGCCGGCCTGTTCCGCAGGCCGTGTCCAGAACGCTCAAAGCCGAGTGGCCGCGAAGGGTCTTTTCCAGAAAGGGCATTTCCAGAGCAAGGCGCTTCGGCCAATTCGTCATAATATCAAAGGCCGCGGCCAAACGGTTGTAAAATTCCTCGGCGCTAATCGTTTCCATCTTCCCCACGCTAAACCCCCCCTGCCCCAAGGCCAGGGCACCTCTTGGCCTTTGCGCCGGTCCTCCATTCATAGCAACTGGCACCCGTGACTGAATGGTTACTCCGGAATCCCTATTTGATTTGACCATTCCGGAACCTTCCCGATGCCCGGCATTTACGATCCCTGCTGAACCGCCACCTTCGCTTTGATAAAGTCTTGGATCTCTTCCGGCGTGTACCCCAGGTCCTTTAGAATTTCGACGGTGTGCTCCCCAATCAGGGGGGCGCGCCTTTTTATTTCCGGGGGCTTTCCGGAGACAAAAATGGGGGTTTTAATGATCTTTATTTTGCCTCTCTGGGGGTCTTCCACTTCGGCCATGATGTTGCGGAACTGCACATGGGGATCCGCGATGATCTCATCGATGTTCATGAGCCGCCCGCAGGGAACGTTTCCTTCCACCAAAAGGGTTTCCAAATCCCTGCTCCGATATTTCCCCGTGGTCTGGCTCACCTCCGCCGCCAGTTCCGGCCTGCTTTTGACCCTCCCCTCCAGCGAAGAATATTTCGGGTTGCTGTATAGATGATCGAGCTTCAGAACCCGGCAGAGGTTTTTCCACATTTCGTCGGTCGTGACGGCGATCAGGACAAACCCGTCCTTCGTTTCAAACGCCTGGTAGGGGGCCGCCGCCAGGTATCCCGAACCCATCCGCTGCGGGAGCTCCCCGGTCATGGTGTACATGGCCACGAACTGGCCCATCTGCATGATGGCTACATCCAGCAGGGCGATTTCGATCTGCTTCCCCCGGCCGGTTTTTTCCCGATCGAGAAGGGCAAGGGCGATGGCATAGGCCATGTGATTTCCGGAAAGATAGTCGACCATGGTGGGGAGGACTCGAACCGGCGGGCCCTGGGGTTCCCCGGTGTTGATCATGATCCCGGACATGGCCTGGGCCACCGGGTCGTACCCGGGCCGGTCGCGGTAAGGTCCTTCCTGGCCGAACCCGGAAATGGAACAGTAGATGATTTTGGGATTGACCCGGGAAACGATTTCGTACCCCAGGTTAAGTTTGTCGATGGTCCCGGGCGTGAAGTTTTCGAGGAAAACATCGGCCCGCTCCACGACTCTCATGACGGCCTCATGTCCCCTGGGGTCCTTCAAATTGACAGCAAGGCTGCGTTTGTTCCGATTGAAATTCGCGAAAGCGGAGCCGCGAACGGGCTTGCGCCAGAAATCGCCGGTGGGTGGCTCGATCTTGATCACCTCGGCCCCCATGTCGGCCAGAAGCATGGAGCAGGCCGGCCCGGCAATGACCTGGGTAAAATCGGCAACCTTAATTCCCTTAAGGGGCAGCCAGGATTCGCTTGTTTGCATGTTGATCGGCCTCCTGATGAAAATAGATGGAGCGCGAAAAGATCGGGAGGAAAACAGCCGAGCGCACTTTCACTCTTATACTACGAACGCTTTGAAGATTCAATCAAATGATCACGCTTCTTCGGGATGCAGATTGACGGGGTTTCGCCCGTCTTTCCTATTCCTGGATGCGATACCGCGGCGGGGAGATGGACTCGCTCTTGCAAAGCGGGCAACGGCTGGGAGTGGAAAACCGCTCCCGCTTTTTGAAGACAAACCCGCACTGCAGACAGGCGGCGGGGTCCATCGCGAGCTTTCGCGGGTGGACGGAGCGGGCGATGTGCTGGAGGTGGTCGAGGACTTCCTTTTCCCGGATGCGCAGGATCTGGGAGATCTCCCGCAGATCCCGGGATTCCTTTTCCAGAAGGTCGGCGATTTCTTTACGGATTGTAGGCATATTTTATCTGCAGGAATCTGCGGCGCAATATCTTTAAGCGGCTTTCATCCGGTTCTGCAGGGTTTCAATAAAGGCCTCCACCCGGGTCTGCGCCTGGGCGTCGGAGTAGACGCGCGCGTCGGTCATATCCGCCTCCAGGACAAGGCTTAGGATCCCGGTTTTTTCGTAGAGGAGCCGCTGAATGTCATATTGGCCGAGAGAATAGGGCTTGCAGCTGCGGTTGGAATGAATGATGACCCCGTCGATGGAAAAACGTTTTATCAGCTTCAAGACCCTTTCGACCATCAGATCGATGCTGATGTTCAGATAGGCGGTCGTGTAAGCTTGAGCTAATCCGTCCAGCGGGTCGGCGGTCTCCAGGCCCTCGAACACCCAGGCGCTCGTGTACGTGTCCGCAACCAGGCAGGCGCCCTGGGCGGAAAGGAGGTCACCCAGTTCGCGCATCTTGTACCAGATGGGAATGTTATCCCAGAGCAGGCGGTACTTCTCGCTGGGGACCGCGCTGATTCCCTGGGCGATCCGCTCCTGAAGCTCCGCCTTCATCTCCCGGTAAAAATTCACGACCTCTCTGGTGCCGCGCAGGGTCACAATAGGCGCCATGTTGATGAAGGCGTCGAAACAGCTCATCGGGGAGGGGCGGTGAGCACACTGGTCCAGGACCTCTTTCCAGAGGATGGCCGACTCTCCGGAGAGGCGGACGACCTCCTTGAGTTTCTCCCAGTCGAATTTCTTCTTCGTTTGCCCTTCGATGAACTCACTCAACTCCTCGAACTGGCGCTTGACATAGGCCAGGCTTTCAGGAGTCATTTGGTGGTGGACGAAAGGCGTGTCGAGGAGGAAGAGGGGCACGTGGAAAATCCGGCTCAGAGCCTCGTACCACTTTAAAACCGTCCCACAGATGTTGTTGCAGGCCAGGAGGAAATCGGGCTTCGGGAGTCCGCCGGGGATGGGGCTTTTCTTGGTCAGCGCGGAACCGATGTCCCCGCGGGCGTAAGAACAGAGATCCCGGGAGTAACCCAGTCCCTCCGCCACCTCGCAGAGTTCCACGGACATCTTGGAAGCTCCCAGCATGGCTCCGTGGTTCTCCGGGTAGATGGGAATGACATCGGCCGCAATGAGGAACTCGACAGGGCCGCCGCTGGTGATCCAGGCGATTTTCTTATCCCTGCCTTCCGCCATCTTGGCCCCCATGTAGTAGAGGGTCATGAGCTCCTTCATTTTCTGCGAAGCCCGCAGGCGGCGTTTTTCCTTTTCGGGTTCAGTGGTTGCCATGTCAGCCTCCGAGGGTTT
>Ga0079037_100000775_pt1 | contig 15389 bp, 13 predicted proteins | sample Mud3Dept4metaG_FD_71479 | JGI IMG/M metagenome (GOLD analysis project Ga0079037, IMG submission 71479) | Freshwater wetland microbial communities from Ohio, USA, analyzing the effect of biotic and abiotic controls - Mud 3 Core 4 Depth 4 metaG | ecosystem: Environmental > Aquatic > Freshwater >... | reverse complement strand
GAAGTCGCGGAGCAACTCCGGCACGCGCTTGGTCTCGGGCACGAAGTGCGCCGGCCGGATGAGCCCCGTGACGGACGCGTCGGGGGCTTCCTCCGGCCGTTGGATCAGATCCTTGACGAACACGAACCCGAGCACGTTGTCGAGGCTGTCGCGATAGACCGGCACGCGGGAGTACTGCTGCTCGCGGAAGAAGGCGCGCAGCTCGCCGAGCGTGGCATCGGCCTGGATGGCCACGATGTCCGGGCGCGGCGTCATGACCTCGCGAACCAGCCGATCGCCGAAATCGACGATGGAGCGGAGCAGCTCGCGCTCGTCGCGTTCCATGCCGCCTCCGCCGTTCTGCGCGGCCGCCGGGGGCGCGTCGGCGGGCGCGGGCGCGGCAGCGGTCGTATTGGCGGCGATGGGCCGTGGACGATCGAGCACGCGCCGCAGCCCGCGCGCGATCGGCGAGAGCGGCGCGGTGAGCACCACGAAGGACGGCAGCAGCAGTTCGAGCACCCGGCGCGGGTCGCGCCGGACGATGAACGTCGGAACGAGGTGCTCGCAGACGAGCACGTAGGCCAGGACCGCGACGGTGAAGAGGCTGGCGTGCCGCAGGCCCGTCACGCCGATGGCCAGCGCCAGCAGCGCGCTCGCCACGCCAATCGCGAGGCCGATGAGCAGGCGGAGCGGCACAAACAGCGAGGGCGGGTCCTCGAGGTAGCCCTCGAGGCGGCCGTCGATCGCGTCGCGCTCGGCCATCAGCCGGAGCGACAGCCGCATCAGTGCGCCAAAGGCCGCCTGGATGGTGCCCGCGTAGATCGTGACGCACCCGAGCAGGAACAGGGCGAGCGGAATCACCGGCGCGTCCCTCGCTCGATCAGCCCTTCGCGCAGCCCGCCCTTGCGGCGGAGCACTCGCTCGAGCCGGGCCATCCGGCCTCCATCCCGTTCGTGATCATAGCCGCAGAGATGCAGGAGGCCATGCAGCGCCAGCACCCGAAGCTCGGTCGCCAGCGGGTGGCCGGCCTCCCGGGCCTGTCGCGCCGCTACGCCCCGGGCAATCACGACATCGCCGAGCGGGAGCCCGGCGCCGCGGCTGCCCGCCCACGGGCCGGGCGTCGTGTCGCCAGCCGGGAAGGAGAGGACGTCGGTCGCGGCATCCACGCCCCGGAACTGCCGGTTGAGCGAGCGGATCCGCCGGTCGCTGACGAGCGCGATGCCCACTTCCCCGCGCGCCCGCGCCGGGGCCACCCGGCGCAGCCAGGCCGCAAGGCCCGGCACGCGGACGGTCGTGCCGCGCCCATCGCTCACGCGGATCACGAGAGGGCGGGCACGGAGGGCCGCCTTCCGAGTACCGGCCGTGCCTCGCGCACGCCGCGGGGGCGGCGTCTCTGCGTGGGGCACCGGGCTCGTGTCTGCCGCAGGCATGGCGCGTCAGGAGGTCCGCACGGGACGCGTGGCCGCGCGATCGACGTAGGCGGCATAGGCCCGCACGATGTCCTGCACCAGACGGTGGCGCACGACGTCGGTCTCGTCGAAGTACACGAAGGAGATCCCCTCGACCGCCCTGACGACGTCGAGCGCCTCGATGAGGCCCGAAACGCGCCCGGCTGGCAGGTCGATCTGCGTGATGTCGCCCGTCACGACCGCCTTGGAGCCAAAGCCGAGGCGCGTCAGGAACATCTTCATCTGCTCCGACGTGGTGTTCTGCGCCTCGTCGAGGATCACGAAGGCGTCGTTGAGCGTGCGTCCGCGCATGAACGCGATCGGCGCGATCTCGATGGTGCCGCGCTCGAGCAGCCGCTCCACCCGTTCGGCGTCGAGCATGTCGTAGAGCGCGTCGTAGAGCGGCCGCAGGTAAGGGTTCACCTTCTCCTGCAGATCGCCCGGCAGGAAGCCGAGCCGCTCGCCGGCTTCGACGGCGGGCCGAGCCAGGACGATGCGCGACACCTTCTTGGCCACGAGAAACGTGACGGCCTGCGCCATGGCGAGGTAGGTCTTGCCCGTACCCGCCGGCCCCACCCCGAACACGATGTCGTCGCGCTCGATCGCGTCGAGGTACTTGCGCTGGTTCAGGCTCTTGGGCACAACCTGCCGCTTGGCCGAGGGGCGCACGGCACGCGTGAGGTAGTAGTCACGCAGGTTTACGCGGTCGTCCTGCGCCACGAGCTGGGCTGCCGCCTTGACCTCGCCCTTGCCGAACCGGTAGCCCTCGCGCATCAGCACACTGAACTGGCCGATGGCCCGCTCGAGGCGGTCGAGGTCGGCGAGGTCGCCATCGACGATCAGGGCGTGCCCGTCGGTCCGGATCCGGACGTTGAACAGGGATTCGAGCGTGCGCAGGTTCTCGTCGTAGGACCCGAAGAACGTCTCGATGCCGTCCTCCGGGAGCGCGACCTTGCGCGTGCTGGGCGTGACGATGGAACGATCTCCTTGCCTGTCAGTAACTTAGTTGACCACGCTAGCAAACACGGCGCACCGCGTCAAGGGACCGGCCGCAGCTTCAGCTCGCCGAGTTGGCGCGGATCGACCGGCGAGGGGGCCCCGGCCATGAGATCCACCGCCTGGGCCGTCTTCGGAAAGGCCATGACGTCCCGGATGGAGGACTCCCCGGCGAGGATCGTCACCATGCGGTCGAGGCCGAGGGCAATGCCGCCGTGCGGCGGCGTGCCGTAGCTCAGCGCCTCGAGGAAGAAGCCGAAGCGCAGCCTCGCCTCGTCGTCGCTTATGTTCAGCAGGCGGAAGACCCGCGCCTGCACGGCCGCATCGTGGATCCGGATGCTCCCGCCGCCGATCTCGCTGCCGTTGAGCACGAGGTCGTAGGCCTTGGCCCGCACGTGCGCGGCGTCTTCCGCAAGCCGTGGCAGGTCGGCGTCCGCCGGCGCGGTGAACGGGTGGTGCATCGAGACGAAGCGGCCCTCGGCCGGGTCCCACTCGAAGAGCGGGAAGTCCACGACCCAGAGGAACTCGTATCGGTCGGCCGGGAGCAGGCCGCGGGACCGCGCCACGTGCAGGCGCAGCTGGCCGAGTGCCTTCGAGGTGGCCTCGGCCGGCCCGGCGGCGAGCAGCAGCAGGTCGCCCGCGCCGGCTGCCGCAGCGTCGAGCGTCGCGGCGACCGGCCCCTCCCCCACCGCCTTCAGGATCGAGCTCTGCACGGTACCGTCCTGCGCGCGGCGGGCCCAGACGAGGCCGGACGCGCCGGCGGCCTTCGCCTGCGCGGTGAGGTCGTCGAGCTCGCGGCGCGAGAGCGCGGCCCCACCTGTCACGACGAATCCCCGCACCACCCCGCCCTGCGCGAGCGCGTCACGGAATGGCGTGAACGGCGTCTCCGCGAACGTGTCCGACAGGTCCTCGATCGGCATGCCGCACCGTAGGTCGGGTTTGTCGGACCCGTAGCGCGCCATCGCCTCGTCGTAGCCCATGCGGCGGAACGGTGCGGGCACCTCGACCCCAATCTCTCGGAAGACTGCCTGGAGGCAGGGTTCGATCAGCTCGAAGACCAGCTCGGGCGTCGCAAACGACACCTCGACGTCCACCTGCGTGAACTCGGGCTGGCGATCGGCCCGGAGGTCTTCGTCGCGGAAGCACTTCACGATCTGGAAGTAGCGGTCGAGGCCCGCCACCATCAGGATCTGCTTGAGGATCTGTGGCGACTGCGGCAGCGCGTAGAACTCGCCGGGGTGCACACGGCTTGGCACGAGGTAATCGCGCGCACCCTCCGGCGTGGACTTCGTCAGGATGGGCGTCTCGATCTCGAGGAAGCCCTGGGCGTCGAAGTACCGGCGGATGGCCATCGCCACGCGGTGCCGCAGCTCGAGGTTGCGCTGCATCCGCGGCCGGCGCAGGTCGAGATAGCGGTACCGGAGACGCGTCTCCTCGGTGGCGTTGATGTCATCGGCGATCGGGAACGGCGGCCGGGCGGCCTCGTTGAGCACCCGGATCTCGCGCGCGAGCACCTCGACCTCCCCCGTCACCATCCGGCGGTTCACGTCCTGCTCACCCCTGGCCGCCACCCGGCCGATCACGGCCACCACGAACTCCGTGCGCAGGTGCTTGGCCACCGAGAGCAGCGGCTCGGCGTCCACGGTTACCTGCGTCACGCCGTGGCGGTCGCGCACGTCGATGAAGGCGAGCGCCCCGAGGTCGCGGAGGCGGTTCACCCAACCGAGGAGGACGACATCGCGACCGATGTCGGCAGCGCGAAGAGCGCCGCACGTGTGGGTACGTCGAAGGTCGGCGAGCGGTTCGGGCATGGTCGTCCTGGGCGGAAGTGAAGCCTCGCCGCCGGTTAGGCGTGGGGGGCAGCGCCGGAGGCGCCCGCGGCCGGCGGCACGGCGAGGCGGTCGCGCAGCGCTGCAGCGAGCGTGGCGCGCGGCACCGCATGCTGCTCACCGGAGCGCAGGTCCTTGATGGCCACCTCGCCCCGCGCCACTTCGTCGTCCCCGAGCACGGCGACGAGCGGCACGCCGCGGGCGGCGGCGTACTTGAACTGCTTGCCGAGTCGGTCGGCGTCGGGATAGACGTCCACGCGCAGCCCGGCCGCGCGCAGCTCTCCGGCGAGCGCAAGGGCCGCGGCTCGGCCCGACGTGTTCCACAGTGTCACCATCACGTCGGCGGCGGCGCCGGTGAGATGCGGCGGGAACATGCCGCGCTCGGTCATCACCACGAGGATGCGCTCGAGGCCGAGTGAAAAACCCGCCGCCGGCACGTCGTCGCCGAGAAACATCCCCACCAGGCGATCGTAGCGTCCACCGCCCCCGAGGCTGCCGGCGAGGTCCGTCACGGCGATCTCCATGATGGCGCCGGTGTAGTAGGCCAGCCCGCGCGCGAGCGAGGGATCGATCCGGATTCGGCCGGCGGCGGGCGTGCCCGCGCAGAGCGCCACGATCTCGGCGAGGTTCTCCAGACCGGCACGCGCCTCCGGCAATCCCGCCACCCGGTCCGACAGGGTGCGCAGCGCCTCGTCGGTGCCCACCGCGACAGCCGACGTGCCGGCGGCCGGGCCAAGGCGGTCGAAGAGGTCGAGCAGCGACGCGGCGGCGGCCGGCGGCACCCCGCGGTCGTCGAGCTCGCCCGAGACGGCGTCGCGCCCGATCTTGTCGAGCTTGTCGAGGGCCACGAGCGCGGCGCCCTGCAGGTCGCCCGGAACCCCACTCGCCTCGAGCAGGCCCGCGAGCAACTGCCGGTGGTTGAGGCGGACGGTGAAGGTCGCGAACCCGAGCCGCGTGAGCGCCTCGGCCGCCGCCGCGCACAGCTCGGCCTCGACGACCGGCGAGCGCGACCCGATGGCATCCACGTCGCACTGATAGAACTCGCGGTAGCGTCCGCGCTGCGGCCGATCGGCCCGCCACACCGGCTGGATCTGGTACCGCTTGAAGAAGCGCGGCAGCATCCCCCGATACTCGGCGACGACACGCGCGAGCGGCACCGTCAGGTCGTACCGCAGAGCGAGATCGGCCTCGCCGCGCTCGGCCCCCTCACCGCGCTTGAGGATCTTGAAGATCAGCCGGTCGCCCTCATCGCCGTACTTGCCGAGCAGCGTCTCGATGTTCTCGACGGCGGGCGTTTCGAGCGGCTCGAACCCGTACCGCTCGTACACACCGGCAATGACCGAGACGACGTACGCGCGCCGACGCACGTCGTCGGGCAGGAAGTCGCGCATCCCGCGCGCGGGGTGGGTGACGGTCATCCGTTCATGTAGTCCAGCCGATAGGCCACGTACCGGGCGGCATAGTCGGCGAGCGAAGCCAGTTCGGGATCGGTGAGCGGGCGCCGCACCTTCGCGGGGCTGCCCATCACCAGCGAGCGTGGCGGCACGACCATGCCCTCCGGAACGAGCGCGCCGGCGGCCACGATCGACTCGGTCCCAATCACCGCGCCGTTGAGAACGATGGCCCCCATGCCAATCAGACAGCGGTCCTCGATCGTGCACCCGTGGACGATGACGCCGTGCCCGATCGTCACCTCGTGACCGATCGTCGTAGGGTGCGTGCCGCGCATCACGTGCACGATGGTGCCATCCTGCACGTTGCTGCGGTGGCCGATGCGGATCCAGTGGACGTCGCCGCGGACGATGACGTTCATCCAGAGGCTGGACTCCTCGCCAAGCGTCACGTCGCCGATCACCTGGGCGCTTGGGTCGACATAGGCCGAAGCAGGGACGACGGGCTTTTTGCCGCGGAATTCGCGGATCATCGGGCGATGATTATATCGTGTGGGGTCACCGGGATGCCCCGCGGGAGCGTGCGGTGCCATCGTCGCAGCGCCCCTGGGCGGGCAGCCCGCCGCGGGACGCCTGGCGGCGTTGCCGCACGAGGCCACCGCGGCGCCCCGGAAGGCTGTGGCCGGCGAGCGCGGGGCGCGGTCGGGAGCGCTTCCGGCTCCCATCCCGCGCAGAGGGCGCCACGCCGGATGGCGCCGAACAACGTGGAAAGGACCGACCGTGAGAATCGCGTTTCAGGGGGAACCGGGGGCGTTCAGCGAGGCAGCGGCGCTCAAGTGGCGCCCGGAGGCCGAGGTGCAGCCCTGCCCCGCCTTCGAGGACGTGTTCGACGCGGTGGAACGCGGGCGCGCCACGCTGGGGGTGCTGCCGATCGAGAACTCGATCGGGGGGACGATCCACCGCAACTACGACCTGCTGCTGGCCCACGAGCTGCGGATCGCGGGCGAGGTGGAACTGCCGGTGGTGCACGCGCTCGTTGCGCTGCCGGGCACCACGCTCGAGCAGGTCACTCAGATCTACTCGCACCCGCAGGCGCTCGCACAGTGCGACCGCTTCCTCCGTTCGCTCGCTGGCGTCGAGGTGGTGGCCACGTACGACACGGCGGGCAGCGCGCGTCTCCTCGCCGAGCGTGACCTCCGCCAGGCGGCGGCGATCGCCTCCGAGCGCGCCGCCGCGCTGTTCGGACTGCAGGTGCTGAAGGCGAGCATCCAGGATTTCGCCGACAACATCACCCGCTTCCTGGTGCTCGGCCGCGGCGGCGCGACGCAGGCCTCCCTCCAGCCCGATGACGCCAACAAGACGACGGTGGTGTTCACGCTGCCCAACGAGCCGGGCGCGCTCTTCAAGGCACTGAGCGTGTTCGCGCTGCGCGGCATCGACCTGACCAAACTCGAGTCGCGGCCGGTGCCCGGGCGCCCGTGGGAGTACCTGTTCTACGCCGATCTCGCGGCAGGCCTGCACGAGTTCCGATGCGGCCGGGCGCTCTCCCACCTTGGCGAGTTCGCCCCGTCGCTGCGTGTGCTCGGCAGTTACGTGGCAGCTCCGCGCGATCCCGCGCCGGCAACCGGAGCGTGAACTGGTCCGTTCCCGGCGTGACGGGTGTCGTGCGCTGAGACACCGATGGTCTGGCGTTCCTGCCGTCTTCCGACACGCCCCGGACTAGGGACCTCGATTCGGCCAGGCATGGCACACGGCGAACCAGCAACCCCATGAGCGATCGGTCCGTCGATCGAGGATAATCGACTGGTCTCCATGACGGTGCTCGATCAGCTCGGCCGGCCGCTGCGCACCCTCCGCGTCTCGGTGACGGATCGGTGCAACCTCCGCTGCGCATACTGCATGCCCGAGCCGGACTACGTCTGGCTTCCGCGCGCCGATGTCCTCACGTTCGAGGAGGTGCTCCGCGTCGTGGACGCGTTTGCGGCGCTCGGCGTGGACCGCGTGCGCCTGACCGGCGGCGAGCCGCTACTTCGGCGCGACCTGCCCACCCTCGTTGGGGGCCTCGCCGCGCGCCGCGCCCTTCGGGACCTGGCGCTCACGACCAACGGGCTGCTGCTGGCCGAGCAGGCTCCCGCCCTGCGCGCCGCAGGGCTTCACCGCGTCACCGTCAGCCTCGACACGCTGCGTCGCGATCGATTCCGAGCGCTCACCCGGTTCGATGCGCTGGACCAGGCGCTCGCCGGCATCGAGGCCGCCCGCGCCGTCTTCGGGACCCTGAAGCTCGACATGGTCGTCATTGGCGGTACCAACGACGACGAGGTGGGCCCCATGCTCGACTACGCGCGAGGCCTCGGTGCCGAGCTTCGCTACATCGAGTACATGGACGTCGGCGGCGCCACCCGGTGGACTCCCGGCCAGGTGGTGTCCCGGGAGGAGCTGCTCGCGCGCGTTGCGGCGGAGTTCGGGCCGGTCACGCCCATCGAGGAACCCTCGTCGGCGCCGGCCGACCGGTTCTGTCTGCCGGACGGCACCGTTTTCGGGGTGGTCGCGTCCACAACCGCCCCTTTCTGCCGCACCTGCGACCGGGCACGGCTCACCGCCGACGGGACGATCTTCCGGTGCCTGTACGCCAAGCACGGCGCCGACCTGCGGGCCCCGTTGCGCGCGGGCGCAACTGACGAGGCGGTGCGAGCCCTCGCGAGCGCCTGGTGGACGGACCGCGACGACCGGGGAGCCGAACGGCGAGCCGAGCTGTCGCACCGCGCGGCGCTGGTCTCCGTGAGCGAACTGCGGCGCAATCGGCACCTGGAGATGCACACCCGCGGCGGCTGACGAGCAGCTGCCGCGGGTATGCACGCCCCCAGCGCCGTGGGCCGTGTGCCCTTGTCTGCCGCCCGCCTCCCGGGCGGACGACCCGCGGCTCTTCATGCCCCGCCGGGACCTGCCGATAACCGGGACGAGGCGACCCCGAGTTTGGGACGCGTGTCCCCCCGGGGCTGGCAGTTCCGGATGCTCGACCACCACAAGCTCGTGCGTGCCGCCGAGGCGCTCGACCCGGTGCCCTTCAGCGTGAGCCGGCTCGTGGCCATCGTGGCGCAGGATCACTGGGCGTTCAGTGACGTCGAGCACGTGCTCTCCCACGATCAGGCCCTCACCGGGCGGCTGCTGCAGATCGCGAACTCCGCGTGGAGTGCCTCGCTGATGCGCATCGGCACGGTGAAGGACGCCGTCATCCGGATCGGCATCGGGCCCACCGTCTCCTTCGCGATGGGCGCCTGCGTCGGGCCGACGTTTCGCCGCGCACTGCCGCAGTTCGGCCTCACGGAGGGCGCGCTCTGGCGTCACGCCGTCGCGTCCTCGCTCGCCGCGGAGGTCATCTCCGCGATGTCGCCCGCCGAGGTGCCCGCCGAGTCGGTCACCGCGGCACTGCTGCACGACGTGGGCAAGCTCGTGCTGGCGCGGTATCTCACACCCGAACTGGCCGCAGCCGTGAGCGAGGCCCGCCAGGACCCCGACCGCACGCCGATTCAGGCCGAGGCCGACATCCTCGGCGTCCATCATGGCGAACTCGGCGGCATCGTGGCCCGCCACTGGCACCTGCCCGACCGGCTGGCCGACGCGATCACCTATCACCACGCCCCGGATCGCCTCGCCGATGCCGTGTGCGACGTCGTGGCCCTGGCAAACGCGGCAGCCAAGGCGACTGCCGACCCCGCCGCACCGGTCGTCCTGCCGGCGTCGTCGGTGAAGCGCCTGCAGCTACCCGCGCACTTCTTCGAACGGCTGTGCCAGCACGTGGACCGCCGCCTCGAGGACGTCCTGGCCCGCTACGACCAGCACCCGGCTCCTGCGGTGCTCTCCCGCAAGTCGGCGTAATCGGTCGGTCGATCGATCGGTCGATCAGTCGATCAACTGGGCTCCTCCGTCGGTGGGTCTGCCAGGTTGGGAGCCTCGAAGGCGCGTCGCCCTCCGCTCCGAGGGCGGCTTCCGGCCCCGCCGCATGGTCGGTTGGCAGCGCGATTGGTCCGTGGTGACGCGGCCTTGCCGGGGAAGCGGCCCTCAGAACCCAGCCATCTCCAGCGCCCACTGGATCTCGAACCGGCGTTCGTCCAGCGGCCGGTCCGACAGGGCCACCTCGCGGATGTGGACCAGCGCGAGTTCGGCCATCGGACGGTACTGCAGGTGCCACGCCCCATCGGCGCCGCACGCCTGTTCGAACAAGACAGCACCGCGTACCAGCAGACGAGCGCGCACCTCTTCCATCTCGACGAACAGGTCCGCCTCGTAAAGAGCGGCCATGGTGGTCACGGCCAGCGTGGACAGGGTGGGACCGGCCGGGGTGGGCGACGGAGATCCGGGCGTGTAGCTCATGCGCTGGGCCTCACGCCGGTAATCGACGCGAGCGGGCCGGAGCACAGTCGGGGCTCCGGCACGCGGCTGGATCCTCTTGCGACCGACGCCCCCCTGCGCCCGTGCAACCTGCCGGGGCTCAGCATCCCCCTCGGCGGGCCTCAGCCTCCGCCAGCCAGCCGCGACGCAGGCGCTCCGGGGGGACGCTCGAGAGATAGGGCTTGATGTCGAGGATGGGCGAGCCGTCGAGCATGTCCACACCGCGTACGCGCAGCCGTGTGCCCTCCCGCCCGAGCAGTTCGACGACGGTGAGGCCGAGCGGGTTGGGCCGCACGGGGGCGCGGGTGGCGAGCACGCCGTGGGGGCGGTCGTCGTTTGGCGGCGTGACAGTGAGCTCAACGGGCCTCGCCTGGTGGAACACCCAGATCACATACAGGTGGGAGAACCCCTCGATGTCGGCCAGCGCCTCGACGAGGTCATCGCGAAGCTCGAGGACACCCTCGGCCGAGTGATCGGCACCCGGCCCCTTCGGAATCGCCGCCGTCTCGGAGAAGGGGCTGTGGACGATGCCGATCGGCCGGAACGAGACGTGAAGCGGGGTGGACATTCCGGTATTGTGCCCCGTTCCGGATGGCCTCGACAGCGCGGGGCCCACCACGGGCGGCGCGGCGAGGACCGCGTCGTCCTCCAGGGGGTTCGGCCGCGAGGGTGCGTGGCCCTCCAGGGACGGCGCAGCCTCGGAGGACGGAGGGGCGGGCTCGGTGCCCGCCCCTCAACGGGAACGCGTCAGAAGCGGAACCCGCCGCTGAAATAGAAGGTGCGCGATGTCTGGTACGCGCTGGCCGACAGCGCCTGCCCATAGCTCGGGCCGAGGCGATAGTGCACGCCCTCCACGGGCGTCTCGGTGAACGGGTTGAACGGCAACAGCGTCGTGTCGGTCGACGCCGTCAGCACGGTGTCGTTGGGACCGTCGATGCCCGTCTGGTTGAACAGGTTGTCCACGACGAAGCGGAGGAAGAACTCCGATTTCGGGCCCAGCACGCGTACCGGGAACGCGTAGTTGATGGACAGGTCCGTCGCGGAGATCGTGTCGGTCTCGTACCCGCCGCGCGGGCCGAAGTAGTAGGTCACCGTGCTGGGCGGCGTGAGGTAGCCGGGGTTCGTGACGTAGGGGCCAACGGCGACCGCCGCGTCGATGCTCTGTGGGTCGCCGGACGTGATGTTCTGGAGGACGCCGAAGTCCAGCCGGCCGAACGGCCCCAGTCCCAGCAGGTAGGTGGCCCAGAGGCGCAGCTTGTGCCGCTGGTCGATCGCCATGTCGCCCACCGGGTAGTTCCAGTCCTTCTGCCGGTACTCGGGGTAGAACAGCGCGTCAGCGGTATCCGGACCGCTGCTCTCGGTCTCGCCGTTGAAACTCCCGCGCGCGTTCGACAGCGTGTAGTTGCCGCCGAGGCTCAGCTCGGGCGTGAAGCGGTACTGAATCTGCGTCTGCAGGGCGCGGTAGTCGCGCTCCACCTCGTTGGTGTTGACCACCACGCCGAGGTCGTACAACCGGCCGCTGGGGTCGGCCACCCGCCCCGTCGTCAGGTCCTTCTGCTCGGCGTAGAAGTCGCGGTACTCACGGAAGATGCCGTCCACGCGGAAGGAGCCGCGGCTCCCGAGCTGCCGGGCGAAGCCCACCGTGTACTCCCAGGCACTCGGCGTGATGAGGTCGTCGCCAATGATGCGGTTCACGCCGGCATACGTCGGAGAGTCGCGAAGCGGGCGATTCGTGCCCCCGTTGGCGAAGAACCAGTCGAACACGATCCGCAGCGCGTCCTGACCCGACACGAGGTTGGGCGCGTTGGGGTCGGTGTTGATCGAGGGCCCGCGGTAGACGTAGCGGAACGTCGAGGACCGGCCCGCGCCCGAGCCGAGGTCGGCGATCCCGCTCGTGACGCCCATCGCGTATCGCGCGAACCCGGTGTTGACGGTCCAGGTGCCCTTCCCGTCGGGACTCCAGCTCGCCGCGAGCCGCGGGCTCCACGCGTTGTCCTTGCTCACCGGCTGCCCGGCCTGGTCCTTCGCGTCGGTGCGATCCCACCGCAGGCCGAGGTTGATCGTCCACTGGTCGCTCAGGCGCCACGCGTCGTTCAGGAAGGCGGAGTAGGTTCGCAGCGAGCTGCCCACGCTCGATGCGAAGATGGGGTTCCACATGATGTAGGTGGCCGAGGACTGCGTGTCGCTCGTGCCGGCGCGGATCACCGGGTACAGCGACGCCCCGTTGTCGCGGATGATGGTGTCGTTGGTGTAGAGACGGTACTCGCTGCCCGATTGCCAGTTGTCGTTCTGCCGCGTGTCCTCGAAGGAGTCGAACCCGCCGACGATCGTGTGCGCGCCGAGGCTGTCGGTGGACCAGTAGTAGGTCCCCTTCGCGATCACGTTCTGGTTGTCGCGGATCTCCTCGTTGAGCTCTCCCTCGGGCAGGTTGCCGCACACCGCGCAGAAGGTCGGCGAGTTCCAGCGCGAGCTGCCACGGGCGCGGTCGAAGATGATCGTGCCCCGCGGGATGTCGGTGAATCGCGACCCCGACCCCACGAACGACAGGTGGCGGCGCGAATACTGCGCCTCGAGGAAGAAGTTCTGCTTGATCACGCCCGTGTAGTTGAACGCGACGAGATCCTCGGGCTGCGAGTTGTCGTAGAGGCTGGCGAGATCCATGATGACGTCGTAGCTGTTGTTCGTGAAGTCCCGCGTGCGCTTCGTGTACGCCGCCTTCAGCGTGTGGCTCCGCGTCATCGACCACGTGCCCTTCGCCTCGTACCGCTTGTCGTCGTCGCCGGCCTCGTACACCAGGTTCGTGTAGCGCGTGGACGCCGACGACGTGCTGTTCTCGAACCGGCCGGCGGTGAAGAACCACAGGCGGTCGCGCAGGATCGGTCCGCCGAAGGTCAACTCGTAGGTCGGGATGACCTCGTCCACCCGCGGATCCTCTTCGAGTTCCTCCTTCTCGTAGGGCGTGAGTGCCTCCCACTTCTCGTTGCGCAGCGTCGCGCGGAACGACCCGCTGAAGGTGTTGCCGCCCGACTTCGTGATCATGTTGGCCACGCCGCCCGAGAAGCGGCCGTACTCGGCCGAGATGGTACCCGTCGAGGTCTTCACCTCCTCGATGGCGTCCTCCACGTAGAGGTCCCGCGCCTGGTTGCGCAGCGTCTCGTTGAGGACGACGCCGTTCAGCAGGAAGAGGCCCTCGTAGGACAGGGCGCCCGAGAAGGTGATGTTGCCGCCGGGGCCGGAGGCCGTGGTGCCGGGCGCCAGCAGCACGGCGCCGTCGATCGTCCGGCTGACCGGCAGCTTGTCGATCAGTTCCGTCCGGTAGCTGGCCGCGGCCGTGGGGGCACTGGTGAAGTCGGCCGGCGCGGCCTCCGCCGTCACGGTCACGCTCTCCACGAGGCCTCCGACCGCCAGTTGCGCGTTGAGGGGCAGCGTCTCGGCCACCTGCAGGCGAACCGTGCGCTCCACCGTGGTGAATCCCGACAGCTCGAACACGACCGTGTAGTCGCCGGCCGGGAGGAACGGGATGATGTAGTCGCCGTTCTCGGACGTGACGGCGCTTCGCGGGCCCTGCAGCGCCGCGGAAGCGACGGTGACCGTCACGCCCGGCATCACCAGGCCATCCGGATCGGTGACCTTCCCGGTCAGCGTGCCGGTCGGTGAGGTCTGCGCGGCGGCGGCCGCAGACCACGCGGTGAGGGCCAGCACGAGCAGTGCGCGAGGAACGCTCATGAGATCGACCTCCAGGCAGAGGCGCCCCGTCGGGGACGGCGAGGCAAAGACGGCCGCGGCTGGGGGTACCGCGAAGCTGGGCTGCGGGATTATAGCGTGCAGAGCGATGGCGGAAGGCAGGAAATGGAGTTGAGGTCAGCCGCGCTCATCCCCGCCGCGCCTCTTCGATCGCGTGAAGGACCCGCTCGTCCACCACACACGCGATCTCGGTGATCGCCCCGCCTTCGTCGGCGACGAGCGCGACGTCGGCCGAGGCCTCGATGTCGCCGCCCGTGCGGAGGGTCCCGCGCAGGAAGGCGCAGCCGGTGACGAGCCCGCCGCCGTTGGTCTGGCTCGTGGCCACACGCTCGAGTGACACCGCGGCATCGGGAACCGCGTAGTGCAGCGCCTGCGCAAGCAGCCGGTAGGCCGCCGGCCCACGGCCGACCAGGCGCACGAGAGGTTCGCTCACGGGCCGGCCGAGCGTGTCCTCGTAGGCGACGCCGTTGAGCCGGAAGACGCACCGCCGCTCGATGAGCCCGTCGGGGACGTCGAGGGAGCCGCCGTTGAAAGCAACGAGGAGCCCGGCGAGACGCGCGAGCAGGCGGGTGGAGGGGTCGCCGGTCACGGTCCTAGGTCCCACACCCGAAGCTGGAGGTTTCCGGCGTACGCCCGTGCTCCCGCACGACCGGCCCGAGCACGGCGGCCACCTGGTCGAGCGCCGCCACGAGCACCTCCTGCAAGCGCTGGTGCACCTCGGGCGGTTGAGCCGCCAGCACGGCGTGCATCGACAGCGTCCGCGTGGCGAGCTCGAGCGTCAGGCGGTGCTGCGTGCCTTCGTCGAGGTACCGCTCACAGGCGATCACCATCGGGACCTCCCTGCCCTGAGCTCTCCGTGTCGGCGAGCGACACGACGCGTCGAAGGGACCAAACACGAAAGGGCACGGCGCGCGCCGTGCCCTTTCGTCGGAGGGTGGGGAGGGGGCGATTACTTCGCCACTTCCTCGGTCTCGGCCGCCCTGCCCTTGCCGCCGAGCCCCATCAGCTGGACCGGCGCCTCGGCAGGAGCCGGCTCCTTGAGCACGTGCTGACGATACAGACGCATCATACGCTCGTTCTCGGCCTGCTTCTTCAGTTCCTCGCGCCGGCGGAGCTTCTCCTCCCGGGCGGTCTTGGCGATACCCGCCTCGTCGAGGTCGGTCTGCCGCCCGGCCGCCACCGCGGCCTCGTCGAGCACGAGCGAGTGGGCGGTCGAGGCGAGAGGGACGGACCGGTTGCCCGCGAAGATCTCGTGGCGGCCGTGCTCCTCGTACCACTTGGTGAGGGTGGCCGTCATGTGCATCTTCTCGATGATGTTCCGCCAGCCGACCCCCGTGTTGTAGGCGCAGAACGAGATCTCGCCCTCCTGGGTGGCGTACGGGATGATGCACCGCTCGGTGCGGCGGAAGTCGTAGTTGAACAGGTCCTGGAACCACATGCCCGCGATGAACAGGAAGTTCCAGCGGTCGGCCCGACGCTGCTCGATGTCGGCCTGGGTCCGGTCGGCGCCCACCTTGCCGTAGTTGCGGCCCGTCGCGCCGAACGTCTTGTCGAACTTCTTCAGCAGGTCGAGCATCTTGAAGTGCGTCGGCGACTTGAACGGGTCGTAGTTC
>Ga0079037_100000774_pt1 | contig 15415 bp, 19 predicted proteins | sample Mud3Dept4metaG_FD_71479 | JGI IMG/M metagenome (GOLD analysis project Ga0079037, IMG submission 71479) | Freshwater wetland microbial communities from Ohio, USA, analyzing the effect of biotic and abiotic controls - Mud 3 Core 4 Depth 4 metaG | ecosystem: Environmental > Aquatic > Freshwater >... | reverse complement strand
GATGGCGTTCTTGACCTCGTCGAACGCCGGCAGCGGCGTGTCGCGCGTGTCTTCGAGCTGCAGGACCATCCAGCCGGCGCTGGTCTGCAGGGGCGTCTTCGAGTACGCGCCCTTGCTCAGCTTGCTGACCACCTCGCCGATCGGCTTGACCATCTGCTCGGCGGCCACCCAGCCGAGCTCGCCGCCGGAGCTGGCATTCGACGCGGCCGACTTGGTCTTCGCCAGCTCCGCGAACTTCTCGCCACCGTCCAGCGACTTGATGACCGCTTTGGCCTCGTCCTCGGTCTTGACGACGATGTTGCGCGCCTTGTACTCGCGCACCGGTCCCTTGGCGGCCTTGTCGTCGTAGGCCTTCTTGACGTGCTCGTCCTTGATCGGGTTCTTCTGCAGGTAGGCAAGGATCGCCATCTGCGCCAGCACCTTGTTCCGCGCGACCTCGAGCGCCGCGGCGACCCGCGGGTTCTTGTCGAGCTTGTTCTTGGCCGCGTCCTGGCTCAGCAGCACCGTGTTGACGAGCTCGTTCATCACGGCCGCCTGGAACTGCGGGTCGTTCAGCGACTGGGCGGTCGCCTGTGGCTGAATCTCGCTGGCGAAGATCAGGAAATCGACCTCGTTGATCTTGACGCCATTGACGTCGATCAGGTCACGAGGGGCGTTGGCGCCCTGCGCGAAGGCCGCGAAGGCGAGCAGGGAAGTGGCGATCAGCAGGGGAAGTCTCATCGGGTTTCCTTTGGTCATCGGGGAAAGATCTTCTTGAACGGCTGCACGGTTACCTGTTCGTACACGCTCGCCGCCACATAGGGATCGGCCTCGGCCCAGGCGGTCGCGGTGGCCAGGCTCGGGAACTCCGCCACGATCAGGCTGCCGGTGAAGCCGGCCGGTCCGGGATTCGTGGCGTCGATTGCGGGAAAGGGCCCGGCAAGCACGAGTCGGCCCTCGGCCTGCAGGGTCTCGAGACGCTTGAGGTGCTCGGGTCGGGCGGCGTGGCGCGCCGCGAGACTGTCGGGACGATCCGTGCCGATTATGGCGTACAGCATCATGTTTCCTCCTTGGCCGGTGCCTCGGGCTCCATGTGCTTGGCCAGGTAGGGCGCCTGCGCGAGGACGAACAGCAGGGTGAGGCCCATCAGCCCGAACAGCTTGAACTTCACCCAGGTGTCCTCGGAGAAGTTGTAGGCGACGATGAGATTGAGCACGCCCGCGGCCGTGAAGAAGCCGACCCACGCCCAGTTGAGCCGCCGCCAGATGGCATCCGGCAGGCTCACCGCATGACCCATCATGCGCTGCAGCAGGCTGCGCTCGCCGACGTAGGTCGTGACGAGAAACGCAACGGCGAACAGCCAGTTGACCACCGTCGGCTTCCACATGATGAACACCGGGTCCCGCAGCAGCAGCGTCAACGCGCCGAAGACGACGAGCAACGCCAGCGTGATGGCCTGCATCTTCTCGACCCGCCCGTGACGCAGGCGCTGCCAGCCGACCTGGAGTGCCGCCGCAGCGATCGCGACGGCGGTGGCCACATAGATGTCCCACGCCTGATAGGCGAGGAAAAACAGCAAGATAGGAAAGAAATCCAGAAGAAACTTCATATCCAGGCTGGGCTCGGCGAACGGCCATCAGGGCGCGCTCGTCGGTTCGGCGCGGCCCGCGATAGTAACGCGCGCGCCGGGCGCGGCCTAGACCGGACGATCCCCGGGGGGGTATGGGGTCAGTGCAGGGTGTGAGGGGCCGGCCCCTGCCGGAGGTAGTACCGCTCCATCACGTCCCGCACGTGCGGGGGATAGTCGAGGATGTCCATCTGTGCCATCCCCTCCTCGAAGAACCGGGCTGCCTCCTCCGGCAGGTGCTCGACGATCGCATCGAAGGCGGTTGCCATGAGATTGGGGCGATGGGAGCGGGTGGCCACGATGGCGCGGTTCAGCAGCAGGATCCGCCAGGGCCGTTGCGGGTCGTTCCGTTCCATGTCCTGCGTCAAGACGACGCTGACCGCGTTCATGATCTCCCCCATCAGGCCGAACAGCTGGGCCAGCTCCGCGGGGTCCGACAGGCCGTTCGCCAGGGCCGCGAGGGCGTTGACGACGGGCTCGAGGGCCGACAGCTCGGCGCCCTCCCGCGCCATGAGCACGCTGAACGGCACGGTCAGGGCCTCGGCGGCGCCGGCCTCGCGGTCCATCCCGAGCTTGCGCGCGCAGGCGGCGAGCTCGCTCAGCAGACCCACGCCGTAGGTGGCGAGATCGCGCAGCTCGGTCGCGCTGAGCCGTCCGGGCGGCCCCGCGGGCATGGGCTCCTCGATGCGTTGCAGTACCGCGAAGAGGTGGTCGAGCCCCGTCGCCACCACCTCGGGCCCCGCTCGCCCCGCGGCGTCCCGGGGCTGGTCTTCCCAGGCCTCCGCGACGCGGGCGCAAAGCTCCGTGCTGCGGTCGATGAGGTAACCGAGGTCCACCGGCGCAATGCGCATCACCCGCTCCACCCGGACTCCGACGGCGCATTCTCCCGCAACGCCATGGCCGATCAAGCGGCCCAGGGGGGCTTTCTGTACAATCGCCCGATGTCGCCGGACTACGATTTCCACCTTCACTCCACGGCATCCGATGGCACCCTTTCGCCGGCGGAGCTGGTCGATCGGGCCGCGCAGGCCGGCATCCAGTTCCTCGCGCTGACCGACCACGACACGACCGAGGGGGTTGGCGAGGCGGCCGAGGCGGCGCTTCGGCTCGGCCTGCGTCTGGTCCCGGGGGTCGAGATCTCCGTCACCTGGCACGGGATGACGGTCCACATCGTCGGCCTCGGCATCGACCCGAACGACGCCGTCCTGCAGCAGGGCCTCGCCGGCCTGCGCAGCTACCGGGACTGGCGGGCCGAGGAGATCGGCCGGCGGCTGGCGAAGGACGGCATCCCCGGCACCTTCGAGCGGGCCAGGGCGCTGTCCAACGGCCGCCTGATCAGCCGCACCCATTTCGCCCGCGCGCTGGTGGAGCGCAACCTCGCGGAGTCGGTGCGGGACGTCTTCCGCCATTACCTGGTGCGCGGCCGGCCCGGCCACGTCCCCGGGCAGTGGGCGACGCTCGGCGAGGCGGTGCAGTGGATCACCGGCGCTGGCGGTCAGGGGGTGATTGCCCACCCCGCCCGCTACCCGCTGAACCGCGGCCAGCTGCGCCGGCTCGGCCAGGAGTTCCGGGAGGCCGGGGGCGTCGGCTTCGAGGTGGTGTCGGGCAGCCACTCGGCGGATGACAACCGGCTCATGGCGATCCAGGCGCAGGGTCTGGGCCTGCTGGCTTCGGCCGGATCCGACTACCACGGGCCCGGCCAGTCCTACCTCGACCTCGGCAGGCTGCCGGCGTTGCCGGCGGGCTGCGCGCCGCTGTGGCAGGGTGGGGCGCTCGCCGCCTGAGTCGGACTCCTCGACGTGTCGCAGTACTTCGTCATCCATCCGGAGACCCCGCAGCCGCGCCTGATCCGCCAGGCGGCGGAGATCATCCGCGGCGGCGGCGTGGTCGTGTACCCGACGGACGCGACCTACGCGCTCGGCTGCCTGATCGGCGACAAGGACGCGCTCGACCGCATCCGGCGCATCCGCGGCCTGGACGAGTCGCACCAGCTCACCCTGGTCTGCCGCGACCTCTCGGAGATCGCGAGCTACGCGAAGGTCGGCAATGCCCACTACCGGCTGCTCAAGGCCATGACCCCGGGGCCCTACACCTTCATCCTGCCGGCCACCAAGCAGGTGCCGCGCCGCGTCCAGCATCCGAAGCGCAAGACCATCGGCATCCGCGTCCCGGGCAACCTGATCCTGCAGGCGCTGCTCGCCGAGCTCGGCGAGCCGCTGATGAGCACGACGCTGCAGCTGCCCGGCGACGACCAGCCGCTCAACGACCCCTACGAGGTGCGCCAGCGGCTGGAGAAGCTCGTCGATCTCATCATCGACGGTGCCTTCGGCGACCTGGAGGCCACCACGGTCGTCGACCTCAGTGACGAGGTGCCGCGGGTGGTGCGCGTCGGCCGGGGCGACGTCGAGCGCCTCGGGACGGTCTGACGCGATTGCTATGATGCGCGGCCATGGATGAGCTACTGCGTCAGTTGTCCGGCCTCGCGCTGCCGGTGCTACTCGCAATCACCCTGCACGAAGCGGCTCACGGATGGGTTGCCGACCGGCTCGGCGATCGGACCGCCCGGATGCTCGGTCGCGTCACCCTGAACCCCCTGCGTCACGTCGATCCGGTGGGCACCATACTGCTTCCGCTCGGGATGTACGCGCTCACCGGCTTCCTCTTCGGGTGGGCGAAGCCGGTGCCGGTCAACCCGCGCAATCTCGCGAGGCCACGGCGCGACATGGCCATCGTCGCTCTGGCGGGCCCACTGTCCAATCTGGTCATGGCGGTGCTCTGGTCGGTCGTGATCCTGATCGGTGCCTGGCTGCAGCCGATCAGTGAGTGGGTGAGCGCTCCGCTGGTCTACATGGGCGCCGCAGGCGTGCTGATCAATGCGATCCTGCTGGTCCTGAACATGATCCCGCTACCCCCCCTCGACGGTGGCCGCGTCCTCGTCGGCGTGCTGCCGGCACGACTCGCGCGCATCGTGGCGCAGGTCGAGCCTTACGGCCTGTTCATCCTGATAGCGCTTCTCGTGACCGGCGTGCTAGGTCGTCTCGTGTTCCCATTCGTGATCGGGTTGATCCAGCTGTTGCCTGGTTCATGGGCCGTCCTGGAACTGTTTCTCACGTGACCTCGAGGTAAATCCGCTTGAACCCAGTCCCCGCCCAGCACGCGCGCGTGCTCTCCGGCATGCGGCCCACCGGCCGGCTCCACCTCGGCCACTACCACGGCGTGCTCAAGAACTGGGTGGAGTTGCAGCACGAGTACCAGTGCTTCTACTTCGTCGCCGACTGGCACGCGCTCACCACCCATTACGAGGATCCCTCGATCATCCCGCAGAGCACGTGGGAGATGGTGATCGACTGGCTGGCCGCCGGCGTGAACCCCGGCGAGGCCACGCTGTTCATCCAGTCGCGCATCCCCGAGCACGCCGAGCTGCACCTGCTGCTGTCGATGGTCACGCCGCTCGGCTGGCTCGAGCGCGTGCCGAGCTACAAGGACCAGCAGGAGAGGCTCAAGGAGCGAGACCTGTCGACCTACGGCTTCCTCGGCTACCCGCTGCTGCAGAGCGCCGACATCCTGATGTACAAGGCGGGCATGGTGCCGGTGGGCGAGGACCAGGTGGCGCACGTCGAGCTGACGCGTGAGGTCGCGCGTCGCTTCAATCACCTGTACGGCCGCGAGCCCGGCTTCGAGGAGAAGGCGGCGCAGGCGATGAAGAAGATGGGCAAGAAGAACGCCAAGCTCTACGACAGCTACCGCCGCGCGTACCAGGAGCAGGGCGACGACGATTCCCTCGCGGCGGCGCGCGCGCTGCTCGAGTCCCAGCAGAACCTGACCGTCGGCGACCGCGACCGCCTGTTCGGCTACCTCGAGGGCGGCGGGCGCATGATCCTGCCCGAGCCGCGGCCGCTGCTGACGCATGCGGCGAAGATGCCCGGCCTGGACGGCCAGAAGATGTCGAAGTCCTACGGCAACACCATCGCGCTCGGCGCCGACCTCAAGCAGGTCGAGAAGGACCTGCGGACCATGCCGACCGACCCCGCACGGGTGCGCCGCACCGACCCTGGCGACCCCGCGAAGTGCCCGGTCTGGCAGTTCCACCAGGTCTATTCCAACCCGGCCGTCAAGCAGTGGGTGCAGGAAGGCTGCCGGTCGGCGGGCATCGGCTGCCTGGAGTGCAAGCAGCCGATCGTCGACGCCGTGCTGGTCGAGCTGCGGCCGATCCAGCAGCGGGCAAGGGAGTTCGAGGCCCAGCCCGAGGTGGTGCGCGGCATCATCAACGAGGGCTGCGAACGGGCCCGCGAGGTGGCGCGCGAGACCATGGACGAAGTGCGCGACGCGATGTCGCTTCACTACCGCTGAGCGCCGAGCCGTGTCGGCCGCGATCGCCACGCAGGAGCAGCCCCGCCCCGAGCAGCAGGAGATGCCCTTCGCGGTCGTGCAGGGCGAGCCGTACACCGAGCTGCCGCGCGACCTGTACATCCCGCCCGACGCGCTGGAGGTCATCCTCGATGCCTTCGAGGGGCCGCTCGACCTGCTGCTGTACCTGATCCGTCGCCAGAACCTCGACGTCCTCGACATTCCGATCGCCGAGGTCACCGCGCAGTACATGCAGTACATCGAGATGATGACCGACCTGCGTCTCGAGCTCGCGGCCGAATACCTGCTGATGGCTGCGATGCTCGCCGAGATCAAGTCGCGCATGCTGCTGCCCCGCGCCGCCGAGAGCGAGGAAGAGGAGTCGGATCCCCGGGCCGAGCTGGTGCGGCGGCTGCAGGAGTACGAGCGCTACAAGCAGGCGGCGGAGGACATCGACCGCATGCCGCAGCTCGGCCGCGACGTGCACGCGGTCGAGATCGGATTCCCGGACCGGCTGGTCGTGCGCCGACCGCCCGAGCTGGCGCTGCGCGAGATCCTGCTCGCCTTCCGCGACGTGATGCAGCGCGCCGCCCTGTTCTCGAGCCATCACGTGCAGCGCGAGCCGCTGTCGATGCGCGAGCGCATGACCCGCGTCCTCGACGCGGTGCGGAGTGGCGGTTTCGTCGAGTTCACGCAGCTGTTCGACATCGCCGAAGGGCGGCTCGGCGTGGTGGTGAGCTTCATGGCGATCCTCGAGCTCATCAAGGAGGCCCTGATCGAGCTGGTGCAGACCGAGTCCTACGGGCCGATCCACGTCAAGACGCGGGGCGGCTGAGATGAACGACGGCACCAGCCTGAAGACCATCGTCGAGGCCGCCCTGCTCGCCGCCGGCCGGCCGCTCGAGCTCGACGCGCTCGCCGCCCTGTTCGACGAGGGCGCGCTGCCGGACCACGCGGCGCTGCGCGCCGCGCTCGCGGAGCTGGAGCAGGACTACGCGGGCCGCGGCATCGAGGTGCGCGAGGTCGGCAGCGGCTGGCGCATCCAGGTGCGCGCGAGCTTCGCGCCCTGGGTGTCGCGGCTGTGGGAGGAGAAGCCGGGCCGCTACTCGCGCGCGCTGATGGAGACGCTTGCGATCATCGCCTACCGGCAGCCGATCACGCGCGGCGAGATCGAGGACATCCGCGGTGTCCAGGTCAGCACCAACATCGTGAAGACGCTGCTGGAGCGCGAGTGGGTCCGCGTCGTCGGCCAGCGCGACGTGCCCGGCCGGCCCAGCCTGTACGCGACCACGCGGCAGTTCCTCGACTACTTCGGGCTGCGCTCGCTCGACGACCTGCCACCGCTGGCCGAGATCAGGGAGCTCGTCTCGATCGACGGCGAGCTCGACCTCGCGCCCGAGGGCGAGGAGGGCGCCGCGATCGTCGCGAGGGCCGCGGTGGCGGAGCAGGCCGAGCCGACTGCCGCGGACGCGGCGGCGAGCGACGCCACGAACGCGGCCGAGGTGGCCGGGGCGGCAGCAGCTGAGCCACCGACGCCAGAGGCGGGCAATCGCGATGACTGAGGCCCCCGCCGTCGGCGAGCGCCTGCAGAAGGTCCTGGCCACCGCCGGGTTGGGCTCGCGCCGGCAGATCGAGGACTGGATTCGTGCCGGGCGCGTCGACGTCAACGGCGAGATCGCCCAGCTCGGCGACCGGGTCCTGCCGACCGACCGCATCCGCGTCGACGGACGACTGATTCCGGCACGCCGTCTCGAGGCGCCGGAGCGCCAGATCCTCGTCTACAGCAAGCCCGAGGGCGAGCTGGTCACCCGCGCCGACCCGCAGGGCCGCCGCACGGTGTTCGAGAGCCTGCCACGGCCCAGGCGCGGCCGCTGGATCGCCGTCGGCCGGCTCGACATCAACAGCATGGGGCTCCTGCTGCTGACCACGGACGGTGAGCTCGCGAACCGGCTGATGCACCCCTCGGGCGAGGTGGAGCGCGAGTACGCCGTCCGCGTCCTCGGCGAGGTGACGCCCGAGGTGCTGCAGCGACTGCAGTCGGGCGTGCAGCTCGACGATGGCCCGGCCCGCTTCGACAGCGTGGCGGACATGGGCGGCGAGGGGGTCAACCACTGGTACCGCGTCACGCTCCGCGAGGGCCGCTACCGCGAGGTGCGCCGGGTGTGGGAGGCGGTCAACGTGAAGGTCTCGCGGCTGAAGCGGATCCGCTTCGGGCCCGTCACGCTGGGCAGCACGGACCGCGCCGGGCACTGGCGGGACGCGACGCCCGACGAGCGGGCCGCTCTGATCGCCCTGGCCGGCCTGCCGCCGGAGACGCCGCCGGCGGCGCGATCCTCTCCGGGGCGTGCGGCCAGGAGACCCTGGGCGTCGGCACGGCCGCGCAAGGCGGGCCGCTGAGACCGCCCGGCGCGGGGACGTCGCCGTGACGCGCGGGCCGGGTGCGCGGCTCGACCCCTTCCGTCCCTCACGCCGCACGCTGCAGCGGCTCCACGACCGCCTGCTCGCGGCCTATGGTCCGCAGCACTGGTGGCCCGGTGACTCGCGCTTCGAGGTGATGGTTGGCGCGGTGCTCACGCAGAACACCGCGTGGCGCAACGTCGAGCGGGCGATCGCGAGCCTCGACGCGGCGTGCGTCCTCACGCCGCGGGCAATCGCGGGTCTGCCGGCGGCCGAGCTCGCGGCGCTGATCCGGCCAGCGGGCTATTTCAACGTCAAGGCCCGGCGGCTGCAGGCCTTCTGCCGGTTCCTCGTCGATGCCGGGGGCGAGGATGCCCTCGCGGCCCTGCCGACCGACGCGCTGCGTCGCGACCTGCTGGCGGTGCACGGCATCGGGCCGGAGACGGCCGACGACATGCTGCTCTATGCCTTCGCGCGCCCGGTGTTCGTGATCGATGCCTACACGCGGCGGCTGCTGCGTCGCCTCGGCATGGCGGGCGGCGAGGAAGGCTACGAGACGCTGCGTCAGGGGATGGAGCGTGCCCTTGGTCCGAGCGTGCCGCTCTTCAACGAGCTGCACGCACTCATCGTTCACCACGCCAAGGTCGCGTGCGCGACGCGGCCGCGCTGCGCGGAGTGCTGTCTACGGCGAGCCTGTCCGGAGGGCAAGGAGAAGGCGTTGGCTCGATGAGGTTGGCATTGATGCGCCCACCATCGGCCCCTTTGCCGCGTCGGGCGAGGCTTGAAGTGACGGTCGGCCGCAGGGATGCGGCCGTCGAGCCTACCGGGATGTATTCACGGCGTGTCACGGAAAGCCTTGCCCGACGTGGGACGGGGCGTCCGCTTCCCGGTGCACCAACGAGTTGTTCAGCAGGACCCCGCGGCCTCGAAGTCGCCCGACTCGACGCGGTTGCGGCCGCTCTCCTTGGCGCGGTACAGCGCGGCATCGGCGCGCCGCAGGAGCGCGTCACCGGTCTCGCCAGCGCGCAGGCCGGCAACGCCGACGCTCACCGTGACCTGCAGCTCGCGGCCGCCGACCGTGCCGATCGCGGCGACGTTGCTGCGGATCCGCTCGCCCAGCTGCTGCCCCCCGATCGGCTGCGTGTGGCTCGCGATCACCACGAACTCCTCGCCGCCATAGCGGTACAGCGCGTCGCTGCGCCGGATGGTGTCGCTCACCGCATGGGCGACCGCGCGCAGGACGTCGTCGCCGAAGCCGTGGCCGTACGTGTCGTTCACCTGCTTGAAGTGGTCGATGTCGACGAACAGCACGCCGAGCGGCGTCCCCTGGCGCCGCGCGACCTCGACCTCGCGCTGCAGTGCCTCCTCGAGCGCGGCGCGGTTGAGCGCGCCGGTCAACGGGTCGCGCAGGGCGCGCTCGACGGCGAGCCGGTAGCTGAGCGCGTTCCGCAGCGGGTAGACGAGGGCGCAGAGCAGGTTCTCGAAGCGGGTCAGCTCGTCCGCGGTGAAGGGATGCACGCGGTGCACGCGCAGCTCGCCCAGCGGTTCGCCGTCGACGACGATCTCGTAGCTGGCGCGGTGCAGCGCCTGCTCGCCGATCCGGATGTGGGCGTGCCCGTCCTGGTCGTCGTAGGCGACGCCGTCGACCTCGATGTGCCGGCGCACCTCGCGGGCGAACAGCTCGATCAGCTTGTCGATCTCGAGCGTCGTCTGCAGCGTGCTGGTGAGCTCCAGCGCCTCGGTGGTCGTGCGGGCGGGCGGAGTCGGGCCGACTCGTCCCGCCGCCTGTCGCGGATCGACGGCCGGCATGGTGGTTCGACGGTCCTGTTTGGCGCGAAGCTGGCTCATGGTATCAGGGTACGCGCGAAGGCTTTGGCCGGTCTGATGCGAATCCTGTGCCAGAGAAAAATAAGCGAGCGAAAACATTGATATGAGCCATGGCGCCGACCGCGCGGCGAGGCCGTGACGCTTTTTCGGCGGGGTGCGGCGACGGGTCAGGCCGCAGCCGGCGGTCCGCCGTCGCCCGGCTCCGTCCAGGGCTCGTCGCCGTGGCTCAGGGCCGCGCCGGTGGTGCCGAGGCTGTCCGGACCGAGCAGCCAGAGCAGCAGGGGCGCGAGGGCCTCCGGCGGCTTGAGGTGGGCTGGATTCTCCGCCGGGTAGGCCTGGGCGCGCAGCGTCGTCCGCGTCGGCCCCGGGTCGAGGCTGTTCACGCGGATGTGGGAGTGGGCGAGCTCGTCGGCCAGCGTCTGCATGAACCCCTCAAGCCCGAACTTCGCGACGCCATAGGCACCCCAGTAGGCGCGGCCGTGCCGGCCGACGCTGTCCGACAGGAACACCACGGACGCGTCCGCCGACCGCCGCAGCAACGGCAGGCAGGCCTGGGTCAGCATGAAGGGGACGCTCAGGCTCACCTGCAGGACCTTGCCCCAGACCTCGGGCTCGTAGTCGTCGATGCGGCTGAGGTAGGGGAGGCTCGCGGCGCAGTGCACGATGCCGTCGAGGCGCCCGAAGGCCTGGTCGAGGCGCTCGGCCATGACCGCGAAGTCGTGTGCCGTCGCGCCCTCGAAGTCGATCGGGTAGATCGCCGGCTGCGCCCCGCCGGCCCGCTCGATCGCGTCGTAGACGGCCTCGAGCTTGGCGACGGTGCGGCCGAGCAGCACCACTGTGGCGCCGTGCGCGGCGGCGGCGAGCGCCGTCGCCCGGCCGATGCCGTCGCCGGCGCCGGTGACGATGATCACGCGCTCCTTCAGGAGGTCGTGGCCGGGGGTGTAGGGCATCGGTGGTGTCCGGATCGCGACAACACGCAATTTACACCATGACATCAGTACAGCGGCCTATGTCCGCCACGCCACCCACAGCTTGCGCAGCGGGTTGAGGGAGGTCCTGCTGTCGAGGACGTCGAAGCCGCCGCGCGCGAGCTCGTCCAGCAGCGCGCGCCGCAACGCGTACCAGCGGCTCGCCGGGCCCGCGCGGTGCCGGTCGACGCGGGCCAGGGCGGCCAGCTCGGCCAGCAGACGGCGCAGCGGCTCGGTCTGCCCGGCCTGGCGCAGCAGCGCGGGATCCGGCGTCAGCCCGGCGGCGTCCAGGTCGGTGCGCGGCAGGCGGCACCGCTCGCGCCGCAGCTCGCCGCCGAGGTCGCGCAGGATCTCGGCGAGGCGCGCGGCGGTGCCCAGCTCGCGGCCGGTCCCGGGCGACGCGCCGCCGACCACGGCGAGCAGCTCGCCGAAGCTGCCGCCACCGCGGGCGCAGTGCGCCAGCAGGTCCGCCCGCGACCGGGGCACGACGCCGCGCAGGTCCTCGTCGGCGGCCTCCGCCATGGCATCCAGCGCCGCGACGGGCAGCGGGTGATCGCGCATCGCCTCGCCCAGCCGGCGGGCCAGGGGGTGCTGGGCGGTGCCCGCCGCCGCGCGGTCGAGCTCCTCGCGCCACCACTGCAGCTTGATGCGCGCCAGGCCCGCGTCGGAGATGCCGGTGGCGATCCGGATCAGCTCGCGGCGCCAGCCGAACAGGGCGATCAGCGCCGGCTGCTGTGCCGGCGTCGCGAACCGGACGACGTAGTAGGCGCTGCTGCCGACGGGCGCCGCGGGGCCGGGGAAGCCGTAGTCATCCATGCGCCGCGAGGCCGAGCCAGTCCAGCAGGTCGAGCGGGGCGGCGATCAGGCCGTCCGCCCCCCAGGCCGCGGGGTCCTCGTGATCCTGCAGATAGCCGAAGGTCGCCGCCAGCGTCGTCGCCCCTGCCCGCCGCCCCGCCTCGACGTCGCGCGCGGCGTCGCCGACGTAGACGCAGCGTGCCGGCGCGACGCCGAGCTGCGCGCAGGCGTGGAGGATCGGCGCGGGATGTGGCTTCGGCGTGGGCGTGGTGTCGCCGCTGACGACGCAGCCGGCGCGTGCGGCGAGGCCGAGCTGCGCCAACAGCGGGTCGGTCAGCCAGGACGGCTTGTTGGTGACGATGCCCCACGCCAGCGCGTTCGCCTCCAGCGCGTCGAGCACGGCGGGGATGCCGTCGAAGGGCCGCGTGTCGCGACAGAGGTTGTCCTGGTAGACGCGCAGCAGCACCTGCCGCCGTTCCTCGAAGGCCTCGCTGCCGGGATCGAGGCCGAAGCCGAGCCGGATCAGCGCGGTCGCGCCGTGCGAGACGTGCGGACGGATGCGCCCGTAGGGCAGCGCTGGCGCGCCGAAGCGGTGCAGCGTCTCGTTGAGCGCGAAGGCGAGGTCCGGTGCCGTGTCCGCGAAGGTGCCGTCGAGGTCGAACAGCACCGCGCGGATGTCGCGCACGTCAGGCATGGGCGGGGCGGCGTGCGCAGACCATGTAGTTGACCGAGACGTCGTCGGGGTCCAGCGCGTAGCTGCGCGTCAGGGGGTTGTAGCTCAGCCCGGTCATGTGCTCGAGGTCCAGGCCCGCCCCGCGCAGCCAGCGGTCCAGCTCGGAGGGGCGGATGAACCTGGCGTAGTCATGCGTGCCCTTCGGCAGCATGCCCAGCAGGTATTCCGCGCCGACGATCGCGAACAGGTAGGCCTTCGGGTTGCGGTTGAGGGTCGACAGGAACACGGGGCCGCCGGGCTTAACGAGCCGCGCGCAGGCATCGATCACCGACGCCGGGTCGGGCACGTGCTCGAGCAGCTCCATGCAGGTGACGATGTCGAAGGCCGCCGGCTGCTCGGCGGCGAGGGACTCGACCGCGACGCAGTGGTAGTCGACCTCGAGCCCCGATTCCAGCAGGTGCAGGCGCGCGACCTCGATGTTGGCGGCGCCGAGGTCGATGCCGGTGACGACGGCCCCGCGTCCCGCCATCGCCTCGGCCAGGATCCCGCCGCCGCAGCCGACGTCGAGCACGCGCCTGCCGGCCAGGCCGGCACGCTGGTCGACGTAGTCCAGGCGCAGCGGGTTGATCTCGTGCAGCGGCCGGAACTCGCTCGTCGGGTCCCACCAGCGGCTGGCGATGGACTCGAACTTCTTCAGCTCGGCGGGATCGGCGTTGAGTCGGGTGTCGGACACGGCAATCGACCGGATGGGTTGGGCCCAGGATTATAGACGCCGGACTAGCCGACCCTGCCGCCCCGCCGCTCAGTAGATTTCCGCGTGGCTGCCGACGTTGATCAGCACGATTTCCTGCTCGCGAACCTTCAGCTCGATCGTGATGCGGTACTGCATCGAAATGGATGCGGAGTGCAGGGGCGCGAGACGACCCTGCAGCGGATGCAGGCGCAGCGACGGGTGGAAGGGGCTCTGCTCCAGCAGGAGCAGGGTCTTGAAATAGCGCTGGCGCAGGTCGGGGTGCCTGGCGAGGAAGGCCTTTTCGCGCCGCTGGTAAGGTGCCGGGAACACCAGCCTATAGGCCATCGGCGCCCGATTCCTTCTCGAGACGGGCGATGTGCTCCCCGGCGCCTTCCGCCACGAAGTCCCCAGCCGCCACCGCCGCGCGCGCCTCCTGCCAGGCCGCGTAGATCTCGGCCTCGCGCAGACGGTCGTAGTGGGCGATGTCCATCACCACGAAGCGCGGCTTGCCGCGCACGCTGATCGTGGTCTCGTCGCCCCCTTCGAGCGCTTTCTCGATCGCGGAGACGCCTTGGGTCTTCAGGTCGTTGGCGGTGATGACGGGCATGGACGATCGGGGTCGTTGCCGGGACTGCGGAGATAATACTCTTTTTCGTGCTGTCGACAGTACGATCAGCCACCCTCTTTGCCATGGCGGTCGAGGATGTCGTGCACTTGGGCGGGCTGGAAGGCGACGTCCCAGCACCAGATGCCGAAGCCGCCCTTGGCGTTGACGCCCCTGACCCACAGGTCCAGCGCTGCCCGCTTGGCCCGGTTCTGCTCCGAGTCCTCGCCCTTGATCTCCAGGGCCAGTGACCGTCCGTTCGTCAGCCGGACCACGAAGTCCGGGAAGAACTTCCGCCGGGAGCCGTTCCACAGGTACTGAACCTGGAATCCGAGGTGGTCGTTCTTCGCATAGGCGGCCACGACCGGCGACTGCTCGAGCACCTGTGCCGTGTACTGCTCCCAGGTGCTGTCGACGACGACGTGGCTGATCTGCGAGCGCGTGGTCGGCTGGCAGGGCTTGGTCGTGTACCAGGTCCGCATCCCGCGCGTGCTGCCGATCGGCGACTCCTCGTCGAAGACCGGCTCCAACCGTTCGGTACTCTGCTCCTCGACGTGCCGAAGCAGGTGCTGCACGACCGCGTCGATGTTCAGCGCGAGCAGGATGCGCCTGCGCAACGGCTCCTGGTGGAACAGCGTCGGGATCTCGATCCGATCCGACGCGAGGAAGCGCTCCACCAGCCGGATCAGCTGGACGACGAGGTATTCGCGGTTCCCGCGAAACCGGCCCTGGACCTCGTCGAAGGCCTTGCGGGCCGCCAGAAACGCGAGGCGTTGCAGCCGGAAGCCCTCGGGAATGGGGCCTCGAGGTCGATGGCGTGGACCTTCGACCAGTCGGTGGCTCCGCCCAGGGCGGGCGCAATCTCGGCACTGATGGGCGTCTGGGCCGGATCGATGCCGAGCACCGGCATCGTTTGCCAGTCGACGACGAGCTGCGGGGTCAGCAGGTTGTCGACGCGGAGCAGATTCGGCCAGCGGATCTCGAGGGCGTTGCGCTCCGGCAGCGACTCGATCTGCACGCTGGGCTTTGGCGGGGGCGGTGGCTCGCCACCCTCGCCGACGTCCTGGAAGATCGAGAGCGGAACGCCGAACACGTTCACGTACTCGGGTCGAAACAGCCCGGACTCGTCGGTGTCGTAGGTGACGCGCCGCAGGCCCCGGCCGATCACCTGCTCGCACAGGAGCTGGCTGGTGAAGGCACGCAATCCCATGATGTGCGTGACGTTCTTCGCGTCCCAGCCTTCCGACAGCATCGCGACCGAGATGACGTTCTGCAGATCCTGCCCGGCGCTGCCGCGCTTGCCGACGGTGTCGACGATCTCGCGCAGCAGCTCCTCCTTTCGGAGCTCGCTCAGGCGTGCCTTGCGTGCGTCCGGGATCGCCGCCGCGTCGACGAGGGAACGGAGGGTTTCTTCGTAGTCCTTGTCGGCCGAGGCGGTCTCGCCGATCTCGGCCTTCTCGAGCAC